>Ga0081540_1004621_pt1 | contig 10414 bp, 3 predicted proteins | sample TabmetS2T1R1_FD_71024 | JGI IMG/M metagenome (GOLD analysis project Ga0081540, IMG submission 71024) | Tabebuia heterophylla rhizosphere microbial communities from the University of Puerto Rico - S2T1R1 | ecosystem: Host-associated > Plants > Roots > Rhizosphere ... | reverse complement strand
CGACGAGGCGAGGAGGACCGTCTCCGCGGCGTGAGGTCTCATCGCGATGCACCCCCGTGGCGCGACCGACACGCGCCCTGCATCCGATGAACGCCAGGACGCCGACATTCGCCACAACAATCGTCGCCCGGACACGGACGTCGACCGGTCTCGCGGCCCTTGCGTCCTTCTCCGACTGCGCATGGATCGCCGGGAACGGAGGACCGCGAGCGGTCTACTCCGCCTCGCCGGGACGGGCCTGGGCGAGGGCACCCCGATCGAGGAGGTACCGCGGGCTCGGGTGCCGGGGCGAAGCCCGCGCATGCATCGACTCGCGGCAATACGCAGTCCGGTCGTAGCCGGTCGCCGCCGAGACGAGGTACAGACCACCCAGCGCGATGATCCCGGCTCCGCCCGCGACGAGCCACCCCGCGTTCGTCTTGTTGGCCTGGGTCCCGCCGACGATCAGCCCTGTGCCCACCACGATCAGCGTGCTCCCGACCACCGTGTCGACGACGGGCACGGCATCCGAGCCGGAACAGCCCGGCGTTGCATGCCGCTCCACGCCGGGACCGATGTCGAACCTTCCGCCCGTCCCGTGCAAGGCGAACGAGCAGCCCGTCGAGGAGGCGAGAAGCGACGTGGCGAGGAGGACCGTCTCCGCGGCGTGAGGTCTCATCGCGATGCACCCCCGTGGCGCGACCGACACGCGCCCTGCATCCGATGAACGCCAGGACGGCGGCATTCGCCAGAACAATCGCCACACCCAAGCGAACGTCGACCGGTCTCGCGGCCCTTGCGTCGATCTCCGACTGCGCGTGGATCGCCGGGAACGAAGGACAGCTTGCGGTCTACTCGGCCTCGCCGGGCGGATCCTCGCCCCGGGGCACGACCAGCCCGCGCGACAGCCGCCGGAGCACCCGCAGCTTCTGCCGCTGCTTGTAGCGGGGGTGCGCGTTCTCGCCCTGCTCGTTCTGCTCGGCGGTGACCGCGTCCAGCATCTGGAACTCGACCAGGGTGAAGCCGATGCGGCCCTTTCGCTCGCGGCGATCGAGCTCGGGCGGCGGCAGCCACTCGTCGAGGCGGAGCGGCACGTCCACGACGAAGTTGAGGACCTTGTACCCGCTCCCGCTGAACTCGTTCCCCGTGGCGCTCTCCCGGTCCTCGAAGTCGAGGTCGAGGTGCAGCTCGTGGGCGTGCTGGCGGAAGTGCGGGAACTCGAGCAGCAGCGACTTGAACGGGAGCAGCGTGTTCTCGGTCTGCCCGGGGACCACGAAGTTGAAGGGGAAGAGCCGCTGGGTCAGGAAGTAGAGGACCGGGAGGATGTCCGCCCGGGTCGGGGTGACGATGCGGAACCGCGTCTTGTCGTAGACCTGCGCCGCGACGTTCTCCCGCTTCGCCAGCAGCTTCGTGACCAGCGACTCGCGGCTCTTCACCGAGGTGCTGTAGTCGAGGATCGGCAGCCCCTTCTCCCGGGCCTCGGCCAGCACCCCGTTCACCTTCGCGGTCACCATCCGCGACAGGTCGGCCTCGGAGACGGCGAGCCGGAACAGGAGGTCACGCCCCTCGATGTGCTGCACCACGTGCATGCACTTGAGGACGATGCAGGCGATCCGCCGGAAACGATGCGGCTCCTTCACCCCCGAGGCGTAGAGGAAGAGGTCGTGCACCTCCGCCGGCCGCGCCACCACGTCCGCCACCCGGTAGGAGAACGTCCGCCGGAGGTATTCCACGGCGTCGGACAGCACGAGCCGCGCCCAGGCCTCGTCCTCCGGATGGGTCAGGTCGAGCCCGCACAGCCTCAGGAACCGGTCCACCTCGTCGCGGTTCCGGAAGTGGAGCCGGCGCCAGTCCACGACCGAGCCGCCTCGCAGGATGAGGCGCACGCGCTCGAGCTCCTTGAGGCCCATCTCGGCCACGGAGCGGACAGGGAGGTCCGGGAGCTTTGGCTCGACGGGAAGGCGCATCGGAGCGGCGCGCCCTTACCAGGCTAGAAGGTGAAGGGAAAGTCCACCGGCTCGCCCGGCTGGTACTTGTGCTTGGGGAAGTTCCAGGACTTCACCAGACCGGTGAGACAGGTGGCCATGTAGGACGACTTGAACTGGTCGGTGACCGCGTTGACCGACCCCGTCTTGCCCGACGTCTGGATGACCCAGTGCATCACCAGGGTGCCGTGCAGGTTCGGGTCGCGGGTCTTCTGCTCGTTCACGCAGCGGACGATGGACGGCTTGTTCGCCAGCACCACCGACATGATGTCCCCCTTGGGGAGCCGCTCCGGGACCTCGGAGTTCGAGGAGCCGGGCGCGGGCGGGACGTAGGCGGTCTTCTTTCCGCTGCTGCGGCTCTCCTCGGACTTCGCGCCGCCGGTGCCGAAGACCTCGTCGAACAGATCGTCCGCCTTGTTCCCCTTGCTCGAGCTCTTCGGGGGCGCCTCCGCGGAGGCGACCTGCTCGTCGCCGCCACCGGACTTGCCACCCGAGTGGCGAGAGCCGCGGGTTCCACGGCGGGTGCCGGTGCCCTCGCTCGGAGGGACCGCGGGGGTGACCTTGGCCACCGGCGGGGCCACGGGAGGCGTGACCGCCTGGGCGCTGGCCGCGGGCGGCGGAGGCACCGGCTGCGCCTGGGCCGTCTTGGGAGCCTCGGGTGAGGTCACCCTGGCCGGCTCGGGTGGAGGCGGAGCCTGGCGGACCGCGAGCTCGGAGGCCTTCTGCCGCTGCAGCAGGTACCAGCCACCACCGCCGACGGCGGCGAGCACCACCAGCACCCCGACCCCGATGCCGACCAGGACGTTCCGGTTGCTGGCGGTCTTCACCGGCCGCGTCGCGTAGGGGTACGCGGGCGAGAAGGTCGGCGGGCGCTCGACCGCGGTGACCGGCGTGCGCGCCTCGCTCCGGGCCGGGCGTCCGTTCAGCGTGGCAGCGGGGACCTCGCCGGTGGGCGGCGGCACCTCGAGGAGGCCGCGCGGGGCGGCGACCGGCTCGGGGGCAGGAGGTGGCGCGTCAGGCTTGCTGAGCGCGTCGATCTCCTCCTTCACCAGGCTGGCCAGGGCGGCGGAGGCCGAGGGCCTCCACCCGCCGGAGTCCGGCACCGGGGTCGGCACCTCCGACCGCACCGTCCGCATCACACCACCCGCGCTGAACGCGGACTCGACCGGCACGGACACCACCGGCATCGGCCCCGAGGGCGACGACGCGGCGGGAGAGAAGACGGGCCGCTGCGGACGCGGGGCCAGCCAGCCGGCGAGCTCGGAGACCTCGGAGAGCGAGACCCAGTCCTCGAAGCCCTGCCGCCAGGTCAGGCTGTCCGGGCCGATCTCGCCGCGGTCCCAGTAGTCCTTGATGGCCTCCGGGGTGAGCGGGCCGGTCTGCTTCTCGTCGATGGCGACGTACCAGTCGTGCGAGCGGGGTGGCCCGTCACTGACCGGAGGCAGGTTGGCCTCGACCGGAGGCGGCTCCTCCTCGGGCGGTGCGACCGGCTCGTCGTCCTGGCGTTCACCGAGCGCGCTCTCGAAGGCCGCGCCGATCTCCTCGTCGTCCACGTCGCTGAAGATGGAATTCTCTCCGGTGGGTGCATCCGGCTGCGCTGGCGGCGGGGTGGACTCCTCCAGCCCCTTGAGGGCGGCCTCCGCCTCGGCGCTGGCGTCCTGTGGGCGCCGCACCACGATGACGTGGCCGCACTTCTTGCAACGGACCTTGACCCCGTTCGCCCCGACCTTGTCGTCGGAGATCATGTACTGCGCGCGGCAGCTGTCACAGACGAAGCGCATGGAAGTCTGAGGGGTTGCCCAACCAACGAGCGTAGAGGTCGCCCCCCGGCCCGGTCAAGGAACGCCCGAGGGCACGGAGCAGATCTACTTCCGCGTCGGCACCTCGACGTTGGTGGCCACCGCGAGTCGGAGCGCGGAGAGGTCCTCCGACACCGCGAAGGTCATGAGCTCGCGGATCTTCACCTTCCCCGCGACCCGGTAGCTGGACCCGGTTTCACCCTGGACGAGCTTCTTCACCGCCTCGAGGTCCCCTGCGGTGAACAGCGCACAGCGGACCCCGGTCAGCTCTGCCCCCTCCAGGTAATCCCGGACCGGGTCCCCGTCGGCCCGCCGCAGGACCTCCGGGATGAGCCTTCCAAGCGCGGCCCGGAACGGCTCGGTCATCACCGACTCGAGCGCCTGCCGCTCGGCCTCGATGATCGGCACCGGCGCGGTCCAGCGCATCTGGAAGCCGCAGAGGAGCACCGCTCCCTGGAACACCGCGGCGAGCCGCTCCGGCGCGAAGCGCGAGGCGAAGATGAGCTCGGGCCGCAGAAGCGCCAGCGTCCGCCCGAGCTGGGCGTGGGTGTCCTTGGCCTGCGGGTCGCCGAAGAACTTGCCGCCGACCTTCAGGCACACCGGCTGGGAGTGGACGATCTCCACGCTGAGGAGCGGATCCGGCGCGGGCTCCATCGAGCGCTTGGCGAGCTTGTCGCGGGTGGCGACCAGGAACGGCGAGAAGAGCTCCACCGCCTCGAGCCCGAGCAGCCGCGCCACGGCCCGGTAGTGGTGAATCTGGTACTCCTGCGCGGTCGCCACGTCGATGCGGTGCTTCTTGGGGACGAGCTGTGCCTGGGCGAGCGGAACCGCCGAGAGCTGCCCGGCGCCCTGGAAGAGCAGCCCCATCAGCTCGGCGAAGGGCGTCCTGACCTTGGGGTGCAGGAGGTGCTGCGCCCAGAGCCGGTCGTTGAGCGTCGCCCGCGGCGTCTCGCGCTTCTTCGCGTAGGGCCCGAGCTTGGTGATGATCTCCTTCTCCGCCGCGCCCGGATCTCCGAGGAGGCCGGCGACGACCTGCGCCGCGAGCCAGGCCCCGTCGTAGTCCTTCTTCCGGGCGGCGAGCTCCGCCAGCTGGCTGGCCACCTTCTTCGGATTCTGGGTGTGGGCCAGCGCCCGCCGCAGCGCCTGGATCGCCGCGTCCTCGTTGCCCGGGCCCTGGAGCAGCAGGTCGGCGTAGGTCTCCTGGATGGCGGCGTCCTCGGGCAGCCCGGCGGCCGCGACCTTGTAGGCCATCAGCGCGCTCTCCGGCTGCTTGAGGATCTGGAGGTAGAGATCTCCCAGCGTCCGCCACAGCGCCATGCGGGCCGGCTCGGTCTCGTCGGTCTTCGGGAGCCGCTGGATCATCCGGGCGTAGTTCTCTTCCAGCTGCTTCCACTCCTTCGCCCCGCCGAGCATCGCCTCGATGGAGCTGAAGGCCTCGATGAACAGCGGATCCAGGTCGAGCGCGGCGTTGAAGGCCTCCACTGCGCGCTCGGTGTCCCGGAGCTCGTCGCGGAGGCTCTCGCCGAGGGCGAACCACACCCGCTTGGCGCGCTGCGCGTCGGCCTGCAGCTCGTGCTGCCCGAGCATCGTCTCGAGGATCTCCGCCGCCTTCCCCGGCTGGCGGGTTTCTCGGTAGAGCACGTAGAGCGCGTCCATCACCTCGAGCGAGCTGGGACGGATGCGCAGCGCCTGGGCGTAGGCGTCGATGGCGGTGTGCAGATCGCGGAGCCGGTCACGGGCCAGCGCGCCGAGCTCCAGCGCCGCGTCCGCCTTGGCGTCGCCGTCGAGCACACCGACCAGGGCCTGCCGGTACTCCGCCGAGCGGTCCCACCGCCCTGCCCCGTCGGCGAGCTGGATCAGCGCGCGCAGGCTGGGCTCGTGTCCCGGGTCGATGGCCAGCGCCTTCTCGAAGTGGTTCTGGGCGCGATCGTGCTGCTTGAGCGCGATGTGGACCTCGCCGATCTGCCAGTAGAGCTCGACGATCTCGAGGTCGGTCAGGTCCTCGCGGTGGTGGATGAGGATGGTCTGGAAGACCTTCAGCGCCTGGTCGTGCCGTCCGGACTGCACCAGGAGGTTTCCGTAGCCCTCGAGCGCCGGGAGGTAGGTGGCGTCGAGCTGGTACGCCTCCTCGTACGCCGCGAGCGCGCGGTCGCGCCGGCCGAGCTTCTCCTGCACGTAGCCCATCCGGTACACCTGCCGGCACAGGTCCCTGGTCAGCCCGTCGTCCTGCTCCGTGGCCAGCCTTCCCTTGAAGCCGCGGATGACGACGTCGAGCATCTGCTCGGCGGGCTCCCAGCGCTCGCGAGCGATGTAGAGGTCCGAGAGCGGGAGCGCGGCCTCGACCAGCTCGGGGTCGAGCTTGATCGCCTCCTCGTACCAGTGCATCGCCGTGTCGGGGTCCTCGCGCTTCTCGCTGTGATAGCGGCCCACGGCGAGGAGGGCGACGGCCTTGGCGGTGGCCTCGCTGGTGGCCTGTGCCTCGGCGACGAGGATCTGCTCGTAGGTCTCCCAGTCCTGCTCGGCCTCGGAGATCCCGCGCAGCGCCTGGAGTGACGGTAGGTATTCCGGGCTGATGCGGATGGCCTCGGTGTAGCAAGCCTTGGCCGAGGGCACGTCCATCAGCATGTCCTCGTTGATCTTCCCCATCCGGTGCAGCACCTCGACCGCGCGAGGATCGTGCCCGAGCGCCTGCGCCTCCTGGTGCAGCATCTCCAGGGCGAAGGGCCAGTTGCCGCTCCGCTCGTAGACCATGCCCAGCGCGTGGAGCGCGGGGGTGTGTCCGGGGAAGACGCCCAGGGCGGCCTGGAACGCATCGGCCGCCTTGTCGGTCTGGTGGAGGTGCGTCCGGAGCACCTCGCCGGCCTCGACCATGATGTCGGCCTGCTCCTCGGCGTCGGTGGCGAGCTGGATGTGGCGCTCCAGCACCCCGACCAGGTCCTCCCATCGCCCCTGTGCACGCCGCAGCCGCTCCAGCGCCTTGATCGCCTGGAGGCTGGTGGGGTCGAGGGCCAGCACGCCCTCGATGCAGGCGTCGGCGTTGGCGGCGTTCTGGTAGCGGTCCTCCCAGATGGCCGCGGAGTGGAAGAGGATCTTCACCTTCTCCCGGTAGTCCTCGGTCAGCTCCAGCTGGCGCTCGTAGATGGCGAGCAGGTCCGCCGGACGGTCGAGCCGGGTGTAGAGGCGCTCCAGGGCTCCGACCGCCTCGCTGCTGCGGGGATCGAGCCCCACCGCCTCGCGGTACGCGTCGACCGCGGCCTCCTCGTCGCCGATCTCCTTCTCCTGGACCGCGGCGACCTCCACCTGCATCCGCGCGCGCTCCTCGGACGTGGGCAACAGATCCCGGGTCCGGGCGAGGGTCGCGGCGAGGTCGCCCCACATGTGCTGGTCGCGATAGAGCTTCGCCAGCTCGCCGAGTGTCTCCACGTCCGGCTCGAGCTCGAGGGCACGGATGAGGGCGTTGGCCGCCTCCTCCGGGTCCTTCAGCCGCTCCATGTGGATGCGGGAGATCTCGCGGAAGATGGTCTTCCGGGCCTCGATGGATGGAGCGGCCTCGATCTTCTGCTCCAGCGAGACGATGAGCTCGCGATCGCGCCCGCGACGGCCGAACATCTGGGCCATCGCGTCCAGCGCCGAGGCGTTGGTGGGGTCGAACTCGAGGATCTTCCGCAGCGCCGCCTCGGCCTCGCCAGGGTCGTCGAGGTTCCGGTCCTGGACGCGGGCGAGAACGAGGTAGAGCCGCTCGGCCAGCGGTCCGCGGGGGAGCTCGTCCGCAACCTGCTCGTACACCGCCCCCAGCTCCTCGTAGGAGCCGGTCTCCTGCGCGAGCCGCTCCACGTCCTCGCGGAGCGAGTCGTCCGAGGCGTCGAGCTGGAGCGCCCGACACAGGGCGAGGAACGCGGCGTCCTTCTGTCCGAGCTTCTGCTCCCGGATGCGGCCCAGCTCGCGGAGCGCCTTGATCTTGTCCTCGTCGGTGACGAGGTTGTGGAGGTATCGGTCCACCGCCTGGGAGTAGGCGCGCCAGTCGCCGGCGTCCGAGTAGAGCGCGAGCACTCGCTCGTAGGCGTCGCGGTTGGCCGGATCGAACTCCAGCACCCGCTCGAGGATCGGCGCCGCCAGCTCCGGCTTCTTCGCCTGGCCGATCCACACCTCGGCGATCTCGCACAGCGCGGCGATGACCTCGTCCTTTTCCTCCAGCCGCTGCCAGACCTCGGCCTTCAGCTCGAGGGCCCGGACCGAGTCGCCGAAGGCACGGAGCCCGATGAAGAGCTTGTTGACCCGATCCAGATCGGGGACTGCGTGCGGCTCGATCTCCAGCGAGCGGCGAGCGGCGTCGAGCGCCTCCTCGCGCCGCTGCATCTCTCCCAGCACCTCGGCCAGACGGATCCGGAGGCCCTTCACCCCCTCGGGGTTCTCTTGCAGCGGAATGAGCCGGCGGAGCACGGCAACCAGCTCCTCGCGACGGCCCAGCTGCTCGTCGATGTCCCGCAACGTCTCCAGCGCGTTCCGGTTGCGGGCATCCCGCTCCAGCGCCGTCCGGAGCGGAGCGATGGCCTCCTCGCCCCGGCCGAGGTGCCGGTAGAGGACCACGCCCAGCTTCTCGTTGAGGCGCACCAGCTCTCGGGGCTCGGCCACCTGGGGAATCTTCCCGGCGAGCAGCGCGCGGAGATCCTCCCAGCGGCCGGCCTTCTCCAGCGCCTGCTCCAGCGCGCCGAAGGCCTGGTCCGACTTGGGGTTCTTCTTGAAGAGCTCGCTGTACAGCTCGATGGAGGCCTCGAGGTCCGCCAGGCCCTCGGCGGAGACCTTCACCATCTTGGCGAGGATCCGCTCGCGCTCCGGGCCGGAGGTGAGGTCACGCTGGACGCGGAGCACGTTGAACAGCCGGTCGGGTGTGCCGCTGCGCTCGTAGATGGATTCGAGGAGCCGCGCGGTGGGTAGATGCGTCTTGTCCAGGGCCAGCAGGCGCTCGAAGGCATCGGCGGCCCGGGGCTCGTCCTCCAGCTCGTCCTGGGCCACCTGTCCGAGGCGGAAGAGGATCTGCACCCGCTCGTTCAGGTCCGGGGTGAGCTTCTCCAGCTCGTCCAGGCTCTGCACCAGCCGGTCGCTCCGCCCCGCCTGGCCGTACAGCCGCGAAAGGGCGCCGAGCGCCGGGAGCGACGCTCCGGCGTCCAGCTCGCGCGAGCGCTCGAGCACCTCGATCGCCCGGGCGGGGTTGGAGAGGTGGTGCTCGTACAGCGCGCCGAGCTCGAAGAGCACCGCCGCGGCATCCTTGGTCTCGGCGATGCGGGGCAGCTCCTCCTCGTACAGCCGGGCCAGCTCCTCGTAGGTGCGGGCCGCGTCGGCGGACTTGCCCAGACGGCCGCGGAGCGCGGCGTCGTTGGGGTCCTCCTGGAAGGCCCGGGCCAGCGCCGCGAAGAGGCCGGCCGGATCCTTCGCCGCCTCGCGGAGGCCGGCGAGCTCCACCAGGAGCTGCTTCCGCTCGAAGGGGTCCGCCGAGGCTCCGACCCGCAGCTCGATGAGCTCGGCGAGCATCTCGTGCTCACCGGTGGCCCGGTAGGCGCCGAGGAGCACGTCCATCATCGGCTTGTTCTGGGGCTCGCGCTGCGACCAGTTCTCGAGCTGCGCCAGGGCGCCCGGGTGCCGGGGCTGCGCCGCGAGAACCTGCCCGTAGAGCTCCAGCGCCCCGTACTTGTCGAGGAGCCGCGTCTCGCGGACCACCGCCAGCCGGGTGCGAAGATCCAGGTCGAGGTCCCCGCCGGGCAGCGCCAGCCGCCGCCCGATGACGTCCGCCAGCTCCGGCCACCGCTCCTGCTTCGCACAGAGCGAGTCCAGCTTCTCCAGGGCCTGCCCGTCGTCGGGCTTGAGCTCCAGCAGCCGCCGCAGCGTGGCCATCGCCCCGACCGTGTCGTGCAGCGCGGAATCTTGAAGGCCGGAGATCTGGAAGAGCAGCGCGGCGCGGACCGCGACGTCCTCGCTGATCGCCAGCTGCCGCTTGTAGATCTCCAGCAGCTCCGCGGCACGCCCCGCGGACTGATAGAGCTGGACCAGACAGCCCATCGCCTCGCTGTCCGAGGGCACCGCCTCCAGCACCCGGCGCCACGCGTCCACGGCCTCGGCGCGGTGACCGAGCTTCTCCTGGGCCCTTCCCAGCGCACGGAGGATGGCGACGCGGGCGGCGTCCTCGGAGGCCCGGGGGAGGATCTCCTCCAGCAGCGCGGCCAGCTCCTCGCCGCCGTGGGTCGCCCGCTCGGACAGGGTCACGGTCAGGGTGAGCGAGGCCTCCTCGTCGGGAAGCTCGCGGAGGGCACGGCTGGCCGACACGAAGGCCAGGTCGGCGTTCTGCATCGGTCCGGCGTAGAGCTTGGCCACCTTGCGGAGCAGCCCGGCGCGCTCCTCGGCCACCGGCTCGGTGGAGGCGCGCGACTCGAGCATCTGCACCAGCCGCAGGTGGTCGCCGCCGGAGGTGAAGATGGGCTCCAGCGCCTCGGCCGCCTCGCCCCGGAGCGGACTGTCCGAGCGCGCCATCTCCTCGAGGGCGCCGATGGCCCCGGCGTGACCCTGCTTCCTGCGCAGCACGTCCTCGAAGATGTCCAGGGCGCCGCGCGGGTCGCGGAGCCGCGCCAGGCGCAGCCGTCCCAGCCGGACCATGAGGTC
>Ga0081540_1004620_pt1 | contig 10416 bp, 9 predicted proteins | sample TabmetS2T1R1_FD_71024 | JGI IMG/M metagenome (GOLD analysis project Ga0081540, IMG submission 71024) | Tabebuia heterophylla rhizosphere microbial communities from the University of Puerto Rico - S2T1R1 | ecosystem: Host-associated > Plants > Roots > Rhizosphere ... | reverse complement strand
AGCAGAAATCCGAGGTGCCAAGGCTCGGGCGGCCCGCCGAGCCGCGCGACATCCATCAACGCGGTGAGCCCGGGATTGTCGCGTCGCCGCATTGCCAGCAGGCCCTTGGCGACGAACGCGCGGTTGAGGCCTGTGAGCGGCACCACATCGGCGATCGTTCCGAGCGCGACCAGATCGAGGAAGCCAAGGAGGTCCGGCTCCGGGCGTTCCTGCGTCCAGAACCCGCGCAGGCGCAGTTCCCGGTTGACCGCAACCACGGTCATGAACACGAGGCCGACGGCGGCAAGATGGCCGAGGTTCGAGAGATCGTCGAGCCGGTTGGGATTGACCACCGCCACCGCCGCGGGCAGCCGCTCGTCGGCCTGGTGATGATCGATCACGATCACGTCCAAGCCGAGCTTGCGCGCTTCAAGCAGCGGCTCGTGGCTGGTGGTTCCGCAATCGACGGCAACGAGAAGGCTCGCCCCTCGCGCAGCAAGTGCACGTACCGCCTCCGCGTTGGGGCCATAACCCTCGAACAGGCGATCGGGAATGTGGATGAGGGCGTGCAGGCCGCAATGGCGCAGGTATCGGCCCAACACTGCCACCGATGTTGCGCCGTCGACATCGTAGTCGCCGAAGATGGCGACGGTTTCCCCGCGAATGATCGCTTCGGTCAGTCGCAGCGCGGCGACGCGCATGTCGGCGAACGTGTGCGGGTCCGGCATGAGCGCGCGCACGGTCGGGTCGAGGAAGCTCGTGACGTCGTCGAGCTCGACGGCGCGGCCGGCAAGAATGCGCGCCAGCAACTCGGGCATGTCCGCGTAGCGTTGCGCAATCGCGAGCGCGCGCCCTGCCCCTCGTTCGTCGAGGCGGTCGCACCAGGCGCGTCCGCAAGCCGAGCGCTCCACCCCGAGAAAAAAGCGCCGCTTGGTGACCATTGGCGCCGTCAGGGCGATTGTCATCTCAGACACCACGAATCACATCAAAAAAGCTTGCGATATTGGATGAAGCCGGAGCGCTCCGCCAGCTGATCGTAAAGCGCGCGCGCCCCCGCGTTGGTTTCGTGGGTGAGCCAATAGAGGCGGCTCGCGCCCGCTCGCCGCGCCCGCTCTTCCACCGCCGCGATCAATGCGCGGCCTAGCCCGAGATGGCGCGCGGTTTCGGCGACGAACAGGTCTTGCAGATAGCAGTAGTTGCCGATGGTCCAGCACGAGCGGTGGAAAAGGTAGTGCGCGATGCCCCGGAGGTTTCCGTCCACGTACGCGCCCAGCGCCTCCATCGGTTCGGCCGGATCGTGCAGCCGCCCCCATGTCACGCGCGTGGTCTCCTCGGGAATCGCAACTTTGTAGAAGAGCTGATAGCCCTTCCACAGCGGCTCCCAGTCGGCGCGCTCGTCGGGGCGAAGCGGCCGGATCTCGAGTTTGGATGCGGCCATGCGGCCACCGGCGTCAGTTTGCTGCGCTACTGCGCCGCTGCGGCGTCGATCCGCAGCAGCGCCGGCATAGTATCAGCCGGCCCGCTCCCTGAGCCGCATTGCGTCGCGAACGGGCGGTTCTTCACATGTTTTTCGCTTCGCCACGTCCGGCGAGCATTCATCGTTCGGGATCAGTCGCTGGTCCTGAACCCGGTGACCAGCGGCGCAAAGTCCATCCATCGCTCGCATTGCGGCATGGCTCGCGCGTAGGCTTGTTTCGTTTCAGCTTGTTTCGCTTCAGCCGGCTTCGGCTCGGCCTGCTTCGCCTGCGTTGTTGCGGATCCGTCCGCCTGCTGCTCGATGAGACTGACGAGCGCGAGCGCCGCCTCCGCGCAGACCCGCCGCACCGGCGGAACGGATTGCGGGCATCGGCTCAATCCCTCTTCAGCTGCCAGTGCATCTTTGTCCCCGATCACTCCGGCTGCGGCGCGCGCCCGATCGCGGAGATAGTCGAACGGCCGGGTGTCGAGCCCCTTGAGGCGATCGGCCGCCTCGCGCTCGAGCGCCCGCAGCGCCTCGACCTGTTTCTTGATGCCGGCGCGAACGCTCTTCGGGTAACCGCGGCAGGACGCCGCGCCAACGTCGAAGGGGAGCAGAACCGCAAATGCCAGCGCCACGCCGGCGAATGCCGCGGCGGTCCTGCGCTGTTGCCGATCAATGGAACGACGATTCTGGACGGCAATCATCCCGCTACGGGCCAAGGCCGCCATGATGACCAATGAGGCATTGCCTCAATCCAAATGAAACTTCTCGAGTTGGCGGTGCTCCGCGCTGATCCAGCGAACCGTACCGGTGATCGAGCGCATCACCACGGTTTCGGTTTCGATGACGTCCTTGCGGACGCGCACGCCGTCGAGCAGTGCCCCGTCGGTAACTCCGGTGGCGGCGAACAGGCAATCGCCCTTTACCATGTCGCTGATCTCGTACTTCTTACGCGGATCCCGGATGCCCATCTTCGCGGCGCGGTCGCGCTTTTCCTCGGTGTCGAGCACGAGCCGGCACTGCATTTGCCCGCCGATGCAGCGCAGCGCCGACGCCGCCAACACGCCTTCGGGCGCCCCGCCGATGCCCATATAGATGTCGACGCCGGTGTTGGCAGCATCGGCGGTATGGATCACGCCGGCGACGTCGCCGTCGGTGATGAGCCGCACCGCGGCGCCCACCCTGCGCACGCCGGCGATCAGATCGGCGTGGCGCGGGCGGTCGAGGATGAGCGCGGTGATCTCGGAGGGCTCGACGCCCTTCGCTTTGGCCAGGCGGCGGATGTTCTCCTCGGCCGGCGCATCGAGGTCGACGACGCCCACCGGATAGCCGGGGCCGACGGCAATCTTCTCCATGTAGACGTCGGGCGCGTTGAGCAGCGTGCCCGCTTCCGCCATGGCCATGGTGGCGATCGAGCCTGGCATGTTCTTGGCGCACAGCGTGGTGCCCTCGAGCGGATCGACCGCGATGTCGACCTCGGGCCCGCGCTTGTTGCCCACGGTCTCGCCGATGAAGAGCATCGGCGCCTCGTCGCGCTCGCCCTCTCCGATGACGATGGTGCCGTTGATGGGGAGCTTGTTGAGCTCGCGGCGCATGGCGTCGACCGCCGCCTGATCGGCGGCCTTCTCGTTGCCGCGACCGGTCCACCGCGCCGCTGCCACCGCCGCGCGTTCGGTCACCCGCACGATCTCCAGCGTGAGAACACGTTCCAGCGCCAAGTCGGGCTGGATGGTGATCGACGGCAGGGCTCCGCGTCCCTCTTTCTTCATGCCTTCGCCTCGCGCCTGTCTCGCCGTTGTCATGTCACGCCTTATCCAATCGAGTGCTACTCATCCTATCAGTTTTTCTCGATCCGGATGACCTGTGGTTTACCCAAGATCACCTTGTCGCGCCCGACTGCCGCAAGCGCCCTGCGCACGGCGTCCTCCGTGGTCGCATAGGTGATCAGAATGACCGGCACTGGCGCTCCCGAGCTGCCGGCGATGTCGCCGCCGTGCGGCGGTTCGCCGCGGTGACGCTGCACGATCGATTCGAGCGAGATGTTCTGCTGCGCCAGGCGCCTGGCGATCGTCGCAGCGGTGCCCGGCTTGTCCACGGCGAGGAGTCGGATGTAGTAGCCGCCTTCGTGACGCTGCATCGGCGCCTTCTTGCTCGTCGCCAGCCGCGCTGAAGGCCGCCCGAACGGCGCCGTGCGCACCCCGCGGGCGATGTCGCCGATGTCCGACACGACCGCGGAGGCCGTCGCCAGCCCGCCGGCGCCGGGGCCGACCAGCGTGATCGGCGCGATGGCCTCGACATCGACGGTGACCGCATTGGTCACGCCCATCACCTGCGCGATCGGCGTTTCCTTCGGCACCATGGTGGGATGCACGCGCTGCTCGATGCCCTTCTCGGTCTTGAGCGCGACGCCGAGTAGCTTCACGCGATAACCAAGCTCGTCGGCCCATTCGAGGTCTTCGGGTGTGATGGAGGAAATACCTTCGACGTAGACCGCGCCCTGATCGACCTTGGTCCCGAAGGCGAGGCTCGCCAGGATCGCGAGCTTCTGCGCCGTGTCGTGGCCCTCGATGTCGAAGGTGGGATCGGCCTCGGCGTAACCGAGCCGCTGTGCCTCCTTCAGGCAGGCGGCGAAGGCGAGCTTCTCCTCCTCCATGCGCGTCAAGATGTAGTTGCAGGTGCCGTTGAGGATTCCATAGATGCGCGCCAGCGAATTGCCGGCCAACCCCTCGCGCAGCGTCTTGACGATCGGGATGGCGCCGCCCACCGCAGCCTCGAAGTTGAGCGCCACGCGGTTCTTCTCGGCAATGGTCGCCAGCGCGACGCCATGCCTGGCGAGCAGCGCCTTATTGGCGGTGACGACTGACTTTTTGGCCGCGAGCGCCGCCGAGATCGCCGCTCGGGCCGGATCGCCCTCTCCACCCATCAACTCCACGAACACGTCGATTTCGCTGTCGGTCGCGAGCGTCACAGGATCGGCGACCCAGCGCAGCTTCTTGCGCCCGATATCGCGCTTCTTACTGCGCGAGCGCGCGCTGACTGCCACGACTTCGATCGCGCGGCCGCAACGGGCGGCCAGCGCATCGCGCTCGCGCTCGACCAGTCGGGCAACGCATGACCCGACCGTGCCCAAACCGGCAATGCCGAGTTTCAATGGAGCAGACATCGTCGGCCTGTGTGGAAGCGGAGCGTGCTATCGCCGCTGGGCCAGGGGGACGACGTTGTGCAACTTTTTGGGACCGGTTTCAAGAAAGCGGCGGATGTTGCGCGCGGCCTGGCGTATGCGCTGCTCGTTCTCGACCAGCGCGATCCGCACGTATCCTTCGCCATATTCGCCGAACCCGCTGCCGGGCGACACCGCGACCTCGGCCTTTTCGACCAGGAGCGTGGAGAATTCGACGCTGCCGAGGGTTTGGAACGGCTCGGGAATCGGTGCCCAGGCGAACATGGAGGCGCGCGGCGGAGGAATCTCCCACCCGGCGCGAGCAAACGATTCCACCAGCACGTCGCGCCGGCGTTTGTACGTCTCGCGCATCTCGCGGATGCAGTCGTCGCGACCGTTGAGCGCGGCGGTCGCTGCCACTTGGACCGGGGTGAAGGCGCCATAATCGAGATAGGACTTCACCCGCGCCAGCGCCGCGATGATCCGCTCGTTCCCCACCGCGAATCCGATCCTCCACCCCGGCATCGAATAGGTCTTCGACATCGACGTGAACTCCACCGCGACCTCGATCGCGCCCGGCACTTGCAGCACCGAGGGCGGCGGATGGTTGTCGAAATAGACTTCCGCATAGGCAAGGTCGGAGAGCACGAAGATGCCGTGCTTCTTCGCGAATAGGATCAACTCCTTATAGAAGTCGAGATCGGCGACGGCGGCGGTGGGATTGGAGGGATAGCAGACCACGACCGCAATAGGTTTGGGAATGGAGCGGATGATCGCGCGTTCGAGTGCCTCGAAGAAGGAAGGCGTCGGCTCCGACGGCACTGCCCGAATGGCGCCGCCGGCCATGAGAAAACCGAAGGCATGAATCGGATAGCTGGGATTGGGAACGACGACGACATCGCCCGGCGCGGTAATCGCCTGCGCCACGTTGGCGAAGCCTTCCTTCGATCCCAGCGTGGTGACGATCTCCGTCTCGGGATTGAGCTTTACGCCGAAGCGGCGCGCGTAATAGGCCGCCTGCGCGCGGCGCAGTCCCGGGATGCCGCGTGAGGACGAATAGCGGTCGGTGCGCGGCTTGCCGATCGTCTCCTTGAGCTTGTCGATGACGTGCGCGGGCGTCGGCAAGTCGGGATTACCCATGCCGAGATCGATGATGTCGGCACCGGCATTGCGCGCCGCCGCTTTGGCGCGGTTGACCTGCTCGAAGACATAGGGCGGCAGGCGCCGAATGCGGTGAAATTCGTCCATGGCCCGGCTCCTTCGGCCCGCGCGGTCATGCTGTGCGAGCAGGCGGGCGCGAGCCTTCTATCATGGCTTGTCGGCGGCGGCAGCGGCCTTGGCGGCTTCCGAAGCACGGGTGCGGGCCGCGGCCAAGTCGTTCTCGAGCTTTGTCTGCTCCGCGTCGCTGAGCACCGTCGTCGGACGCTGCGGCGGCATGTCGTGAACCGCAGGATAGGCCGAGGCCTTTGTCGGGCGTTGCGGCGTGCTGTCGGGCAAGCCGCCGAGCGCGGTCGGGAGATGATCGGCAATCGTGTTGCCGCCCGTGCAGCCCCCCAGAAGCCCGGCGCCGCCAATGAGCGCCGCCGCGAGGGCGCGCCTCGACAAGGGCCATTCTGAGAACATGCGGGACATCATGCGGTTGATTGCAGCCGAATTGCAGCGCCACACGCCGACCGGCCTCCCCTCCCAGGCGAAATTGCTGCCAATTCAAAGAATTGCGCGCAAGCTCTAGTCCCCCAATATGACCAAAGCAAGGTTAAGGCGGGCGGCGTTACGGGCGACGCTCGGCCGCGGCTGCGCCGCTTCCCCAGCGAAGGCCCATGATGCGTCTCGCCTCGGTTATGAGTAGAGTCGATCCGCGGCCTCGAAAGGCCAAAGCCGGGCCTGCGCCGAAAACCGCGAATTGAGGCGTTACCGTGAGAGCCCCGTCAGAACCGGCCAAAGGCGGCTCCGCCGACGTGGAGGAGTTCGCCCGCAACATCGCCCGCATGATGGAGGAGGGCGGCAAGGCGTTGGCTGCCTATCTCAAGCCGCGCGAAGAAGGCCGCCGCGACGATCAATACGCCGAGATCGCCGACGTGGTGAAAACCATCGGCCAAGTCGCGGATTACTGGCTGCGCGATCCGCAGCGCGCGCTCGAATTGCAATCGAGCCTGGGCAAAGCCTATCTCGACCTGTGGGCCAATGCGGTCAAGCGCATGGCCGGCGAGCAGGTGCAACCGGTCGCCACGCCGGAGCCGAAAGACAAGCGCTTCGCCGATCCCGAGTGGTCGAGCAACCAGTTCTTCGATTTCCTCAAGCAAGCCTATCTGCTGACGGTGCAATGGGCGAACCGGCTGGTGCGCGACGCCGAAGCGCTTGATCCGCATACCCGACAGAAGGCGGAGTTCTACATACGCCAGATCGCCAACGCGATCGCGCCGTCCAATTTCGTGCTCACCAATCCGGAGCTCTTGCGCGAGACGGTGGCTTCCAACGCCGGCAATCTCGTGCGTGGCATGCACATGCTGGCCGAGGACATCGCCGCCGGACGCGGTGACCTCAAAATTCGGCAATCCAGGTCGGAAATGTTCGAGGTCGGCCGCAACCTGGCGCTCACGCCCGGCAAGGTCATCTTCGAAAACGAGCTGATGCAGCTCATTCAGTACACGCCATCGACGCAAACCGTGCTCAAGCGGCCGCTGCTGATCGTGCCGCCCTGGATCAACAAGTTCTACATCCTCGATCTGACGCCGGAAAAATCCTTCATCAAGTGGTGCGTAGATCAGGGTCTCACGGTATTCGTCATTTCCTGGGTGAATCCTGACGCGAGGCTCGCCAAGAAAAGCTTCGAAGATTACATGCGCGAGGGACCGCTCGCCGCACTCGACGTCATCGAGAAAGCCACCGGCGAGCACCAGGTCAACGCGGTCGGTTATTGCGTCGGCGGGACGCTTCTGGCCGTGACGCTGGCCTATATGGCGAGCAAGCGCGACGAGCGCATTGCCTCGGCCACGCTTTTCGCCGCGCAAGTCGATTTCACCAATGCCGGCGATCTCCAGGTGTTCGTCGACGAGGAGCAGATCGCGGCACGCGAGCGCGAAATGAGCGAGCGCGGGTATCTCGAAGGCAAGAAAATGGCGACAGCCTTCAACCTGTTGCGCTCGAACGACCTGATCTGGCCCTACGTCATCAACAATTATCTCAAGGGCAAGGAGCCGGCGCCATTCGACCTGTTGTATTGGAACTCGGATGCGACGCGAATGCCGGCAGCGAACCACTCGTTTTATCTGCGCAACTGCTACCTGGAGAACCGGCTGAGCAAGGGCGAGATGGCCATCGGCGGCAACAAGCTCAAGCTCAAAACCGTGACCGTCCCGATCTTCAATCTGGCCACGCGCGAGGATCACATCGCGCCCGCGCGGTCGGTGTTGCTCGGCACGAAATTCTTCGGCGGACCGGTGCGTTTCGTGCTCGCCGGCTCGGGACACATCGCCGGCGTGGTCAATCCCCCCGACAAGATGAAGTATCAGTATTGGACCGGACCCAAACCGACCAGCGGCAACCTCGACAAATGGCTGGCGAAGGCCAGGGAGCACGCGGGATCCTGGTGGCCGCATTGGCTCGATTGGATCAGGGCGCAGGATACCACCGAGGTCCCGGCGCGCGAGCCCGGCGGCGGAAAGCTCGCGCCGCTGGAGGACGCGCCCGGAAGCTATGTTAAAGTCAGGGATTGACGGCTGGACGCCTGCGTGCGGACGGACGGGCAAGCCAGTTCACAGGAGAGAACTCAATGCGTCTGAAAATGCTGCTTTCGGTGGTTGTTGTCGGGGCTTTCGCCGCCGGCCCGGCGCTCGCACAGGAGCCCACCGGCACGCTGAAGAAGATCAAGGACACGGGAGCCATCACCATCGGCCACCGCGATTCCTCGGTGCCGTTTTCCTATTACGACGACAAACAGCAGGTCGTCGGCTATGCGATGGACCTCTGCGCCCGGATCGTCGATGGGGTGAAGAACGAACTCAAGCTCGCCAAGCTCGAAACCAGGCTCAACCCGGTCACCTCGGCCACCCGTATCCCGCTGATCGCCAACGGCACCGTCGACCTCGAATGCGGCTCGACCACCAATAACCTCGAGCGGCAGAAACAGGTTTCATTCACCATCACCCATTTCGTCACGGCCAATCGCTTCGTATCGAAGAAGTCGGCGAACCTGAAGACGGTCGACGATCTCAAGGGCAAGACCATCGTGTCGACCTCGGGCACGACCAATATCAAGCAAATCACCGAGATTGGCGCGCAGAAGGGGCTGAACCTCAACATTCTCGCCGCCAAGGATCATGCCGAGGCGTTCCTGATGGTCGAGACCGGGCGTGCCGCCGCTTTCGTGATGGACGATATTCTGCTCTACAGCCTGGTCGCCGGATCGAAGTCGCCGCAGAGCTATGAGATCTCTGCCGACGCGCTGTCGGTCGAACCTTATGGCATCATGCTCCGCCGCGAGGATGCCCCGTTCAAGAAGGTCGTGGATGAGACCATGATCGCCACCTATCGCGGCGGCGCGATCAACGCGATCTACGACAAGTGGTTCCTCAAGCCGATCCCGCCCAAGGGAATCAACCTCAATGTGCCGATGAGCGACGCCTTCAAGAAGGTGATCGCCAGCCCGACCGACAGCGGCGATCCGGCCGTGTATTGATCGGGTCGCTAGCCCGATAGCAGAGCTCAGCGATCAGAGGACCACGCGTTCCCTGGTCGCTGCTGTCTGATACAAGTAAGGGGGCCGCGTGAACTACAACTGGAATTGGGGCATCTTTTTCCAGACGTCGCCCGACGGCGTTCATACCTATCTCGAGACCCTCCTCCTCGGCACCGGCTGGACGCTTGCGACCGCGCTCACCGCGTGGTGCGTGGCGCTTGCCATGGGATCGCTCGTCGGCGTCATTCGCACCACCCCGAAGCCCTGGCTGGTCAGACTCGGCAACGCGTATGTGGAATTATTCCGCAACATCCCGCTGCTGGTGCAGATGTTCCTTTGGTACTTCGTGTTGCCCGAGGTTCTGCCGACGCGCATGGGTGATTGGCTCAAGCAGCTTCCCGACGCCTCGTTCTACACTGCCGTGGTCGCGCTCGGCTTCTACACATCGGCGCGGGTTGCCGAACAGGTACGGGCGGGCATCTTGAGCCTCGCCCGCGGCCAGGGCTGGGCCGCGCTCGCGCTGGGTTTGACCCCGACACAGACCTACCTCTACGTGCTGCTGCCGATGGCGTATCGGGTCATCCTGCCGCCGCTGACATCCGAATTTCTCAACATCATCAAGAACAGCGCGGTCGCGCTCACCATAGGGCTGATGGAGCTCACGGCGCGCGCGCGCGCCATGCAGGAATTCTCGTTCCAAGTGTTCGAGGCATTCACCGCCGCGACTGTCATCTACATCGTGATCAACATCATGGTGACGTTCGGCATGCGTTGGGTCGAGCGCCGGGCGTCGGTGCCCGGCTTCATCGGCGCGGCGCCTGCGGCTGCCACGCACTGAGCCGACCGATGTTCGCCGACTTCGATTACGACGTCATCATTCGCTCGCTGCCCTACCTTTTCTACGACGGCATGACGTTTACGCTCATGCTGACGGCGTTGGCGACCTGCGGCGGTATCATTTTCGGCACGCTGCTGGCGATGATGCGGCTGTCGGGCTTTGCGCCCGTTTCGCTGCTCGCCGGCGGCTACGTGAACCTGATGCGCTCGGTGCCCCTGGTGCTGGTGATCTTCTGGTTCTATTTCCTGGTGCCGTTTATCGGGCAGTGGGTCACCGGCGCCTCGCAGCCGATCCAAGTCGGC
>Ga0081540_1004619_pt1 | contig 10418 bp, 10 predicted proteins | sample TabmetS2T1R1_FD_71024 | JGI IMG/M metagenome (GOLD analysis project Ga0081540, IMG submission 71024) | Tabebuia heterophylla rhizosphere microbial communities from the University of Puerto Rico - S2T1R1 | ecosystem: Host-associated > Plants > Roots > Rhizosphere ... | reverse complement strand
ACTTCGGCAAGTATCGCGGCGTCGTGGAGTCGGTCGAGGATGGCGACGACCTGGGGATCATTGCCGTCAAGATCCCCGACGTGTTCGGCCCGACGCACGTCGTCAATCGCGTGCGTGCATGCAGTCCGTTCGCAGGCAGCAAGCACGGATTCGTTGCCATCCCCGAACCCGGCGACGGTGTGTGGGTCGAGTTCGAAGCGGGAGTTACTTCGCAGCCGATCTGGACCGGGTTCTGGTGGGCCAGCGGTGAAATGCCCGAGCCGAAAGGCAAGCTGGTGCGCAGCTTTATTACGAGCAAGGGCCACAAGCTGCTGCTCGATGACGACAACGATGAAGTGACGCTCCTGCATTCAGGCGGAGCGGAAATGAAAATGACCGGAAGCGACATCACGATCACGATCGGCGACGCCGGCATCACGCTCACATCCAGTGACATAACGCTGAAGGTGGGCCAGATGGCGTCACTGAAGATCACTTCGAGCGAGATCGCGATCCAGGCCAGCACGATCGGTGCGGTGAAGCTGACGTCCGGTGGTGTCGATATCGGAAACGGAGCGATGAAGATCGGAGCTTAAGGATGCCGGGATACGTTCTGACAACCACGAGCACGGTCATGTGCACACACGGCGGCCAGGCGACCCTGACCACCGCGAACACGCAGGTGAAGGTCGACGGCGTGCCGGCGCTTCTCGAGTCGGACGTTCACCCGGTTGTCGGTTGTCCGTTCACGATACCTCCGGGGAAACCTCAGCCGTGCATCCGGATCGAATGGAGCGGCGGAGCGACGATGTGCAAGGCGAACGGCACCGGCGTCCTGACGCAATCGAGCATCGGCAAGTGCATCAGCGCTGAAGGTGCAACACAGGGTCTCGCGATCATCGCCGTGACACAGATGAAGACGAAGGCAAACTAAGCAGATGAAACTCGTAAACGGCAAACATTTGGCATTCCCGTTCCGCATCGGCAGCGATGGGCGGATGGTCACTGTCAAGACTCTCGAAGAACACGTGCACGACGAGATCATCCAGTTGATCCTGACAAATCCCGGCGAGCGACCGTTCCTCGTTGATTTTGGCGGCGGCGTACGCCGGCTGGTGTTTGAGCCGATCGACGAGGCGACCGCGGCGATGTCGAAAGCCGGTATCACCCAGGCGATCAACCGCTGGCTCGGCCATCGCGTGACGCTCGAGTTTATCGATGTTACGACCAGGGATTCGACGATCACGGTGGACATTCGCTACCGCGTCGCGGGCACCGAAGATACGCGGACATTGAGGTTTCAGCGAGAGGGCGAGGCCCGATAGCCAATGCACGAAGAACAGGAAACACTGCTACGCGATTTGGCCCGAAGCGAGCCGCTGCTTGAACGCGCGCGGCTGATGACCGAGGCGCCCGGAGCGAATGCGCCGAATGGTCTGAAGCTGATCCGGGTCGTTTCTGTCGACACCGGTACCGATCGCGCGGTGCTCGATATCCCGCAGGAGCTCGCCGGGCAGCCGCTGCTCGAAGCCGACATCCGCCGCGCGATCGGCCACGCGTACATGGTTCTCGAGCGCAACGAGCCGGCGAAGATCCAGCTCGACCGCGCTCGCGCGTTGCGCGCTCCGGCCGGCGGCACCGACTATGCGAAGGTGCTCGATTCGAGCGCAGTGCTCGAGTGGCAGTTCGGGCGCTACGACAACGCCGAGCGGATGTTCCGGCTCGGTCTCGAAAATTGCGGCGGCGATGCGCGCGGGCGCGAGCAGCGCGCCGAGATCCTCAACGATCTCTCGGCGCTGAAATCCTCGCTCGGCCAGTACGACGAGGCGCTCGCGATGGCCGAGGAGGCGCGCACGCTGAAGAGCGCGCTGCCCGAGACGCCGCCGCGCGAAGTCGCGCTCGGGTACGCGAACGTCGCGACCGCGCTCGACGGCTTGCAGCGCTTCGACGAGGCGCGTGCCGCGTACATGGAGGCGCTCCGGCGCATGGAGGCGATCGCGCCGCCGCCGGAGCTCGACATCTCGATCGCGTTGAACAATCTTGCGTACGTGCAGAACGAGATGGGGCAGGTAGAGCAGGCGATCGAATCGCAGGAGCGCTCGATCGCGCTGCGCCGCAAGGTCATGGGGCCGGACTATCCGCGCCTCGTCGCGCCCCTGTCGAATCTCGCCAAGCAGCTCGCCGAAGTCGGACGGCACGAGGAAGCCGCGTCGGCGATGCGCGATGCGCTGCGGCTCGCGCCGCAGGCGTACAGCGCGCACGATCAGTTTCTGGGTCATCTCTACACGGCGGCGGCGACGGTCGCCGTCGCGCGCGGCGACCGGACCGAAGCCGAGATGCAGGCGAAGCGCGCGCTCGACGTCTACGATCACGCCGAAGCGGTGGAGCCCGGTCGGCGCGAGAAGGCGCAGGCGATTCTCGATGGCCTCGTGAATGCGGCGCGCGATTGAGCGAACTTGAGGTCTTCGGTGCCGATTCAGGCGGCGGAGGCGACATTGGATCCGTGGCTGCGCCTGACGCGGATCGAACATGTCCCATGCGCTGAGAGCTCATCGTGCGAGTCCCGCGAGCTCGATGGGCCGCTCGCTTGGGAAACTCGCCGGCGCCGATCTTGCCAATGCCATCGAGTGGCTCGGCTGGCGCGGCTCCCACATCCACGAGGGGATCCACAAGAGCCGGAAATCCCTGCGCGAGGCGCGCGCGACCCTCGCACTCGGCGGTTCCGTGCTCGGTCCCGGCGCCGAACTGATCGATCGGGAGCTGCAGCGGCTCAATTGCGAGCTCTCCGGATGGCGCGACGGACAGGCGCTGGTCGATGCAATCGGGCGACTCCTGAAACGCGAAAGCGATCACGAGCGCCTGGCCGTGCTGCAGCGCGCGCAGCAGGCGGGTGCCGACGCTCGCGCCGAGCTCGGCCATGCGGCTCTGGCCCAGGACTCGCCTCTCGGCGCGATGCGGGCGCTGTTGGGAACGCTGCGTCTCGCGTTGTCTTCGCTGGCGTGGGAGGCGGTGACTGCGCGGACGATCAATGGCGCCCTGGCGACGAGCGGAGAACGGCGGCAGAAAGCGATCGACCGGGCCTGTTCCGAGCGGAAGACGACCGACTGGCATCGTGTGCGCAAGCGCGTGCGTCGCCTCACGCAGCAATACGCCGTGCTGGAGCAACTCGGCATCGAGGAGGTCGCGCGTCCGACCGATGACGTGAAAGCGCAGGAACAGGAGCTCGCCAAACGACTGGGTCAGGCTCAGGACTGTGTGTTGCTGCTGGATCGCTGCAGGGAGCACGAGGTTTTCGCCGGCTCCGATCGCAAGATCGTGCGCGCGCTGGCTCGGCGGCAACTCAAGCGCATTCGCCGCAAAGCCGTTCGGCTGATCGGCGACGAAACGGATCGATGACGCGCCGGTCGCTGCCTTGTGCGTTGTCGATGCCTAGGATTGACCGGCGTCATGAAGGCGCGTACTCGGCGCGGACCCGATCACGTCGCGGCGAGACCCAGTTTCGAGGCCATGCTGACGAGGCTTGCGAACGAGCGGGCGCGCATCTTCCGCATGGCATGACCGCGGTGCACCTTGACGGTCACTTCGCTGATGCCGAGCGCGTCGGCGACCTGCTTGTTCAGCCGTCCGGAAACGACCAGCGTCATCACCTCGCGCTCGCGGCGCGTCAGCGTGTCGAGGCACGAGCGCAGCGTGAGCATTTCGCCTTCGTGCTGTCTCGCGCGCCGGCTGCGATCGATCGCACGCTCGATGCCGCTCTGCAACTCATCTTCGCGAAGCGGCTTCAGCAGGAAGTCGAGCGCTCCGGCCTTCATGGCCTGCACCGCCATGCCGATGTCGGCCTCGTGGGCGACGAAGACGATCGGCATCGTGGGCCGTTCGACGGCGAGTCGGCGCAGCAGCTCGAGACTGCTGTCGAAGTCCTTCATCGATGCGTCGAGCACGAGGCAGCTCGGCGCGGAGTTCGCCGACCCATCGAGATCGCGTCCGAACGCAAGCGCCTTGAAGTACCAACCTGCGCGCTCGCTGGCTTTTCGTACGGTTTCGGCCGCCGCGGCATCTTCGTCGAGGATGAAGACGATCGGCCGCTCGGCCGCGGAGGAAGATCGTTGCGTGCGTCCGAGCGACATGTCGATCGAAAGAGCGCCCGCGGGAAACCTCGGGGCGGCGTATCCGGCATCTGAGTCAACGAACGCATCGAGCATCGCACAATCCTCGTTTTCGCTTGCCTGGCGTAACCGGGAAACCGATTGCTTGCTGCCGGAAAATGCTAGTCGTGCGAGTTTCCGCGCGAAACCCTATTTGGAACAGCGGAGTGAACCCCCATTCGGGTGGGTCCGCGGCAGCACCGAGCGTGCCTCGGCTGCGAAGACGGACGTAAGATGCCGGTTGCGTTGCGCACGGGCTTGGAAATCTCGCCGTATCGCTTCCAGCACGCCTTCGCGCACCCCAAAAGAGGGATGCCGAAATCGGGCAAGTCTGAAATGATCTACCGGCATCGTGTCTCTTCGAGGCGCCGGCAGGAGCTTCGATCGAAAAAATGACTTCCCATCCAGGCCCGCGGATTCGCATTCTCGCCGTCGACGACCATCCGGTCCTGCGCGACGGCCTGGCCGCGATCATCGGGGCAGAGCAGGACATGGAGCTGGTCGCCTCGGCGGAATCGGGTGCGGAGGGCATCGCGCTGTTCGCGCAGCACCGGCCCGACGTCACGCTGATGGACCTGCGGCTTGCCGACATGAACGGCATCGACGCGATCACGGCGATCCGCGCCGACTATCCGGACGCGCGCATCATCGTGCTGACGACGTACCTCGGCGACGTGCAGGCGCTGCGCGCCCTGAAGGCGGGCGCGATGAGCTATCTCATGAAGGCGACGCTGCGGCGCGATCTTCTCGACACGATCCGCGCCGTGCACTCGGGACAGCGGCGTCTGCCGGCGGAAGTTGCGTCCGAGCTCGCGCATCATGCAATGGACGATGCGCTCACGGAGCGCGAGATCGAAGTTCTGAAGCAGATCGCGACGGGTTGTTCGAACAAGACCGCCGCCGACCGGCTCCAGATCAGCGAGGAAACCGTCAAGGGGCACGTTCGCAACATCCTGGCCAAGCTCAACGCAAACGACCGCACGCACGCGGTCACGATCGCGCTCTCGAGAGGCATCATCGATCTCTAGCGCCGGAGGATGCGGCGAGCACGCGCCGAGTCGAGTGCGCGGCTGCAACTACGAGTGTCTTGCGACAGCCGAACCCCTTGGGACGGCGCGCGTCCTGCGGCCCTTAGGCTCAGGCGGTTTCCACGTAATCGCAATACGCCTCGATGCTCTTCTTCCAGGCAGGGCGCGACTTGCAATGCTCCCGATATTCCCGGACGCGCGGGTACGGATCGTACAACGTCGCATCGTCGATCTCGCTCAGCACGAGCGACATCAGAATGTCGGCGATCGTGAATTCGTCCGTGGCGACGTACTCGCGATCCTTGAGCCAGCGCTCGAGATGTTTCACCCGCAGACGTGCCCATTCCATCATCGCATCGAGCTGCTTCGCTGCAGGATCTTCCTTCACCGCAAAGCGGAGCTGGTCGACATAGATCATCGGAAGCTCGACCGTATTGAGCGCGGCGAAGCACCAGCGAACGACCTGCGTTTGTCCCAGCTCGTCGGCGGGGATGAGCTTTCCGGATTTCCTCGCAAGGTACAGCAGGATGGCGCCCGATTCCGACACGACGACTCCATCGTCGTCGATGGAGGGTATCTGCTCGAACGGGCTCAGGCGGCGGTACGCTTCGGTGTTGAGCTCGTGTGCAGGATGATCCAGGCCTCGCACCCGGTACGGCACGCCCATTTCCTCGAGCGCCCACATGACCCTGAGCTCGCGCGTTCGGCCGCGAGCGAAAGAGTTGACGCGCGAGAAGCCGTATAGCGTCAGCATGCCGCGGAGTCCTCGGATCGGATCGCCAAGAAAGAGGCTAGCCCGACCGCGATGAACGCATGCCGACGACGCAGGCTCGAAAACGGCGCAGCCGATTCACCGCCGCGTTTCAACCGCTCGGCGCGCAACCATGCGATGGCGCAGCGTGCGGCAGAAAGCGGCGCTCAGGCACCTCGGTCGCGTTGGGCGAAGGAAGGTAGTCGAATTGCGCCAGCTCGGGATCGATCGTGTCGTGCTCGCCCAGCGGCAGCGAGCCGTCGCTCATCCGCCATCCGAGAATCTTCCATCCATCGCCGCCCAGGCCGACGGCATCGGTCAGGAACTTGTGGTGCTCCGGATAGAACCCGTCGACGGTCCGGAGCGTGCGCTCTGCGTTGACCAGCACGAGATCGAGATCGCTGCTCCGAGGCGGACATCCCGCGTATCCCTTGCCATGCATGCCGTAGCAGCGTTCGACGTGCAGCGACGCGGGAACCGAAAGCGGAACGCCGAATCGCATCGTGCCGGTCTTGAAGCGGCGGCTCATGGTGACCTCCTGTCGTCTGGGTGACTTCAGGATAGGCACCGGCGTCTCAAGGACGGAGAATCCGCTGCGGTCACGACGAAAAGCGTGACGATGTCCTGCAGTCAAGGTCGGCCGGACCGGACTCAGGAGACCGCAGGGCGATTCAGGCGCGGATACGCATCCGGAAACAGGCGACCAATACGAAAGTACAATCACGGTGGCGTCCGCGAGCGTCGCATTCTGTCTGCCATGGAGCGCCTCATGGAAAAGTTCGTCACCGAGATCGGGCTCGCCCAGGTCGCGGACGCGCTGCCGGCGATCGTCTGGACGGCGTTGCCGGACGGGCGCGTCGACTATCTCAATCGGCGCTGGTGGGAGTACACCGGCCTCGCGCCGCAGATGAGCCTGGGGGACGCGTGGCAGGACGTGGTTCATCCCGACGAGCGTCCGAGCCACATCGCCGCGTGGCGGTCGATCGTGGCGTCGGGCGCACCCGGCGAGATGGAGGTGCGCCTGCGCTGCCACGACGGGAACTTCCGCCGCTTCCTGATCAGCGCGAGCCCCGCGCTCGACGAAGGCGGGCGGCTGCTCAGGTGGTGCGGCATCGCCACCGACATCGAGGATCGACGGCAGGCCGAAGAGCAACGCGTCCGCGATCTCATGAAGCATCAGGAAGTCGAAGAGAGTTTTCGGGCGATCGTCGAGACGACGCCCGAATGCGTGAAGCTCGTTTCGCGCGACGGCTTCGTGCTGCGGGTCAACCGCGCCGGTCTCGCGATGGCCGGGCTGGACGAAGCCGCCGCCGTCATCGGCCGATGCTTCTACGATTTCGTCGCGCCCGAGCACCGCGAGCGCTATCGCGCGTTCAACGAGCGAATCTGCGCGGGCGACCGCGGGTTCCTCGAGTTCGACCTCATCAACGCCCACGGCGTTCGACGCCACATGGAGACGCGCGCCGCGCCGCTGCATGCGAGCGACGGCACGTTTGCGCAGCTCGGACTCACGCGCGACGTGACGGATCGCCGCGCGGCGGAGGAAGCGCTCGACCGCATCCGCACCGAGCTCTCTCGTCTGCCCAAGCCTGCCGAGCGGGCGAGCCTTACGGGTGATGACTGGCTGGGGGCAGTCGCTGTCTTCCTCCTCGTATTCATCTCGACGATACCGATCGTCCTGCCGTTCATGATCCTGCAAGACGCCTGGACTGCTCTTCGCACGTCCAACGCGATTGCCGTCGCGATGATGTTCGTGACGGGCTATGCGTTCGGGAGGCTCGCCGGATATCGGCCCTGGGTCACCGGCGGGTCGATGGTGTTGCTCGGATGTTTCCTCGTCGCCGTGACGATCGCACTGGGCGGCTGACAAGCGAGGAAGAGCTTCGCCGTTGCAGTTCTTCCGGTGATCTTCGCGCAAGACCAGCTGACCGGACTTGATAGTCGGCTAACATTCGAATCGACACGCAATCTGGCGACGGCTCAGCCTGTAGTTGAGTACAACGCGTAACTTACACTGGTTTGCTTGTTCGACACTTCACCGCGCGCGAAGCTTGGTTCCGAGGAGTGGGAGCGTCGGCAATGCGCGTCGAGAGTTCCGTCTGACGAATCTCGGCATGGCGTTCCACTCGGTTGGGTTGGGAGGGCCGGCTACGTCGGAACCGAATGCCGAAGTCCCTCCAGTATTGATCTGCGGCCGCACGAACGAGGCATCGGGAGTAGTCAATGCACGAGGTCGAGGCATTCCCTATCGCCATCATCGACGAGGACTACGAAGGCAGGAGCGCCGCAGGTCGGGGCATGCAGCAACTCGCCGCGGCAATCGAGAAGGAAGGTTTTCGCGTCGTCGGCGGCATCAGCTACAAGGATGCGCAAAGGCTCGCCAGGATATTCAACAACGAATCCTGCTGGCTGATTTCCGTGGACGGCTCGGAGGACGCCGCCACCCGCTGGGAAGTGCTTGAGGAAGTCCTGGCCAGCAAGCGCCGCCGCAATGACCGCCTGCCGATCTTCCTCTTTGGCGATGAGCTCACGGCCGAGATGGTACCGGCCGGCGTGCTGAAGCACGCGAACGCCTTCATGCGACTGTTCGAGGATTCTTCCGAGTTCATGGCGCGGGTGATCGTTCGCGCGGCACGGCGCTACCTCGAGGAGCTGCCGCCGCCGATGTTCAAGGCGCTGATGCAGTACACGCTGCAGGCCAGCTACTCCTGGCACACGCCCGGCCACGGCGGCGGTGTCGCGTTCCGCAAGAGCCCCGTCGGCCAGCTCTTCTACGAGTTCTTCGGCGAAAACACCTTGCGTTCGGACATCTCCGTGTCGGTGGGGCAGCTCGGCTCGCTGCTCGACCACACCGGACCGATCGCGGCAGGCGAGCGGAACGCTGCTCGCATCTTCGGCTCCGACGAGACCCTGTTCGTCGTCGGTGGCACCTCCACCGCCAACAAGATCGTCTGGCACGGGACCGTGAGCAGGGGCGACCTGGTCCTGTGCGATCGCAACTGCCACAAATCCATTCTCCATTCGCTGATCATGACCGGCGCCACGCCGATCTACCTCGTGCCGTCGCGCAACGGGTTGGGCATCATCGGCCCGATCTCGAGGGACCAGTTCACGCCGCAGTCGATCAGGAAGAAGATCGCGGCGAGCAAGTTTGCCGGCGAGACGGACGGCAAGGTCCGCCTCGTGGTCATGACCAACTCGACCTATGACGGGCTCTGCTACAACATCGATGCGATCAAGCAGACCATCGGCGACGCGGTCGAGGTGCTGCACTTCGACGAGGCCTGGTATGCCTACGCCAACTTCCACGAGTTCTACGACGGCTACCACGGCATTTCCTCGACGCAGCCGAGCCGCTCGAAACACGCCATAACCTTCACCACCCAGTCGACGCACAAGCTGCTCGCCGCGTGGTCGCAGGCGTCGATGATCCACATCCAGCACGGCGAGGACAGGCGGCTGGACATGGCCAGGTTCAACGACGCCTTCATGATGCACACCTCGACCTCGCCGCAATACGGGATCATCGCGTCGTGCGATGTGGCCGCGGCGATGATGGAGCAGCCGGCAGGCCGCGCGCTCATCCAGGAGTGCATTGACGAGGCTTTGAGCTTCCGCCGGGCGATGTCCGCGGTGAAGAAGCAGGTGAACGGCACCTGGTGGTTCGACGTCTGGCAACCGGACGCGATTGCCGAGCGCCCGGCCGACATCAAGGACGAATGGGTGCTGCGGCCGGGCGAGGACTGGCACGGCTTCGAGGGGCTGGCCGAGAACCACGTGCTCGTCGATCCGATCAAGGTCACGATCCTCAGCCCCGGCCTGAATGCCAGGGGTGACATGCAGGAGCACGGCATCCCGGCGTCGGTCGTCGTGAAGTTCCTGTCGTCGCGACGGATCGAGATCGAGAAGACCGGCCTCTACTCGTTCCTCGTCCTGTTCTCGATGGGCGTCACCAAGGGCAAGTGGAGCACGCTCGTCACCGAGCTCCTCAACTTCAAGGATCTCTACGACGCGAACGCGCCGTTGCGGGATGTGCTGCCCTCGCTGGTCGAGGCGCATCCCGAGGCTTACGCGGCCGTCGGCCTCAAGGACCTCTGCGACGGAATCCACCAGATCTATCGCCAGGACAACGTGCCCAAGGCGCAGCGCGACATGTACACGGTGCTGCCCGAGATGGCGATGCGCCCGGCCGATGCGTACGAACGCTTGGTGCGCGGGCGCGTGGAGAGCGTCGAGATCGACAAGCTGATGGGGCGCACGCTCGCGGTGATGGTCGTTCCTTACCCGCCGGGCATCCCGCTGATCATGCCGGGCGAGCGCCTGACCGCGACAACGCAGTCGATCCAGGACTATCTGCTTTACGCCCGTGAATTCGACACGAAGTTTCCCGGCTTCGAGACCGACATTCACGGCTTGCGCTTCGAGCCGGTCGCCGGCGGCGGCAGGCGCTATCTGATCGACTGCATCGCCAGCGGGGCCGAAGGATGATCCCGCGCGATGTGAAGTCCCCGACGG
>Ga0081540_1004618_pt1 | contig 10418 bp, 9 predicted proteins | sample TabmetS2T1R1_FD_71024 | JGI IMG/M metagenome (GOLD analysis project Ga0081540, IMG submission 71024) | Tabebuia heterophylla rhizosphere microbial communities from the University of Puerto Rico - S2T1R1 | ecosystem: Host-associated > Plants > Roots > Rhizosphere ... | reverse complement strand
CGAAACTTCCGATCTTACCGGAGATGAGCACAAGGTTTTAAGCCATCGCGCGGGATGGACGGCGGGGGCTGGCGTTGAGGTGGCGATCGCGCCGGACTGGAGCGCCAAGCTGGAATATCTGTACGACAAGTTTGGCACGATTTCAGCGACAATGCCCTCCGGCGCGCAGGCCACGTCGAGCTTCGATACGCACACGGTGCGGCTCGGCCTAAACTGGCACATGGCGCAATCTGGCCTCGGCACACAATCGGCCGCGAGCTACGCAAGACCGGTCATCGAAGCCGAAAACTGGAACGTGCACGGCCAGTACACCTTCATCGGACAGGGCTATCCGAGCTTCCGCTCCCCGTACCAGGGAGCGAACAGCTTGGCCGGCAGCAAGCAGGCGCAGAACACGCAGAGCGCCACAGCATTTGTCGGCGTGCGTCTCTGGGAAGGCGCAGAGTTCTACATCAATCCGGAATTGATGCAGGGTTTTGGCTTGAGCGACGTCCACGGGCTTGCCGGCTTCTCGAATGGCGAAGCGCAGAAGTCGAGCTTTCCGGTGCCGCGCCTCAACGTCGCGCGCGTCTTCCTCCGGCAAACTTTCGGGCTCGGCGGCGAGCAGGAGACGATCAACGACGGTCCCAACCAGCTGGGTGGCAAACAGGACATCTCGCGCATCACTGTCACCGCAGGAAAATTCGCCGTTCCCGACGCCTTCGACGGCAACGTCTACGCCAACGACCCCCGCACGACCTTCCTCAACTGGAACATCTACGGCGGCGGCTCGTATGACTGGACCATGGACAAGCTGAGCTGGACATGGGGCGGCTTCGTCGATTTCAATCAAAAGGACTGGGCGTTCCGCACGGGTTACTTCCTGCTGCCGACCGTCTCCAACTACAACAGCTTTGACACCCATGCCCCCGAGCGCGGCCAATATACCGCCGAGCTCGAGCTGCGCTACCAGCTGTTCTCCCAACCCGGCAAGCTGCGTCTGTTTGGCTGGCTCAACAACGGTTACATGGGCGGATATCTCGATGCACTCGCACTTCCGCTGGCGAGCCCCAACTATCCCGATATCACGCTGACACGCCGTGTCCGCACTAACTACGGATTCGTCGCCAACCTCGAACAGGCAATCACCGCCGAACTCGGCATATTCTCGCGTGCAACGTGGAGCCCCGGAAAGACAGAGATCATCGGCTGGACCGACTGCAGCGAGAGCCTGTCCTTTGGCACGGTGCTGGCCGGCACCGCGTGGGGCCGGCCTAACGACAAGATCGGCGTTGCCGGCGTCGTGGAGGGCCTTTCGACCGAAGCACGCGCCTATTTTGCCGCGGGAGGTCTCGGCATTCTCATCGGCGACGGAGCGCTCAACTATCGGCGGGAAAAAATCCTTGAGGCGTACTACGCCTACAGCATCACCAAATGGGCCACCCTTACGGCGGACTATCAATTCATACAGAATCCCGGATACAACTCCGACCGGGGACCTGTGCACATTTTCTCCGGAAGGCTGCACGCCGAATTTTAGGTTTTGGGCAGACTAAGACCGTAGGCGATTTCCCATCTTTCAAGCTTATTGCCTCTCTTGCGCTTCGCCATGCCGGAGACGCACCGCGCGGGTTTATTGGTTCGGTGCCGACTTCTAATTTTCTTCTAATCCGAATTATACGGGCACCTCCGTATTTCCCGTAATCCGAAATCACCTGGGAAGAACCTGGCTCCTAAAGGCGCGGCGGCAATCCGACACATAAGCGTCCAGGGGGCGGGGCAAGCCGTCCGATGCTCACTAGCCGCATCAGCTCGAAGGTGTTGTTACCCTGTTACGCTTTGGTACCCATATTCTCTATAGACTATACGAACCGTGTTTTATGCGGCCGTATCGCACTTATGCGCTCCATATCAGCGCTGTTTGGGCACTATTCACCAACACTCCAATAGCTATGGGTAACATGAGTAACATCAGTAACAACGCTACCAAGACAATCACATAGGCCAAGTGGCCGATGCGTAACCAACCGTAACTATGGGTAGCGGCGCGCGGCTCCTGCCGTGCGCTCGCGTTACCCTTTCCCCGCGCTCGCGTTACCCATCGCGCAGGTAGCCTTTCCCCTGCTTATCGAGCACACGGATGTTGTCCTTGTGCTTCCATCCCAACACCGCCTCCATGATGGTGCGCAGGCGTTGCGCTTGCCCCTTGGTTTGCCGTTCCGTTGGGATGCCTATCGCCCGCAACAACAATTCCGACGAATGCACGCGGCCCGGTGGTCGTGGTTCAAGGTCTGGGTGGTCGAAGACTTCGAACTCGCCTTCTGCCCAGTAGCGCTCACGATGCCCTAGGAAGTCCCGTAGCGCGTCCACCCAGGGGTCTTCGGTGGTTTGCTCCGCCTGCCGTTCCGCAGCGAGCGGCCACAGCATCTCCGGCAAGACGATGGACTCTCCCGTGGCCTCACGTGCCGCCGCTTCCGCCCAAAGCTGGTCACGATCCGTGGCGATACGTGCCACGTCCACCCGCTCTTGCAACTTCAAGGGCCAGTAACGTCGCGCGCCCGTGGAGTCCTTCAGCGCGCCCTCTTCGTTGCCTGTACCAAGGAACACGCACCGTCGGGGGAACTCTTCAACGATACGGCCATAGGGATCGCGTTGCCGATCCGTCCCGCGTGACATAAACGCCTTCATGCTGGTCGTTTCCGCGCGATTCAGCGAATCCAATTCGGCAAGTTCAACGATCCATGCGCCTCGGAGCTTCATCGCGGCGTCCTTGTCTTTCAAGTTGCCCATATCGGCGTCCGAAAACCACTTAGCGCCGCACAACGCTTGTGCTCCCGTAGACTTGCCCCATCCTTGCGGGCCAAGCAGGATCGGCATGGTGTCAAATTTGCAGCCGGGTTGCCGTTGCCGCTTCACCGCCGCGATGCCGAAGCAAGCACCCACCGCGCGCGTGTATGGATCATCGCCGCAGGGGAAATAGTCAACGAAGAGCCGATCAAGACGCGGCACGCCGTCCCACTTCAAACCCGCCAGATAGTCCAGCACGGGGTTAAACTGGTTACGGAACGCCAGGGTCATGATGGCGTCAAACGTATTCTTCTCGCTCGGCTCGTACGCATTGCCTTGAAACTTGTTGGCAAGCAGAACCCGTACGACGCGCAATAGATTGTCATTGAAAACGTCGCCGTACGATGTATCCCAGGATGGATTCCGAAACACCACCGTGTTGCTCAGCACGTTGAGCGCGGGATCGATGCCCGACTCGACGACCGCATACAGCGCGTTCATGAAGGAGTCTTCGGCCTTCGCGCTGTTGCCTTTCACGCTTAGGCCACGCGATTCGACCGCTGGAATGTCGGGCGTGTTCACTTCCTCCACGTCTACCGAATCGAAATCGTCGGCTGCGTTCGGGTCCGGCGGTATCGCATCGACCGCATCGGCCTGAATGAGGTAGTGCCGTAGAGTGCCGAACGTCACGGCTCCTTCCTTTTCCGTGCAAAGCGAGTCCCAGCGGATGCCGATGATATCGGCGTCGTCCGCATACGGCGGGTCGGATGTGCTCCACGCAATGAACTCGTCGCGGGCGGCACCACCGGTAGCGTGATGGGTCGCCATCATCACGGAAAGCCACTTGTCTTGCTCGCGGAACTCCTCGGGTGAAAGCCGCGGAAGCATCACAGCTATTTGTTCACGGGTATACTCTCCACCCGTGCTCGCTGCGCTGCTCACGTCGCGACGGCGGATTGCGTCTAGAAGCTCCGTGGGAGCCTCCGGAGCAGTGGAGAGCGGCGGGTGCGATGCGTGCCAACGGTACCGCTTACCTGTATCCGGGTGGATGGAGCCCGCCGCCACGACTTGTTGCCCGACCGTTTTGAACTCGACGCCCGCATACTCTCGAAGCCCGTTTCGGATCGCGAAGTCCGCGGGCTTCTTCAGATAAAAGTGGTCGCCCCCGCTGCCCGTACGGCAGCGCGGCCATTCGCCTGGATCAAGCCAAAGGTCTTCGCAAAGCTGCTTGAAACCCGCTTCGCCGCCGTTGCGCGGGTCCACGTCGATCACAAGGTCATCGGCTTCAAGCCGGATACCCACGTTCCAGTTGTTTTGGACGCAGTGGTCGATCACTTCCTGCGAATTGTACGGGCGATTGGTCCAGTCCTTGTCGCGCGGGCGTTTCCCAGTCGGGCGCACCTTTCCGCCAACGCTAGACTTACCGTGCCACGCATGGAGTGGGAGCGCCGTATAACCAGCGTCCGGATAGAGCGCGAGCGCGTTTGCATTGAGCTTCGTTAGTTGAAGCCCGCCGGCCAAATCAATATCTTTCGAATCGTTCATTGCACAGTTCTCCTTAAGGCCGCGAAGCTTTGCCCGCTTCGCGGCTTTTCTATTTCTGGTGAAACTGTCTCTGAGCGATTTTGCATCGTACGACGCAAAGTCCTTAGCGGCGCGCCTAGCGAGGACCCGCCACCGTCGGTCTGATCTGCACTTCGCTATTCAATAGCTCTGCACCATTGTCTAGCCCTGCCATGAGCGCAAGAACGTCCGCGCTAAATTTATCCCGTTCCGATGGGACAAGAACTAGCCAGCGATCCCGTGCCGCGAGCTTGCACGACAAGAAAGCTAGCTTAGAAGCAGATGGTGTGCGGTCAAACAAACCGTGCCCTTCGGCGAAGTACCCCCGGTTGCTGACGGGATCGACGATTTCGCCGATCTGCCAATAGCAGCCATCTGCGCGCACTTCCCATATTGGGGTCGGGCCGTCGCAAGTGAAGTTGGCATTGTAGACCCGGAAGCATTGGGGTGAGCACTCCGCAAGTACACGTTCATAAGCGGCGCGGCGCGCGTAGAACATGGCAGCGTATTCCTGAGGCATCGTGTCTCCGGGGCGGATGGACAAGTGCTCCCGCTGCGGTTCGTCCAACAGCTTTCCGCCCCCATCCCGTTCCATGTGCGCGAAAGACACGTCCAGCCATGTATTCTTGGCAGTCGGCATCGGGCGTGACTCTTCGGCGAAGAGATCGAAGAGTGGATTACGATACGGCGCGTCTTCATCCACCCATTTCCGCCCGCTCGGATACCAGCCAAGATAACCATCGCAGCCCGAAACACGCTTCAGGGCCACAAAGAAATAGGCAATCTCCTGAAGGGCGACGCGCGGCGGAAGGAAGCCACGGCCGATCAGCTTACCGTCCTTGTAAACCCAGAAGTCCGAAGCTGATTGGCCGGTCAGCGCGAGATATTTGGCGGTGGCTGTGACGTGTTTGTGCCTATCCCAGAAATACCGGACAAACTTGTCTGGCACTTCCATACCTGACGCCAACCCGATTACGTGCTCCTTCCGGCTGGCGAACTCACGCCACTTGAAATCGAAGGACACAAAGCCCTTACCCCAGCCAACCGGCCGTGGTCGCTTTAAGACGACGGTGGGCCGAACGGTGCGCATCACAATAGTCATAGCTTGTACTCCAGCGGAATTATTGATTTCGAACTATTGAGTCTCGCCGTCTCTGTTTCAACTAACGAATCTCAATGTCGCGCGCGATACCATCGCCCCCTGCGTACGGTGCGCTTGTAGTAATCCACGGTGTGACAAGCGAACAGCTTGCGTGTGCCTTCTTGCTCCTCGACCGGCGGAAAGGCAGGGTCCATGCTGCTCAGCCAATAAGTGTAGCTAAGGCTTTTGCCCAACCGTCGTGCGACACCTGTAAAATTGAGCAGCCCATTGCGCCGCCGCTTCATGACCGCACCATTTTGGCAAATGCTTTAGCACCGATGCGCGCCAGCGCTTTCGCATGTGAAGGCGACGCATCGGCGTTAAGCTCCGCGCGCATCGCGGCGTTCACGCGGAAGCGATCAGCTTCTAGAACGTCATCGACGATGGATACGCCAGCCGACGCTCGCAGGAACGTGGTCAGCGCTTCCTTCCCGCGCTGCGCAGCAAATTCACGGGCGGTGAGAGCGATCCGGTTCGGACTGCATTCGCCGCCGCAAAGGGCTATGGAGTTGGTCTTCATCGCAAGTTCCTCTTGATTTGGAAATGAGAAAAGACCGGGTGACGACGAAGGAGACCAATCGTCACCCGGCCATGCCATGCCCGCGCGCTCACTGACGCAACCATGGCGTTCCGGTGCGGGTAGGAGGGGTGCAGCGCGCCGAACTTCATGGAAAAGACGCGTGCAGCCCCGTGAGCCCGCGGTCCATTACGGAGCCGACGCGACGCCCTTGCAGAGGGTCGAAGGCCGCAAGCAGATCGGAAGCGGATTCATCTGCGCTTCAATCTCCACGAACCGGTTGAACTTCGTGTCCCGGGCCAGTTTGGCGTAGCGCGGAAGTCCGGGAGTGTTCACGGTTTCGATGTAGTCGGCCGGGGCGTAGTATTCGCCGTAAAGCTCCGGCGCGCCGGACCAAAAGAAGCGAGCCTCCGCCGGATCGACGGCAACAGTACTTGCGTCGTCGGAGCCTTGGTAGTTCTCCCAAATGACACCCCCGAACTCAAAGGCACCAAAGGCGTAGTTACCGCCCAACAATGCGGCGGCTGCATCTGTTCCTTTCCAGGCGGCCTTCAAGTCGGAACGTGATATGAGCTTGTCGAAGAACTGGTCGCCGCAAAAAGCCCACGGCAAGGCAGTCTTCGGCAGGATCGTCTTCGCGTTGCGACGCATAAAGCGAACTACGTTTTGCGCCCTCACCCGGATGTCCTCCGACTCGGACGCCAAGTTGTCCAAGTCGAAATCGAAGACTTCGGGTCCTACAATTCCTCCGCTATTGAGAAAGCCGAACGCTTCGTACAGGTCGGTGAGGATCGAACCGTCGGCATCGCGAATAACGCCCTTCAGCGCACCAAGGCGATGAAATTCGAGCGTGTAGTCCATCCGGTGCGCAATCTTGGTCAAGCGCTTTCGGACCTCCGACCCCAACGTGGAAGATTGATTAGCGGTCCCAAACTCTCTCACTCCTTGGATCGAGTCGGCCTGGATCGTGTCCTCAAGCTGGATGTGCGGAATGTTCAACTCCAACATGGAGCGGCGGTCGCCGATGACCTTTTCGGCCGGAGCACCGCGAGCGGAAGTCGCAACAAGCTTCAAGTCCTCGCCAACGCGCTCGATGACGACTTTCAGGGTAGGAACGCCCTTCATCACGTCGCGTTCGGCAAACACCAATGTGCCCGCGCGGTCTGGAATGTGGTCAACATCATTGATCGCGGCGATCATGCTGGTCAACGAAAAGGCGGGATCGGTGAAGATATCTGCAAGCACGTCAGTCATGGTTCAAAACCCTCAGAGTGAATTGATGATCTACTGTCAAAGGTGAGGCGCTAATCCCCGACACCTAGCGAAAGCACTGCCAACACCGATGCATCGGGGCGGTGATATGCTTTCCCGCCTTCGGCTATGATTTGCTCCACGGTGGCGGCTTCGATCCGCTCCGCCGCGTCGATTTCCGCTTCGAGCTCTGCAAGCCGCTCAGCTTTGTCTTCCGCCGATAGCGCGTCAGGAAACGCGCTCGCGTTGACTTTGAGCAGCGCCGACAACTTATTCTTCAGTTCATCGCGAAGAAGGAAGGCGACTAACGCCAAGCCGTCTGGCACTTTGAGATGCGAAACGGGCAGTTCATGGTGTGGCCATTCGATATCGCCACCGTGGAACATCCGCATGGTTCTCGGCAACCCGCGATCCGCGATGCGCTCAATCTCGGCATGTGCAGCCCGTTCAACTTCCGTCACAGTGCGCGGCGCGTTGGAGCTGGCCCGGTGCTCCGCCCGGAGTTCAAGCGTAGCTTCGCGAAAGCGCGGTAGTGCATCGATGGCACGCCCGTTCTTGGGGAGCGGCACCAGCGGCCGCTCCACGGCAACAAGCTTCGATGCCGGATACTTCGCAAGTTCAAGCTTCAAGCGTTCGGCTGTAAGGCGCGCGACCGGCGCGGCGTTACCAAATAGCGCCTTCTTGCGCCGGATCGCATCCACTGCCGCGTCAACCGCTTCCAGCCGCGCCGTGTCGCGCTTGCGTTCGGTGGTATTGCGCCCCTGGTCATCGTGGCCGTGCTCTTCCGTGATGAGCAAGCCAGCCTTGTCCGCATCCGCGAGGCGCGCACGTTCTGCCAGGGCATCGCGCTCCTCGCGGTTAAGCTCTTGACGACGGCTGGCGTACAGTCTGGCGGCGGCAACGACCTCTTGGTCTTCAAACGCGAGGCGGTCGGCGATCTGTTGTGCGTGCGGTGGCAGCATGGTTGCGAACTCCAAATTCTTGTTCGCCCCCTATCAATCACTCATTTTGATCCGGGTCACGCACGCTTCGCTAAATTTAGCTTTCGTTTTTGCGTCTCACGGCGCAGGCCGCGGCGCTTCAATTCGGCGTTAACATCGGTGCGAGTCCCGTTGATTGCGGCATTGTCCAGTTTGGATTCCGTTATGTCGGGATAACGCTTGAGAACGGCCTTCATCGCATCGTTGGCCGTAGTGCCTTGAGCGATCAACGCGCTCACCTCCAACGTAGCGTCCGTCAATCGCATCACTTTCGCGGACGCTGGACGTAGCGGCTTCGGTGGATCGATGATGCTTGAAGTTATGAGTTCGCGGGCTTCAACAGCAAAGCGGCTCGCAAGGAGTTCTGCAAACTCCATCGCGTCGCCTCTTCGATACGCGCGCAAAGCGGCGTGAATCTGTTGAACGTCGTCCGTCAAAGCTCGGCTCAAGATTAATAAGGTGAGCCAACCCTGTCTTGGGCGGGGGTATCGCTTCAACTAACGAAGATCGATGTACAAGAATTTTGACTTCAGGAGATTCGTTAGTTGAAAGGGAAGCCGCCCACAGCGCCTTGTCGTCCTACATTGATTGCAAGAAGTAGCAGCCATGCCTCGTTCAAACACTCGACCCATCCCACGGCGCGGCCTCTCGCGCGAAGAGGGGGCAATGTATGTTGGTGTGTCTCCGTCCAAGTTCGACGAAATGCGGAAAGATGGTCGCATTGGTCCGCCAAGGTTAATAGACGGCCGCAAGGTGTTTGATATTTATGCGCTAGATCAAGCGTTTGACGCGCTTCCTATCGAAGACGCGGAGCCAGATGACGGCTGGAAATCAGCGGTGTGACCATGTTAGCCTTAGACATGCCCCGCCGTTTGCCGCCCGGATGTATCGAGGACGTTGATAAGAAGTACAACGTCATTCGTGTCTACTACCGCCCGAAGAAGGGTGTGAAGAAAATCCGAATCCGCGGTACGCCATGGACCCCGGAGTTCATGGAGGCTTATGAAGCGGCGAAAGGCGGAATTGAGAGACAAAAGCAAGCTGGTGCTAAGCCCGGCACCTGGGGCTATCTCTGCTCCCGCTACATCGCGGAGAGCGCAGACTACAAGCGCCTTGATCCTTCTACGCGCCATGTGCGCAAGCTGATCCTTGACTCGATGTGCCAGGAGCCGATTGCGCCCGGCTCGGATCGGGCGTTCAACGACTTTCCTCTGACGAAGATGTCGAGCGACGATATCGAGGTTTTGCGCGACCGGAAGATTGACTTTCCTGAAGCCGCAAATGGGCGCGTCAAAGCCGCGCGCCAAGTTTGCAAGTTTGGAGTCAAGAAGCGTTACATCAAAAGCAACATCGCGCGTGACATAGAATATTTTCGAACGGGGTCAACTGGCTTCCACACATGGACCGTGGAAGAAGTTCGGCAATTCGAGGAGCACCACCCTGTCGGTACCAAAGCGCGACTTGCGCTGGCCTTGCTATGCTTCACTGGTCAGCGCCGGTCCGATGTCATCCGCTTCGGTCGCCAGCACGTCCGCAACGACCTGCTGACGTTCACTCAGCACAAAGGCCGTAACCGGAAACCGAAACGCTTGATACTGCCGATCCTGCCGGTCTTACGCGAAGTCATGGATACGTCGCCGTGCGGAGAAATGACCTTCCTGATAAATGATCTTGGTCGCGCGTTCACCGATGCGGGGTTCGGAAACAAATTCCGTGATTGGTGCGACCAAGCGAATCTCCGCCACTGCACGGCGCACGGTGTTCGCAAGGCGGGCGCAACTATCGCTGCTGAGAACGGCGCAACCACCAAACAACTGATGGCGATCTTCGGTTGGGATTCAATTCGGCAAGCAGAAATCTACACTCGCGCCGCGGAGCAAAAGCGAATGGCCGCCGACGCTATGCACTTGATCGAAGTGGGTCCCGTTTTTTAACGCTCCGGGACCTTTGCGCCAGAAGCGCAATCCTCTCAATCGCTTATTTTGGGGGTGGTGCCCCTGGCCGGAATCGAACCAGCACTCCTTGCGGAACTCGATTTTGAGTCGAGCGCGTCTACCAGTTCCGCCACAGGGGCCTACGGACACGAGCCCAAGGAAACGAGCCAAGGGCCGGTGGCGCGAAGCCGGCGGAATATAGCGGCCGGCCCATGCCGGTCAACCCGCGCGGATGTGATTGTCGCGCGCCTCGACAGGAAAAGCCG
>Ga0081540_1004617_pt1 | contig 10421 bp, 11 predicted proteins | sample TabmetS2T1R1_FD_71024 | JGI IMG/M metagenome (GOLD analysis project Ga0081540, IMG submission 71024) | Tabebuia heterophylla rhizosphere microbial communities from the University of Puerto Rico - S2T1R1 | ecosystem: Host-associated > Plants > Roots > Rhizosphere ... | reverse complement strand
TCACCAGAGCGCCGGCGCGTCCCGCCTCGACTTCCAGAAACAGCGAACTCTCGCTATCGCATTCCATTGCAATGCTTGGCTTACCCGAGACTGGGGCGAAAATGTGCTCCAAGATTCGGTAATACTCCGAGTAGCTCTTACGGCTAAGAATTACCAACCTTTCGCCGGCTAGTTTTTCCAGCGGGATTGATTTCAACCGGGCTAATGAATGCGCCCGGCTCACCGCCACGCACCACACGTAGTTGCGAAGAGTTTCAAATTCAATTCCTTCCGTCTGCTCGCCGGTCGGCTGGACCATAATCGCGAGTTCGAGGGCGGCATTGCGTAGTCCGGCGATCAGTTCATCGGTTGGGATGTCGTGCAACACCACCTTCACGTGTGGTGCGAATTTTCGAAATGCCTCGAGCGCTGGCGGCAATATCTCCACCGTTGGAATCGGAATGTATCCGATGTGCAGTTCGCCGTATTCACCGCGAGCCAGGGCACGGACCCTTTCCACCGATTGATCGCCGCGCTTCAAAAGCTCGCGGACTTCTTCCAGAAAGAGTTTTCCCTCGGCGGTAAGGGTTACACCGCGCGGGCTACGACGCAGAAGATCCACCCCGATCTCATCCTCCAGGTCTTGGATCTGACGGCTCAAAGCCGGTTGCGCAACTCGAAGCCGCGCGGCCGCCTTGGTGAAGTTCAAGGCTTCACCAACCGCTAAAAAGTATCGCAGGTGTCGTAGTTCCACTACGCAATTCCATCATGCCGAAAAAGCATCGTAGCGCAACCAACATGGTATTGGCCGAAACTCCAAACGGGTAGGTAAGTGGCCTTAACAATCAGAAAGGAAAAAAAGAAAAGCAACACATGAAGACAATCACAACGAAGGATAAAACGCAGTTTTACCACAAGTCCCGGAGCGCGCGCAGCCGTCCCCGCGAGCGGCTCACGCCTGAGAGGGCCGCGCTCTTACTTATCGACCACCAGTCTGGGCTCGTTTCGGGTGTTCGAGATCTGGAGCCGGATGAGGTGCGTCACAATGTCGTCGCGTACGCCCGCGTCGCGCGGATCTTCCGCATCCCGGTCGTGCTCACCTCGACCGCGCCGATGATGTGGGGCCCGACTCTGCCTGAGCTCACGCAGGCACTGCCAGGCGTGGAGAATATCGAGCGAAGCCTTGTCAACGCATGGGATGAGCCGCGAGTTCGCAATGCTGTCAAGCGGACTGGGCGGCAGAAGCTCCTGATTGCCGGGATCACAACGCCCGTCTGCTTAACGTCCGCCGCTACGTCCGCGGCGTCGGATGGATACGACGTTTATGCACTCTTGGATGCCTCGGGCACCTGGAGTGATCTCCTACGACTAACCGCGATCGAACAAATGAAACAGGCGGGCGTCACGATAACGTCTGGAGTGGCGGCGTTCACGGAGATGCTGCGCGATAACGCCAGCCCTCTCGCTGGTGAGTACTATGCTGCGCTCGACCTCCCAGCCACCCGCTACATCCTCCAGATCACCCAAGCGGACGACGCCGCCTCCAAACAGAGGGCGGCATGAAAGGGAGTAGCGCGAGAAACATCCCGATCACTCCAGAAAGAGGGTACTCGTATGAGCATCATGAAAGGGTCCGACGCAGCGAAAGCTGTTGTCCGACGGAATACCGAAGAAGTGCAAAGCCGTGGGAACTTTGAAGTCTTCGACGAACTCTTCGCGGACGACTTTGTCGACCACACACCGCAGCCAAACATGACGCCCGACAAAGCGGGCGTGCGACAACTCTACCGCTACATTCGTGACGCATTCCCCGACTTTCATGCGGAGATCCATTGGCAACTCTCCGATGGCGACCGGGTGACAACATACAAAACGTATTACGGCACGCATGAGGGACCTCTTCTCGGCGTCGCTCCTACTCACCGAAAAATTCACTTCGAGAGCGTCGACGTGATGCGGGTCCAGAACGGCAAGATCACCGACCACTGGGGTGTGGGAAATCTTTTCTCCCTTATGCAACAACTTAACGCTTTGCCTATCTCGAACGGTGCCAACGGATCCGAGAGCAACGAGAGTGACTTCCGGTTGCTGATCAATGGGAAGCTAGTGAAGGGAGCCAGCACGCTAGACGTGATCAACCCGGCGACCGGTCGAATTTTTATGACGGCGCCTCGCGCGGATCAGGCCCAACTGGAACAGGCGGTGGCGTCAGCAAAAGCTGCGTTCGGCACGTGGTCGGCGCAGCCGCTTCGGCAACGGGCAGCATTGCTGATCAAGCTGGCCGAAGCACTTGAAGCCAAGCAAGAAGATTTCGCCCGGCTCCTGACCCAGGAACAGGGCAAACCGTTGCAGCAGGCGCTCTGGGAGATCGGCTACTCGATCGGAGCGCTCCGCTATTTCGCAACGCTGGACCTGCCGATCGAAGTGCTCAAGGAGGATGCCACGCAGAAGGTGATTCGGCAGCGCAAGGCGCTTGGAGTCGTCGCGGCGATTACGCCGTGGAATCTCCCAATTCTCCTAATGATCATCAAGGTCGCGCCGGCGCTGCTCGCCGGAAACACAGTCGTGGTCAAGCCCGCTCCGACCACGCCACTGACGACACTGAAATTCGGTGAACTCTGCGCCCGGATTCTGCCGGCGGGCGTCGTTAACATTATTGTCGACCAGAACGATCTCGGCGCCGCCCTAACGGGTCACGCCGACGTTGCCAAGATCACGTTTACCGGTTCAACCGCGACCGGCAAAAAAGTGATGACGAGCGCCGCCGAGACGCTCAAGCGCCTCACCCTCGAGCTGGGAGGGAACGACGCCGCGATTGTGCTGGAGGACGTCGACCCGAAAGGAGTCGCGCCGAAAATTTTCGCGGCCGCTACTTTCATTTCCGGCCAGGCGTGCATCGGGATCAAACGGCTCTACGTCCACGACTCGATCTACGACGCCGTCTGCGATGAGTTGGGCCGACTCGCGCGAGAAACGGTGGTCGGCGATGGACTGGAGCCAGGTACGCAGATGGGCCCGATCCAAAACAAGACGCAGTTCGAAAAAGTGAAAGGGTTCCTGGAGGACGCGCGGCAGAATGGCAAGATTGTCGCTGGCGGTAACGTGCTTGAGCGCGACGGCTATTTCATCGAGCCGACGATCGTGCGCGACATTCCTGACAACGACCGACTCGTTCGCGAGGAACAATTCGGCCCGGTGCTGCCGGTGCTGCGCTATTCGGATCTCAACGACGTGATATCGCGCGTCAACGATAGCGAGTTCGGCCTGGGCGGCTCGGTCTGGTCGTCGGACCGCGACCACGCGTTCGAAGTCGCGACTCGAATCAATTCCGGCACGGTCTGGGTGAACAAGCATCTCGATACGGGACCGGACATTCCCCACGCCGGTGCGAAACAATCCGGCGTCGGAGTCGAGCAGGGCCGAGATGGCCTCGAGGAGTTTACCCAAGCGACCATCATCAACATCGCGAAATAGAAGGAAGCAACGTATGCCAACTGTGAACAAGCATTATAATAATGAAGCTCGGCGCGGAAACGTGCTCGCTCGATCCTACGACTACGTGATTGTTGGCGCTGGGTCGGCGGGTTGCGTGGTCGCCCGGCGCCTGATCGACGGCACCGACGCCACTGTTCTCCTGCTCGAGGCAGGCGGATCAGATGAAGGCGTCAAAAGCATTTCAAACCCGCCGCAGTGGGTCGAGAACATCGCCTCGCAATACGACTGGAACTACAGCTACGAACCGAGTGCGCATGTCGATCATCGATCTATCCACTTGGCGTTAGGCAAAGTGCTCGGCGGAGGCGGAAGCATCAATGCCTTGGCGTGGGCACGCGGCAACCGTGCCGACTACGACGCTTGGGCGGCTGCGGGTAATACCGGTTGGGATTTCAACTCCCTCTTGCCACTATTCAAGAAAGCGGAGGACTGGGAAGATGGGCCGAGCACATTTCGCGGCGCGGGCGGACCTGTTCGCGTCGAACGCGCCAAGAATCTCCATCCGGTGGCGGCTGCACTCATCGACGCCGCTAAATCCTACGGGATGCCATACCTCGACGACACGAATGTCCCCGACCCTGAGGGCGTCGGCCCGGACAACCTGAACGTCCGTAATGGCGTCCGCTGCAGTACGTGGAGCGCGTACATGCGGCCGGTATTGGGAAACCCTAACTTAACGGTCCTGACCAGCGCGGAAGTTGTTAGGCTAAGACTCTCCGCCACGCGTTGCACCGGACTCGAATTCCTACTCGACGGCCGCGTGCATTCAGTGCGTGCGTCCAGAGAAGTGATTCTTTCAGCCGGGGCGATCCACACGCCACGGCTTCTCATGCTGTCCGGCATCGGCCCGCCGGATGAGCTCAAACAACTCGGCATCGACGCGGTTGTCGATCTTCCGGGCGTAGGGCGAAACCTCCAGGATCACATTTTATTGAGCGGGCTCTGCTTCGAAGCCAAGCGTCCACTTCCACTGCCGAATAATAATCTCGCAGGCACCACCTTCTTTTGGAAAAGCCAGCCAGAGCTAAAGGTGCCGGACCTTAAGTTTGTATCTCTGGCAATCCCGCTTGTCTCACCCGAGATCGCCGCGCAATACCCGATCCCACACAACGCCTTCAGCATCATCCCGGGTCTCGTTAGGCCGCAAAGTCGAGGTTATCTGCGGATGAAAACGGCGAAGTATGATGGGCCGCTCGAGATCCAGCCTAACTTCTTGAAAGAACAGGCCGACGTCGATGCTCTGGTGACCGGCATTGAACTCGGACTCGATATCGGATCGCAGCCGGCGTTCCAAGACCTAATCAAGCGATGGGTCGCGCCCACGAGAAGGATGAGCCGGGAAGAGACGGTGGCATTTCTGCGCCGCGCCTGCTCCACGTACTTTCATCCAGTCGGAACCTGCGCAATGGGGGCGGGCCCGAACGCGGTAGTCGATGCCACCCTGCGGGTCCGCGGCGTGGAAGGCCTGCGTGTTGCAGACGCTTCGGTCATGCCAACCATCACTTCTGCCAACACCAACGCGCCCACAGTGATGATCGGTGAGTTCGCGTCACAACAACTGCTCGCCAGCTCCTCGGGAACTCAGTTCCAAAATACGATCTTCACACGCTCGCGACGCGACATCCCTGCACTGACGTAACTCATGATGCAAATCAAAAGCAATAAACCAGCGCCGGAGATCACCCGTGAAGACCTCCTCGTGTCGCTAACGCCCGATGTGATCGAATGGCAACCTGTCTTTGAAGGAGTCGAGATTGCTGTCCTCTCAGGAGACCCCGGTAAAGCAGGCTCCCCGTTTGTTATTCGGGCTAAACATCGAGACGGTGTGATCGTCCCGCCGCATTGGCATTCGTTTGACGAAAACATAACCGTCATCTCCGGCACATGGGTGATGGGCGTGGGCGAAAAATATGATCTGCCTGTGGCGAGGGAGTTCCCGGCTGGGTCCTACATCGTCGTGCCGAAGAGAGTCCCCCATTTTGCTTTGTGCAGGGGCGAAACGATTGTTCAGGGACACGGCATCGGTCCCCTGGACACAACATTTGTTCGCCCTGATGACGACCCGCGCAAGGAGACCACGTAAAGAGCATGATGGCGACCTCTGCTTTAGAACGACTGCTCGATAATTGGGCGATCGCCTGGTCATCGAACGATTCGTCTAAGGATCCTGAAAGGGTTCTTTCCCTTTTTGTCGACGATTGTTTTTTTGAAGACGTTCCATTCGGTTTGGTTGCCAGGGGTAAAGAGGAACTTCGTAGCTTTGTGAAGCGCGCCTTTGCGGCAATCCCTGACTTCAAATATGAATTGAGAGACGGGGTTGCCGTCGGCCAATGGGCCATTATCGAGTGGGTAATGTCGGGCACCCACAAAGGTGACCTGCCGGGGATACCGGCCACAGGCAAACGCTTTTCGTTAGTACGCGGATCGACCATTCTCGAACTCGAGGCCGGTAAGATCCGCCGAGAGTCTGATTATTGGGATGCAGCTGCGTTCATGAAACAAGTAGGACTGCTGCGGTCGCAATAACGGAGATCTAGAATACCTCAGTCGGGCACGCGGCCCGTTTAGGTCGCGGTTAGATCGACGCCGATCTCATCCTCCAGGTCTTGGATCTGGCGGCTCAAGGCCGGTTGCGCGACTCGAAGCCGCGCACCGGCTTTGGTGAAGTTCAAGACTTCATCCACCACCAGAAAGTAGCGCAGGTTTCGAAGTTCCATCGCTGAAATCCACTATGCCGAAAAAGCATCGCAGCGCGAGGAACATAGTATTGGCCGAATAACAAGGCCGACCGTACGGAACAGTTAAACAGATGAGAGGACTCACATGAGCACAAACATCGCTGACCTAAACATCCAAAGCGAAAAATTCGCCCAACGAGTACTAGCGAATCAAAACAAACTGAGATCTGAACTGCGGTCACATTATGATTTCATTGTCTGCGGCTCGGGTTCTTCCGGTTCAGTCGTAGCTGGCAGATTAGCTCAGAATCCAGATCTCCATGTGTTACTGCTGGAGGCCGGTGGCGAGGATGACGCGCCAAGCGTCACCGAAGCGCGCCAATGGATTAAGAACATTGGAACGGAGAGGTATTGGCAGTTCAAAGCTGAGCCGAACCGCTGGCTTAATGGCCGGGCCATTTCTTTAGGAATGGGAAAGGGCCTGGGCGGCGGATCCAGCATCAACGCAATGATCTGGGCACGCGGTCACAGGAGCGACTGGGATTTCTTTGCATCCGAGGCGGGAGATCCGGCGTGGAGCTATGAATCTGTTCTAAACATTTATCGCCGCATCGAAGACTGGCATGGGGCGCCCGATCCGAAATATCGCGGAACCGGTGGGCCGGTGTTCGTCCAGCCACGGCTAGACTCGAGCCCGGTCGCTCACGCCTTGCTTGAGGGAATGCGCTCGCTTGGGATTCCGATATTTGAAAATCAAAACGGCCGCATGATGGAGGCCGGTGGTGGCGCATCCGTTGCTGATATGCGAGTCCGCGATGGGAAACGTCAATCCGTTTTTCGTTCCTATGTTTTCCCGTACATGGATCGACCGAATCTCACGGTTCTTTCCCACGCATTGGTCACACGCCTAACCTTCGAGCGGAAACGTGTCACCGGAGTGGAGATTTTCTGGGATGGCCGCACCCATCGTATTCGCGCGGGACGTGAGGTGATCATGTCGCTTGGCGCAATGAATACACCCAAGGTTTTAATGCAGTCCGGCATCGGCGATGAAACTGAACTGCGGCGCTTCGGGATTCCGGTAGTCCAGCATCTACCGGGAGTCGGGAACGGATTTCAAGACCACCCGGTTATTGCCTGTGTCTGGGAGTGCTCGGAGCCGCTACCGCCTGATGCCGCACCGGACGCGGTCCTATTTTGGAAAAGCAAGAGTTCCTTAGCTAGCCCTGATTTCCAGATTTTGCAGGGAGTATTAAGCCTCGAGGATGCCGCAAAGCTCGGCCTGCCTGCGGGTGGTTGGACCCTGCTCGGTAACGTCGTTCAACCCAAGAGTCGCGGTCACCTCCGTCTTACTGGTCCCGATCCAGACGATCCGATCCAGATTGAAGCCAATCTTCTTAGTGATCCAGACGATCGGAAAGCTCTGTTAGAATGCGCAAAACTTTGTCGGGCAATAGGCAATCTCGATTTGCTGCGTCCATTTCTGAAGCAGGAGATCCTGCCGGGCAAATTGAAACGGACAACGTTGGAAGAGTACATCCGCGATGCAGCGATGAGCTTTTGGCATCAAACCTCTACCGCCAGGATGGGGCGTGACGCGATGTCCGTGGTTGATGGCAATCTCAAGGTTTACGGCGTTGATAACGTTCGCATCGCTGATGCATCGATTATGCCCCGTGTAACAACCGGTAACACGATGGCACCATGTGTTATCATCGGGGAGCGTGCAGCAGAGATCATACGGAACGAGCACCAGATAGGGACGGTATCTGTCTCACGGTCTAACCGCTTTTGATTATGAGGTTCGTGTTCGACATGCTCAGCCGACAGATTGTCACTGTCGCCTTCCTGATAACCGCTTCGCTGCCCGCTGCGGCGCAGTCCCAGGACGTCCGACTCGTTGAGAATGCGCCGACGCCGCTTGTGCATCAGCCAAGCGACGGTGAACATCGGGTGCGGAGACCGGTGCCGGCGTCGCTTTCCACACTGGCAGCACCGTTCGTCATCAAGGTCGACGAGCGGAACGGTGGCGCGAAGGATTTCGTGATCTTCACGGAGGATGTGCCGCCGGGGCAAAGCATACCACCTCACCGTCACCCGCACTCGGAAGAGGTGTTATTCATTCATGCTGGGACCGGAACCGCGTGGCTCGACGGGAAGCAGGCGACGATCGGTCCGGGTTCGATCATCTTCATGCCGCCGAATACCGGCGTTCGGCTGACGAACGATGGAAAGCAGCCGATTTCGCTGGTGGCGATCTTCTCGCGTCCCGGATTTGACAAATACCTGCGAGACGTCTCGGTGCCTGCCGGTGAAACGGCGAAGCCGCTAACGGCAGAGGAGCTAACGGCCATCCGCGCACGGCATACCGGCGCAGTGATCTATGACCCACCGGCAGGAAAGCAGCGATAGCGTCCCTTTCCCCTGGTATGCGACAGAATCGCTGGGCGAGCACTTGACCGCACAAGGGAGGCGTGAAGGCATGAGCACACAAAACAAACAAATGGCGCAATTTTTCGCATCCGTGACAGAACGTATGTCACGGCCTGACCTGGATCTGGCGACGATTCGGGACGTCTACGAAAGCTTGCATTTGGCAGCAAGCGAACCCGAAGGGGTCTCCTACGCCGAGGTGGACATCGACGGAATGCCGGCGCTTTGGTGTATTCCCGCGGACTGCGACCATAATCGCGCACTCTTGCACGCCCATGGTGGTGGCACGGTCATCTTCTCGATGCACGTGGATCGAAAAGCTGTTGGCCATATTGCCAAGGCTGCCGGCGCCCGCGCCCTCGTGCTGGATTACCGGCGTTCACCGGAACACAAGTTCCCAGCCCAAATCGAGGACATGGAAAAGGCATATCACTGGCTTCTTGCGAAAGGGATTCGCGCTGAAAACATCGCCGTTACAGGCCAGTCGATCGGCGCCAATCTAGCTGTGAGCCTGGCCATCCAATTACGTAACAAGGGTGTGGCAATGCCAGCTGCCATTCTATCCGTGTCAGCCTGGTATGACATGGAGCTAAAGAATGACACGATCAAAAGCAATGCCAGAAACGACAAGCTTCTCTCAAGGTCCATTTTGGAACGGTTCCGCGAGGCGTGGCTGGCCGATACAGGTACCGCCTGGAATGATCCTCGAGTCAATCTGCTTTATGCCGATCTGGCCGGGCTACCCCCGATCCAGCTGTACTACGGCGATCACGAATTATTCGTTGGCGAAATCGTGGAGTTCGCGAAGCGAGCGAAGGATGCCGGCGTAGACGTCGGCCTACATTCTGTTTCAGAAGGACAACACAATTTCATCTTGGGCGCAGGTCGGGTACCTGACGTCAACAAAGCGATTGAGCAGATGGGTCAATGGCTGCGGTCAAGACTTGGTCAGCTAAGGGAGAAGCCGCTTGAAAGCGCGCGGCTAAAAGAGACGCAGCTTTGACCACATTTGCATATGGAAGGGCGGTTCAGATGAGTGAGGTTGGCATTGCAACTGCAGCGCCGAAAAAGATGGTGTTGGCTGTTATCTCGCACTTAAACAAGGGCGCAGCCGCTTTGGTGAAGTCCAAGGCTTCACCAACCGCTAAAAATTATCGCAGATGTCGTAATTCCACCGCTCATTTCCATCATGCCGCAAAAGCATGGCTGCGCAACAAACAGGGTATTGGGCGAATCCAAAACGCGCCAGTACCTTGGCAGCATTGAACCATTAACAAGAAAGAAAAAGCACATGAACACGATTACCACAAAAGATGAAACACAGTTGTCGCGCAGCCTCCGGAGCCGCGCCCGCGAGCGCCTCACGCCTCAGATGAGTGAGGTTGGCATTGCAACTGCAGCGCCGGAGAAGATGGTGTTGGCTGTTATCTCGCACTTAAACAAGGGCGAGATAGACGATGCACTCGCATTGTTCGCCGACCAGTTCAGCTTCAAAGATCACGGGATCGGACTGGAGTTCAACGAAAAGGATCGATTGGCAGAGTTTTTCCGAAAGGCACGCGAACTCTACCCGGATACCCTCGTGCGAACTAAAACGATATTTGTGAGCGGCCAGCACGTGCTTACTGAATGGACGGTTCAAGCAACATTGATAGAACCAGCTTTCGGCAACTGGAGACAAAAGGTTCCAATCTCGCTGCACGGAGCCTCCGTGGTCCTGGCGGAAAACGGCAGAATCAAACGCTGGTCAGACTATTACGACGGCCTGGTCTCGCGGCGCACCGCCTTGGCGTCGTATTTCACAGAGTGGGTCGAATACTGAAATTTTAATTACCG
>Ga0081540_1004616_pt1 | contig 10421 bp, 9 predicted proteins | sample TabmetS2T1R1_FD_71024 | JGI IMG/M metagenome (GOLD analysis project Ga0081540, IMG submission 71024) | Tabebuia heterophylla rhizosphere microbial communities from the University of Puerto Rico - S2T1R1 | ecosystem: Host-associated > Plants > Roots > Rhizosphere ... | reverse complement strand
GCCCCTGCTCTTTGGTCCCAGCTTGTACGGTCGAGTCCGCAGTCCGCGACCGGCGGCTGCAGGTGGCGCTGAGCGCGGGCGGGTACGGGCTGACCCAGACCCTGGCCGCCGTGCCGCAGCTGGTCGCCCGCTTGGAGAATGCCCGGGTCGCGGCCCCGTACGCGTGGGCGGTGCTGACCGCTGCGCTGGACGCGGGCGCTGTACCGCTTCAGAACTCGGTGCGGGGTCTCGGAGTCGTTAGCCGAAAAGCTCCTGAAGCACGGCGGCTGATCTCGGGGATACGGGTTCGTCAGGGTAGAATTCCGCGCATATCCGCAAAGCCGTGTCGGCTGAATCCACTGCGATGATGCCGGCCAGCAGGCGAAGGTCATCGATATCGCGCGTCCTGGCGGCGCGTGCCTTCATCGCGAAGACATGCGCCGGCGACGCCGCCATCACGCGCAATCCGGGATGATCGAAGACCCGGCGTTTGCTGGCGTCTTCTTTGCCGGAGATGTAGACGCTCGCCTGCTCGTTCAGCCACCAGGAGGGGAGTCCGAGGTCATCCGCGACCTTTCTGGCCTCTTCCAGGACGATTCCGTGGGGTTTGAACACCGCATCGACATCACGAGTCACGCGCGCAGCATCGTAAGCCAGAGCCATGGCGGCGCCGCCGACGACGAATACGTCTGCGACGACGCCCCGGCGGACCAGGCGCTCCCCGAGCGCGGTGAAAGCCCGCTCGATCTCGGCCCGGCCAAGCAGAACGTCATCCGGCTCGGTCACGCAGCCTCCAGGTCCCTGGCGGACAGGTAGACGCCATGCTTGCGGAACGCCGCCGGCGCCCAGACCAGCGCATCGGCCCGCTGGGTTTCCAGTTCGGCCGGGAACCATGGCCGTTGTAGGACCCGTATCTCGGTCCATCCGGGCGCGGCCAGGTCGTGCTGGGCGGCCAGGTGCTCCGCGAGTGCCGCCAGAAGCGCGTCCCACCGCTCGTCGCCGGTGGCGGGCGGTTCGTCCTGTAGCAGCGACGGCTGGACGTCATCCGGCTCCCACCGGTACTCCTCGAGGAACTCCCACACAAGTTTCCAGCGGGTCCTGGTGTCATCGAGCCGGGCCAGGCGTCTGCCAAGGTCAGCCAGGGTCATTGGCTGGTAGGTAGTCACGGCGGCTCCACTGATGATATGAGTCCTTGATCCGAGCATACGGTGCCGACCTGAGCCGGCGCGGAGTCGCGACGGCACCACGGGATGGCGGGCCGCGGGCTAGGTGGCCGGTCTTGATCAAGTGACGAACCAAGTGACAACGGCGTCAGGCTATGGCAGACCCAGCGCGACGTACCCAGACACTGGTTTTCCTCTGAACTGCGGTAATCAGACCCGACGCGACGCTATCGGACGAAACCGGCATGCATGGTAAGGAGAAGGTCTACGGTTCGATTCCGTAACGGGGCTCCAGCTCAACAGAGTTTTTCGAATCTATCTTCGCTGGCTGATTTCAAGATCAAGTGACTAACCAAGCGGTTCGGGTCCCGCTTACATCCCGCTGGCAGCAGGAATATCGCGACGTACTCAGATGCTTGTGTCCCTCTGACCTGCGGTTATCGGACTCAATGCCTTGGAACAGCCAGATGTTCCCCCGATCCGGCCGCTGCCCGTCTCCGTTGCCGGGAGACTGGCTTCGTCTGGCGAGGTCGAATCGGGTCGGATCAACAACGATCGAGGTGACGGGACTGTCTGAGGGCGTCTGGCCACGGCCGCCGTTGCCTGAGGCCGTTGGCACTTGGCTTGTCACTGGGTCCCGGGGACATGGCGCGTTGGACGCGCATCTGGCGATGCTCTTAGCTGACCGATGTTTTGAGATAGGCCTGCGATTGCTGTCAGGCTGGGCGAGTCGAGGGGTGCCCGTTGCCTGGCCGCGTCGAGCAGGCGCTTGTCTTAGTCACGAACGAGGTCAGTGAAGGGCGGAAGCGCACGGCCGTGCCGAGAGGGATGGCATCTAGGGCTGCGCACCGTCGTCGGCGTGGTCAGCCGGGCCAGGGCCAGCACCGCAGCGGTGGCAGCAGCCTTCACAGCCGCCCGCGGCATGTACTTTGTACGGTCCCAGGCGCGTGCTAGCGCGGGCTAGTCGTCGAGCAAGTAGCAAGCGAGCCGCGCGATGCGTTCAGCCGTCGCCTGGTCGGGACCGTCTCCGACGGCCGTGGCGATCGCGGATGCCTCTGGCCGGTCGGGAAATGGCACCAATTCAGTGACGGGTTTGCGATCCTAACGAGTCGAAGCGCGGGGCGGGCTCCTCCAGTCGGTAGGTCAGCAGGTCAGCCAACCGGCGCACGGCATCCCCAGTTGCCGGCATCGGCGTCCTCATGGCGGCGGCATCGGCGCCGCGGGGAGCATCCCTGCCTGCGAGTTGAGCGCCTGCCAGGGGTCCGAGATCACCGGCTGCCACGGATGGCTCGAACGCCTGCCACCACGGCGCCGTGGCCTTCGGCACCGAGTCGCTCCCGAACCGCGTGATGCGAGCCTTGGTCTTGGTGCGCACGTCCATTTTCAGGTCGCGCACGGTCTGCAGCGACGTCGGGCTGGGTCTGAGCACGAGCGGAGAGTCGGCTGGCCGGGGACCCAGCCGCACGCCGTTGGCGAAGTGCTGCTCCGTCCAGGCCTCGAGCCGGGTGAGGATGATGTCGTCGGTGCTCGCCCGCGATGCCGTCTGGTCCGCCGCCGGGCCGATGAGATCGTCGTAGGCGCGCATGTAGCCGTAGTCCATGTTGATCGCGATCGGCCCCGGGTCGACGGTCAGCGTGTCGTGCACGAGGAAGGTCGGGCCGCCACGGTCACTGGGACCCCGAAGCCGCGGAACGGCGCAATGTCGTCGAGCTGAATCTCATCGAGCAGGATCTCCATGGCGCGCGGGGCGATGTCGATCAGCTTGGCCTGGCCGAAACCGGTCTTGAAGGAGAGCTGGCGAGGGCTGAGCATGACCATGTCGACGCGGTCGGCCCCTGCTATCACGGCCTCGCGGATCGGGACGTTGTCGCGGGTGCCGCCGTCGATGAAGTGCTCGGTCCCGCGGGACGTCGCGCTGATGGCGACCGGCGGGAACGCGCCGGGGATCGAAGCCGACGCAAGCAGCACCGACTGGAGCGGGAGCACGTGGCCGGTCGAGACGAGCGACCCGCGTTCGGTGACGACCTCGGTGGCCGCGGTCTCCAGGCTCACCATCGCCACGCGCAGCCTGATTCCGCTCGCCGATATCTTAGCCGGGTCGATGTTGACGGTGATCAGGTTGACCAGCGGGACGTTGATGAACAGGGCGTTCGCGTTCAGCGCCTGGGTCGCGGCGGAGATGAGCCGGACGGCGTCGATGATTCCTGTGACGACCGGATAGAGATCGGTGCAGATCGTGTAGATGTATCCGGGCACGAACAACTCCGCCAGCGCGCGCCAGATCTTGTCCGCCGCGAAGCTCATCACGCCCGCGGCGATCTGGCCGCCGATGTTCGATGACCCGCTCGACAGCAGCGACTGCACGAGCGAGTCGAGTGTCGTGAACCAGCCCGGCTCAAGGTAGAAGTCGTCCTTGGTGGTGAGCCCGAGCCAGAGCGTCTCGAGCTGGCTCAACGCGGCGGGACCCTCGGCGAGCTTGGCCGCGTTGAGCGCGCCGACGGACGCCCCCGAGATGATGTCGGGCCGTAGCCCCGCGACGTCGTACAGGCAGCGGGCCGCGCCGACCTCGAACGCGCCTTTGGTCCCGCCGCCGGATAGCGCGAGCGCGCGCTTCCCGCGGCACACGATGTCGAGCTCCCTGGTGACGCCGCCGCAGCCGTTCGCCGCGGTCAGCACGTAGCTCCCGCGGTCGCCGTCCTGCAGCGGAAGCGGCCCGGCCTGCGCGGTGCCGCGGTCAGGGGCAAGCGGCCCCGGGATTGCGGCAGCGACCCGGCCGGCCGCGGATCGATCGACACGCTGTCTGCGCCGATCACCGACCAGGAGAGCGTCACGGTCCGCCGGGCGCGACACTGCCGACGAGCGCATTGTCCGCGGCGAAGACGTCGATGACCGGCGGGCCGGTCTCGAACGCGGTCGCCGGATCGCCGCACGACGGGCACACGGTGGCGACACTGCCCCCGATGTCGCGGATGGCGCGCCCCGCCCCGAAGCCCGCCAGGCCGAGGCCCGTCTCGATCTCGCCCGCGAGGTCGCTCGCCGCGCTGAAGATATCGCCGGCCCCGGCGGGGTTCTCGATCAGGCCGACGCACCCGTGGCCCGCATCGGGCGGGACGCGCACCGAAATCTTCGTGTCCGACCAGGACACGACGTCGGTCGCGATGCATCCCCCGCCCTTCGCCGTCATCCGCACCTCGACGCCGGCCGGCTGGCTGGCACCGAAGCCCGAGCCGAGGATCGAGATCACGTCCCCCGGGCACGCGCGCCGCGGAGCAACTGATGTGATGGTGCCCTGGGCCCACGGGCGCGGCCACTGCGGCGAACTTCCCGAGCGCCGCGCCGATCCCGAGGACGCAGTGACCGTCCGGGAGGTCCTTGATGCCCTGGAACCCGCCGGGCGGCGGCGTCGGCGGATCGGGGAAGAGCGGATCGCCGCCGAGGAAGTCGCCAAAGGAGACATGCCGGGCGTCGAAGCCGAAGGCCGCCCCGAGCAGCGCCCGGACCTGGCTCTCGTTGCCCCCGCCTGCGAACCCGAACAGGCCCGCCCCGATCGCGATCAGCTGCCCGGCCCGGGCGCGGTAACCGTACGTGTCCGGCCCGGAGGCGCGTCCTCGCCGAACCAGCCGACCGGGATGCTCGGCTCGACCTTCCCCAGCCGGGACGCCACCAGCCGCAGCATGAGGGCGCGCGCCTTCGCGAGCTCGGCGTCTGCAGTGACGACCTCCGGCGCCCACCGCTCGGCGCTCGCCGCCTGGCGCAGCCGCAGCGCGTACCCGCGCACCTCACGCGATGCATCGCTGAGCAGGAAGCCCTGCCACTCGAGGAACGACTTGCCGTCCTCGCCCGGCAGCGGTTGCCGCCCATCGGGCACGTCACGCGGACCATCCCCGCCGATCCCTGCTATTCCCCATTGCCGCCTCCAGGGCCGGTGACGTGTTTCCAGTGCGATGTGGACGTGCCGAGCGGAATCGGTCGACCCATGCCGCGCAGCCCGTCTGTACCGTTCAAGGCGCCGGCGTACCGCCACCGGGCTGCATAAACAACTCCATGAACACAGGTCGGGCATAGTGGCTCCGTTTGGAGCGGTAGGGGTGGACTATCAGCATACCTCTCCCCACGCGACCGATTTGTTTATCCATTATGCTCGTTGCTCAGGCTCGGCTCAGGCAGTAGCGTCTTAAGTTTAGCGAAAGTTACTTGCTTCGCTGATGTAATCAGATCTTGCCGTGTCTCGTCTGTCATTTCGAAGGTCAGTGTTTTAACCGTTGGTGGTATGGGCAAGGCAATAACGTTCGGTCTCTCCGCCATCCACCCAGGCGCACCTGGGCCCGCGACGTAGGTGGTGACTAGACCGTACAGAATCCGTCGCGAGGCACGAAGCAGAAGAAAGTTTGCTGTGAAGCCCAGGAGGCTTGCGAACACTACCAGAATTGCAACGGCGACAGCGAGCAACGTCAGGGTCACTGACAGCGGGCGCGTGACGTAGGACGAGGCGTCGGTCCAGTCGGTTGCCTGTAGTGCGTTGAGCTGGTCGGTGCCGAGGAAGCTGATGACCTGCCACGCTCCAGCGGCGATGACCGCGAAGCCAAGTGCGCCGAACAATAGAGGATAGGTACCGCCGAGCAAACCGTTGATGCTGTATACCAGGTTGCGAGCCAGCGGTGAGCGAGGAGTTGGCCATCGCCCGCGGTCCACGCCTGCATTCCATTCGACGAAACGTCCGAGCAAAGAGAAGGGATATAGCACCCAGGCGCCGATCCTGGAGCCAAGGCCGGGCCGTACCTGGGCTTCCGTCTTCCTGTCTCGACTCCACTCCGGTGCCCTGAACTTCCTGACCTGTACGGCCGCCTCGAGAAACTTGACGTCCTCGCCATGCGGAGGCGCTTGTTCTGCGTGTTCCTGCAACAGGAATCCGAGTACCCGGTCGGGTTCAATCTCCTCAGGATCACGCCCGTGGGACTTCCGGAACGTCTGGTCTTCAAATATGTGTGTCGGGAAATTCGACCAGACACCGCCATCCACAATCGTGTGAAGGGAGAGCCGATCTCCGTCTGTGACTTGAAGCAGGCGGCTGGGAAACGCATAGGGGATCGAGGAGGATGCGACTACAGCGTCTGCAACCGCGCAATTCGGTGTTTCGATGTGGCTGAAAATGAGCTGTGTCTTCAGTGACAAATCTGTGGCGACGACGTTTAGCTCGATCCCGGTGGCGGCGTAGAGCTCGTCAAAGGTTACGTCTGCGGCTGGGGTAGCTCCGCTCTTCTCCACTTGCTCCTTGAAAATGCCATTAAGCCAGGCGCGCAGGCAATCTGATTGAAAATATCCCGTCGTTCTCCGAAGACGACGTAGACCAGCCCAGGCACCTGTCCGGACGAGTTTGAGCGCCTCGTCGGTCATGCTCTCCATGGCTTCCGGCGGCAACCCGGACGCTACCAGCGCCGCGGTTATGGCACCTGCGGAGGCCCCAGCAACGGCCGTGAACCAGCATTTGCTTTCCGCCATTGCCAGCAGCGCCCCAGAATAAGCCACTCCCTTAGCCCCGCCGCCTTCGAATACTCCGTAAAACAAGTGCTCGATTGCACCGGGCCTGCCGTACCAATACTGGGCAGGCAAGTTTGGCGGACGCTGCTTGTCCATAGGACCTCCAGGTGATACGTCCGGACTGGACCGCAAGGACTACACGGGGATGTCGCCCCTCTGGCCCCATTGCTGGGTCCGGTCGGTGAGCGTCGAGCTGTCGAGGACGTACCAGGTCCCGTCGTCAGGGCGCCAGACCGCGAAGTCTGTCCTCTTGGCTGTGTTGTAGTGACCAGGCACCGGAATGTCACCGGGCTGGCCCCACTGCAGAGCGCGCGTATGCCCGGTGGAGCTCTCGATGACGTGCCAGGTTCCGTCGCCGGGGCGCCAGACTGCGAAGTCGGTCTTGCCGTCGCCGTCGTAGTCGCCGGGGACGGGGATGTCGCCGATCTGGCCCCACTGCTGAGGCTGGCGCTGGTTCCCGGTCGAGCTGTCGATCACCTGCCACGTCGCGGTGTAGGAGTTCCATACCGCCAGGTCGGTTGTGCCGTCGCCGTCGTAGTCGCCCGGGACTGGGATGTCGCCGGGCTGGCCCAGTTGCTGGGCGCGCTGGGCGCCGGTGGAGCTGTCGATGATGAACCAGGTCTGGCTGGCGGGCCGCCAGACCGCGAAGTCGGCTTTGCCGTCGTGATCGTAGTCGCCGCTAAGGGCCGGCCTTGGCGGGTCGGAGAGTCCGCAGCGGCGGGTGAAGTCGCTGTCGAAAGTGCGGATCGTCCCGCTCTTGGTGAGCTCCCAGCGGATCCGCCGCCAGGTGTCCAGGCGCGGGTAGGCGCGCACGATGTCGGTCGCGTTCAGCGTGTTGTTCAGGCCCCAGTGCTGGATGCCGCCGAACCTGCGCGCCTCGGCTTCGATGCGGTCGATGAGGATCGGAGTCCCTGCCCAGGTCAGGCCGATCTCGGGGACGCGCCAGAAGGCCGCGAACTCGAACATGGCGGTGCGGTGATGTGCCGGATCGGCGCTGTGCTGGGGGGAGAGGTAGGCACGTGAACCGCCCTGGAACCGCAGCGAGACCCAGCCGAGGTACCCCAGTGGGCCCTGTGGGTGAGGCTCGTTCAACGCGGCCTGGATGATTCCCAGAGCGGAGTCGATGAAGTCGAGGTATCGGGTGCTGGGCGGGGTGGCGTCGAAGATGACCGCGACAGTCAGCCCGCGTAGGCCGCCGGGATCAGGCCCCCCCATGATGGTGTGCCCCCAGCCCTGGGTTCTCAGGCTATTGCCGTGCGGAGACCCTAGCTGCTGCAAGCGCGTCAGTTGCGACACTCCGGCGGGGATGGTGGCCGGGTTGGCGCGGAACCCGTTGATGAGTGCCGGGCTGAAGGCCGTGACGAGCCATGGCGCGGGCCCCCCTCCGGCGGGCACGGTGGGGGGGCGCGCCTCGGTACGCGTGGTCAGATAGCACACGTGCGAGGCGCCTCCGTATGGTTCGAGGACAACCTGGACGCCACGGTTTCCGGGGAAGGGATTGCCCGCTCCACCCTTCAAACCGGCCTTCACCGCATTCCAATCCAGGGCATCACACTGGTTTATGAGGTCGTACTGGGTGTCGACCTCGACGATCGCCGAGTAGACCATGCCGAGGCTGCCGACCCCGACCAGGGCGGAGTTGAACCAGTCGTCGTCGTAGTGGACGTTCTCAGCGGGAAGGTTGAGCACGGCCGCGACCGCGTCGCGGTTGGTGATCCCGGCCGAAGGTTCGATCCAGTGCTGGGCACCTCCCGGTCCGACGAGGTGAATCGCCCGGATCATGTCGGGTATCGGGCCACGGTCGACGTCCATGCCGCAGGCGCTGGTGGAGAGGACCCCGGCCAGGGACTGACCGCTCGAGCCGCCCATCGTGTGCAGTGCCAGCTGCTTGTGATCCAAGAGGTCGTTGAGCTGCCACAGCTTGATCCCGGCTTCGACGTGGATGAGCTTCCTGCCAGCGGCGGCGTTGTTCAGGCAGCCGCTGAGGACCTCGGTGAGCACGCCGTCGAGCTTGTCGGTCTGCACGATGTACCCGGGGCTGACCGCCACATCGGAGTTCGACCAGCTGCTGCCGACCGCGCGGATCCCCTGCCCGTTCTTCTCTGCCTCGGTGACGACGTTCACGAGCTCATCGAGGCTGTCCGGGCGAACCTGGACGGCCGGGTTCTTCACGCGGTTGGTCGGCCAGTTGGTCCAGGGCTGCGTGTTCGCGTTCTCCAGACCGCCGCCGGGCCACTGCAGGAGGGTGCCGTCGGCGCCGGTGGCGAAGACATCGAGTTGACGGCTGGCCGGTGACCCGGGCCGGAGAGCCCCCCGCACTCGCACCACGGCGCTCAGATCCCCGGCGGGGATGCCGTCGCCATAGTGGCTCGGGCCGTTCCAGCTGGCCCCGTCCCATTGCCAGTGCGCGATTCGCTGGTCGCCGGTGATGCCGAAGACGTCCAGCCGGTTCGCGGCGTGGGAGACCGCGCTCACCGTCCCGGGAGCGACCCCGTTATCGGCCAGGCGCGGGTAGAGGCCGGGCAGCTCGTCCATCGCGAAGCGGCCTCCGTCCCACCACCAGTGCTGGACGGGGTTTCCCGGGGCTCGTGAGGCACCGAACACGTCGAGCCGGTTCGGCCCCCAGGAGACGGCACTGACTCCTTCGGCCGGCAGGTTGCCGCCAAGGTCTTCAGCCGGACCCCAGGGCGCGGCGCCGACCTTCGCCCAGTGCCAGAGGTGGTTGCCGGCTCCGGCGGCGAACACGTCGAGACGTCCGGGTGCGGGCGAGGCCGCGGCGATCCGTTCCGCGGGAAGGCCACCACCGCCCAATGACGTCGGCCGGGACCAGTGCGCGCCGTCCCAGTGCCACCACCACGGCTGGTTCCCGGGGCCGGCCGCGAACACGTCGATGTTGTCCGGTGACACCGCGACGGCGGCGACCGGCTCCGCGGGGAGGTTCACACCGGCTGACAGGGGGCTGGCGGGCAACCACAGGGCATCGATGCCACGCCACCAGACCGGTACGCCCAAGTTGCGGTCGGCTGCGAACACCTCTACCCGGCCGGGGCCCGAGGACACCGCGCAGACCCCTTCGGCGGGGATCGACCCAGGTACCGGCAAGAGCGGCGCTGGAGCACTCCAGGTGTTCCCGGTCAAGGACCACCGCCACACGGTGTTGCCTGCCCCAGTAGCGAAGACGTCCACACGGTTCTCCGCGCACGAGCACGCGCTCGGCGGCCCTTGGAGGCCGCCCGCAAGCGTGAACGTCTTCATGACGCGCTCCCCACACTGGATTCGGAGACTTCACCCTGGCTGACGGAAAGGCTTACGGCCATGACCCACCCCCTGAGAATGAGGTTTTGTGCTACGTCGGGTCTGCGGTGCTGCTGGCTCCGCGAACGGGACGCTTGCGAGCTCGAGCGCCGCAAGCGGCTTCGCTCCCGCGACACACGCATCGCGGCCGTGGGGCGCTCCCGCCGGGCTCATATGGACCGGCGGACGGTGACGGTGTCGTCGTTGACCGCGATCGCGTCGGCGCGGCCGTCCCCGGTGACGTCGGCGAAGAGGGTGCCGCGGGTGCCGTAGAAGGCGCCGTGGGTCCAGTCCTCGTTCGGCCCGAAGCCGCTGCCGGTGGAGCGGCGGACGGTGACGGTGTCGTCGTTGACCGCGATCGCGTCGGCGCGGCCGTCCCCGGTGACGTCGGCGAAGAGGGTGCCGCGGGTGCCGTAGAAGGCGCCGTGGGTCCAGTCCTCGTTCGGC
>Ga0081540_1004615_pt1 | contig 10422 bp, 11 predicted proteins | sample TabmetS2T1R1_FD_71024 | JGI IMG/M metagenome (GOLD analysis project Ga0081540, IMG submission 71024) | Tabebuia heterophylla rhizosphere microbial communities from the University of Puerto Rico - S2T1R1 | ecosystem: Host-associated > Plants > Roots > Rhizosphere ... | reverse complement strand
TAGTAAATATTATTCATCCCCATCACGGACGCCGCTGCCTTCACCGCATCCAGCGCCTGCGCCGAAAGCTGCTTCGTGCCTTCCTCCAGCGCTGCCGCTGTCAGTTCGGGATTCCTTGTAGCAATCGCACTCGCAACCACCGTGCCCCACAGCTGCTGCTGCGTGAGCTCCGTATTCTGTCGAACCAGGCTTGAATAATTCAATTTCAGATCCTTCGCATGAGCCGGGATGCTATCGATCAATTGATCCAGTTGCATAAAATCCTTTCTCCGACCACGCTCTAAAACGCGGTCAAAAATGGCGGGACTGGAAAGCCCCGCCATGTAACACCCAGTCTCAAAACCCGCCGAAACCGTGCGAAATGTTGCACAGGCAAGATTGGCGCCCGAAGGCGCGTCTGCCCGGACGGCAAGTCTTAAGCGACTAATGTCTCTTCGCCCTTCTGCCAGTTGCAGGGGCAAAGCTCATCGGTCTGCAGTGCATCCAGCACGCGCAGCACTTCCTGCGGATTGCGTCCCACCGAAAGGTCCGTCACATAAACAAAACGAATGATGCCTTCCGGATCGACGATGTACGTGGCACGCTGCGCCACTCCTGCTGCCGGATCGAGAATGCCAAGCTGCTCCGTCAGATCGCGCTTCACATCCGCAAGCATGGGGAAGGGCAAGTCCTTCAGATCCTCGTGGTTGTTGCGCCAGGCCAAGTGCACAAACTCTGAATCGACGCTGCCGCCCAACACCTGCGCATCACGGTCCTGGAACTCGTTGTTGATCTTTCCGAACGCCGCAATCTCAGTCGGACACACAAAAGTGAAGTCCTTGGGCCAGAAGAAGTACACCTTCCACTTACCGGGATAGCTCTCGTTCGTGATGGTTTCAAAGGCCTTGTTCTTGTCGCGGCTGACGGTGGCAGTAACTGAAAAGATAGGAAATTTCTCGCCTACACCTAACATGTATGACTCCTCTAAGTATGTTGTTATGAAATGAAAATGAGTGGACTAAGACAAAGCTCTAATCAGGTTTCTGCTGGCACGCGGCGCACAGCCCCAGCACGTCTACTGCGTATCGTTGCGCAAGAAAACCGCCGGGCAGCTTACCATGCTTCGCAGCCAACCCAAGTTCTTTCGCATCGATATCTGAAATGGATTTGCACCGGGTGCAAACCAGATGATGATGCGGCCTATGATTCGTTTCCACGCGCAGCGAGCCGTGATGCAGGCTCACTTCGTGAAAAATACCGCTCTCAATGAATAGATGAAGATTCTTGTAAACCGTCGCAAGTGAGATCGATGGGATCCTGCGCTTCACACGCGCATACACTTCTTCCGGACTTGGATGTCCGGGCATCTTCCTTAGAATCTCGTAAATGACATGCCGCTGATGCGTCACCGCAAGCCCAGCGCTTTCGCACATCTCGCGAAATTCCTGTGCTTCAACTGAGTTCATCAATTTCTATTGAACGATAATTATTATCGTTTGTCAAAAGGGCGCAGATGTATCGCACATCAGAGCAAGAATTCCAACTCGGACTTTGTAGAGCCCACAGTCCATTACGCTTTTTTCACTTCAATCGAGGATGGATCAATTCGGCCGGTCAGGCTTGCTCCGCCCGAACCGCTCATCGATCGGCTGACGCCCGCGAAACCCGGCATCCACCGTGTGCCAGAAATCAATGCGCGACTCGCCCATCTTCCAGCACAGCAGCACAATCTCGCCATCAATCATGTGAGGAAAATCCAGCAGCCCTGTCTCCAGGTCTTTCACCTGCACGCCAATTGCGTCGATTTCGCCAACCGCGTCTTTGGCCTGCTGCACAAGCTTGTCAATCTCCGCCCGCTGTCGCGCCACGGAAACCACATTCACCTGCATGCCCCCGGCGAGAAAAATGCGCCTCCGCAGTTCTTGCAGGTTCGCATCCTTCTCTTCCGCGTTTCTCTTGCCCTCGATAGCTCGCTTCAGAAGCGACTCAAGAACGGGCAGCAACGATTGCGCCTCGTCGAGGGTGAAGGTTTTCATGAGTAGATTTTAAACGCAACGTGATACGCATGCGCGATCTTGTCGGCAACAGGTCAGGCGTGTTGGTGGAAAAACAGCCTGATATCTATCTTCGTAATGAGCCCATTCGTTAGTTCAAACTCTTCCGTCCACTCGTGGTCATCTTCCACGCTCACATTCAGGCCATTGATTGGCTCAACGAGTCTTAAGTCTCCATGCATCCGAACAAGAACATGTGTAGGCGTCTCCTCCACATATTCGTGCTGCGACTTGCCATTCACAAAGAAGTGTCTCGACCACGCAATCATGCCTTCGAAGAATCCATTGATCCCATAATAGGCATGGATCCCTCGAATATCTGAGGTAACCGTCACCAAGTCAGTAGCAAACAGCTTCGACTGCTCGCGAGTAAATACGTTGAAGCCTTGCTCTTGGATAAGAAAATAGTTTTCGAAGAATTGACGTACTATCTCGTTGCGCATTTTGCTCTCCAACTCGTTACCGCCCTATCGTTCAAAAACCGGGGGTTACATGAAGAAACACGCGAGCTATCATCTTCATTCCTTCGGGCTGCGCAACCGATCCTTGGAATGATCCCAGGCCGGGCTCCCGAGACATGCACCCGGCCATAACGAAAAATACCTTAAGCCTTGATCTCCAGCATTCGATCCAGAGCCACCCGGGCCCAGTGCTTCACATCATCGCGCACATGAATCCGGTTCACTACGTTGCCCTCAACCAGATTCTCAAGTGCCCATGCGAGGTGTTGCGGACTGATCCGGTACATCGTTGTGCACAGGCAGCCCGTATCGTCGAGCGTAATGATCCTCTTGCCCTTCGGCGCAAATTCCTTCGCAAGCCGGTTCACCAGGTGGATCTCTGTACCGACGGCAAACATAGTGCTCTCCGGCGCATTCTGCACAATCTGTATCAGGCGCTCCGTAGAGCCAAGAGCATCGGCCTTCTGGCAAACCTCCCAGCGGCACTCCGGGTGCACGATCACCTGAATTCCCGGATATTTCGCGCGGACCTTGTCGACATGCTCGGGCAAAAAACGCTGATGGACAGAGCAATGCCCTTTCCACAAAATGATCTTTGCTGTCTTCAAACGAGCAGGCGTGAGCCCGCCATTGATCTGGTATGGATCCCACACCACCATCTCGTTCAACGGAATTCCCATCGTGAAAGCCGTATTCCGCCCGAGATGCTGATCCGGCAGAAACAGAATCTTCTCCGCGCGTGCAAATGCCCAGTCAAACGCCTTGCCCGCATTCGACGAAGTGCAAACCAGCCCGCCGCGCTCACCGCAGAAAGCCTTGATCGCAGCCGTCGAGTTCATGTAGGTGATAGGCACGATCTCATCCGCCCTCAAACCCGCGGCCAGCATCGAATCCCAGCAATCTTCTACCTGTCCAATCTCCGCCATATCAGCCATCGAGCATCCGGCATTCAGATCGGGCAGAATGACCTGCTGGTCGTCGCGTCCGAGTACATCGGCACTCTCCGCCATAAAGTGCACACCGCAGAAGACGAGATATTTCGCCTCGGTTTCGGCAGCAATCTTCGAAAGTTTGTAAGAGTCGCCAGTAAAATCCGCGAAGCGGATCACTTCATCGCGCTGGTAATGGTGGCCAAGCAAAACGGTACTCTTGCCGAGCTTCGCGCGGGCCGCAGCGATGCGCTCATCCATACCGTGGTCAGGTTGGGTCAGGTAATGATCGAGAGAACAAACTTCCTGCTCTGCAGCAGGGGCCGACACTATTTCTTCCTCAGTAAGTACGCTCAAGTCCTTTTCCGCCTTCAGTCCAAATTCCAGGACGGGGATGTTGAAAGCAATCATGGTTGCAGTGGATTCGCTGCGGTCTGCTGCCCAACCCACGGGGATGTTGCAACCCCTGTAAATTCGATGTGCCGATATTGGCGAGCGTCGCAAAATCGAGACGCCGCCACGCAAATCGATTTCACTCAATCTTAATACAAACACGATCCCAACAAGGGGCTCATCGAAAGACCCCTTCATCAGCGACACGTGATTCTGCAACGCAAATCCTCCGAGATAGTCGAGTGACAAGATCTCGTGTGGCGTCCGGAACCTTTTCAAGAGGATTCATCAGAACAAGTCTGTCAAGACCTTCTTACTGCACAAATCGGCTCAAGCCTTTCATTATTAGATACTTACCACTCAAAATAACTTGGCATGTTTTCCCGTTGAATTCTTTAAAATAGATATAGGAACTAAAAAGCGGAACCGCGCGGTTTCAGTAACTCCGGATCTGTTTCCCCTGATAAGTATAAGTCATTGAAAACAGGGAATTTATCACTAATAATTCTGCAAATAGATGAAAGCAGGGAATTTAGGTAGAAATGCCTGGGGGAGGGTGGGCCCGTGCGCAACGAAGGACGGTGAATGTACCTCCATTTGTGACCCGTCCACATCGGCAGGTATCATGATGGGAATCAGATGCACTTCGGCGATTCCATCTTTATCTTCCTGCTTGCATTGGTACTCTTCGGCCCGAAGCGGCTGCCGGAAATAGGCCGCCAGATCGGCAAACTGTTGGCCGAATTCCGGCGCGCGAGCAACGACTTCAAAATGCAAATCGACGAAGAGTTGCGCTCCATGGAACAGCAGGAGAGACAAAAGCAGCTGGAAGCCGCCGCAGCCAAAGCCAAGGCCGAAGAACCACCACAGCTTCCTGCCGAAACACCAGTTACTACGCCGGCTGTGACTGAAACACCAGCAATGCCGGCTGCAGCCGAGACGACAGCGCCAACCATCATGCCGCCCAGTACCGGCGAGCCGGTAAGCGCCACGGAATGGCCTTACGATAAAAATCTGCCGGTTGCAGAAGTTGACCCCGGCTATCAGGAAGCAGTGATCAAAGAAGAGCAGGCCGCACGCGAAGCCGTAAATGGGACGGGCGCTGAAACCTCTGAAAGTGAGCAGGCCCCCATCCACCATGGCTGATGGCGATAAAGAAAATCTTGTAGACCGTGCCCGTGCCGCAGTAACCGAACGAGCAGAACTGCCCGGCATGAGCCTTCTCGAGCACCTCGAAGAGCTCCGCCGCCGGATCGTCCACTCCGTCATTTATCTGGTTGTCGGATTCTTCGTCGCCTACGGATTTCATGAAAAGATCTACGGCTTTATGGAGAAGCCGATCAAGTACGCACTGGCCAAGCACAACCAGCCGGCTCTGCTGAACTATCACAACCCCATCGACGGCTTCAATATGTACCTGAAGATCAGCTTCATGGCCGGTTGCATTCTCGCCGCGCCCTTCGTGCTCTATCAGGTATGGCTCTTCATTTCGCCGGGGCTCTACAAGCAGGAAAAGCGCTTCGTCACCCCCTTCATGATCGCGACGGTGAGCCTCTTTCTCGCTGGAGCCTACTTCGGCTACCGCTGGGTCTTCCCCGGATCGCTGGACTTCCTCTTTACATTCAATAAAGACTTCAACCCGCTCATCGAAATCAACGAATACACTGACCTTTTTCTCACCGTCATTCTCGGATTGGGAGTCACCTTCGAACTGCCGATTCTCGTCATGTTCCTGGCGCTTTTCGGCATCGTCAATGCGCGCTTTCTCTGGAGAAATCTGCGTTACGCCATCCTCATTATCTTCATCATCGCGGCCATCATCACACCCACGCCGGACGTTCTTACAATGTGTGTCTTCGCAACCCCAATGCTGATCCTCTATTTGATCAGCATCGGCGTAGCCTTCATGGTCCACCCGAGCCGCCGCAGGCGGAAAAAAGATGAGGCCGCCGCCTGATGCATCGTCTCAAGATGGGGCTGCTTGTCAGTCTGGGAATTGCGACTGTCTTGCATGCGGCCCCCACTTCCGACACATTCAACGGGACGAAGGCCCTTGAATACACGCGCCAGTTCGTTTCGATCGGCCCAAGATGGGTAGGCAGCCCCGGCCATGCCAAGGCAGAAGCCTTCCTGAAGAAGCAGTTTGCAAAAGACAATCTTGAAGTCGACACCTTCACTTCAAACACGCCTGCTGGCCCACAGGAGATGCACAACTTCATCGTCCGCTTTCCTGGCAAAAAAGATGGCGTCATCGTGCTGGCATCGCACTACGAGACCAACTATCCGCTGCGCAATATCAACTTCGTCGGTGCGAATGACGGCGGCTCGTCAACAGGTCTCCTGATCGAATTGGCCAACCATCTGCGCGGCCGTACTCTCGACGGATACAGTGTTTGGCTTGTCTTTTTCGATGGTGAAGAAGCATTCAAAGAGTGGTCCGACTCGGACAGCACCTACGGGAGTCGCCATTTAGCTGCAAAATGGCAGAACGATGGAACGCTGAAACGCATCAAAGCCTTTATTATTCTCGACATGATCGGCGACAAGGACCTCGACATTCAACGCGACTCCAATTCGACACCGTGGTTGCTTGATCTCGTCCAGCACGCGGCCGCAAAGAACGGCGATCAGTCCTATTTCTTTCAAGAGCAAACCGCCGACTCCGACGATCATCTGCCATTTGTAAAACGCGGCGTTCCCTCAGCCGACATCATCGACCTCAACTACGGATATCAAAACGCCTATTGGCACACCGCACAGGACACGATGGACAAAGTCAGCGCGAAAAGCCTCACCATCGTCGGCAATACCATGCTTGAAACCATCCGGCTGCTGAATCTGCGCTGATGACGATGATCGCCGGAGCATCCATCCCGTACTGGATTGGGTTCCACGTATTGGTGGCTGTCCTGCTGATCGTTGATCTTGTAGTTCTGCACCGAGGCGGCCACTCAACACGCCTGCGCAACGCCTGGGCGTGGACCATTTTCTTAGCCACACTCGCCTGTGGCTTCGCCCTCTTTCTTTCGAAGACGCAGGGCCGTGAACCAGGATTGGAATTCTTCTCTGGCTACCTGATTGAAGGCTCTCTAAGCGTCGATAATCTGTTTGTTTTCCTGCTCCTCTTTCGTTCTTTGCGTCTTGATGCCGAGGAGCAGCACCGCGTTCTGATGTGGGGCGTGCTGGGCGCAATCGTAATGCGCGCAATTTTCATCGCGGTCGGTGTCTCATTGCTGAACCGCTTCGCCTGGGTGGAATACGTCTTCGGCACACTTCTCCTGGTTGCGGCAATTCGACTGCTTCGTCACAAACCCGGAGAAGAGTCGACTCCCGGGCTCATGGGTTGGCTGCAGCGTCGCTGCCTCAGCGGAGTACACGATGGCGGTGAGGCTGGTGTAAAACTCGGGATGCCCGCATTCCTGTTTGTCATTCTTGCTGTGGAAGCAACGGACCTTGTTTTTGCCGTCGATTCGATTCCTGCGGTGTTGGCGATCTCGCGCGATCCGTTTGTTGTCTACACGTCAAACATCTTCGCAATTCTTGGATTGCGTTCCTTGTATTTCGTTCTTGCAGGGATGCTCGACAAATTGCGCCTTCTGCACTACGGCCTGGCCGTAATTCTGGCCTTCGTAGCGCTCAAGATGTTGCTGGCACATTGGATTGAAGTTCCTGTCACGGTATCGTTGGGTGTGATCTTAACGACGTTGCTGATTTTTGCCGTCGCCAGCAAGCTCATCCCGGAAAAGAAGCACCGCTAGTCCGACTCGAACCGGACGGCACGCCGCTCTTTGCTCAAGACAGAATGCTTCTGAAAACAAGCGTCGTCTCGATTGGGATAGTCATTGCGGTAGTGCGCTCCGCGGCTTTCCTCACGCGCAAGCGCAGAACAGACAATCATATCGGCGATCGCATGCAGGTTTCGTAGCTCCAGGGACGAACGGTCGCTCGTGCCGGGAAGTTTGGAGCAAATTTGCCGGAGCGCAGACTGCGCCTCAAGCAACCCGGAAGCATCGCGGAGCAGACCAGCTTTTTGCCACATCACCCGCTGCAATTCCATTAGAAGAATGTTGGTTTCATTCCCAGCCATGAAAGTTGAATTTGAATCATTCGCTGAAAACTCAGCCGAAGCGGCAGGTTCAGGTTCCTCGCGCATCATCTCTGCCGCGCGCGCGCCGAAGACCAGTCCCTCTAGCAACGAATTGCTGGCAAGCCGGTTGGCTCCGTGAACGCCAGAGCAAGCCGCTTCGCCTGCGGCATAGAGACGCTTTAATGAGGTCTTTCCATTCACATCTGTCTTCACTCCGCCCATGAGGTAATGCGCTGCAGGGCGAACCGGAATCAGATCGCGGCTCAGATCCAGCCCATGTTGTACAAGGAAAGCAGAGATACTCGGGAATCGCTTCCGCAAATCGACGCCCTGCACGTGTCGCATATCAAGATAAACGTGCAATAGCTCTCCGCCTGTGCCCATGCCTTCGCGCGTGATGGCGCGAGCTACAACATCGCGCGGAGCTAGTTCTTCGAGAGCATGGTAGCGGTCCATGAAGCGCTCTCCCCGGGAATTGCGCAGATAAGCACCCTCGCCGCGCAACGCTTCGGACAACAAGAAACGCGGAACACCCGGCAGGCTCAACGCCGTAGGATGAAACTGATAGAACTCCATGTCAGACACCTCAGCCCCGACGCGATACGCCATAGCAATGCCATCGCCTGTAGCAACCGCCGGATTCGTGGTGTCGCTATACACCTGTCCTGCGCCGCCGCTCGCCAGCAATATGGCACGCGCTCGGATCACGCGCAGCTGCCCCTCATGGTCGAGCACAGTCAGGCCAACGACCTCATCGCCTTCAACCAGTAAGTCGACGCACATCGTCCACTCAAGCAGGCTGATACTTTTTATTGCGCGCGCATGTGCCAGAAGTGACCGGCCAATCTCAGCCCCTGTTGCATCGCCATTAGCATGCAAAATGCGGTTCCGGCTATGCGCACCTTCGCGCGTCAGCATCAACTCTCCGTTATGCCGGTCGAACCCTGTACCCCACTGCAAAAGTTCTTCGACACGCAGCGGCCCTTCTTCCACCAGCATTTTGGCAGCCTCGCGATTTACTAGGCCGTCTCCGGCAGTCACCGTGTCTTCCAGATGCGCTGACACGTCTTCTTCGCCACCCAATGCAACGGCAATGCCACCCTGCGCATAACTCGTATTCGACTCGCCGAGTTGTTCCTTTGTGATGACAATGACCCGGCCTTTATCAGCCAACCCAATCGCAGCGCGCAAGCCAGCAATCCCCGCGCCCATGATCACATAGTCAGCTCGACGAGAAGTTTCCATAACGTTTGAGGCTATCACGCGATAGACGTAACACTCTTAGACTCACTGCTGCCTTGAAAAGATGCAGAGCGCACCCGTGCGATACGATAAGGAGAACGTGCCTACGATTCAAGTCAAGACAGCGTCAGCCAAATATCCTGTGCTGGTCGGCAGCGGCATACTACCGACTCTTCAGCGACGACTACCAAAAAGAAATCGCGTCTTTGTCCTTACCTCGCCGGAGATCTGGGCCTTGTGGTCGAAGCGTTTTTTGTCTTCGTTCCCAAAGGGAGAATTACCCTCTGTCTTGTTCCTGCCGGCGGGAGAGCAGTACAAGCGCATGGCTCAGGTTGAACGCCTGGCCGCTGAGCTGGCATCCGCAGGAGCGGACCGCGGTTCACTGCTGATCGCCTTCGGTGGCGGAATCATTGGCGATATGGGCGGCTTTCTCGCCGCCATCTACATGCGCGGCATCGACTACATCCAGATGCCATCGACACTGCTGGCACAAGTCGATTCCTCTGTCGGCGGCAAGACCGGAGCAAACCTCGCAGTCGGGAAAAATCTGATTGGCAGCTTCCATCACCCGCTGGCAGTCTTCGTCGACATCGACTTGCTGCAAACACTCCCAGATCGCGAGCTACGAGCCGGACTCTTTGAAAGCATCAAGGCAGGTGTAATTCGCGACGCGCGCCTCTTTCGTTTCATGGAGCAAAACGCCGAGTCAATTTTAAAGCGCGACAGCAAAGCCCTCGAATACTTAATCGCAGCCTCGATTCGCATGAAGGCCAATGTAGTCGGCATCGACGAGAGAGAATCGGGCCTGCGCATGATCCTGAACTTTGGCCATACCGTCGGCCATGCTATCGAGACCGCCACGCACTACCGCAAGCTGCTGCACGGTGAAGCCATCGCCTGGGGCATGCTCGCTGCACTGCACATCGGATGCATGCACGGAACAATTTCCTCCACGCAGGCAGACCGAATCGAGCGCACAATCCTGGCCTACGGCCCACTCCCCACCTTCAAAGTGACGGCCGCAAAACTCTTCGACGCCGCATCACACGATAAAAAGAACCGCGCTGGCATCCGGCGTTTCGTGTTGCCCGATGGCATCGGCAACGCATCAGTAGCAGAAAATGTAACCGACACTGAGCTGATTGCCGCTATCGACTGGATGCTTTCCAAGGTTCGAGAATCGTAATGCAGACGCAGGGAGCCCAGCCCGCCGGAACCTCCAACCAGCAAAGCGCCGCGCGCGCCGTACGCGAAATGTTCGATAGTATCGCGCCACG
>Ga0081540_1004614_pt1 | contig 10424 bp, 7 predicted proteins | sample TabmetS2T1R1_FD_71024 | JGI IMG/M metagenome (GOLD analysis project Ga0081540, IMG submission 71024) | Tabebuia heterophylla rhizosphere microbial communities from the University of Puerto Rico - S2T1R1 | ecosystem: Host-associated > Plants > Roots > Rhizosphere ... | reverse complement strand
GCACCGCCGACCTGCTTCGCCACATCGCCAGGACCCGGTCGGTGATCGTCGTGGAGCACGACATGGAGTTCGTGCGTGCGTTGGGTGTCCGCGTGACGGTGCTGCACGAGGGCAGCGTCCTCTCCGAGGGTTCACTGGAGCACGTCCAAGCCGACCAGAAAGTCATCGAAGTTTATTTGGGGCGTTAGGTCCATGCCTCTCGGCCGTCATTGCGAGGAGCGGAGCGACGAAGCAATCCAGGGCAACAGGCACTGTAAGTAGCCCTGGATTGCTTCGCTTCGCTCGCAATGACGTGGAGAGCGTCATTCCATCAAGACAAAGCTGCATAGGGCAAAGCATGATCGAAGCGCGCGATGTCGATGTGTTCTACGGCGCCAGCCAGGCGCTGCGCCGCGTGTCGCTGAAGGCGGAGACCGGCCAGGTCACCTGCGTTCTCGGCCGCAACGGCGTCGGAAAGACGACGCTGATCCGCGCGCTTGCCGGGCTCCTGCCGGCCGACGGTCGCCTCTCGCTGCAAGGGCGACCATTCGCGTCCTACGCGCCGCGCGAGCGCGCCCGTGCCATTGCGTACCTGCCGCAGGGCCACGTCTTCCACTGGCCGGTGCCGGTCGCGTCGGTCGTTGCGCTCGGACGCTATCCTCACGCCGACGCGTTCACGCCGCCATCGCCGGCGGACCAAGCGGCGGTCGCGCGCTCGCTCGCCGCCACCGGCGTCGAAGCGATGGCCGACCGCCCCATCACCACCCTCTCCGGCGGCGAGCGGGCGCGGGTGGCGCTGGCCCGCGCGCTCGCCACCGAGGCGCCAGTGCTGCTCGCTGACGAGCCGACCGCCTCGCTCGATCCGCGCCACCAGCTCGTGGTCATGGAGCTGCTGCGGCGCGGCGCCCAGCATGGCGCCGTGCTGGCGGTGGTGCACGACCTGCTGCTGGCGGCGCGGTTTGCCGACCGGGTAATGGTGATGGACCGCGGCCGGATCGTCGCCGACGCGGCGCCGGCGGAAGCTCTCGGCCCGGCGCGCGTCGCGGACGTATTCGGCGTCGAAACCGTGAGCGTCGCTACCGACGCCGGCAGTGTTAACATTCCGTGGCGGATTTCAGAAAGACCATGAGCAGCAGCCCTGCCCGGTTTCGCATCGGGATCGATACCGGAGGAACGTTCACCGACATCGTGTGCGTGGACGGTGTGTCCGGCGCCATGCGGGTCACCAAGGTCGCGAGCACGCCGGCGAATCCGGCCATCGGCCTCGTCAAAGGCGTCAAGGCCATTCTCGACGACGCCGGTGCCGAGGTCGGCGAACTGGCCGGCCTTGTGCACGGCACGACGGTCGCGACCAATGCCCTGCTGCAGGGCGAAATCGCCGGCCTCGGACTCATCGTCAGCGCAGGATTCCGCCACATCCTGGAGATCGCCAGGCAGGCGGTGCCGGAGGGCTACGGCAACTCGTACTTCTGGGTGAAACCGGACCGCCTCGTCCCGCTGCGGTTCGTCCAGGAGGTCGGCGGCCGGCTCGACTTCCTTGGACGCGAGCTGCGCCCGCTCGACGAAGCGAGCGTCCGGGCCGCCGCGCGGTTCTTTCGCGAGCAGCGCATCGACGCCATCGGCGTATGCCTGCTGCACGCCTACGCGAACCCGGAGCACGAACGGCGGGTGGGAGCAATCCTCCGCGATGAGCATCCGGATTGCGCCGTTTCGCTCTCCTGCGATGTCCTGCCGGAATATCGCGAATACGAGCGCGCGATCACGACCCTGGTCGACGCCTTCGTCAAGCCGCACATGGGACGTTATCTCGCGCGCATCCATGATGCGCTCGGACCGGGCCTGCGCGAGAAGCCGTTCCTCGTCATGCAATCGAGCGGCGGTGTCGCGAGCGCCGATCAGGTGATGGGCAAGCCCATCACCACCGCGTTGTCCGGACCGGCCGCCGGCGCGCTCGGCAGCGCCGTCATCGCCGAGATGGCCGGCTTTCCGGACGTCGTCACGCTCGATGCCGGCGGCACGTCGACCGACCTCTGCCTCATCGAGGCGGCGAAGCCGCACGTCACCAATGGCGGTGCGGTGGGACCTTTCCCGGTCCGCATCCCGATGATCGATATCGAGACCATCGGCACCGGCGGCGGGTCCATCGCCTGGATCACGCGCGAGGGTCACTTGAAGGTCGGACCGCGCAGCGCCGGCGCCGAGCCGGGGCCGATGTGCTACCCGAACGGAGGCGACGAGCCGACCATCACCGACGCCAACCTGGTGATGGGGCGGATTCCGCCGGCCCTCATCGGCGGTGGCATTCCGCTGAACGTGGAGCGCGCTCGCGCCGGCATTGCGGCGCTCGCCGCCAAGCTTCCGGGCCGCCCGATGAGCGTCGAGCAGCTTGCCGAAGGCATCATCGAGATCGCCAACTGGAACCAGGGCAACGCCATCCGGCAAATGACGATCCAGCGCGGCATCGACCCGCGCCGCTTCGTCCTGCTCTCGTTCGGCGGGTCCGGCCCGGCGCAGTCTCCCGCCGTGATGGACCTCATCGGCATGCAAGCCTGCATCGTCCCGCCCAACCCGGGAAACCTCTCGGCCTTCGGCCTGCTTGCCGTCGACTGGCGAACCGATCGCATCCTGACCAAGGTCATGCATGAAGACGCGATCGATCTGGACGCCGTGGCCGGCATCTATTCGGGCCTCGAGAGCGACGCTGTGGCGGCCCTGGAGCGCGACGGGATAGCGGCGTCGCGCATCCGGCTCCTGCGCGAAGCGGACGTGCGCTACGCCGGCCAGTCCATGGAAGTGCGGGTCGCGGCTCCGGGCGGCGTTATCGACCAAAGCTTCACGCGGCGGCTGATCGAGGCGTTTCATGCCGCGCACCTGAAAACCTTCGGATACAACTATGCGGGCCAGCAGAAGGTCGAACTGGTGAACTTCTGCGCTTCGGCCTTCGGCATGATCGAGCGGCCGAGCGTCCCCAAGCTCGACCCGCGGCCTAGTAGTGTCGCGCCCATGCAGCGCCCGGTCTATTTCGGCGGCGCGTTCCGCGACACGCCGGTCTATCGACGCGACGCGCTGTCCGCCGGGGCAATGATCGACGGTCCGGCGGTGATCGAGGAATTCGGCTCCACCACCGTGGTGTTTCCGGGCCAGTCGATGGAGGTCGATCCGCATGGCATCCTGATCATCCGGCCTGCGCACCAGAGTGTCGGGAGCGTGCAATGAACCGGCCCTTCTCCGCTTCCCGGCCCCTGCCGACCGAGCCGGCGCGCGCCGTCGATCCGATCGTGCTGCAGATCGTCGAAGGAACGCTCAACTCCGTCGAAGCCGAGATCGAATATGCGATCGAGCGCACCGCGCGCTCGCCGATGATCCGCGAAGCACATGACTACCGCGTGGGTTTGTTCGACCGACATTGCCGCAAGCTGACCGGCCGTTCCTATTCGGCGATGCCGAACGCCGTGGTGCGCGACTTTCCGCTGGAGACCATGCGGCCCGGCGACGTGTTCCTGATGAACGACACCTATCTGACCGAGGGCGCGATCGGGCACCTGCCCGACCTGTGCAGCACGGTGCCGGTGTTTCACCAGGGCGAGGTGGTCGCCTTCATCCAGGCATTCGGTCATCACGATGATATCGGTGGCCGCGTCCCGGGCTCGATGCCCGGCACCGCCACCACTGTGTTCGAAGAAGGCCTCGCGATCCCGCCGATCAAGCTCTACGACGCGGGCGTGCGCAACGAGGCGGTCCTCACGATCATCAGGCGCAACACGCGCGTGCCCGACATGCTTGCGGCCGATCTCGACAGCGAGGTGCAGGCCTGTCTCATGGGGGCGAGACGGATGGCCGAGCTGTTCGAGCGCTTCGGCCGGGAAACGGTGGAGAGCTGTTTCGCGGAAATCCTCAACAAATGCCGCACCATCTTCCAGCGCGAGCTGCTGCCGAAGATCGCTGACGGAGAATATCGCTGGCAGGACTACGTCGAGCACGACGGCGTCAGCGACCCGAAGCTGCACAAGCTCGCGATCACCATGATCAAAAAAGGCGACCGGATCACTCTCGATTTCACCGGCACGGATCCGCAGTCGACGGGCCCGATCAACTGGCCGGCGGATTACGCCGGCGGCGCCTTCCTGATCAAATGGATCGCGCCGATCCTGCGCAATCTCGCCGACACGCCCGAGCGCGCGGCGGAGATTCACGTGAACGAGGGCGTGTGCGACGTCTTCGACGTGATCTTCCCGCCGAAAGGAACGCTGATCACGCCGGAATGGCCGGCCGCCACCAACGCGCGCTCCTTCGTGCTGCTACGCTGCCTGGGCCTGCTCGCCGGCGTGGTGGCGCAAGCTGTCGACGGCCGCATGCCGGCCGATCAGGAGACGATCCGCTACACCGGGTTCTACGGCACGGACCGCAACGGCAAGCGTTTCCTTTCGCGTGAGGTGCTGGGTGGCGGCTCCGGCGGCCGTCATTACGCCGACGGCAACGATGCGATTCACATCGTGCCGGATTCGCGCAACCAGCCCGCCGAATTCACTGAGACGCGATTCCCGTTGCTGGTCGAAAAGCTCGCGCTGCGCACCGATTCCGGCGGAGCCGGCAAGCGTCGCGGCGGCCTCGGCTACGAGAAACACTATCGCGCGCTGGTCGATTGCCGCACCATCGTGACTGCGGATCGGGTGCGGCTCGGCTGCTATGGGCTCAACGGCGGCAAAGCCGGTCAGCCGTTCTGCGTCACGGTCGACATCGAAGGCTGCCCGCGCGACCTCGGTGGGTTGGTGGATGGGGAGCCGGTGCTGGCCGGACAGGTCGTGCGCGTGGTGACCACGGGAGGCGGCGGCTGGGGCGATCCGCTCGAGCGCGAGCCCGAGCTCGTCTGGCGCGATGTCATCGACGGCAAGGTCTCGGTCGCGGCAGCCGCCGACGATTACGGTGTGGTGCTCGTGCCGACGACCGGAACGGAGCCTTACGCCATCGACGCGGATGCGACCACGGCCTTGCGCGCAAAGCGCGAGCCGCGACACACAGGCTTGCGGCCGATGGTGGACCGCGGGCCCGGCTATGAGAAGTTGCGTGGCGACCGCACGCAGCCGAAACAATCGAACACCTGAGAACAAAACGGACGGCACGGGACTTGCAATAACAGCCGCGCCGAAACACGCTGGGCTCACCAGACAGCGGGAGAAGACGCGATGGGCAACACAGGTAACTTCACCCGACGCCGGCTCTTGACCGTTGCGGCCGGAGCGACCGCGCTCGCGACCGTTCCGGCCGCCGCGCAGGCGCCGGAGAAGGTCAAGGTCGGGGTATTTCCGGTGAGCTCGTCGCTCCCCTATTTCGTCGCCTTGGAGCGCGGCTTCTTCAAGGAGCAGAACATCGAGCCGGAGATGGTGCGGCTGATCGGCGGGCCGCCCAATGTCGCCGCGATGATCACCAATCAGATCGATGCGTCGGCCGTGCTCGTCACCATCGAAGGCATGAACGCCAACCTGAAGAAGTCCGGCGTCGCGATGTACATCTCGCTCAACAGCCAGAACCGGACCTATCAGATGGAGCAGTTCGTCGTGCGCAGCGCCCTCTCCGGCGTCAACTCGCTCGCCGACCTGAAAGGCAAGAAGATCATGTCGGCGCCGGGCCCGGCCAACGTCACCATGGCGAAGGCGGCGCTCGCGGCGGTCGGCCTCAAGGACGGCGACTACACCATCGACCAGCTCGACATGGCGCAGCACGTCAACGTGATGCAGGCGGGCACCTTCGACGCCGGCTACACGCTCGAGCCGAATGCCTCGACCATGCGCAAGATGGGCATCGCGCGCACGATCGAAAGCGGCGTCATCGCCCACTACGTTCTCGGCGATCCCAATGCCAACGCCTTCGTGGCCGGCTGCGCGTTGACGACTGATTTCGTGAAGGGCCGGCCGGAGACGGCGAAGCGGTTCACGGCCGCCTGGGCCAAGGCGACCGACCTGATCAACACCAACCCCGAGGAAGCGCGCAAGCATCTGGTGAAGAACACCCTCACGCCGGAAGACGTGGTCGGCACGGTGCCGATGATCCGCTATTTCATGGCGGGCAACCTGACCGCCAAGGACAAGGCGGATTTCCAGAAGTTCATCGATTTTTCGGTGACGACCGGGACACTGCCGGAGAAGGTCGACGTCGCGAAATTCATCCAGACGTTCTGATCCGGCGCGGCTGCCGAGGAACTGCACGTGCTCGACCCGGCTGGACCTGCGGTGAAGCGGAACACTACGGCGCCGCTTCCTGCGCACGTGACCATCCGGGGCTTACGCAAGCGTTTCGGCGGCGCGACGATCTACGACGGGTTCGATCTCGACATTCCGCGCGGCCGGCTCACGTCGGTTTTCGGCCCCAACGGCTGCGGCAAGAGCACGCTCATCAACATGATTGCGGGACTCGTTCCGGTCGATGCCGGCGACATCCTCTTCGCCGGCAAGCGACTGAACGAGATCAAGTTCGGCTACGTATTCCAGAACTACCGCGAAGCGCTGTTCCCGTGGCTGCGCTCGTTCGACAACATCGAATATCCGCTGAAGCTGATGAAGGTACCCAAGCCTGAGCGACGCGCCCGGGTCGAGCGGCTGGTGGCGCATCTCGGCGTCAAGATCGACCTCGCCCGGTACCCGTACGAGCTTTCCGGCGGCCAGCAGCAGCTCGTCTCCATCATGCGCGCGCTCGTGGTCGAGCCCGAGGTCCTGTTTCTCGACGAACCCTTTTCTGCGCTCGACTACGAGATGACGCTGTTCATGCGCGAGCAGCTCCAGCGCATCTTCATGGAGACCGGGACAACCACCGTGCTGGTCTCGCATGACCTGGAAGAGGCGGTCTATCTCGCCGACCGCATCCTTCTGCTCTCCCGCCATCCGGCCCGCATCGCGGATTTCGTGGCTTTCGACCTGCCGCGGCCGCGCGACAGCCAGACGCTTTCCGATGCTGGCTTCGTGGCCACCAAGGCGCATTGCCTCGACGTGTTCCAGCAGGAGGTGCGGCGCGCATGAAGGGGAACCGTTTCGATCCCGTTCTGCCGGCGCTCGGCGTCATCGCGTTGCTGGCGCTCTGGTACCTGGCGGTGTGGACCAAGGTCGTCGATCCCGTGCTGCTGCCCTCTCCGGTCGATACATTTCGCGCCATGTGGACCGGAATGGCCGGCGGAAAGCTTGGTCACGATTTCCTGGTCACGGTCGAGCGCACCGTGTACGCGACCGTCATCGCGGCTGCGATCGCGGTGCCGCTGGGAATCGTCCTCGGCGCTTCGGAGCGCTTGTACCGCTCGGTCGAGTTCGTGATCGATTTCTTCCGCTCGACGCCGGCTTCGGCGATGTTTCCGCTGTTCCTCGTGATTTTCGGTGTCGGGGATCGCACCAAGATCCTGGTCGCGGCGTTCGGGGCGGCCCTGGTGATCCTGTTCAACGTCGCCTACGGCGTGATGAATGCGCGCAAGACGCGGCTCCTCGCCGCCAAGGTGATGGGGGCCTCGCGGCTGCGCATCCTCGTCGATGTGTTGCTGCTCGAATCGCTGCCGCAGACCTTCGTCGGATTGCGCAACGGCGTGTCGCTCGCGCTCGTGATCGTGGTGGTGGCGGAAATGTTCATCGGCTCGACCGACGGCCTCGGCAACCGCGTGTTCGAAGCGCAGCAATTGTTCGCCATGCCGGACATGTACGCGGCGATCTTCGCCTCCGGGGCGCTGGGCTATGGGCTGAACCTGCTGTTCCTCACCATCGAGCGCCGCTTCGTGCATTGGGCCGGCAAGTAGCGCCGCTCTGCCCTACGGCCGCAACGCTGCCCGCAGGCGTACCAGCCAGGCCTGTGACCGCCCTTTCAGCGTGGTGGCGTCGGTCTCCGGCTCGGGGAGCTGCAGGCCGACCATGGAGACGCGGTTGTCGACCACCGTGTGGGCGACGAGCACGATCGAGCCGAGCGGCAGCACGTCGCCCTCCCGCGGCGGGCGACCGAAGCCGGCGCGAAAATGATCGGCCAGCGTCACCTCGCCATCCTCGGGCGCGACCGCCAGCCCATAGATTTCCGCCAGCGCGCCAAGTGCGATGTCGCCGGAGACGAAGAAGTCCTCCACCAGGCGCGCGTCGGGAACAGCAGGGGCCGGCATGTCGACGAAGAAGCGGTCGAGCAGTTGCGCCTTTTCGGGCGGCGCCAGGAAGTAGACGTAGTCGCCCTCGCGCACCTCGCCGGCCTCCTCCGGCGTCAGGGTGCGCTCGTCGCGGATCACCAGCGTCAGCTTCGCCCATGACGGCGCCAGGCGCCGGCGCAGATAGGGGCTGTTGGTCCCGACGCTATAACCAACCAGCTCCTGCGACAGCTGTCCGGGCAGGTCGAGCTCGACGCGGCGCGGCGCCGGGTCGCTACGCGACAGCGCGACATGCAGCAGGCGCGCGGCCGCCACGATGCTCCAGCCCTGCACCAGCAGCGACAGCAGCACCACCACGAAGGCGATGTCGAAATAGATGCTGGCATGCGGCAGCCCGACGAGCAGCGGGATCGACGCAAGGAAGATGCCCACGGCGCCGCGCAGGCCCACCCAGGCGGCGAATGTCTTTTCGCGCAGCGAGAATCGGAACGGCGCCAGGCACAGGAACACCGCCGCCGGCCGCGCCACCAGCATCAGCGTCAAGGCGACCGCCAGCCCAGCGAGCAAGGTCTCCACCAGCCGGCCGGGCCACACCAGCAGGCCGAGCAGCACGAACATGATGATCTGAGCGAGCCAGGTGACGGCGTCGAGGAACACCACCACGGTATTGTGCGCGCGGGTCGGCCGGTTGCCGACCACGAGGCCCGCCAGGTAGGCCGCCAGATAGCCCGACCCGTGGAGCGCCTGGGCGAGCCCGAACACCACCAGGGCGCCGGTGGTGACGAAAGGCGCATGCACGCCCTGCGGCAGCGCCAGGCGGTTGAGCGCCAAGACGATGACGCGGCCCCCGAAGATTCCCAGCACCGTGCCGAGCGCCATCTCCTGGACGAGCTGCAGGATGACGTGCTGCCACGGGTTGTCGCCACGCAGCAGCAGCTCCACCAGCACGATGGTGAGGAAGATCGCGAACGGATCGTTGGTGCCGGATTCGATCTCCAGTGTGGCGGCAAGACGTGGCCGCAGGCGTAAGCCCCGCGAATGGATGAGCAGGAATACGGCGGCCGCGTCGGTGGACGCCACCACGGCGCCGATGAGGAGCGCCTCGGCCCAGCCGAGACCGAGCAGATATTTCGGCACCGGCGCGGTGAGCGCGGCGGAGAGCAGGACCCCGATCGTGGCGAGCACGAGCGCCGGCGCGAGCGCGCTGCGGAAGGTCTGGAAGCGCGTGCGCAAGCCGCCGTCGAACAGGATGAGGGCAAGCGCGACCGAGCCGACCAGGTAGGTCGTCTGCACGTCGTCGAACTTGATACCGCCGATGCCGGATTCGCCGGCCAGCATGCCGACGACGAGGAAGACGAGAAGCAGTGGGGCGCCGAAGCGCAACGCCACCAGGCTCGACAGGATGCCGGCAAGCACCAGGATGGAGCCGAGCAGGATGCTGAGGCTGACCGCGTCGAGCAGTTGCATCGTGCCGCTTACATCCCCCGCGACGAGCGCGCCCGTGCCGGCGCGCGTCCCAGGGACGCACTAGCAATCAACGGACCGCCAAGGATAGACGAAGGCGCCCTCTTTCTGCGCCCTCTTGTCGCGCGGCGCGCTTGGTGCGCGGCGCTTGGCGCGCAGGGTCAGCTGCTGACGCGGACGATATCGGCGCCGCAGCGGGCGAGCTTGTCCTCGAGGCGCTCGAAACCGCGGTCGAGATGGTAGACGCGGTTGACCATGGTCTCACCTTCGGCGGCCAGCCCGGCGATCACCAACGACACCGAGGCGCGCAGATCGGTGGCCATCACCGGCGCTCCCTTCAGGCGATCGACGCCCTCGATGGTAGCGGTCTCGCCGTCGAGATGGATGCGCGCCCCGAACCGCGCCAGCTCCTGCACGTGCATGAAGCGGTTCTCGAAGATGGTCTCGGTGATGTGCGACGTGCCCTTGGCGCGCGTCATCAGCGCCATCAGTTGCGCCTGCAGGTCGGTCGGGAAGCCCGGGAATGGCTCGGTGGTTATCTCCACCGGGCGCAGTCCCGCGCCGTTGCGGGCGATGCGGATGCCCTGGTTGGTGGCGGAGACTTCCACGCCGGCCTGCGCCAGCACGTCAAGGGCCGACTGCAGCAGCTCAGGGCGCGCGCCGTCGAGCATCACGTCGCCGCCGCTCATCGCCACCGCCATGGCATAGGTGCCGGTTTCGATGCGGTCGGGCACCACCTTGTGCCAGGCACCGTGGAGCTTGGCGACGCCTTCGATGACGATGCGCGGCGTGCCGGCGCCGGAGATACGGGCGCCCATCTTGTTGAGGCAGTCGGCGACATCGACGATCTCCGGCTCGCGCGCGGCGTTGTCGATCACTGTCG
>Ga0081540_1004613_pt1 | contig 10424 bp, 5 predicted proteins | sample TabmetS2T1R1_FD_71024 | JGI IMG/M metagenome (GOLD analysis project Ga0081540, IMG submission 71024) | Tabebuia heterophylla rhizosphere microbial communities from the University of Puerto Rico - S2T1R1 | ecosystem: Host-associated > Plants > Roots > Rhizosphere ... | reverse complement strand
CCCGGCCATGACGGTGGCTAGACTTGTGAGCGGGGCGGAGGGCATGCAGGTTCTGGTGATCGGAGCGGGGGTCGTCGGGCTTGCGGTGGCGCGCGAGGCGGCCCTCGGCGGACACGACGTGGTGGTTGCGGAAGCGGCCTCCGGCATAGGCACCGGGGTTTCCTCGCGCAACAGCGAGGTCATTCACGCCGGTCTTTACTACCCGACGGGCTCGCTGCGGGCCTGCCACTGCCCGCGCGGCCGACGCATGCTTTATGATTTCTGCGCCTCACACGGCGTGCCGCATCGCAAGTGCGGCAAGCTCGTCGTCGCCACCAACGCGGGCGAGGTCGAGCGGCTCGCGGCGGTTCACAAGCAGGCGCAGGTCAACGGCGTGGAAGGGGTCGAGCTCATCGACGCCACGGCCGCTAAGCGTCTCGAGCCGGCGCTCGCCTGCGTGGCCGCGATGCACTCGCCGGAAACCGGCATCATCGACAGTCACCGTTACATGCTGGCGCTGCGCGGCGATCTCGAGGACCGCGGCGGCATGGTCGCGTTCGCAAGCCCGATCGAGCGGCTCAAGCCTGCGCCGGGCGGCGGCTGGGACGTGGCGGTCGGCGGCGGCGAGCCGCAATGGCTGAGCTTCGATGCGGTGGTCAACTGCGCCGGGCTCGGCGCCCAGCGCCTGGCGCGGGCGACCGAGGGGTACCCCCCCGAGCGGGTGCCGCGCCTCGTGCTCGCCAAGGGCAACTATTTCGGCTTCACCGGCCGGCCGGTGTTCTCGCGACTGATTTATCCGGTGCCCGTGCCGGGCGGATTAGGGGTGCACGTGACGCTCGATCTCGCCGGGCGAATGCGCTTCGGCCCGGATGTGGAATGGATCGAACGCGAGGATTACGACGTCGATGCCAGCCGCGCGCTGGCGTTCTACCGGAGCATTCGCCATTACTGGCCGGGGCTGCCGGACGACTCGCTCACCCCGGACTATTGCGGCATCCGGCCGAAGCTGACGGGTCCGGGCGAGGCGGCCGCCGATTTCGTGATCGAAGGGCCGGCACAGCACGGGCTCCCCCGCACGGTTCACCTGTTCGGCATCGAGTCGCCGGGGCTCACCTGCACGCTTTCCCTCGCCGAGAAGGTCGTGAGCTGCCTCTCCGAGTAGCGAGGGGGCATTGATTTAAACTTTTTCAAAAATCCATCGACTGAAAGTGGACCCGCGCCCCCCAAACACAGCGCGATAAGCCCCGCGAGATAAAGAAGGTCCGTCTCATACCCAGGCTGGCCAAAATGAGCGCCGGCAGCATCGAAGGATTGGAGCTTGATCGAGCTAAAGCCGTTCGGAAGATGCACCGTGAATATCGCGACAAGCAGGACGATGGCCATTGGTATTGTCGCGAGAGGAACAAATGCCCCGACGACGATAAAAAATCCTCCGACGATTTCGACAATGATGGTCGCCCAGCCAAGCAGAAAGGCGCCCGGAACACCCATGGCATGCAATATATTGATGAAATCCTCCGGGCCACGGGCGAGCTTCGCATAGCCATGTTGCATGAAGCCAAGTCCGACCATCAGCCGAAGCGGAATGGCGTGCCAACCGGTCGGAACGGGCAGAGGCGAGATCGCAAATCTGCTGGCGCGGGTTAGTAGGTCCATAAGGGCAACTTCGTTGCTGGCGGCTGATTTGTGACACGGCGGTCTATCGACGCGGATCACCTCCGATGGAATACATCGTAGGAGAGGTTCGCGCCGGCTACGGGACTCACGACATTGTGTGGCCTCTGACCCGGCCGCCGGGCCGCGCGCGGCGAGGCCGCCCGCGCGAGCAAGACCACGGTGAGCACGGCAAAGATGCTCACGCTGCTCGCAGGCCTCCACACCGCGGATGCGAGAATGGCGCCGACGATGCCGCAACACGCGTATCCGGAATTTTCGTGCTTGCGCGGGGTTCACTCGCGTGTGGGCCGACGCGCTTTGGAATTGCACCGTCGCCCAGCAAGGGAGGAAACCATGCCAATCATCCGCCGTGAGTTTATTCGGCTATCGGGTTTGGCAGTGGCGGCTCCGTCGCTCGCCAATATCGCCCTGGCGCAAGCGCAAGGGCCGAAGCTGACCCAGATTTTGCGCAACGACTTGGAAGGTCAAGGTCAGGTGGTGCAAGAGACGGTCGTCAGCCTGGTTGAATTTCCGCCCGGCAGCGCGGCCCCCTGGCATGTGCACCCCGGCGCGCAAGAACTACTGCATGTCATCGAAGGCAGCCTGACCGTGGAAGTCGAGGGAAAGGGACGCACCCTCCTCGAGGCCGGACAAGCGGGAATCATACCTGCTGACCTCGTCCACCTTGCGCGCAACGAGAGCGCGAGCGTCCCCGGCAAAGCCCTGGTCGTTCACAGCCGCGCCGCCAAGGACAAGCCGCTGATCGTGGTAGTGAAAAAGTAGCCGCGCCACCTCGCGCGAGTATCGGTTCGGAATCAGAAGTAACGCCACCAAACATAGATGTGACAGATCGCGATCGAGATCACCATCATGGGTATGCCGTAAAAAGCGTAGGTCATGAAGCGGAAGCGAACGCCGTTGCGCTCGGCAATTCCCGCCACGGTGAGATTGGCGGAAGCGCCGATCAGCGTGCCGTTGCCGCCGAGGCAAGCGCCGAGCGAGAGACACCACCACAGCGGCTCGATCTTGTCGGCGCCGCCAAAAGCGGGAGCCATGCTCTTGATCAGCGGGATCATGGTGGCCACGAACGGGATGTTGTCGATGATCGCGGAGAGAAAGGCCGAAGCCCACAGGATCGCATAGCCTGCGCTCGCCAGGTCTCCGCCGGTCGTCGCCACCAACTCGTCAGCGAGCAAGCGGAGCAGTCCTCCCACCTCGACCCCATGCACCACGACGAAGAGGCCGACGAAGAAGAAGATCGTGATCCACTCGACGTCGCTGAAAGTCTTATGCACGTTCTGCGACTGCTTCTCGGCATGGTGTTGCCAGTTGTCGAGGAGCATCAGGACCGCCGCTCCCGCCAGCGCGATGGTGGCGGGCTCTAGATGCAGCGGGCGCGCGAGCACGAACGCCAGGATCACGGCGGTAAGCACCACGAGCGATTGCTTGAGCAGCGTCGGGTCGAGGATCGTTTCTTTCGCGCTCATTCCCATCACCAGGGCGCGGCGGGCGGCGGTCGATTTGAGGGCCTTGCCCCACACGAGTTGGATCATCAGCGCTTGCGCCGCCATCACCACGATGATGACCGGCGTCAGGTGAATGATGAAGGCGTTGAAGTCGAGCCCGACGAGCGAGCCGATCAAGATGTTGGGCGGGTCGCCGATCAGCGTGGCGGTCCCGCCGATATTCGAGGCGAATACCTCGGCGAAAAGGAACGGATAGGGCGGGACGTCGAGTTCCCTGACGATGGCGAGCGTCACCGGGACGACCAACAGCACCGTCGTGACATTGTCGAGCAGCGCAGACACCACCGCCGTGGTGAGCTGCAGCAGCAGGAGGATTCCGGCCGGTTTGGCTTTGGCTTTCTGCGCCGACCATACCGCCAGATATTCGAACATGCCGGAGCGGCGCGAGACCGACACCAGAATCATCATGCCGGTGAGCAGTCCGATGGTGTTCCAGTCGATGCCCTTGAGGGCCTCGTTCTGATCGAGCGCGCCGATGCCCACCATAACCGAGGCGCCGAGCAGTGCGACGATCGCCCGGTTGAGCTTGTCCCAGATGATGGCGGCGTAGGTGATGCACAAGATGACGGTCGAGACCATCATCGGATCGAGGCCGAAGAAGATATGCGGCGCGAACGCTTGGCCAGCCACTGAAGTTCCCCGGCGTCAGCGGCAGGCTCCGGGAAGCGCCGTTCCCTGTCAAGCCGGCGGTAGCGCGCCAGAAGCGCGCAAGCGGGGGCGCGCGCGGCTAGGCCGCCCGCGCGAGCAAGACGACGGTGAGCACGGCAAACACCGGCAGCAGCACCACCGCCGCCCACAGCAGATAGGCGAAGAAGCTCGGCATTTTCACCCCGCGCTCCACCGCGATGGCGTAGATCATGAAATTCGGCGCGTTGCCGATATAGGTCATGGCGCCCATGTAGACCGCGCCCATGGAGATCGCCGCCAGCGTTCCCGCGAGCGGACCCATCAGCTCGCGCGCGTCGCCGCCGGCGAGCTCGAAGAACACGAGATAGGTCGGCGCATTGTCGAGAAAAGCCGAAAGCAGCCCGGTCAGCCAAAAGTAGGCGAGCGCACGCGGGCTGCCGTCCGGCGCGGTCAGGGCGGTCAACAGCCACCCGAAAGCGCCGTCCTTTCCGGCGTCGAGCATCGCCAGCACCGGAATGATGCAAATGAAGATGCCGGCGAACAGGATCGCGACTTCGGCAATGGGTTCCCAGCTAAAGCCGTTGGCCTCGCGGTGCTCGTTCGGGGTGAGCACGAGCGAGAGGATTGCGATCAGCACCAATACCGCGTCGCGGGCGATGTTCTGCAGCTCAAGGGTCGTGCCATAGATGCTCACGCTGCTCGCCGGTCTCCATACCGCGACGGCGAGAATGGCGCCGATGATGCCGGCGATCAGCAGGAGATTGATGCCGCCGCTGACGCCGAGGTTGACCGGCCGCTTGCCTTCGCCGACGGTCGCCACCAGCCGGTCCTTGCGGTGGTAGCGCACGTCGAGCACGACGAAGACCAACAGCACCAGGCCGGCGACGAGCGCGGTCTCGAACCACAGCGTGCGTGTCGTCCAGAAGAAGTCGACGCCGTGCAGGAAACCGACGAACAGCGGCGGATCACCCAGCGGCGAGAGCGCGCCGCCGATATTGGCGACCAGAAAGATGAAAAAGACGACCACATGGACGTTGTGGAGCCGCGCGGAATTGGCGCGCAGGAGCGGGCGGATCAGGATCATGGCTGCGCCGGTGGTGCCGACCACGCTGGCGATCAAAGTGCCGAACGCGAGCATGGCGGTGTTGACGAGCGGCGTGCCGCGCAACTCTCCGGTCAGCAGAATGCCGCCGGCGACCACATAGAGCGCGAACAGAAGCACGATGAAACTCAAATACTCGACCAGCAGCACGTACGTGAGCGCCGTCGCCGCCGCCGTCGCGCCGTAGACCGCCGCGAGCGGGAGGAGCGTAAGCGCACACCAGCCGAATGCGAGCTTGCCGTAATGGCGGTGCCAGAATTGTTTGAACAGCAGCGGACCGGTCGCGATGGTGACGAGGATGCCCACGAACGGCAGCGCCCAGGGCCACCCGAGCGAGGTGCCGTCGAGCGCGGCGGAGGCTTGCGCCGGATCGGGAAAGGCGAGGAGGAGCGCGGCCAACGCGACGCCGTAGAGCCTCAGCCTCATGGCGATCGGGCCTCCACGTCCGCCCTTATGTTGGGAACATCGCAGGCTGGAAGAGCGTGCAGCTGGTGCTGCCGACTTGGCTGCGCTGCGATGCCGGTCGACGCATGCGAGCGCGCCACGACGCGCGATGAGCTCAATGCGCCTCGTCCCAGTTATGGGCGGCGCGGGCCTCGACAGCGAGCGGCACGGAGAGCGAGAGCGCCGGCATCGGCGCCTGTGCCATCACCTTTTCCACCACCGGCAACGTCCCCTCCACCTCCGCGTCGGGCACCTCGAAGACGAGCTCGTCGTGCACCTGCAGCAGCATGCGCGCGGAGAGCTTGGCCTTTTCCAGCGCCGGCTCCATGCGCACCATGGCACGGCGGATGATATCGGCGGCGGTGCCTTGCAGCCGCGCGTTGATGGCGGCGCGCTCGTTGAACGCGCGGATCGAGGCATTCGAGTGGGCGATCTCGGGGTAGTGGCACTTGCGGCCGAACAGCGTGAGCACGTAGCCGTTCTGCTTGGCGAAGGCTTTGGTCTCATCCATATAGTCGCGGATGCCGGGAAAACGCTCGAAGTATTTCCTGATATAGGCGCTCGCCTCCTCGCGCTCGATGCCGAGCTGGTTGGCGAGGCCGAAGGCCGAGATGCCGTAGATAATGCCGAAATTGATCGCCTTGGCGCGGCGCCGGATCTCTCCCGGCATGCCCTTGACCGGCACGCCGAACATTTCCGAGGCGGTCATGGCGTGAATGTCGAGGCCCTCGCGGAAGGCTTTCTTCAGCGTCTCGATGTCGGCGATCTCGGCGAGCAGCCGCAGCTCGATTTGCGAATAGTCGGCGGAGACGAGCTTGTGGCCGTCGACGGCGATGAAGGCCCGGCGGATCTTGCGGCCCTCTTCGTTGCGGATCGGAATGTTCTGCAGGTTCGGCTCGGACGAGGAGAGGCGCCCGGTCGGAGTGGCGGCGAGCGCATAACTCGTGTGCACCCGATGGGTCTGCGGGTTGACGTAGCTCGGCAGGGCATCGGTGTAGGTCGATTTGAGCTTCGACACCTGTCGCCAGTCGAGAATTTTTCGCGGCAGCGGATGACCTTGCTCGGCAAGCTCGTCGAGAACGCGCGCGCCGGTCGACCATTGCCCGGTCTTGGTCTTGGTGCCGCCGGGAAGGCCGAGCTTGCCGAACAAAATGTCGCCCAGCTGCTTCGGGCTGCCGGGATTGAGCGGCTCGCCGGCGAGCGTCTGGATTTCCGCTTCGAGCGCGCCGGCGCGCTGCGCGAACTCGCCCGACAACCGCGACAGCACTTGCCGATCGATGGAGATGCCGCGCCGCTCCATGCGCGCCAGCACCGGAATGAGCGGCCGCTCGAGCGTCTCGTAAACGCTGCTCACGCGCTCGGCGGCAAGCCGCGCCTTGAGAACCTGCCATAGCCGCAGCGTGACGTCGGCGCGCTCGGCGGCGTATTCGGCGGCCTTCTCGACCTCGACGCAATCGAAGGTGATCCTGGCTTTTCCCGAGCCGGTGAGGACATTGTCGTCGATCATGGCGTGATCGAGATAGCGCTGCGCCAGCGACGCCATCGCGTGAGACGAGCGTCCGGCGTCGAGCGCGTAGGACATCAGCATGATGTCGTCGTAGGGCGTAAGCTCGCTGCCGCGCAGCGCGAGCATCTGCAGGCCGAATTTGAGGTCGCAGCCAACCTTGAGCACTTCCGGATCTTCGAGCAGCGGCTGCAGGGCAGCGAGCGCCGCGCGCTCCTCGATCTGGCCGGGTGCAATGTCGCCGGCAAACAGGCTGCCGTCGCCGCCGTCACCGCGCTTGCGGTGGGCGAGCGGCACGTAGCACGCCTCATTCGCCGTGAGCGCGAGCGAGACACCGCACAGCGCGGCCTGCATCGGGTCGATACTCATGGCCTGAACATCGATCGCGACAGCGCCGAGCTCGCGCCCGCGCGCAATCCAGGCGTCGAGCCCCTCCAGGCTGCGCACGATCTCGTAACGCGAGCGGTCGATCTTGGCGTTGCGAGCGGCCGCGATGCGCGCGGCGGCGCGCGCCTGTGGCGCGAACTCGGGTTCGGCGTCCTCCCCCGCGCGCGCCGGGCTCTCGCGCGCCTTGCCCGGCGCGCTCGGCTTTACGGTTACCGGCAGAAAAAGGGACGCTTGCTCCGGCGCTTTCGGCTTGCTCGGCGCGCCGGCTGCCATGAGCTTGCCGTCCGCCTCGATCGCTGCGGGATCGATGCCGGCGAACTCGGCTACGCGCCGCGTGAGGGTGGAAAATTCCATCGCCTTGAGGAAAGCGACCAGCCGCTTGTAGTCGGGATCGTGCACGACGAGGTCGGCGAGCGGCACCTCGAGCTTCACGTTCACGTCGAGGGTGACGAGTTTCTTCGACAACCGCGCGTTCTCGGCATGCTCGATTAGCGCCTGCCGCCGTTTCTCCTGCCTGATCTCACCGGCGCGCGCGAGCAGCGTTTCGAGGTCGCCATATTCGCCGATGAGCTGCGCGGCGGTCTTGACGCCGATGCCGGGCACGCCCGGCACATTGTCGGTGGAATCGCCGATCAGCGCCTGCACTTCGATCATCTTCTCCGGCGGCACGCCGAACTTCTCGATCACCTCGGGAATGCCGATCCTGCGGTCCTTCATGGTGTCGTACATGATCACGCAGTCGTTCACGAGCTGCATGAGGTCCTTGTCGGAGGCGACGATGGTCGCGGTCGCGCCCGCCTCGCAGGCCTGGCGCACATAAGTCGCGATCAGGTCGTCGGCCTCGAATCCCGCCTGCTCCAGGCAAGGCAGGTCGAACGCGCGTACCGCGTCGCGGATGAGCGGAAACTGTGGACGCAGATCGTCGGGCGGGTCGGGCCGGTGCGATTTGTAATCGGGATAAAGTTCGGTGCGGAACGTCCGCTCCGACTTGTCGAACACGACGGCGAGATGGGTAGGCTGCTCCTCGGGCTTCATGTCGCGCATCAGTTTCCACAACATGTTGCAGAAGCCGAGCACGGCGTTGACCTGCAGTCCGTCGGTCTTGCGGTTGAGCGGCGGCAGTGCGTGATAGGCGCGGAAGATGTAGGACGAGCCGTCGACCAGGAAGACGTGGTCGCCCTTCTTCGGCGCCCGGGCGACGGGCGCGGCGTCGCGAGCGCTCGCTGCGGCTTGGCTTGGCATGGTTCCGACTTAACACTTGAAGCACGGTTTCGCCACCGCTTCGGCGGCGCTGTGCACGGTCTCTTCGGCGCGGCTTCCCTCCCGCGCAGCGCACATGCAAAGTGGCGCGATGCGCGCCGCCGCCGAGCCGCTTCCCATCGATCCGGCGCTGCCGGAGTTGACCGCTGCGCTGCGCGCGGCACATGCGGCGGTGCTGGTCGCCCCACCGGGCGCCGGCAAGACCACGCGGGTACCGCTCGTGCTGGCGGCGGAACCTTGGGCGGCGGAAAAAAAGCTCATCGTGCTCGAGCCGCGCCGGCTCGCCGCGCGGGCCGCGGCCGCGCGCATGGCCGCGACGCTTGGTGAAGCGGTCGGCGCGAGTGTCGGCTACCGCGTGCGTTTCGGCTCCAAAGTGTCCGCCGCCACGCGCATCGAAGTGGTGACCGAAGGCGTGTTCACGCGTCTCATTCTCGACGATCCTTCGCTCGCCGGCGTCGCCGCCGTCATATTCGACGAATTCCACGAGCGCTCGCTCGATGCCGACCTCGGTTTGGCGCTTACGCGCGACGTGCAGCAGGGCCTGCGCGCCGAGCTCAAGCTCCTGGTGATGTCGGCAACGCTCGATGGCGCGCGCGTCGGCAAACTTCTCGACCATGCGCCGGTGATCGAGAGCGCCGGCCGCGCGTTTTCAGTCGAGACCCGCTATCTCGGGCGCGACCCGCGCACGCCGATCGAGCAGCAGGTCGCCGACGCGGTGATGCGGGCGCTGCGCGCCGAGGCGGGATCGCTGTTGGTGTTTCTTCCCGGCGCCGCCGAGATCCGCCGCGTCGAGACGTTATTGCGCGAGCGCGTGCGCGACCAAACCGTCGATATCGTGGCGCTCTACGGCGCGCTCGATGCCGAGCTGCAGGACCGGGCGATCGCGCCGCCGCCGCCCGGGCGGCGCAAGGTCGTGCTCGCGACCTCGATCGCGGAGACGTCGCTGACGATCGAGGGCGTGCGCGTGGTGATCGATTGCGGGCTCGCGCGGGTGCCGCGCTACGAGCCCGACGTGGGGTTGACGCGGCTCGAGACGGTGCGGGTATCGCGCGCCTCCGCCGAGCAGCGGCGCGGCCGCGCCGGACGCACCGCGCCCGGCGTGTGCTATCGGCTGTGGGACGAGCCGCAGACCGCGGCGCTCGAGCCCGCCAACCGGCCGGAAATCCTCGCCGCCGATCTCACCGGCCTCCTGCTCGACCTGGCGCATTGGGGCGTCGCCGATCCCGCTTCGCTCGCCTTTCTCGATCCGCCGCCGGCGGCGTCGCTGGCGCAGGCCAAGGCGCTGCTCGGCGAGCTCGGTGCGATCGATCGCGCCGGACGCATCACCGAGGAGGGGCGAGCGTTGCGCGAGCTGCCGCTGCCGCCGCGGCTCGCGCGCATGGTGGTCGATGCGGCAGCCGCCGGCGCGGCCGAGCTTGCCGCCGAGATCGCCGTCGTTCTCACCGAACGCGGGCTCGGCGGCAATGAGGTCGATCTCGGCCATCGCCTCGAGGCGCTGCGTGATGATCGCTCGCCGCGCGCGCGGGAGGCGCGCGCAATGGCGAAGCGATGGGCGCAGATCGCGCGCAGAGACAAGCGAAGCGAGCAGGGGCGGGGAGATGAGCCTTCGGTCGGCGCGCTGCTGGCGCTCGCCTATCCCGATCGGGTCGCGAAGAGCCGCGGCGCGGGCGGCGCGTTCCTGTTGGCGAACGGCCGTGGCGTCAATATCGATCCCGCCTCTGCGCTCGCACGCGCGCCGTTTCTTGCCGTCGCCGAAATCGCCGGAAGCGCGGCGCAGGGCCGCATCGTGCTGGCGGCGCCGCTGACCCTTGCCGAGATCGAGGCGCAGTTTTCCGATCGCATCGAAGGCCGCGAGGAAATTGCCTTCGACGAGGCGAGCGCGAGCCTGCGCGCGCGGCGGCCGGGCCGGCTCCGGTGCGCAGCTCCCGGTGTACGGCGT
>Ga0081540_1004612_pt1 | contig 10428 bp, 7 predicted proteins | sample TabmetS2T1R1_FD_71024 | JGI IMG/M metagenome (GOLD analysis project Ga0081540, IMG submission 71024) | Tabebuia heterophylla rhizosphere microbial communities from the University of Puerto Rico - S2T1R1 | ecosystem: Host-associated > Plants > Roots > Rhizosphere ... | reverse complement strand
TGCGGCAGCCAGGACGCCTTCAGCTGCGACGGGAATTGCGTGGGTTGAGAGCACCATGCCATTTGCATCGATGAGGGTGCTGTCAATAGCCGAGCTCTTTTGCATGTCATCCAGATAGCGCTCGAGATTGTCGGCTCCGCCATGCTCGTACAAATTGACAGCTGCCTGAGCATAGAGATCGAGAGAATGCGCGAGCCAGAGATAGAGAAGAGGCCGGTTTCCCAGCGCGAAGCCGAGTGTAGCGACGGCTGTTACAACAAGGAGCGACGAAGCCCAGAAGGCAATAAATACTTTGCCGAACATCTTAGGCATCTGCATCTCCGGTATAACAATAGCCGACACTGCGAATGTTCTTGATCCGCTCGCGCCCGCTGATGTGCGTTCCGAGCTTACGGCGAAGGTTGCACATGTGGTTGTCGATGCTTCGATCAAGGGGGCCGATGGGTCTGCCCAACGCCTGCTGCGCTAACTCGTCGCGGCTGACACAGTGGCCAGCACGGCGAAGGAGAATCAGCAAGAGGTCGAATTCAGCCGATGTGAGATCGAGATCAACATCGTCGCGCATTGCATGACGATTTGCTATTTCTACTTTCAAGTCTCCAAGTACAAGCGGATCTGAAGTACGCATGGGCGATTGTCTTCGCAGGACGGCGCGAATTCTAGCGATCAACTCTGCGGGCACAAACGGTTTAGCAAGATAGTCGTCAGCTCCAGCTTCCAGTCCTGAGATGCGGTCGGTTGCTTCTCCTCGGGCCGTGAGCATGATGACTGGTGTTAGCGACTTTTCCCGGATCTTACGAAGAATCGTGCGGCCATCACCGCCCGGAAGCATGATGTCGAGCACGATCATCCGGTAAGAGTTGGATAGGGCCTCGTGCAATCCGGTATCGGCATCATGCGCAGAGGTCGTGGCAAACCCTTCCATGTAGAGAAGGCTGCTGAGGCCGGAACACAACTCAACATCATCGTCGATCAGCAGGACAGACGGAGCCATTTCATTTTCATTCACGTCTGATGACATTTTGCGAAGTCCTGGAAGAACCGGTTCGTGTCCATCATGTTGCTAAGTAGATTGTCCGGGTAAGCAGTGATGAGAGCGTAGCTCTCATCACTATGGACAGATCGTCTGTGAGATTAGTTGCGAAGGATTGATCATCTGACAAATCTTTACAAAGTGTGTGCAACTTTAACTTGGGCGAAGACGACACATTCGGTACGGACATTTCCTTACACTTTGCTCCACAACATGATCATCTCTTTCCTGTTCACATCGGTATCGGCAGCTTGAGCTAGGCCGATATTCACTGAACCAGGAGAGTCTTCATGAAAACAATTCTTGCCTTCGCCCTTACGTTATCCGCCAGCTCTATCTTTGCGCAGAGCAGCACTACAACCACTACTGTAGTCGGTGCTGACGGACAGACAGCAACACGAACGGCGACCCGTGGGAATGGCCAGACGAATGTATCGATTACAGGGCCAGACGGAAATACAGCAACACGCTCAACGAGTCACTATGCCGGCGGAAATTCAACCACGGTAACGGGTCCGGATGGAAAAGCTGTGACACGCACTGTTACCGGACGTGGTACGGGAGACGTGAATGTGACGGCGACAGGGCCGAACGGAAAAACTGAGACGAGAAATACGGCTTACTATCCGGGTGGCCACTCGACGACCGTCACCGGACCGAATGGTTATGTCGGGAACAGAACCGTAACTGGCCGTGGCACTGGCTCTGCGACGATCTCGCGCTCCGGCCCCAGGGGAACGATTGTGCGGCGTCGTTAGCCGTCGGACGCATCAATTTTTCCTTAAGTTTGTTTCACACCTTGAGAGGTAGCGGAATGAATTTGAAGTGGGTGGTGGCAGTAGGAATTGTAGAAGCCGTTTTGCTGAGCCAGTGTGTATTCGCACAGGTGACCCAGCAGTCTGCTTCTTCTCTGCCAGAGCAGCCTAAACAGCCTCTCCCTGGTGCGGGCGGTAGTAAACAGTCGTCGCATGCGGTGACTCAAATCAAGATCGGAGACGGCGGAACGGGCGGTTGGCTGTTCCTGCCGTCCGATCCTGCGCCTGAGAAGGCGCCTGTTGTTATCTTCTGTCATGGGTGGAGCGCAATATTGCCAAGAGGCTATCAGGCGTGGATTGATCACCTTGTTACACGCGGCAATATTGTTCTGTGGCCAAACTACCAGGACAACCTGCGCACTCCGCCTCAGCAATTTCTGCCTAATGCTATCGCGGCAGTGAAGAGTGGACTCCAGATACTCGAATCAGGCAACAATAACACTCGACCAGATCTGGATCGCGTTGCCGTAGTTGGACATTCAGCCAGCCGATACGATGCTTTTGATTCTTGTTGGCAAGGAGGACAGTACCGTCGGCACGTACGATGGGGAGCGGATTTTTCATGAAACTACGGCCGTAGCATCAACGTCGAAGGCGCTACTGATGATGCATAGCGATGATCACGGAGCGCCCGCGTTAGTGGCCAACCACCGTAGCCCTTCGGCTATGCTGAACAGCGATGGATCGTTTGCAACTGAGGCCTTTAGGCCGGGTACTAATCGCGACACGACTGACATCGGGGTTGTTGATGCTCTCGATTACCTGGGGACCTGGCGATTGCTGGATCAGCTTCTTGAGGCCGCTTTCTTCGGTCCACCAAACGCAGACTTCTTCGAAGACCCGAAGTTGCTTGGTATGGGAAGTTGGAGTGATGGTGTGCCTGTAAAACCACTCACGCGCCTCGAATAACAGGCTTCGAAATACACACGCGTGCCAATGGGAATGGTGCGAGCGTTTCTACGCTGGATATTACGCATAATTATTTTTTATTACGATCTAAGACGGGGTCAGATGCGAAGGAAAATCTTGTTGCGATACATCCAGTACAGAACTAGCCAGTAAATGAGCATTACCGCTGTACCGAGTATCAGCGGCTCCAGGCCCATGCCAAAGATTTGAAAGATTCGCGTGCCGAAATTGATGTGAAGGCTACTGACAATGAAGTTTTCCCATAGGTGTGCAATCAAGTATGCTGCGATGGAATTCATGCCCACGACGACGAGTGGAAATGCCCATCGAGGGTGATTCTTCACATCAATGATCCACGAGAATGCCACGAGGAAGAAGAAGCAGACGCCGCCGCTGAAGAGTGTCCAGCTCGGTGTCCATACCCGTTTGACGATGGGGCAGATTCCCGTGAAGTGAAAGAGCAGGGCAGTGGCAAAGAGAATGAGTCCGGCGACGAGGAAGCGCCGCAAGGGTATTTTCGGGGCTGCCGCGCGGAACCACTGGCCAGCCATCAGGCCCAGCAGCATGGTGCCGAGAGTAGGAATAAAGCTCAACGTCAGGTAGCCGCCCTCATTGAAAACGAATGGTGACTTGCGAGGAAACAGGTTGAGGAGCCACACGTCAAAGGCTTGGCCGAGATTGCTGTTCTTGTTCCAGTGCGAGGCAAAGCCGGTGAAATTGTGGTGCCAGTCAGCAGGAACGCCGACCGCAGCATAGTCGAAATTGGGCCCCGGAGCGGGATAGAGAGCCCAGGCGAGCCAGTACGCGAAGAGGATGGAAGCAAATGCGATCCATTGCCATTTTGGACGACAGAATGCCAGCAGGAAGGCAACGGTATATCCCAAACCGATCTGCGTGAGCGTGTCTTCAAAGGTGAAGTAGGTTTGTGTGCTGTTCGTGGATCGAAGAAAGATTCCCAACACGACAAGCAGCAGGCTTCTCCACAGCGTGTGCACCAGCAGTTTGTTGAAGCTCTGGCCTTTGCGCATGCGGCTGCTGATGGAGTAAGGAAGCGCCACTCCTACGAGGAAAGTGAAGGACGGCTGAATCATGTCGTGCAGACCCATGCCAGCCCATTCCACGTGTGTCTGGTTGTATGCAAGCACATGCCAGAACAGGCTATGTGGATATGCGTGCGCTACGGCGGCAAAGTTCATGACCTCGCCCATCATGAGTAGCATCACAAGACCGCGATAGGCGTCGACGGCGACGTTGCGCTTAGGCGCCTGTGCGGCAGAGTCCTTAGACAAAGGCAATGGGACTGCTTGCGGATATTGGGCGCTAATCGTCGATGACATCACTCACCTCAGTCCATGGATGAAATGCTCTCTAGCGATTGTTGAGGAAGCAAATATTTTGATTGCTTACGAGAAACCTCGTTGGATTACGGATGGTAGCACGACACGCGTGCGATTTTCCATAGGAGAATCTGATCTATCCTCGTTTGTCGGTGGTTGAATGCGAGGCGTCAGGTGCCTGATCAGGACTGTAAATACGAGCCATAAAGGAATCTAGAGGTCTGCAGTTTTTGGTTGACAGTCAACAGGCGCACTCTTAGACTTCGGTACTACGCGAAATCATACGCAACAATTCATAAGGTAATCATCGCGACTCTTATATGAAAGGAAATGTGATTCCGATGAACCGCTTCTGTCGAGACGTTGCTATCGCTGCATTGCTTTCCTTCTTAGGTCCCAGCTTTGCGCATGCCCAGAAAGATACAGCATCCATTACGGGGCAGGTTACCGACAGTACAGGGGCCGTCGTTGCAGGAGCGACCGTGGAGGCGGTTAACGTTGAAACAAATTACATGTATCGCGCGATCAGCAACCAGACGGGGGATTGGACGATCAGTCCCGTGCGTATCGGAAAGTACCGCGTATCGGTGACAGCGAATGGCTTTAAGAAGTCAGAGATTGCACCATTCACGCTCGACGTGCAGCAGCGGCAGCGGCTTGATGTTGCACTGGAGCCGGGCGCGGTAACGCAGACTGTTGAGGTGAAAGAAACGGCTCCGCTGTTGGAATCCGATACTTCGGAGCGGAGCCAGCTTATCGACAGTACAACTATGGTGACGCTCGCGTTGAACGGGCGCAATCCGGTGCAGCTGGCACAGTTGACTGCGGGAGTGACGGTGAGCGAGCCGGGCGCGCGCGACGAAAATGGATATGGCTTCAGCGCGAATGGCGCACGATCGCTGCAGAATAATTTCCTGCTCGATGGCATCGACAATAATTCAAACCTGCCTGACCTGCTGAACGAATCAAACTATGTGGTGATGCCTTCAGTGGACGCGTTGCAGGAATTTCGCGTCGAGACGAACTCTTACGCTGCGGAGTTCGGGCGTGCCACGGGAGCAGTGGTGAATGCCACCATCAAGAGCGGCACGAATGCATTTCACGGAGTGGTGTATGAGTTTGTGCGAAACCAGATGTTCGATGCGCGCAATTACTTTGACTCAACGCTACCTCCATATCACCAGAATCAGTTTGGAGCCACGCTGGGTGGACCGATTCTGCGCAACAAGCTGTTCTTCTTTGTAGATTACGAAGGACTCCGCGTGAGCCAGGGACAGACCTACACCTCGCTCGTACCGACAGATGAGGAGAAGGTGGGCGATTTCTCGAGTCAATTGGATCTGACTTCTCCAACGGGCTACAACGATTGCAATGGCAGGCCGACTTACGCGGGTGAGTTGTTTGATACTACGCAGACGCAGGTGAGCGGTTCCAGTCCCACGGGGTACTGCGGCGTGCCATTCTCGTATGGGGCTGACGGCATGCCGTCAAATGTGCTTCCTTCAGCGAAGATCGACTCACTGGGCTTGAAACTCGCCGCCTTGTACCCGGAGCCCAACGTGAATGGTTCGGGCTATAACTACCTGTCTAACCCGATTCTTATTCGCGACAGAAATCAGGGCGACGTCCGCGTCGACCAGGTCATCACGCAGAACGACAATGCTTTTTACCGTTTCAGCATGAGCCGTCAGCCATCCACGATTCCCGGGCCATTTCCCGGCCTGGCTGATGGAGGTGGATTCTTCTCCGGCATCGAAGAGAACAATGGCTACAGTATTGCCGCAAGCGAAACACACATCTTCTCGCCCAAAAAAGTGAATGAATTCCGTCTCGGCTATAACCGCTTGCACTCAAGCCGCTTCCAATTCAATTACACCGAAGATGTATCTGGGACAGTGGGTTTTCCGGGTGTGCCGTATGAGCCGGGAACAGACAATGGCGGATTGCCACAGCTAACCTTCAACGATATCTCGACATTAGGTAGTCCCACTTACCTGCCATCGAATGAAATACAGAACACTTATAGCGTTTCCGATACGTTTACGCTGATTCTAGGAAACCACAACTGGAAATTCGGCGGTGAATTCAGGCCCGAAGAGTTCACAATCTATCAGCCCGCCGATCCTCGTGGGTCTCTCAACTTTGGCACGCAATTTACGGACAATCCTGCTGCCCAAGGAACGGGTGGGGGTGGCTTTGCCGCAATGCTGACGGGCCAGCCCGACGGCGGCAATATCAACAACCTTAATAACGTCGATTATTTCCGCAATGTCTATTCTCTTTTTGTGCAGGATGATTGGCGGATTACACCGAAGCTTTCAGTCAATGCCGGTCTCCGTTATGAGTTCTTCTCTCCGATTACGGAACGCCACAATTCTCAGGCAAATTTCAATCCGATTACTGGATACCTGGATATTCCTCACAACAGCAATGTAAGTCTGACGCCGATCCTCTCGCAGACCATACCGGTGAACCATACAGCGTCGGACAAACTGATTGATGGCGACCATAACAATATCGGCCCGAGGCTCGGGCTTGCGTATTCATTTACACCGAGACTGGTTTTTCGCGGGGCCTATGGAGTCTTCTTCAATGGCGATGAAAACGGGCCTTACAGCAATCCGAGCCCCGGTTTCAATCCGCCCTATTTTTCCAGCCAAAGCTTCACGGCACCATGCAGTCAATCGGCCTATGCAGGCAGCGCGCTTGATTGCTCCATTCCCGGGCTGCAGAAGCTTTCCAATGGATTTCCTTCGACCTCTCTGAGCGACCCGAACACGCCGAATCTGTTCTCATTGCAACTGAATCTAAGCACGCCGTACACGATGCAGTGGCATGGCACGTTGCAGTATCAGGCGGGGCAGGACACATTGTTTGAAGTAGCGTACGTTGGCTCTAAAGGGACAAAGCTCTATACCTTCTCCAACCTGAACCAGGCAGCGCCGAGCGCCGATGCTTCTGCGGCCTATGCGCCACGACGCCCGTTTCCTTATGTTGATGCCTTCATCGGATATCTCAATGCGGAGGGATATTCTTTTTATGATGCGCTGCAGGCAAGGGTGCAGCGTCGTTTCAGTGGAGGAGTGACAGCGTTGGTTAACTACACATACAGCCATGCGTTGGGCAATTCCTCAAACGCGAACCTGGGAGCACAGAATAACGACAGCTTCCGCTGGAGCAAGCATCCGGAGTGGGAATACGGAAATCTCGACTTCGACGTGCGGCATCGCTTTGTTTCAAGCTACATCTGGGACTTGCCCTTCGGTCGCGGGCAGCGCTTTGGTGCAAATGCGAATGCTATCGCCAATGTTTTTATTGGAGGCTGGGAGACTTCAGGTATCGTCACCCTTTCATCCGGAACTTGGTATACCGTGACGGATGCGAATGCAAACTTCGCGAATTCAGATGGCCAGCAGAGACCGGACGCCGTGACTGGTCAGAAGGCAAATGGCAAGCCTTGCACTGCGGGTACCTACTTTAATACCTGCGCTTTTACGGATCCGCAGCAGGGGTCGTTCGGCGATGTCGGTCTCAACACGTTACGCGGACCCGGCGTCGAGAATTGGGATACATCGCTGCTAAAGAGCTTTCCGATCAGCGAGCAGCGGCGCTTTGAATTTCGCGCGGAATTTTATAACTTGCTCAACCATGCGAACTTTCTTTTTGCCGCACCAGGGCCGCAGAACGGAAACAACGCGACCGTGTTAGGCTCGACCACATTCGGGTATGTGACCGCAGCGCGGGCACCCCGGCAGATTCAGCTCGGCTTGAAGTTTTATTACTGAAGATCAACTCAAAATGCAGGATGCGAAATGACAGATGAAATGCGGAACGTGTTCGGAGATGTTTCAAGGCGCGGCTTTCTCCGGATGGGCACGATGGGTGCACTCGGGGTGGGGCTTTCCAATGTGGCGATGGGTGAAAGTGGAGCAGAGGGTGAAGAAAAGCCGTCAGCGGCCACGATGATTGGCGTGCCATTTCAGCGCGTCAATCCAAAGATCGGCATTATTGGTGTAGGTGGACGAGGCACCAGTCTCCTTGGGAACCTGCTGGCTGCAGATGCGCAGGTGACGGCGATCTGCGATATTGTGCAGGAAAAGGCTGGGCATGCGCAGTCGATGATAGAGAAGGCCGGACAGAAGCAGCCAACGCTATACACGAATGGCGACCATGCATTCGAAGCTCTGACGGCACGCGATGATCTGGACCTGGTGCTGATTGCTACTCCGTGGAACTGGCATGTGGAGATGGCCGTTGCAGCCATGAAACATGGCAAACATGCAGCCGTTGAAGTGCCTGCGGCGACGACCATTGAAGATTGCTGGAAGCTCGTGGATACGTCAGAGCAGACGCGCAAGCATTGCATGATGCTTGAAAACTGCTGCTACGGCTATAACGAAACGCTGGTGCTGCGCATGATCCAGGCCGGACTGTTTGGCGAGCTGCTCTATGGAGAAGGCGCATACATTCACGATCTGCGCGAGGAGCTTTTTTCGCATCAAGGCGAGGGGCTTTGGCGCCGCACAGTACACACCGAGCGCGACGGCAACTTGTATCCAACCCATGGACTGGGTCCGGTTGCGAACTACATGGGCATTCAGCGCGGCGACCGCTTCGATTACATCGTCTCCATGAGCACGCCGCAACGCGGACTCGACGCGTATCGCAAGGCGCGTGTGCCGCAATCAGACCCTAGGTGGAGCGAGCATTACGTGAACGGCGATATGAATACGTCGCTCATTAAGACAGCGAAGGGGCTGACGATCACCGTTAAGCATGATGTGTCGAATCCACATCCCTATGATCGGATCAATACCATTGCCGGAACGAAGGGCGTTTTCGCCGACTACCCAACACGGGTTTATTTTGATGGGCAGGCAGGAGGGGAGCAGTGGGGCAGTATTGATCCCTTCAAGCAGTACCAACATCCACTGTGGAAAGAAGAAGGGGCGATCGCGCAGAAGTTGGGCGGCCACGGAGGCATGGATTACATCATGCTCTATCGCCTGCTGCAGTGCATGCGCGAAGGACTGATTCCGGACATGGATGTGTATGATGCGGCAACATGGTCGGCTCCCGGTCCGCTCAGTCTCTCATCGGTTGAGCATGGGAGTGCTCCGATGAAGTTTCCCGATTTCACAAAAGGGCAATGGCAGCAACGTTCCGCGTCGCAAATTGCTACGCAATCCTGATTGCGCTTCTGAGTAGGCGATAGACCGCACAATTTTCACTCGGAATCGGCAGCGCAAGGCTCAACTTTCTGGCTGCCGCTCCGGGAGCTTAGATTCGGTATCCGTCGCCGATCACTGATCGACTTGCTGTTCGCTGTGCCTCCGCGAATGCAAACCAGCGAGAGCTCCGTTGCTACGAGTCAGGCTGCATGCCCCTGCTTCTTCCGGTTGTGAGCCTACACTTCTATGACAGAGATTCAGGATCGTAGCCTGTTCCCGCAATTTTTCAGAGCCGTTTTGTCTCGTTGTTTCGGTGCGGAGAGACAGAAAGAGTAAGTCAAGATTTAGTTGCAGTTAGTACGTGACAGAAACTATAGATAGATTGGTCAAATTTGTCAACCAGCGCGGACTTGATTGTCGGGGAATTTAGTTACAAGCGCCCGATTATTGAAAATGAAGTTCCATGGAATGCGAATCTCCCGCTGCCTCGTAATCAGTTGTTACCGCATGATCGGCAGATTTGACAGCGCTTTGATGCATACATTCCGGGCTGTTTGACAATAGTTAGCGAGTCAACGTAAATTTGGCGACGATGCGAAGTTAATGTTTGATTTATATATAAAGTTCGCCGATCGAACAAACTCCAACTTCATTTAAGACCAGGATTCGGGCGCGCTGACACGCACCAGCCAGTGCCTACTGCGGAGAGCGAAATGAGAAGTTCGGGAAGTTCAAAGTTGCTGCTGAGAATACGCTTTCACGTCTTTGTTGCATTGATCTGTGCAGCGAACTTAAGCCCACTGAAGGCCCAGGTGCTTTATGGCGCATTGACAGGAAATGTCACCGATGTGAACGGCGGCGTGATAGCGCAGGCAAACGTTAAAGCAAGTAATACGCAAACGGGCGTGGTGCACGACACGCAGAGCAATGACCAAGGGCTTTATTTATTTACCGAACTCACGCCGGGCACTTACCATCTCACGATCTCTGCACCCGGTTTTGGGAACACGGAAAAGGATGGGGTCGTCATATTAACGAACACAACAATTCGTGTGAATACTGAGTTGAATATCGGGTCGGTGACACAGCAGGTCACGGTGAGCGCGGCGCCTCCTGCTCTCCAAACGGATAAGGCCGACACCAACTACAACATTTCACAAGAG
>Ga0081540_1004611_pt1 | contig 10431 bp, 12 predicted proteins | sample TabmetS2T1R1_FD_71024 | JGI IMG/M metagenome (GOLD analysis project Ga0081540, IMG submission 71024) | Tabebuia heterophylla rhizosphere microbial communities from the University of Puerto Rico - S2T1R1 | ecosystem: Host-associated > Plants > Roots > Rhizosphere ... | reverse complement strand
TCACCGAGCTCCGCTCGGCGATCAACGCCGCGCGGTCCCGCAATGGCCTGGGCGCCTTCAGTTTCACCGACCCGTCGCTCGCGGTCGGAGGAACCATCAAGGCCGTGCACATCCTCGAGCTGCGCACTGCGCTGAACCAGGTCTACACGCGGCTTGCGCGGACGCTCCCGACGTACACGGACGCGACGCTCGTGCCCGGCCAGAGTAAAGCCAAGGCCGCGCACGTCCAGGAGCTTCGTAACGCCGTCAGCGTCCTGCCGTAAGGCCGACGCGCATGGCGATTCACATCATGAAGCTCAAGGCCGCGCGTTGCGCTTCTATACGGACCGGCGATCGTAGCGGGGCAGACCCCTCGAATGCCGCCGATATCCAGGAGCTGCGCAACGCCGTCAGCCCGCTGCCCTAGGTCCCGGACCAGCGGGCTGACCCGCCGCTCTCGGTTTTCTTGACTCGCTCGGCCTGAGGGCGCTAGCGTGAATTCGGGCGATGCGCGGCTTCCTCTACTACCTCTACGCTCGACGTCTTCTGCAGCAGGTGCGCGGAAGTCACGTGCCACGCCATCTGGGCATCATCCTCGACGGCAATCGCCGCTACGCCATGGCACGCGGCGTCCCAGACCTTCGTGAGGCCTACGCGCTCGGCGCCGAGAAGCTCGACGAGGTCCTGGAGTGGTGCGCCGAGATCGGCATTCGCGCCGTCAGCCTGTGGGTGTTCTCGACCGACAACTTCCACCGGCCGCCGACCGAAGTATCGGGAATCCTGTCGGCGGTCGAGTCCAAGCTGACCCGGCTCCCGCCGCCACCCCCCCCCCTGCTCGCCTGGGCCTGTCCCACCGTGCCCCAGGCGTGGCACCAGCCGCTCCACCTCCTGGCGCACATACCCCGGAACTGTGCTCAGCGCGGCCTCCACCAGCCGACCGCCGTCCGCCCGGCTCAGCTCCCCCAACGCCGCCGCAACCGGCAACAACGGCAACTTCTCCGCCAGCGGCAAACAGCCCCCCCACACCCCGGCTACCGCGCCGCCCGTGATCCGCCGGAGCCCTTCCGTCACAAACCGGGTCTTGCCCACTCCGGCATCCCCCACCACAAGCACCAGCCGCGCATCACCCAGCGCCCCCCGCAGGCGGGACAATTCACCCCCACGCCCGACAAAACCCGCGCCCTGCTCCTCGAACGTGCCCAGCCCGCGGTCGGGAGAAACGGTCACCGCCGCCCGCAGCGGTGGCCCAGCGCCGCGGGAAGCCGCGACCCGGTGACCTTCCGGTGTGAGGTGGCGTCCGCCGTCCCAGTCGAGCGCGGGGTCGTGGGCGAGAACGGCCCCGTGCAGGCGCTGCAACGGCTCGCCGGGATCGATACCGAGCTCGCCGGCGAGCAGGTCGCGGACACGGCGGTAACACGCCAGCGCCTCGGCCTGCCGGCCGCAGCGGTACAGCGCCAGCATGAGCTGGCCGTGCAGCCGCTCCCGCAGCGGATGTCCGGCGGCTAGCCGCTCCAGTTCGGCGGTGAGCGCATCGTGCCGGCCAAGCGCCAGGTCCGCCTCGATCCGGGCCTCCAGGGCGGCGAGCCGCAGGTCTTCCAGGCGCGCGGCCTCCGGCTGAATGAACGCGTAGTCTGCCAGGTCGGTGAGCATCTCGCCCCGCCACAGATCCAGCGCCTTGCGTAGCGTCTCGGCGCCCTCCGCGTACCGGCCCGCCTCCACCGCAGTCCGCCCGGCGGTGAACCCGTCCTGGAACCGCGCCGCATCCAGGTGCTCGCGATCCACGCGGAGCAGATAACCACGGCCTTTCGTCGCCAGCACGCCCCCGGCAGCGCCCCGGAGCCGGTCCGGCTCGAGCGCGCGGCGCAGGTGAAACACGTAGGTCTGCAAGGTGGTGACCCACCCATCGGGCGGGTCGCCGCCCCAGATCTCCTCGGCGAGCCGGTCCATCGTTACGGCCCGGTTCGCCTCCAGCAGCAGCAGCGCCAGCACTGCCCGCTGCCGCGGGCCGCCCAGCGGTACGGCACGACCGGACCGCCGGACCTCCAGCGGCCCCAGAATGCCGAACTCCGCGAGCCCTGTCTCGTCGGCCACCGCGTCAGCAGCCATCACCCACCCCGCCCGGTTGCCAGCCGCCCGGGCAAGCGGCTTTCGATCATTCCACCACCGGCCCGCCGTTCTTCCAAGCCGCTGTTCCAAGCCGGTCCAAGGCGATTCCGGTCGCCGCGCGCTGCTATAGGTGAGAGCCGCACGAGGCGGCCCGTTCCGAACACGGCAGGAGGCCACCATGTACACCCACATTCCCCGCCGGGGACCTCACCCGCGCACCGCTGCCCGGCAGGCTGCCGCGCGCCTGCGTCGGCTCGCCGCGGCCCTGGCCGTGCTCATCTGCGCGGTGCTGGCAGCAGCTGCCGTCCCGGCAGCCTCCGCGCACACACTGGTCCGGGACCCGCCCGGCGGGGCCCCGCTGGTGCCGGTTCCGGCGCCAGCCGCCACAGTGGTCACCGGTGGCATGGCGGGCTGGCAGATCACCTTGATCGCGCTCGGCGCGGCTCTGATCGCGGCCACCGCAGCGGTGTTCCTGGACCGGGCGCTGGCCACCCGCCGGGCCGCCTCCGCACCCACCGCATGACGCACCCGCCCGGGCCGTGCAGCACGTCAGTCGGCCATACACTCTGGCCAGGGTGTATGGCCGCTCCGGCCGGGCCGCCGACCGTCGGCGGCAATCACCCCCGATCTCCGGCTGGCGCCAGGCAGGACGCCGTATCCAGGCGGCATTGGCCGAGTTGCGCCGCCGCCACCCAGGCCCGGATCCGTCGCGCTCGGGTACCGCCGGGACCCGGGACTGATGCCTGCTGACTGATTCCTGTTCCACAAGCACGCATCCCATAAGGGGAGGCAGTCCGATGAGCGAGGACCGGTCGGTCACTGACCTGGTGGCCCGGGCCAGGAACGGCGACAAGCGGGCATGGGATGACCTCGTCGAGCGATACGCGCCGCTGGTGTGGTCCATCTGCCGCAGGCACCAGTTGAGCGACGCCGACGCCGGCGACGTCCAGCAGAACGTCTGGCTGCAGCTGATGAGCCAGCTGGACAAGATCCGCAACCCGGCCGCGCTTCCCGGCTGGCTGGCCACCACCACCCGGCGGGAATGCGGCCGGGTGGTGCGCGTAGCTCGGGGACCACTGGCGGCCGGGTACGTGCTGGACGCCGAGATCATCCCGCAGCAGCACGCCGAGATGGCGGACCAGGAACTGCTGACGGCCGAGCGCCACGTCGCGCTGCGCGAGGCGCTCACCCGCCTGCCCCCCTGCTGCCAGCAGCTGATCAGCATGCTCATCCAGGACCCGCCCGTGCCGTACGCCCAGATCAGCGTCGCGCTGAACGTCCCGGTCGGCAGCATCGGGCCACGCCGCCGCCACTGCCTGGACAAACTGCGCAACGACCCGGCAATCGCCGCCCTGATCAACGACGAAGTCGCGCCAGGTGGGCTATCGGGGCGGTCCCTGCACGGCCAGCACTCCCCGGGCTGACCACGCATCGGATCCAGGCGGGAAAGCGCCAGAACCGGCCATACTGCGCTACTCAGCCACCGCGAACACGGTATCGGCATGCAGCTCATACTCGGCGATTAGGTCCTCACAGTCCCAAGCAGCTGACACGCTCCGTTTACGATCCCCGGCAATCGTGACTACCGCGCTGCGCAGCCGCCGGCCCGCGCGGCTGCCCAGGCGTGACGGTTCCGCCCGCGGTGGCGCAGATCTGGCCGGCCTGGGCGCGGCCGCTCCGCTGGTCCGCGCAGCGGGCCGGGTCGTATCTGCCCCGGGGCTACAGGGCCAGCTTCATGAATATCAGCCAGTCACGCAGCGGTGGCGGCGTGTCGTAGTACGGTTCCACCTCGGCGAAGCCAAGGCTGCAGTAAAGCGACAGCGCCTCGCCCTGACGGATGCTGGTGTCGAGATACATGGCCGCGTATGCCTGCTCGCGGGCGGCGCGTATCAGCCCGGCGGCCAGCGCCCGGCCGGCACCGCAGCCCCGGGCAGCCGGGCTGACGAACATGCGCTTCATCTCGCACGACTGGTCATCAATGCGCCGCAGGGCAGCGCATCCGACGGCGGCACCGCCGATCCCGGCCAGCAGCAGCCGCCCAGATGGCGGCGCGTACGCCCCGGGAAGCCCGGCAAGTTCCCGCTCGAACCCGGCCGGGTCGAAGTAGGCCTCGATCAGCTCAAGATCATGCTCGTGCCTGTCCCGGTGCCACGCGACAAAGGCGCGGAAAAAGACCCGCGCGCGGTCCAGATCAGCAGCCGACGTCGCCTGGTACACGCTCACGACGCGTTCTCCGCCCACCCTTGGCCTCCCAGCCCCCGTCAGGTACACCGGCGCCTGTCACCCCAGGTCGCCAGCCGCCCCCACCGCGACCCGGCCAGGATCCCGTGACGAGCCGCGCGCAAACGGATCATCGGCGTGCAAGTTCCGCCGCCGGCTCTCGCATGTTACGGCAGATGATCGCGCTCGGGCCGCCTGACCTCCGGAGCGCGAGTCGCGCAGTGTGACGATCCCCGGGTCACTGCCGTTGCGCGAGATCCGCCGAAATGCGCGGCTGGCGTGTTCCGGTTGATGATCAAGCGGAACGGGCCAGATCAGGTCGTTCGGTGTGCGGCGCCTGCCCGGTCGTGGCGGATCACGGCGCTCCTGTCTGCGGTGCGGGCAGGTTCCGCGTGCCCGGCCGTATCAGCCATGGCGCATCGGGAGCGATCTGCACTTCGCCGGATGGCAGGTTCGCGGCCTGGCCGGTCACCTGCCGCCGGACAGGATCGATGACCGGCACCCGGCGCGAGAACCGCCGTCCCGGGCGGAATCCTGCCCGGCCGTCGCTGCCGGCGTTCCCGGGCTTGACGGCCGGGGAGATCCGGTCAGCGAGCAGCCCGCCGGCCGCCGTGCCGCCAGGTGGCCCTGCCGCTACGGCCCGGCAGGGCTGCCGCCCGGGATAACCCGGCCGGCCGCGGTTGCCTGCGGGTGCGCCAGGCCCGGTCGCCGGCCTGACCGCTGGTGCCGCGCCGGACCGCCATCTGCCGGGCGCGACGACCGGCAGCGCGCGCCGGGCGGATACTCACTCCGCCCGCGCCGCGTCGCCGAGCCTGTGGCGGCCTGTGCCCGCTCTGCCGCCAGCGCCGCCGATGGTGCGGCGCGCCATCGCCAGCACCCGCCGCGCCAGCGAGCGCGTGCGGCCATCGGCACGGCCGGCCGCGGGGGCCTGGTCATCAACGGCATGCCTGCCCGGCACCGCGGGCCCGCCACCGGCCGCGGGCCCTTCCATGGCCTTGATGACATAAAAGGCACCCAAGTGCGACATGATGCACCTTCCCCTGGCCAGTCCTGGCCCCGTTACCGTGCCACCGCCTGGGCCGCAACGCCCCGCCCGTACCTCACGGGCCCGCCACCAGCGACGGCGCGGGGAGGATCTTCCTCCCGCCGATACGGAGCAGGCAACACCGGCCCTGATACACCAGCGGCTGCCGGCCGGCCGGCCCGGCCCGGCGCACCTGCTGGCGGGCCAGTGGCCGCGAGGCCTCCGGCGTGGACCACTGGCCCTGGCTGGGTGACGCCGATGAGATCCTCAACGCCATCGAGACCTTCCTCACTGGTACGTCCGGCCTCTTAACACGACAGTGAGGTCATCGCAGGTGAGGCCGGAAGGGAATTCAGATGGATGAGACTCAGATGACGGAGTTTGCCGGCCAGGCCGTCGCCGATGTCGGGGCGCTGCTCGGCGGCGCCATGGTCGTCCTTGGCGACAAGCTCGGCGTGTGCCGGGCCATGGCCGGGACCGGATCAATCACGTCAGCGGAGCTGGCCGCGCGCACTGGAACCGCGGAGCGTTACGTCCGCGAATGGCTGAGCGCTCAGGCGGCGCGCGGGTACCTGTCCTACGACGGCGGCGGGCGGTTCTCGCTGCCAGATGAGCATGCGGTGCCGCTCACCGATGAGACAAGCCCCGCGTGCGTGATCGGCGCTTTCGAGATAGCGCTGGGGTCGGTGTACGCCACGGACAAGATCGCCGAGCGGTTCCGCAGCGGCGACGGGTTCGCGTGGGGGGCGCATGACGAGCATGTCCTGCATGGCTGCGAGCGGTTCTTCCGGCCGGGGTACCTGAACAACCTCGCCAGCGTGTGGATCCCGGCCCTGGACGGCGTTGAGGCCAAGCTGGCCGCGGGAGCGCGGGTCGCCGATGTCGGCTGCGGCCATGGGGCGTCGACGTTGCTGCTGGCCGGCGCCTATCCCGCCTCGACGATCGTCGGCTTCGACGCGCACGACGGCTCCATCGAGGCCGCCCGCAAGCGCGCCGCCGATGCCGGGCTGACCGGGCGGGTGCGCTTCGAGGTCGCGTCGGCCACCACCTTCAGCGGCACCTATGACCTGGTGCGTTTCTTCGACTGCCTGCATGACATCGGCGATCCTGCCGGTGCGTGCGCTCACGCGCGCGATCGGCTCGCGCCCGGCGGGACGCTGATGCTCATCGAGCCATTCGCCGATGACGACATCGTCGGCAACCTCAACCCGGTCGGCGCTGCCTACTACGGCTTCTCGACCCTGCTCTGCACGCCGAGTTCCCTGTCGCAGGAGGTCGGCACCGCGCTCGGCGCACAGGGCGGTGAGGCCAGGCTGCGCGAGATCGTCACCAGCGCAGGCTTCGCGACGCTCCGGCGGGTAGCGCAGACCCCGTTCAACATCGTGCTCGAGGCACGAGCCTGACCCTGCCGCAGCGGCGGCCCGCGGTGCCCGGAGGTTCGGATCATGAAATTCACGCAGATCATAGAGTTCAGCACGGCGCGCATTGACGCATTCAACGTCGGCCTCGACGAGTGGAAGGCCAGATCCGAAGGTCACCGGATACCACACCGGGCCGTGCTCAGACGAGACCGGGACGTCCGGGACCGCTACCTGCTCATGGTGGAATTCGTCTCTTACGAGCAGGGCATGGAGAACTCCAGCCGGCCAGAGACCGGAGAGTTCGCCGCGTTCCTGGCCGGGATCAGCGAGAGCGCGCTGACGTTCCGCAACCTGGACGTGCTCCGCGAAGAAGATCTCTAGCGGTGCGATGGAACCCGGGCATAACTAGATACCCCATCCCGTCTGGCCGCGGCGGGACCCGGCGTGCAGCGGGCCGGCGTCTTCAAGCCGCCCGCGCGCATAACGCAGCATGTCTCGTCCAGAGCACTGCAGGCGGAACTATCTAAGATTCCCTCATCACCGCTTCCGCGCTGCGACACGCAGGAGGTCCGGGCGCATGGAATATGACGACATCATCGTGGGTGGCGGTTCAGCTGGTGCGGTGCTGGCGGCCCGGCTGTCGGAGGAACCGGCCCGCCGCGTCCTGCTGCTGGAGGCGGGCCCAGACTACGCGACTGTCGAGTCGACCCCTGCCGACCTGCAGGACGGCTGGCGCATGTCGTTGCGGGCGCACGACTGGGCGCTGACCGCGCAGGCCGTGCCCGGCCGGGCCATTCCCTATCCGCGTGGCCGGGTGATCGGCGGCTCGTCTGCTGTCAATGCCACCATCGCCCTGCGCGGCGTGCCGGCTGATTACGACGAGTGGGCAGCGCTGAGCAACGATGAGTGGAGCTGGGTGAAGGTTCTGCCGCACTTTCGCCGGCTGGAAGACGACCCGGAGGGCGCGGGCGAGTTGCGCGGGCACGGTGGCTACGACGGCTTGATCTGGCCCCGCTTGGGCGGGCGGCTTGGTCTGGCCCCGCCCGGGCTGGGGGCGGGTGACGGAATCCTTATGCCGGCTTGAAGTGGCCCCGCCTGGCGGGTTGCGCGGGGAGCCTCGTGGTGCTGTGCGGCGTCAGGAGGGTCTGGTGGCGGCCACGAAGGCTGGGCTGTTCGAGCGCATCCGGCGTGATTCGTGGCGGGAGGGGCTGTCGGTCCGGGCGTTGGCCCGCAGGTGCGGGGTGCACCGGCGGCTGGTGCGGGAGGCGCTGAGGCATGCTGAGCCAGGCCGCCGTGAGCGTCTTCCCGCAGGAGATCTGCAAGGCCCCGCGCAGCTGGGCCGGGCGGGCCTACCCCAGCCTCATCTACTGCAACGAGGCTGGCCGGGGCAATCACTTCGCTGCCTGGCAGGAACCGGCGCTGTTTACCACCGAGGTCCGCGCCGCGTTCCGGTCATTGCGCTGGCGGGGTGCCCTGGTCATTTACGCACGGTTGACGGCCCGATCTGGTTGCTGCCATTCTCCCCGCATGGGCTGGGGGGAACGCGTTCGCTATCAGACCTCCTTTACGGACTCGGCCCGCTGGGATGGGTTCGTGTTCCGTCCCGGCGACATCGTGATCAGCACCCCGGCGAAGTGCGGCACGACCTGGCTGCAGATGATCTGCGCCCTGGAGATCTTCAAAAGCGCGGCATTCGGCCGGCCGCTCGACCAGGTCTCGCCGTGGCTGGACGTCCTGCTGCGCCCGCTCACCGCAGTGCTGGCCGACCTCGAGGCACAGGCGCACCGGCGATTCATCAAGACCCATACGCCCCTGGACGGATTGCCCTTCGACGACCGGGTCACCTACCTGTGCGCAAGCCGGGACCCCCGGGATGTGGCCGTGTCCTTGGACAGCCATGCCAGCAACACCGACCGGGCCGTGTCCCTCGCATTGCGGGAGGATGCCGTGGGCGCCGTGGTCCTTGACAAGCTGCTGGCCGCCGCTCCGTCCCTGCCGGGCGGGACCGCGCGCGAGCGCTTCTGGTCCTGGGTCAATCCGGCCGCGCCCGGAAAGACCGTGTCCGACCTGGAGATCATGCTTCACCATCTGGACACGTTCTGGCAGGTCCGCGACCAGCCGAACATCGTGCTGCTGCGCTACGAGGACCTCCTTGATGACCTCGAAGGGCAGATGCGCTACCTAGCCGCCCGGCTCGGGATCGCCATCACCGAGACAGCCTGGCCGGACCTGGTCCAGGCCGCCACGTTCGCGGTCATGAAGGGCCGGGCCGGCGAGCTCGCGCCCGAAGCCAGCCACGACGGCTTCTATCACGACCGCAGCCAGTTCTTCCACAGCGGAACGGCAGGCCAGTGGCGGCAGGTCCTCAGCGAGGAGGACCTTCCCCGGTACGCCGCCCGAGTCGCCGAATGCGCGCCCGCGGACCTTGCCGCCTGGATCCACCAGCCCGCGCTGCCGGCGGCAGGCAACCTCTGAACTGACCGCGGAACTGGTGGTGGACGGCGTCGTGCCGTCGCAGCCGGTGATCTCGTCCGGCGGGTGCCGGGTTGCCTCCGTCGCCGCTCCGGCCCGGCCAGGGACCGCACAGCGGCGACGACACCTACGACCTCACCGGCCACGCGCTTCGCCAGCTCGCCGGGCGCCGCGGCGCCTGGCTCGGCGACGACCTGACCGCCATCACCCTGACCGCCAGCCTCATCGACCAGGCCGGGCGCTTCCTGCCCGAACTTGTGACCAGCGCCCGCCTCAACGGGCACACCTGGCACGACATCGCCCAGGCCCTGGCCACCAGCCCCGACGAGGCCCGCCGGCGATCCGGCCCCGACTCGCCGGTCGCCGACGGCCGCTGGCCCTACGACACCTGAAACCGCAAAGGCGGGCCCACTTCAAGCCATCACAACAGCGCCGAACACGCACCCGGCGGGGGCCAGATCAAGCCGGGCGGGGCCAAATAAGACCGTCCTAACCAGGCACGGCGGCCCGGTCGCGATCTGCCGCTGGCGGCCCGATGAGCTGATCCCCGTTCAGCGCGCCTTCTTCGAGGTCTGCCGCCGCCTCGGCTTCCCCCAGGTCACCGACCACAACCACCCGCAAGCGACCGGCGTGGGCCCGTTCCCGCAAAACCGGCGGGGCCGCCTGCGCCTGTCCACCGCGATCGCCTACCTGCTGCCCGCCCGGCACCGGCCCAACCTCACCATCCGGCCGCATTGCCTGGTCAACCGGGTCCTGGTCACCGGCGACCGGGCAGTCGGCCTGGAGATCGCCGACGAAGGCGGGCCAGCGCAGGTCCGCGGGCGGCGCATCACCCTGACCGCCGGCGCCATCGGCTCGCCAGCGATCCTGCTCCGCTCGGGCATCGGCCCCAAGGCCGCGCTGGCCGGTCTGGGCATCGAGCCCGTGGCGGACCTTCCCGGTGTCGGCGCGAGCCTGGCCGATCACCCGGTCACCCGGCTGCTGCTCGTCCCCAAGCCAGGCAGCTGCGACCCGCAGGCCCCGCTCGCGCAGGTGGTGCTGCGCTACACCGCTCCCGGCTCAAGTGAGTTCAACGACATGCAGCAAGTCGTGTTCAGCCACGTCGACGTGGCTGGCATCGGCGGAGAGCAGGCAGTCGCGGCGGTGGGCACCCCGCTCGCGATCGGGCTGCCCGTCGCGCTCGAACGCCCGCACGCGCGCGGCCGCCTGGAGCTCGCGAGCACCGACCCGCGCGTCCAGCCGCTAATCCACCTCGACTTCGCCACCGAC
>Ga0081540_1004610_pt1 | contig 10431 bp, 13 predicted proteins | sample TabmetS2T1R1_FD_71024 | JGI IMG/M metagenome (GOLD analysis project Ga0081540, IMG submission 71024) | Tabebuia heterophylla rhizosphere microbial communities from the University of Puerto Rico - S2T1R1 | ecosystem: Host-associated > Plants > Roots > Rhizosphere ... | reverse complement strand
TGATTCCGCGGCAGTGGCTATTGGACGCCACCACGGTGAAGCCAACCGACGGCCATCTCGCCCCGGGAATAGCAAACCCCTATTTTGGCTATGGATACCAGGTGTGGATCTTCCCCGGCGAGCAGCGGCGATTTGCGCTGCTCGGAATCCGGGGGCAGATCATCCTGGTCGATCCAGCCAGCAAGCTCGTCATGGTGCATACCGCCGTTCGCAGGAAGCCGTCGGACCCCGGCACTTATGCCGAGCCGCTTGCATTGTGGTTCGCCGTGCTCGAGCAGCTTGGACGATGATCGGCCGGCTTTCCGAACGTCTTGATGTTGCAACGCGGCTGGAGGTCGGCCCATGAATACGACGGTGGCCGCGTGTTGGTGAATCCGCGCGCTAGGCGGCGTCTTTGGTCGCAATCACCGTCCGCATGTCATCGGCGAGTTCGCGGTAGTGCTGGCCGAGGCGCAAATATAGCTCGCGCTTGCCCGCATCATCGGTCAATTTGCTGATCAGATCGCATTCGGCAGCGAGAGTCTCAAACCGCTCCAATTTTGCTTCAAAGTCGGCCATGATGCGTCTCCCCCTAACGGGCCACCAAGGCGATAAGCTTACGCCTTCAATTTATGTCAAAGCTAACATCGTTATCTGGTAGAACTAATTTACAGCCTCGACGATAGTGCGGACGGGGCCCGCAATCATTACCTGTCCAATTACAACGGCGAGCAAAGCCTGCAGGCCGGGTATCCTGATGAGGGAGGGCCGTCGAAGAGGCCGGCTCACGATCGATCAACAGCGCTTTGAGTGCCCCCGCAGATACCGGCATTGAGCCACGTTGCTGGTGCCGCGGCAGACATTCGCCACCTAAAAGAAAGGCGATGTGCTATCATACCGGCGCCAACGTCGCGTGAATGAGACGGGGTGTTCAGATGATCACGATCCCGGAACTGGTAGCGCAAGCCTTAGGGTCGTTCCTGGCTTCGGATACCAGGAGCAGGTTTGGTTCTTCCCAGGCCCGGCTGGCTGAATTTCTCCCTTATGCAGCCAGGCTGACACTGGAATGCATCGGCAACAGCGACGCCCTGTATCACAACATCGAACACACGATGCTCGTGACGCTTGCCGGGCACGACATCCTCATGGGCCGGTCGATGCTACGGCACACGACGGCGGACGATTACGCCAATTTCATCCTGGCGTGCCTCGCCCACGACATCGGATACGTTCGTGGAATTGTGCAGGGAGACGACGGGGATTCCTACGTCGCGGATCTCAGCGGCCGCACCATTCGCCTGGCGCGAGGTTCATCCGATGCCGCGCTGGGAGCCTACCATGTGGACCGCTCGAAGCTGTTCGTCTTCGAGCGGCTCGATACCGCCGAAGAGGTTGATGCGAGCCGGATAGCCAGGGCCATCGAGTACACGCGATTTCCCTATGCTGCTTCATCGTCGAACGACGAGCTGATCGAAGAAGAGGGCCTGTTGCTGCGCGCGGCCGACCTCATCGGACAACTTGGCGACCCCAACTACCTGAAAAAAGCCAATGCCCTGTTCTACGAATTTCAAGAAGTCGGCATGAACAAGACGCTCGGCTACGAGACGCCGGCGGACGTCGTTTACAGATATCCGCAGTTCTATTGGAACAACGTCGCCCCGCAGATCCAGACGGCCATACGCTATCTCAACGTCACGTCGAGCGGACGGCAATGGATCGCAAACCTGCACAGCAATGTTTTCCGGGCCGAGCGTGAGATGAACCTGTCCGGCCCGCAGCCATGATCGGGCCCTGCCCGACTAGCCGTGATAACCCGGCGACTTCCGCGCCAGGCCATCGAACGCGTCGAGCAGCCGCTCGCGCCAGGCATAAACCGGATCGTCTTCCATCAGCAGCTTGAACGGGCTGACCACCCGCGCCCACTGGAACGCTCCGAACACGATATAGTCGGCATAGTTCGCAGCAGTGCCGCCGAGGAACGCTTGCGTCCGCAGTGTCAGCCGCAGCGGATCGAGACTCTTGCGAAAGCCTTCGACCGCCTTGTCGCGGCCGGCCATGATCTCCTCCAGCGGCTTGCCGAAGCGCGCCTCGCGCGTCTTGCGGAAATAGGCCGCATCCTCCGGCTTCAGATTGAGCGGGATGTCGGCGATGATGAGCGGAAACATGCCGCCGATCACCGCATCGCCCCACCAGTTCAACATCCGCCCCACGGCGCGGCCCCCCTCGCCGCCGAACAGCGACGGCCGGTCCGGATATTTGTCTTCGAGATAATTGGCAATGGCCCAGGAATCGACGACCGTATCATCGCCGTCGAGCAGCACCGGCACTTTTTCCGACCCATGCGGCGCGATCGCCGCCTTCTCGGTGAAGCACCACGGAATCGTCTCCGCCGACAACCCCTTATGCGCCAGCGCCATGCGCGTCCGCCAGCAGAACGGGCTGAACGGGCGGGATGGATCGGTGCCGACGAGTTCGTAGAGCTTGAGGGACATTGGCGACCTCTTCGAAGACAATCGCCACACTAGCCGTCATTGCGAGGAGCGCAAGCGACAGCAAGGGGCCGCGTCCACCATTCAGTCATGCCCCGCGCAGGCGGGGCATCCAGTACGCCGCGGCACTCGTGGGGATCACCGCCGCCTGTGGTTACTGGATCATCCGCCTTCGCGGATGATGACATCGGAGTGCGATGAGGGCAGCGCGCCCTACCGCACCACCGCAGCCGTCTGCCCGAACAGGATCCTGCGCTCCTCCTCGGTGCGGTTGACGGGCTGGCCGAAATTCGGATTGACCTCTTTCGCCAGTGCATAGGCGCGCTCGGTCGCGGGACGGGCGCGGATGGTCTCGAGCCAGCGCTTCAAATGCGGGAAGTCGTCGATGTTCTGGTCCTGATTCTTGTAAGGGACGACCCAGGGATAGCTCGCCATGTCGGCGATCGAATAGTCGCCGGCGATGAACTCGCGGTCGGCGAGGCGCTTGTTGAGCACGCCGTAGAGACGGTTGGTCTCGTTCACGTAGCGGTCGATCGCGTATTTGATCTTTTCTACCGCGTAATTTCTGAAGTGATGGTTCTGCCCGGCCATCGGTCCGAGCCCGCCCATCTGCCAGAACGTCCACTGGATCGCGTCATAGCGGCCGTAGAAATCGGCCGGCAGAAACTTTCCCGCCTTCTCGGCGAGATATAACAACATCGCGCCGGACTCGAAGATCGAGATCGGTTTTCCCCCGCCTTTCGGTTCGTGATCGACCATCGCGGGAATCCGGTTGTTCGGCGCGATCGCCAGAAACTCCGGCTTGAACTGCTCGCCCTTGCCGATGTTGACTGGAAAAATCTTGTATTTCAGTCCGGTCTCTTCGAGGAACATCGTGATCTTGTGGCCGTTCGGCGTTGTCCAGTAGTGAAGGTCGATCATGGGGCGATCCTGCTGGTTGAAACCCGTGCATCGCAAAGAAAGATGCGACTGCATGAATTTGATCGGGCGGACGCCCCAAGTCAATGCGGGCTGGCGGCGTAGCGCGGAAATGTGATGAGGGCCGCCGGGACGCTATCGTTGCGGCGCGCCGATGCGGCCATGCTCCCGCAGCAATTTTTCGCCTGATGCGGTGACGGTCACCATCAATCCGGTTCCGGCAATGGTTTCGCGCGCGACATAGCCGCGATCGGAGGCGTCTTCCCAGATCGTCAGGCGCGGACAGGAGGTCCGCCAGATAGCGACCACTTCGGCGTAATACCGCGGCTCGCGGGCGATCCATTCGACGAAATCGAGCACCAGGGGATCTGCAGCATCCGCCATCGCGCCTCTCCTTGTCAGAAGGAAGCAACCGAGCCGCGAACCAGCAGCAGCCAGCTTCCATACAGGATGTAATAGCCGGCCACCGTCGTGATCAGCCGGTTCGCCCAGGTGCGAAACTGCGCGTCGCTCATGGCTTCGAGGATGCGCCGCGCCAGCGTGGTGCCGAGCATCGAGGCCGCGATCGCGACGCCCGCAAGCACGGGATCGAGGGTAGCGGCCTGGTCGATGATGCCGCCGAAATAAATCAGTTTTGTAAGATGGCTCGCGACCTGGCAGGTCGCCTTCGTCGCCACCACCTCGCGCCGGCCGAAATTGCCGCCGAGAAAAAAGGTGTCCATCAGAGGACCGGAGACGCCGGTCATCAGCATCAGCCCCATGCAGATGAAGCCGTAGAACGAGCCCTGCGCGATGCTGTCGGGGTTGGGCTTGAGGTTCTTCGGCATCAGCCGCGCCATGAACGGCGTCACGCCGAGCAGTAACAATGCAATGGGCTTGTCCGGCACGTAGCGGGTGAGCGACCACAGGCCGAGCGCCAGCGCGCAGCCGATCAGATAGACGAACACCGGCCGCCAGCGGATATGCGCCCGCCACAGAAAGGCGCGCCAGCCATTGGAAGCCATCTGCGTGATCGCATGCAGCACCATCGCGGTCGGCAGCGGCATCAGCACCAGCAGCACACCGATCAGGATCATGCCGCCGGCCATGCCGAACAGGCCCGACAGGAACGCCGTCGCGACCATCAAGGCACCGAGCGCTGCGATCATGAGAGGCGTCACCGAAAATCTCCTGTATCAGCGAGGTCGGATCGAGGTCGCGGCGCGGCCTCTTCTCCTTCTCCCCGTTCTTCACGGGGAGAAGGTCGGGATGAGGGGCTGTTTCCGCGAACTCGCGAGCAGTCGGACTCGCGGGGAGAGCCCCTCACCCGGCGCTGCGCGCCGACCTCTCCCCGCAAGCGGGGCGAGGCAATAAAAGAGCAGGCCGCACTCGATTCAACCCGAGGATTACCACAGCTATTCTTGTGCCTCGCTTGTGGCGTTGGTGCAAACTGAGTTATCTTGCTCTGGCATCAGTTTTCCTGAGGGTTAAGTGCGGCGGCTGCTCTTTCTCAACGGCATCAAGGCGTTCGAAGCCGCGGCACGCAGCGGCAGCTTTGCGGCGGCCGGCGCCGAGCTCAACGTTTCCGCCGCCGCGGTCAGCCGGATGGTGCATCTTCTGGAAGAGCGGCTCGGGGTCGCGCTGTTCGAGCGCAAGGCCAACCGCCTCGTCACGACCGCGGCCGGCCGCGCCTATCAGAGCGGGCTGACCCCGCTCTTCGACGCGCTGGCGAGCCTGACCGCGCAGGTTACCGCGCCCGCAAGCGTCCGCGTGCTGACCATCGGCGTCGGCCCCACCTTTGCGATGAAATGGCTGATCCCGCGGCTGGCGGATTTCCGCAAACAGGAGCCCGATATCGACGTGCGCATCACCACCGGCGGCGCCGCGGTGCCGTTCGGCGAGGACTGGAGCTGCGGCATCAAGCTCGGCGACGGCGAATGGCCCGGCCTGATCGCCGAGCCGCTTTTCGCCGCCGACCTGCTGCCGGTGTGCGCGCCGCGGCTGGCGGGCGCGCTGAAACGTCCCGGCGACCTGAAGGGCCCGACCCTGCTGCGCGTCGCCCATTCGCCGGACGATTGGCCATTATGGCTCGAGGCGGCCGGCACTGCCCGCATCACCGCACGAGGCCCGCAGTTCGACCAATACGGCCAGGCGCTACAGGCCGCGGTCGACGGCCTGGGCGTCGCCATGGGCATCCGCCCCTATATCGACGACGATCTTGCCGCCGGCCGGCTGGTCGCGCCATTTGCGTTAAGCGTACCGAAAGGCATGCGCTGGTATCTGGTCTATCGCGGCTTCAGCACCGGGCAGCGCGATTTCGCTGCGTTCCGGCGCTGGATTGTCCGCGCTGCGGCAGGGCCCGCCACACGTCGCAAGGGGCTCCGCCATGCGGGATGAGAAGATCGAAACGCTGGTGATCGGCGGCGGCCAGGCCGGCCTTACGATGAGCCACCGCCTCAAGCAGCGCGCCCTGCCGCATCTGGTGCTGGAGCGCCATCGCATCGCCGAACGCTGGCGCAGCGAACGCTGGGACGGGCTGAAATTCCAGTTTCCGAACTGGTCGGTGCGGCTGCCGGACTTTCCGTTTCCGCACAGCGATCCCGATGCTTTTTCAGACACAGACACCATCATCAGGTTCATCGAGGCCTATGCCGAATTCGTCGCGCCGCCGATCCGCTGCGGCGTCGCGGTGACGCGGCTGTCGCAGCGTGACGGCGGTGGCTTCATCGCAGAGACCACCGACGGCGCGATCGCGGCGGACAATGTCGTCGTCGCCACCGGTCCCTATCAGCGTGATGTCGTCCCGGATCTGTTGGGCGATCATCCCGTGTTTCAGGTCCATGCCTCCGGCTACAAGAATCCCGAACAGCTTCCGCCGGGCGCCGTGCTGGTAGCCGGTGGGGGCGCGTCGGGCGCGCAGATCGCCGAGGAATTGCTGCGCGCCGGCCGCCGCGTCTACCTCTCGATCGGACGGCACCGCCGCCTGCCGCGCCGCTACCGCGGCCGCGACCTGATCTGGTGGCTCGCCGACATGCGCCTCGACCAGATGACGCCGGAGGAGCGCGGGTCGGCGCGGCTGGGCCCCGTCATTTCGGGCGCCTATGGCGGCCGCACCATCGATTTCCGCAACTTCGCCGCCGAGGGGATGACCCTGGTCGGACGCATTGAGGCGGCGCAGGATGGCGTGATCGAGATCGCGCCCGGCCTTGCCGAAAGCCTTGCCGACGGCGACCTCGTCTACCAAACCTTCCTTAGTACGGTGGACGAGTATGTGAAGCGTCGCGGCCTGAAGCTGCCGGACGAACCGGACGCCCCGGCGCCGCTGCCGGACCCGCCCTGCGTCACCACGCCGTTGACACGCCTCGACCTCGCCGCGGAAGGCATTTCCGCGGTGATCTGGGCCACCGGCTATGGCGTCGATTTCGGCTGGATCGATCTGCCGGTCAAGGACGACAAGGGCGATGCTGTTCACCGCAACGGCATATCGGCGGTGCCAGGCCTGTATTTCCTCGGCCTGCAATGGCTGTCGAAAATGAACTCCTCCTTCCTCTCGGGCGTCGGCGACGACGCGGAAGTGCTGGCCGATCATATTCTGGCGCGGCGCTGAGAAGCTCTCGTGTCCCGGACGCGGCGCGCTGCGCTGCATCCCGGGAACGCCCAGAAAATACAGGAAAAATCCCGGAGATGTGAACCCGTTCACAGCGGCCTTCGCCCGGCCGTGCTTCCGTCGTTCCATGCGAAAATCCGGGAGACTCGCCATGATCTATGGCGGCTTTGAAATTCAGTCGTTCGAGGCGGGGAGAGGGCTATGGCACGCCAGGATTCAACGGGCCGATCTGGAGCCGGTGATCATCGATGGCCTGGCGTTTCCGACGCTCGAAGTCGGCTTCGCCTGGTCGAATCCGGAAGCTGCGATAGCGGACGCCAAGGCGCATATCGACCGTTTCCAGCCGCGGTTCGCGACGGCAGCGCCGTGAGCGGAACGCCCGAGTTGACCGTCGTCGGCGGAATTCCCGCACCGACGCCTGAACAAACCCTGCAAGCAACGCCGCTGCTGTCGAGCTGCCCGGATTGCACGGCCGCTCTGACGGTTCTACGCATCATCCCCGGCCGGGCCGGCGCCGAATACTGGACCATGCGATGCACCCGCTGCGGCGGAATCCATCTGGACATCGTCAAACCTTCGCTGTCGCTCGTGGAGTGAGAATTCGACCGGCATCCAGATCACCCGCAGCGGTCAACCTCTACCCTTGATTGCGTATCGAAAAGACATGCAGTACCCTCGGGCGGGGGGAGTTGGGGCAGATGACGCCAGTCGTCAAGTTGCTTGAAGCCGGTTTGCTTGCCTGGTTCGGGGCTCTCGCGCTGCTGGTTATTATCCGGGTGCTCCGCGACGGGATGGCAACCGGCGGAATGCTGGTGAGCGACCCCGACAAGGACAGCGTCGACCCCGAGCGGGTCGTCGCGATGGCGATCATTCCCGCGGTACTCGCCTTTTACACCATCCACGCCATGAACACCGGGCTCGTGAAGACATCGACCGGATGGTCGATGCCCGATTTGCCCGAAGGTCTCGTATCGCTGCTGACCGGCGGCAACGGTCTTTATCTGGCGGGCAAGATAGCCCGGAAGAGCTGAGGGAAAGGCATCATGACCGCGCAATGGATTGCCTGGTGGGGCTTCGTCGTCATTTCGATCATTCTGCTGGGATTTGCGGCGCTGGTGCTCTGGAAGTTGTTCAGCGACGCCGACGCCCTCAGGGGATTGATATCCGAGCCGGCGAGCCCGAACGACATCGGCGAGCCGAAAGCCAGCCTTTCCCGTTTCCAGTTCCTGATCTTCACCTTCGTCATTGCCGGCCTCTATCTGCTGCTGTGCATCGAGGCGGGAACGCTGATCGAGATTCCCGGCAACGTGCTGGCGCTGCTGGGCATCAGCGGCGGCACCTATGTCGTTTCGAAAACCGTGAGCGCATCCGAACGCAAACCGCCGGCGGCCCCGGCGCAGCAGGCGAAAAAACCCGCACCCACCGAATAGCCGCCGGCGCCGGACAGAGGAGGCCGATCATGTCGAAACTCACGCGCGGGCTCGGCCTCGCTCTGCTGGGCTTGACGCTGTGCCAGTCCGCCCGCGCCGACATCTGCGGCGAGGGGTTCGAACCCAAACCCGAGAACAATCCGCAGGCCTGCCGCGCGCTGTGGGAAAAGATCGGCTTGCCGACCGGCGACGACGACATCGACGCCACCATCGTTTGCCACACCCGTTTCGTGCTGCTGCACAACAATGAGACCAAGACGCCGGCCTGGGTGATCGAGCCCTTGAACAAGAAGCAGGTGAGCGGCACCAATACGCGGCCGGACAGCAAGAAATTTTCCCAGGAAAAATCGGTCTGTCCGCCGGCAAAGGCCAGGGACGAGGACTACACCAACAGCAAGATGGACCGCGGCCATCAGGCGGCGTCGGCCGATTTCAGCTCGAGCGGACCGTTGATGGACGAGACCTTCGTTCTCTCCAACGCCGTGCCGCAGAAAGGGCTCGGCTTCAATCGCGGCATCTGGAAGGAGTTCGAGGCGCTGGTCCGCAAATTGACCAAGGACCGCGGCGAGCTCTACGTCATCACCGGACCGATCTACGCGGATAGCGACGGCAATATTCCGGAGATCACCAAGACGAACAACGCCTGCAAGACCGAGATCAAGTTCGAGGCGCCGAAGCGGCCCGAGATCTGCGGCGCAGCGACCAGATGTGACGCAGGCGTGGCCGTGCCGGTCGGCCTGTTCAAGATTTTCTACGATCCGTCGATGAAGCGGGCCAATGCCTATGTGCTGCCCAACATCGACCACCGCCCCTTCGAGGACACCAAAGCGCTTGAATATCTGAAACGCTTCCGCACCACCGTGAAGGTGGTCGAGCGCTTTGCCGGGTTTCAGTTCCTGCCTGATATTCCCGGCCGCAGGGCGCAGATCGAGGAATGCGTCGGCACCATGTTTCACTAGCTGCCGGACTGAGCCGAATGATGACAGTTGATGGCAGCAGCCCTGAGCGTTTTCTTGGGTCTTTTCTCGGCCCCTGACTCGTCCCATATTCGCCGGATGGCGAAGAAACCAGACACTCCCAAAAAACCAGGCAAAACTCCCAAATCCAAAGCGCATCGGCCGGAGGTCCAACCGATCGGGCCGGCGCTGGCGGAACTGCTCAATCCCGCGATCAACCGCGGCGACGCCGGCATGGGCTCGGGCACCGGCCTGCAGCCGCCGCCGGACAATTCCTGGGACCGCCGCGCCGGCGGCGAGGCGGCGGCGCATCGCGCACGGGCCTCGACCAAGGGGACGAGCGATGACGTCGCCAAACGCGACGCCGGACAAGGCCTCGAAGAAGCCCCCCAGGCCAACTACGGCACCTCGGCCACCATCCCGACGCTCGACCCGGAACTCGCGCGCCAGCTCGGCCTGCCGACCGCCGAGGACGACGAGGAAGCCCTCGCCCGCCCGCCGCGCAACAAGATGGAGGCGCTCGGCGTCAAGGCGACCGCCGACGCGCTGGAAAATCTGATCCGCGACGGCCGCCCCGAATTTCGCGGCGCCGATGGCGCGCTCAAGGTCTGGACCCCGCACCGGCCGCCGCGCCCGGAAAAATCCGAAGGCGGCGTGCGCTTCGAGATCAAGTCCGAATACCAGCCGAAGGGCGACCAGCCGACCGCGATCAAGGAATTGGTCGAGGGCATCGAGCGCAACGATCGCACCCAGGTGCTGCTCGGCGTCACCGGCTCCGGAAAAACCTACACCATGGCCAAGGTGATCGAGGCGACGCAGCGCCCTGCCCTCATCCTCGCCCCGAACAAGACGCTGGCCGCCCAGCTCTATGGCGAGTTCAAGAACTTTTTTCCCGACAACGCAGTGGAGTACTTTGTCAGTTACTACGACTACTACCAGCCCGAAGCCTATGTGCCGCGCACGGATACGTACATAGAGAAAGACTCTTCGATCAACGAGCAGATCGACCGCATGCGCCACTCCGCGACGCGCGCGCTGCTGGAGCGCGACGACGTCATCATCGTCGCGTCCGT
>Ga0081540_1004609_pt1 | contig 10434 bp, 11 predicted proteins | sample TabmetS2T1R1_FD_71024 | JGI IMG/M metagenome (GOLD analysis project Ga0081540, IMG submission 71024) | Tabebuia heterophylla rhizosphere microbial communities from the University of Puerto Rico - S2T1R1 | ecosystem: Host-associated > Plants > Roots > Rhizosphere ... | reverse complement strand
GTCCCGCGGCGCTCGAGCGGTTGCGTGAAGACCTCGTCACGGACCACGCCGCGGCCGTTGCCGACTTCGGCTGGTCGCCGCGCGATTTCCGGCCGGACACCGGCGCCTGGACGCCGCCGCCGCTGTCCTGAACAAGCACTTCGTGGTGCGACGCATCATCGAGCCGCGACATCGATGGCGACCTGCCGATTTCGCGGCGGTGCAGCGTTGCCAACGCGCGTTTGAACCGCCTAAGATGCCTTGTCGTCCTCCGCGTTACAGGGTGCCACCATGCAGGTCCGCCTGATCACGGCCTTGGCCGTTGCGTCACCGTTGCTGTTCGTGTGCACTCCCCGCTACGCGCTCGCACACGACTACACCGCGCCGGTTCCGTTCCATCCCGTCGCGACATTCGATCCCGCCAACTCCGTCATTCCTTTCCCGAACAATCTGCTGCTGCTCGGCACGACGGATCTGACGCTCAACATTCCGTCGGCCGATCCGACCGACTTCAGCGATCCCAAGGTCGCGATGAGCGCGCTCGACGGCTTCAGCACGACGGCGCCGTGGTCGACGACGTTCAACCAGCCGCTCGATGCGACCTCGCTCGTGCCCGGCGCCTCCGTGCGCGTGTTCGAAGTGACGCTCAGCGGACCCGGCGGCGGCGTGACCGGCGTCGTGCGCGAGCTCGGCTCGCCGCAGGATTTCGTCGTCGCGCTCGCGCCGTCGGACACCAGCGGGCGCACGCTCGCGATCGTGCCGACGCAGCCGCTCGCGCAGATGACCTCGTACATGGCCGTGCTGACGACCGGCATCAAGAACGCCGCCGGCGCGCCGATACGCGCCGCGCTGCCGTATCTCCTCGCCGAGCGCACGTCGCCGCTCTGCTCAGGCGGCCAGTCGACCATCCCGGCGCTGCCGGCCTCGCAGGCGTGCGCGCTCGAGCCGCTGCGCCAGCTCACCAATGCGCAGGAGGCCGCGGCGACGGCCGCGGGTGTCGCGCCGGGTTCGATCGCGCTGTCATGGGTCATGACGACGCAGTCGACGACCGTGGCGCTGCAGGCGATCGACAGCATCGTCGAGCAGTCGCCGCCGGCGGCGACGCATCTCGCGCCGACCGGCAAGACGCTCGGCGACCTCGGCGTCGGCCTGCCGCCGGTCGCCGACATCTACATCGGCACGATCGACCTGCCGTATTACCTGTCGGCGCCGAGCGAAGCCAATCCGACCGCGCCGCTGAACCAGTTCTGGAACGCGGCGCCCGGCGCGTACATTCCGCAGTGCGCGGACATCGGTCTCGATCCGACCTCGACGAACATCACGTACTGCAATCCGTTCCCGGTCCCGACTTCGACGCAGACGGTGCCGGTCGTCGTGACGCTGCCGAATTCCCGCTCGGGTCGCACCAAGCCGGCCGCCGGCTGGCCGGTCGTGATCTACCAGCACGGCATCACGCGCAACCGCACCGACGCGTTCGCGATCGCCGGCACGATGGCCGCGCAGGGCTTTGCCGTCGTCGCGATCGATCTGCCGCTGCACGGCATCACCGATACGTCGAGCCCGTTCTACATCGGCAACACGCCGTTCGCGGCGCTCGGCGCGCAGGAGCGCACGTTCGATCTCGATTTCGCGGACAACGCGAGCGGCGCGCCGGGTCCGGACGGCGCGATCGATCCGTCGGGCAGCTGGTTCATCAACCTGCAAAGCCTGCTCACCTCGCGCGACAACCTGCGCCAGGGCGTCGCCGATCTCTTCGAGCTCGCCCATGCGGTTCCGTCGATGCACTACTCGTCGGGCACCGACTTCGACGGCGCGCGCATCGCGTTCGTCGGCCAGTCGCTCGGCAGCATCGTCGGCACGACGTTCGTCAACCTCGATCCGAACGTGAGCGTCGGCGTGCTGAACGTGCCGGGCGGCGGCATCGCGCGCCTGCTCGACGGCTCGCCGACGTTCGGTCCGCGCATCCGCGCCGGCCTCGCCGCCGCGGGTGTCGAAGCCGGCACGCCGGACTACGACGCGTTCATGGTCGCGGCGCAGACGGCGGTCGACTCGGGCGATCCGATCAACTTCAACGTCGCGCCCGACAAGCGCATCCTGATGCAGGAAGTCGTCGGCGGCGGCGACGTGCCGCCCGATCAGGTCATCCCGAACGCCGTGCCGGGTGCGCCGCTTTCCGGCACCGAGCCGTTGATCAGGACCTTCGAGCTCAACGGGATCGCGCAGAGCGTGCAGTCGGCCGACGGCATCCGCGGCGCCGTCCGCTTCCTGCAGGGCGAGCACGGCTCGCTGCTCGATCCGACCGACTTTCCGGCGGCGACCGCCGAGATGCAAGGCGAGATGGCGAGCATGATCGTCAGCGGCGGCACGACGGTCGTGGTGCAGAACCCGTCGATCATCGCGCCGGGCCCGCCGAACTGATCCGCGCTTCACGGCGTGCCGTCCCGGACGGCGCGCCGCATGACTTCCCGCGCATGCAGGCGCGGCGCCGAGCTGCTGAACTCGACGCCGCAACGCGACTCCAATAGACCATGCGCAAGATCCAGCTCGTTCTCGCGACCGCGCTCGCCGCCGGCGCACCGTCTCTGCGTGCCGCGACGACGTTCGCCGCCGAGCTTCCGTTTCGCGACTGCGAAGGGCTGATCTGCGTCGAAGTCCGCCTCGACGACGCGCCGCGCACGCTGATGCTCGACACCGGCAACGCGCACTCGACGCTGATCGCCGACGTCGCGCGGCAGCTCGGCTGGACGCTGGCGCCTGCGCAGCGCAACGATGCGGCCGTGCAGGGCATCTATCTCGGCGGCGAGCACCGCGTGGCGCTGGGCGATGCGCAGGGGCAGGAAACGTTCTACGTGTTCGACCGCGCGATGCTCGGCGAATATCAGCCGCCGGTCGACGGTTCGCTGACTTACGATTTCTTCAAGGATCGCATCCTCGAGATCGACTATCCGCATCATCGCCTGCGCGTTTCGAAGATCATCACGACGCCGGTCGGCGACAAGGCGCCGGAGGCGGCATCGCTCAAGCTCATCACGTTCGGCGATCAGGGTCCGCCGGTCATCGTCGGCTCGTCGTTCTCGGTCAACGGCAAGCCGGTGCGCGCGCAGATCGATACCGTTTTCACGGGCACGCTGCTGATCTACGACGCGTCGCTCGATAAGCTCGGGCTGCGCAAGGAAGGCGATCCCGTGCTCTTCAAGTACACGGACGGCGGCGTCGATCTGCTCGCCGGCCGCTCGGACACCATCGGCTTCGGCGGACGCGGCCTCCTCGGCGGCGCGCGCACGCTCTATTACGTCGGCGCAGGCAAGAACCCCGTGCACCAGCCCGACGGATTGTTCGACGCGACGGTCGGCAACGCGCTCTTCGCGCACAGCGTCGTCACGCTCGACTTCCACGCGATGACGATCGACGTACGCACGGCCGCCGACTGATCGCCATGGTCTATCGCAAGGAGGTTCATCAATGAGATTCCGCTGGATGCTGCTGGCGCTGTTTGCATTTGCGACGGCGGCGCACGCGTTCGACACGTATCGCATCGGTTCGCGGCTGATCCGCATCGGCGACAGCGCGAGCGAGCTGATCGCGCTGGCCGGCGAGCCGATCTACAAGGAACCGATCGAGACGCGCGGGGCCGGCTTCCTCGGCGAGCGCTGGCAATACCGCCTCGACGGCAAGACGATCATGTTCACGATCCGCGCGGGCCGCGTCGACCGCATCGAGGAAATCCGCGATCAGGAGTGAGCGCGCTCAGTATGCGATGCCGAAGCGCCGCATCACCTTGCCGACGAGCCATGCCGGCCCGATCAGCAGATAGACGAGATCGGTGAAGAACGACGGGCGCTTGCCTTCGATCCGGTGGCCGATGAACTGGCCGACCCAGGCGAGCACGAACACGACGGCCGCAAGCTCGAGCAACCCGGTTGCACCGAGCGCGCCGTAGAGGCCATGCGTCAGCAGCGCGAGCGCGATGAACAGCACGATCATCGCCGCGCCGAGCGGACGCGACAGGCGCCAGTAGAAGCTCAAGGCGCCGACCATGATCAGCGCGCACCAGAGCCCCGGCCGTCCGATCGACTCCGGCACCGGCACGACCCAGACGGCCGCGATGACGGCCCAGAGAATCGCCGGCACGCAGAGCCAGTGGATCAGGCGGTTGGTCGGGTTCTGATGATCGGCGCTGTAGCTGCCGAACCAGTCGTGGACGGTGCGCATGCGGCCAAATCTACGCTGCTGCGCGGTTGCTCGCACGTGAGAAGTTTTCCCCTCTCCCGCCCGCGGGAGAGGGTAGGGTGAGGGCAGGCCGGCGAAACGCTCCACTCCGAAAGCCCTCACCCCAGCCCTCTCCCGCAAGCGGGAGAGGGGAACTTCACTCGAGCGTGATGCCGGCGAGCCGCTTCAACGCTTCCGCATACTTCGCCGCCGTCCCTTCGATGACTTCACGCGGCAGTCTCGGCCCCGGCGCCGTCTTGTTCCAGTCGAGCGTCTCGAGATAGTCGCGCACGAACTGCTTGTCGTAGCTCGGCGGGCTGATGCCGACGCGGTACTCGTCGGCAGGCCAGAACCGCGACGAGTCCGGCGTCAGCATCTCGTCCATCACGTAAAGCCGGCCGTCGACGTCGGTGCCGAACTCGAACTTCGTGTCGGCGATCAGGATGCCGCGCTCGGTCGCGTACGCGGCGGCGAAACGGTAGATCGCGAGCGTCGCGTCGCGCACCTTTTCGGCGAGATCGGCGCCGACATTCGCGACGACCTCGTCGAAGCCGATGTTCTCGTCGTGCGTTCCGACGGCCGCCTTCGTCGACGGCGTGAAGATCGGCTCCGGCAGTTGCTCGGCCTGACGCAGGCCGGCCGGGAGCCGGATGCCGCAGAGCGAGCCCGTCGCCTGGTAGTCCTTCCAGCCCGAACCGATCAGATAACCGCGCGCGATCGCTTCGATCGGCACCGGTTTCAGGCGCTTCGTGATGACGCTGCGCTTCTCGTACAGCGCGAGGTCGGCGTCTTTCGGCAGCACGCTCGACACCGGCTTGCCGGTCAGATGATTCGGCACGAGCCTCGCCGTCTGTCCGAACCAGAAGTTCGAGATCTGCGTCAGCATCTCGCCCTTGCCGGGAATCGGATCGGGCAGCACGACATCGAACGCGCTCAGACGATCGCTCGCGACGATCAGGAGCTCGTCGCGCGGCAGCGCGTAGACGTCGCGCACCTTGCCGCGATGGATCAGGTCGAGGCCGGGCAGGTTCGATTCGGAAAGGACGGTCGGCACGCGCGTCGCGAGGCAGTGGGCGAGCGGCGCATTGTAGCGGCGGCGGCGTTGCCGGGTGCGGCGGGACCGCCTGCTAGAATTCGCGGCATGTCCTCGTTTTCGTGGGTCCTGCCGGCGCTGCTGTTCGCGACCGCCGCGTCTGCGCTGCCGCCGAAGCCGGCGCGGCTCGGCCTGTGCGCCGCGTGCCATGGCGAGAACGGCATCGCGACCGCGGCCGGCATTCCGCATCTTGCCGCGCAGGATCGCGACTACCTCGCGACCGCGCTGCGCCAGTACCGCAGCGGCGATCGCAGCGCGACGCCGATGCGCGCGGCCGCGGGCGCGCTCAGCGACGCCGACATCGAGGCGCTCGCCGCCTGGTATGCCGCGCAGCCGCGCGACGGAGCGGCGCGATGAAGTTCGCCGGCAAGCTGATCGGCGCGCTGATCGGCCTCATCCTGTTCCGCAATCCGTTCGGCCTCCTCCTCGGCGCACTCGTCGGGCATCTGTACGACATGGCGGCGACGCAGCTCCGGCCGCCGTCGCTCGGCCACGGCTTCATCGAGCCGCTGTTCGCGTTCGCCGGCGCGCTGTCGAAATCGGACGGACGCGTCTCCGAAGTCGAGATCGCGGCGGCCGAATCGCTGATGGCGCGGCTCCGGCTCGACGGCGCGCAACGACGCGCGGCGATCGAGCGTTTCAACGCCGGCAAGCAGCCGGGCTTCGCGGCGCACCTCGCGATCACCGAGCTCACGCGCTGGTGCGGCGGGCGGCGCGATCTCGCGTTTCTCGTGCTCGATCTCCTGCTCGATCTCGTCTATGCGGAGGGCGCGCTCGTCGAAGCCAAGCTCGTGCTGGTGCGCAAGCTCTGCGGGGCGCTCGGCGTGAGCGATCACGAGCTCGCCGCGCTTTCGGCGATGAAAGGCTATGCCCAGGCCGGACCGCGCGGTCCCGGCGCGCGGCCGCAGCCGGGGTCGATGCGCATCGATGCGTACGCCGTGCTCGGCCTCGAGCGCGGCGCGCAGGAGCGCGACATCAAGCGTGCCTACCGCAAGCTCATGAGCCAGCACCATCCCGACAAGCTCGGCGACGTGCCGGACGAATTGAAGCGCCGCGCCGAGGATCGTGCGCGCGAGATCAACGCGGCGTACGAGCGCATCAAGAGCGAGCGCGGGTTCAAGTAGGAATCGGTTGTCGGGAGCCGCAGGACACGCCCGCGGCGATGCCGTAGGCTACTCTTTCTTCGTTGTGCGAAAGACGGACCCGTTTCGATCTGCTCTGCAACGCCGAAGCAAGCCGGACTCCGGCTTTTCGCCGGGACCGACAAGCGCAGGAGACCGCACATGGCCAGGCAATCCACCGTCATCGCGCCCTCGATCCTGTCGGCCGACTTCGCGCGTCTCGGCGAGGAAGTGAACGCCGTGCTCGACGCCGGCGCCGAGTGGATCCATTTCGACGTGATGGACAATCACTACGTGCCGAACCTCACGATCGGTCCGCTGATCTGCGAGGCCTTGCGCAAGCACGGCGTCAGGGCGCCGATCGACGTGCACCTGATGGTGAAGCCGGTCGATCGCATCGTTCCCGATTTCGCGAAGGCCGGCGCGACGAACATCAGCTTCCATCCGGAGGCGACCGAGCACGTCGACCGCACGATCCAGCTCATCAAGTCCTCGGGCTGCACCGCCGGGCTCGTGTTCAATCCGGCGACGCCGCTCTCGTATCTCGACTACGTGCTGGACAAGCTCGATCTCGTGCTGCTGATGTCGGTGAATCCTGGATTCGGCGGCCAGAGCTTCATTCCGTCGGCGCTCGACAAGCTAAGGGAAGTCCGCGAGCGCATCGATGCGAGTGGCCGGGCGATACGCCTCGAGGTCGACGGCGGCGTGAAGAAGGACAACATTGCCGAGATCGCGCGCGCGGGTGCCGACACGTTCGTCGCCGGCTCGGCGATCTTCGGCGAGAAGGACTACCGCGCCGTGATCGCGGCGATGCACGCGAGCGTTGCGGCGATCTGATTCGAAGAAAGAACCCGCACCGGACGACGGGAGGAGTGGGAGGGGGTGCAGTCCGGCGCGGGCGAGGAAGGAAACGTGCGCCGCGAGCGGCGCGTCGATTCAGACGACTTGCCAGATCGGATCGGGTTCCGCCGGGCGCAGCGGCGAAGTGACGAACGCTTCGCCGCCGAGCCATTCGTCGTCGCGGTCCTCGCTGTCGCGGCGCGCGTTCGGCGTCTCGCTCAAGGCGTAGAACTCATCGGGCAGATAGAGGTCCATCGAGATCTCCGGATCGTGGTCAATGCATCGCGGCGATGAGGCCGAGCAGAAGCGCGGCCAGTGCGAAGACGATGCGCAGCGGCTCGCGGCCGGCGAGCTCGGCGTTCGGGTCGGGGCGTTCGGTTTTCATCGGTCTCTCCCTGAGTGCGGCCTGGAACGTATTCCAGCGCGCCTTGAAGGAGGCTGACTGCGTTGCCGCGGCCGCTCGGGCGACGAGTTCTGGCATTTTGCTGACGCCTCACACCGAGCCCTTGCGCGCGCGCGCGGCCCCCGTAAGCTCTGTCCAACGCCACGGAGTGCCCGCATGCCGCGCCACATCGCCATCGTCGAGGACGAACCACTGATCCGCGCCAACTACGTCGAGGCGCTCGCGCGGCTCGGCTACGACGTGCGCGGCTACGCGTCGCGCGCCGAGGCCGAGCTGGCGTTCGCGCAGAAGGTGCCCGAGCTCGTCATCATCGACGTCGGTCTCGGCGACGAGCCCGACGGCGGCTTCGAGCTCTGCCGGAGCCTTCGCGCGAAGTCACCGACGTTGCCGATCATCTTCCTGACCGCGCGCGATTCCGACTTCGACGTGATCTCGGGCCTGCGGCTCGGCGCCGACGACTATCTCGCCAAGGACGTCTCGCTGCACCAGCTCGCCGCGCGCATCAGCGCGCTGTTCCGCCGCATGGAGGCGCTGCGCAAACCCGTGGCGGCCGACAACGTCATCGCGCACGGCCCGCTCAAGATCGAGGCCGAGCGCATGCGCGTGACGTGGAACGACATCGACGTGCCGCTGACCGTCACCGAATTCTGGATGGTGCATACCCTGGTGCGCTTCCCCGGCCACGTGAAGAACCGCGACCAGCTCATGCGCGACGCGCAGGTCGTGGTCGACGATGCGACGATCACTTCGCACATCAAGCGCATCCGCAAGAAATTCATTGCAGTCGATCCGGCGTTCGACGCGATCGATACGGTGCATGGGGCGGGATATCGGTGGAAGCCGTAGCAGGCGGCGACAGCCCGCCGTCGTTCCGGCGAAAGAACAAAACACGCTTTCCCCTCTCCCGCTTGCGGGAGAGGGCAGGGTGAGGGCAAGCGCATGAGGCGCCACACTCCGAAGGCCTCACCCCAACCTTTCCGCATGCGAGACAGAGAAACGCAACCGGCTTCGCCGTGACGACGATGATGTAGCCTCTCCTCGATGTCGCTACGTTTCAAACTGCTGCTCGTCGCCCTCTCGACCCTCGCCCTGCCCTGGGCCGGCTGGCAGTTCGTGCAGCAAACCGAAGCGCTACTGCGTCAAGGCCAGGAGCAGGCGCTGCTCGCCTCGGCCGGCACGCTCGCGAAGGCGTTCTCCGCGCACCGCGTCGGCTGGCCGGCGGCGCCGGCGCTGTACGTGCATCGCCTCGCGCAGCGCATCGCGGTCGACGGCTACGGCGACGACTGGTCCGATCTCAAGCCGTATGCGCAGGCGCTCGGGCCGCCGCAGGATCCGCAGAAGCTTCGCGTGCTGCTCGGCGAGAACGCGGACGGCCTCCATCTCTTCGCCGACGTGCGCGATGCGACGCGCACGCGCGTCGACGCTCGCGATCCGCGCGCGTCGCGCAGCGATCACCTCGTGCTCGTGCTGGGAACCGGCACGGAGACGCAACGCTATCTGATCGCGAGCGGCGCACCGGGCCCGTTCGAGGCGCACGCCGATGCGCCGGGCGACACGCTGCCGGAACGGCTCGCCGGCGCGTGGCAGGAAGACGGCTCCGGCTATCGCGTCGAATTGCGCATTCCGGCTGCGGCGCCGATCCGCCGCGTCGGCGTCGGCGTGTTCGACGCCTCCGAGCCCGCCGACGATGCAGCCGAGCCGCGTGCGCTGCTCGCGTACGACGCGGACGCCGCGAAATCGCTTGCGACGCTCGTGCCCGATCATGCGCGGGCGCGTGTCGTCGACAGCGATGCGTGGCTGATCGCGAGTGGCGGCCGGCTCGAAACGCCGGGCGCTTCGGCGCCGGGCATCGACGGTCCGTCGGGGCGCATCGTCTACGAGGCGCTGATCGCGCCGGTATTGACCGGATCGCCGACTCTCGCGGGCGAGACGCCGCGGCTCGACGCAGCCGAGGTCTGGCAGGCGCTTTCCGGCGTCGCCGCGACGAGCTGGCGCGCGGGCAATGCGGGCGGCGATGTCGTCCTGACCGCCGCCGTGCCGCTCCGCGCGGCGGGCGAGGTCCGCGGCGCGCTCGTGCTCGAGGAGGCGAACCGCGCGCTGCCGCTGCTCGCGAACCGCGCGCTGTTCGGGCTCGCCGGCGCGACGCTCGCGGCGCTCCTGATCGCCGGCCTCGTCCTGCTCGCGTTCGGCGCCTCGCTGTCGTTCCGCATCCGGCGCCTGCGCAACGCGGCGGAGCGTGCCGTGCGGACGTCCGGACGTCTATCCGGCCCGATGCCGCTTGCCGAGGACGAGGACGAGCTCGGCGATCTCGCGCGAAGCTTCGGCAAGCTGTTCGACGAAGTCGGCGCGTACACCGACTACCTGCGCACGCTTGCCTCGAAGCTCTCGCACGAGCTCAACACGCCGCTCGCGATCGTCAAGTCCTCGCTCGACAATCTCGATCATCAGGCGCTGCCCGGGGATGCGCGCGCCTACGCGGCGCGCGCGCGCGACGGCGCCGAGCGGCTCGGCAAGATCGTGCGCGCGATGAGCGAGGCCGGTCGCATCGAGCGCGCGATCGCTGCCGCGGAAGCCGAGGATTTCGAGCTGAAGTCGCTGGTCGCCGGCTGTGCGGAAGGCTACCGGCCGCTCGCCGGCTCGCGCGATCTGCGCGTTCGACTGCCGACGGGACCTGTGCCGTTTCACGGCGCGCCCGAGCTCATCGCGCAGGCGCTCGACAAGCTGTTCGACAACGCGCGCTCGTTCGCGCCGGAGGACGGCTGGATCGAGTTGTCGCTGGAATCCGCCGA
>Ga0081540_1004607_pt1 | contig 10435 bp, 12 predicted proteins | sample TabmetS2T1R1_FD_71024 | JGI IMG/M metagenome (GOLD analysis project Ga0081540, IMG submission 71024) | Tabebuia heterophylla rhizosphere microbial communities from the University of Puerto Rico - S2T1R1 | ecosystem: Host-associated > Plants > Roots > Rhizosphere ... | reverse complement strand
CGGCTGGCTGCGGCCGGTCGCGAAGTGGGTGATGTTCGTGGGCTCGCTCTTCGTCTATCCGATCCGCCTCGGGACGTGGCTCGTCCGGGCTGCGCTCTTCGGCAGCGACCTCGGCCTCGGAGGGCGCGCGCTCAGATTCGTGGGCGGGGTCCTGCTGATTCTCCTGATCGGGCCCGCCATCGTGCTCGGTGCCTCGTACCTGCTCGCCGCGGCGCTGGGCAAGGTTCTCTTCTACTTCGCGGCCGTCGGGCTCGCGATCACGTGGATCGCCCTCCTCGGCTGGCTGATCGTCATGGTGGTCCGCGGCATTCGGCACCGCGGCCGGGCGAGCGACCTGCCGGAGGTCCGGTTCGACCCGGCGACCGACCGGCTCTCGGGCGAGAACGCGCGGCGGAATCCCGGCCGCACTGCCGCGACGGCCGCCGCGCTGATGATCGGGCTGGCGCTCGTCACGTTCATCGCGGTCCTGGCGAACGGGCTCAAGTCCTCGACGCGGGGCGCGATCGAGGATCAGGTCACTGCCCAGTACATGCAGACGGCGCAGGACGGGTTCAGCCCGTTCGCTCCGAACGCGACAGCGGCGCTTGCACGTTCGCCCGTGGTCGAGGTCGCATCTGGCGTGCGCGGCGGATTGGCCAAGATCGCGGGAGGCGACGGCCAGATCACCGGCATCGACCCGAACACGATCACCGAGGTCTACAAGTTCGACTGGAAACACGGGTCCGACGCGACTGTCCACGATCTCGGCTCGTTCGGCGCGATCGTCGAGAAGCAGTTCGCCGACGGCGAGGACCTCAAGGTCGGAGACCGATTCACCGTGACGAGCGCGAGCGACAAGCAGACGCAGCTCGAGGTAAAGGGCATCTACGAGGCCCCGCCGTTCCAGCCGCTGCTCGGGAGCATCAGCATCCTCCAGTCGCGCTTCGACGAGCTCTACGACCAGCCGCGGAACCTGTTCACGTTCGTGGACGTCAAGGGCGGGGCGAGCCAGTCCGCCGAGGACTCGCTGAACCAGGCGGTGGCGAGCTTCCCCGACGCCAAGGTGCAGACGAGGAAGGCCTGGGTCGACTCGCAGATCCAGGACTTCAACAACTTCCTCGTCACGCTCTACGTTCTGCTCGCCTTGTCGGTGATCGTGAGCATCTTCGGGATGGTCAACACGCTCGTGCTGAGCGTCTTCGAGCGGACGCGCGAGCTCGGAATGCTGCGCGCGGTCGGGATGACCCGGAACCAGGTCTCGAGGCTCGTGCGCCAGGAGAGCGTGATCACGGCGATGATCGGCGCCGCGCTCGGGTTGCCGCTCGGCGTGTTCCTCGCGGTGCTCGTGACACGGGCGCTCTCGCAGTTCAACGTCGCGTTCTCGCCGCCGTGGCGGAACCTCGTCGCGTTCGCGATCGTGGCCGTCTTCGTCGGCGTCCTCGCGGCGATCGCGCCGGCGAGGCGCGCGAGCAGGCTGAACGTCCTTCGCGCGCTCCAGTACGAGTAGGCGCTCGTGGAGCTCACCGCCTACCGCGAGCGCTTCCCGATCCTCGCGGACACGACGTACCTGATCAGCCACTCGCTCGGACCGATGCCTGCCGAGGCCGCGGAGCGCGTCGCCGAGTATGCGCGCACCTGGAACACGCGCGGCATCAGGGCGTGGGGCGAGGGGTGGTGGGAGATGCCGATCACCGTGGGCGACCAGATCGGGCGCTTGATCGGCGCGCCGCCGGGCTCGACGGTGATGCACCAGAACGTGACGATCGCCGAGGCGGTCGTGCTCTCGTGCTTCGACCTCCGGGGCGAGCGGAACCGGATCGTCTACGAGGAGGAGAACTTCCCGTCCGTCCGCTACCTCCACCAGGCGCAGCGCGGCGCCGAGATCGTCGTCTGCCGCGACGAGGAGGAGATCGTTGCCGCGATCGACGACCGGACGCTGCTCGTCCCGATCACCCATGTGATCTTCAAGACGGGGCGGATCCAGGACGTCGAGCCGATCGTCGAGCGCGCGCACGGGGTCGGCGCGCACGTCGTCCTCGACGCGTACCAGTCCGTCGGCACGGTGCCGCTCGACGTGACGGCGTTGAACGTCGACTTCGCCGTCGGCGGGAGCGTGAAGTGGCTCTGCGGCGGGCCGGGCGCCGGCTGGCTCTACGTCCGGCCGGACCTGGCGGCGACGCTCGAGCCGACCCTGGTCGGGTGGCAGGCGCACGCGCGGCCGTTCGGCTTCGAGCCGGAGCTCGAGTACGCGGAGGGCGCCGGGCGGTTCCTGACCGGGACGCCGAACGTCCCGGCCCTGTACGCGGCGACCGCGGGCTACGACATCGTCGAGGAGATCGGCGTCGACCGGATCCGCGCGAACTCCATGCGGCAGACCGAACTTCTCGCCTGGCTGCTCGACGAGGCCGGCTTCGAGGTCGTGAGCCCGCGCGACCCCGAGCGACGCGGCGGCTCGATCGTCGTCCGCGTCCCGGACGCTCCGGCCGTCCACGCGGAGCTCGAGGCGCGCGGGATCCTCTGCGACTTCCGCCCCGACGTCGGCCTGCGGATCGGGCCCCACTTCTTCAACACCGACGAGGAGATCGAGCTCGCCGTCTCCTCGCTGCGCCAGATCGTCGGCTCGATCCCGGTCGCCTAGCTCGTTTCGGTCTAGGCGAGGAGCTCGAGTAACCGCTCCCCGTACCGAGGCGCAGTCGGCTCGTCCTCGTGCATGTAGTAGGCGTATACCTCGACGCCCCCGTCCAGGAGAGGTCGGATGACGTCTGCATGCGCCGCGAGCGACTTCTCGTCATAGGGCGGATCGCGAAAACGCAGGTAGCGAAATGGCGCTCCGCCCTCGAGCGCACCCACGCGGACGGCGTTGTCGGGCAGCTCGATTCCCTCCCAGCTGTCGTGACGGAAGTCGAACGCGTACCGCCGTTCCGGCCCGAAGGTGCCCAGGATCAGCGTGAGGAGCCCCTCGTCGCGGGTGGAGATGACGACGACGCGGATCGGCCCGAGCCGGTCTCCCAGTCGCGCGATCCCGTCTTCGAACGCGGCCGCCTGCCCTCGTCGATGCGCATCGAGCTTGACGGCGAACTGGAACCCGTCGGGCGTCTGCTCGGCCCAGCGCCCGAACTGGTCGGAGCCCGGAATCCGGTAGCCGGTCGTGTTGAGCTCGACCGTCCGGAAGCGGGTCGCGTAGTGCGCGAGGAACGCCGCCGGCTTGGTCCCGGCCGGATAGAAGTCCGGGCGCCAGGTGGGATAGGACCAGCCGGAAGTGCCGACATAGGCCCCCGGTACACTCGGCTTCGTGGCCGTCACGCCCGAAGTCTTAGCCGAGAACGTCGTCCCGGTCCTCGATCATGGCTTCGTCGCGCTCGACGGCTCGCTCGCGTCCGACCTCGCGGTCGTCAACGGCGCGCGGGTCTCCTTCAACCAGGCCTCGGACGAGATGGGCGAGCGCGACGAGGGCCTGATCCGCTTCTTGATGCGCGAACGGCACGGCAGTCCTTTCGAACATGGCTATTTCCGCTTCGTCGTGAAGGCTCCGCTGTTCGTCGTCCGTGAGCACCATCGCCACAGAGCCGGGCACTCGTACAACGAGTGGAGCGGGCGCTACTCGAAGATTGAGCCCGAGTTCTACGTCCCCGAGAACATCAGGACGCAGGTCGGCAAGCCCGGCGCGTACTCCTTCGAGCCCGTAGAGGACGACGTTCGCGAGAACGCCCAGCGGGAGATCGAGGAGAACTCGATTCGCGCATTCCAGGCGTACGAGCGGATGCTCGAGCAAGGGGTCGCGAAGGAGGTCGCGCGGACGGTGCTTCCGCTCTCGACGTACACGAAGTACTACTGGAGCTGCAACCCGCGCAGCCTCATGCACTTCTGCTCGTTGCGGAACCACGAGGCAGCCCAGTTCGAGATCCGCCAGTACGCGGCCGCTGCGGAATCGTTCCTCGAGCGCGCGATGCCTGTCACGCATGCTGCGTTCGTCGCCAACGAGCGAATCGCGCCTTAGAGCTTCGCGCTGACCACGGGCACCGCCTTGCGTGTGCCGTGATCCCAGCGCGCGATCTCGAGCCCGTTGAACTTCCCCGGGTCGTACGCGACCGGAAACCGCAGCGTCGTCGACTGGGGCCCGCCCACGTTGAAGCTCCCGCACACGACGACGGGCTTCCCGTTCTTCGTCATGTAGAGCACGTAGTAATCGCGGGCCGCCAGCTTCTTCAGCCCCGCCACCCTGAGCAGCATCGGCGTGTTGCCGTTCGCGTCGCGTGGCCCGATGCTGACGGTCGCCTGCGCCTGGTCGTTGACGAGGGCGACCGAGCGGACGGACTCGAACGGAGCATTCTTCGAGTGGCCGGTGATGTAACCGCCGAGGAACGCGATCAGGGCGATTGCGGCCGCGAGCGCCAGCGCAGCGCCGACGCGACGGCGCGGGAGCCCCGTCGGGTCGAACTGGCGGACGTTTCGTCTCCCGTCGGGCGGCTCTTCGAGCTCCGGCGGCAGCTCGGGCGGCGGCCCCGCGGCGATCAGCATCTCGTGGACGCGCTCGAGGCGCGCTTGCTCACCGGGCGGCAGGCCCTCTCCGACCAGGTCTTTGAAGTTGGGTGCGTCGCTCACGACAGCTCTCCTTCCAGTACATCTGCGAGCCGGGAGAGCGCACTCCTCGTTCGCGTCTTGACGGTGCCGAGTGGAATTCCCACGAAATCTGCGATCTCGCTCTGCGAGAGGCCGCCCCAGTATGCGAGCTCGACCAGCCGTCGCTCCTGGTCGGGGAGCTCCGCCAGCGCGCGGTGCACGCGCCAGGCCGTCCAGCTCGCCTCGGCCCGCTCGTCGGGCCCGGCGTCGTTCGACGGCTCGTCCGGCGGCTCGGCCGGGACCGGCCCCTGGGCGCGGCGCCGATCGACGATCGCGTTCCTCGCGACCGCGTAGAGCCAGGGCGCGCCGGGCCCGCGATCGCTGCGGTAGCTCTTGGCGGAGCGCCAGACCGAGGCGAACGTCTCCTGGACGGCGTCCTCCGCCCGGCCGCGATCGCCGAGTCGCCTGAGAGCGAGCGCGAACACGGGGCGGGCGTAGCGCTGGTAGAGCTGCTCGAAGGCCCCGGAGTCGCCCTCGCCGACCCGCGCGATCAGTTCGCCGTCGGTGGCTGGTTCCACGGCCCAGATGGTGGCGAGTGGTGACTGACCGGGCAACCCGGTACCAAGTGCGAGCTCCGCAGACATCCTCTCTGTGACAAGTTCTACGCCTCCTGGAGCCGGCCGGATTGGAGCAGGCAGCCCCCGTCGAGGATGAGGCTCGTGCCGGTCACGAAGGAGGCTCCTGCGAGGTAGAGGACGGCGTCCGCCACGTCTTCGGGCGTGCCGATCCGGCCGAGCAGCGTCTCTCCGGCGCGACGCGCTTCCTGGCCCGGATTCACCGCAACCGGGCCCGGTGCGATCCCGCACACGCGAACCTCAGGCGCGAGCGCGCGGGCGAAGACGCGCGTCAGCATCGCCTGCGCGGCCTTGGCCGCCGAGTGCGGCGCGAAGGACGGCCAGGGCTGGTACGAGGCCACGTCCTCGATCATCACGACGACGCCCTCAGACGCGCGCAGATACGGCGACGCGGCCTGTGTGACGAAGAAGCTGCCCTTCGCGGTCGCGCCGAACGCGGCGTCCCAGTCGTGCTCGGTCACCTCGTCCAGCGGCTTCGGCGAGAACCCCTCGCTCGCCCCGTTCACGAGCAGGTCGAGCCCGCCGAGCTCGTCCGCGGCCCGCTCGACGAGGGTGCGCGCGGCCTCCGCGTGCGACAGGTCGCCGTCCGCGCGGCCCGCCGCGATCACCGACCAGCCCTCGCTGCGCAGACGCTCCGAAATGGCGGAACCGACCCGTCCGGTCCCCCCTGTGACGAGCGTGCGCATTGTTCGGGGAGTGTAAGGATCGGCCGCGTTCCTCCGGACAGGGGATAGGAATACCCGGCCGTGAACCGAAGCCTTCCCGCATGAAACGACTTGCGCTCCCACTCGTCGCACTCGCGCTCCTGACGATCCCGTCGGCCCTGAGCGCGACCACGAAGAACGTCGACATCACCGCAGCCGGCTTCACCCCGACCAAGGTGACGATCGACTACGGCGACACCGTCACCTGGACGAACAAGGACACCGGCAATCACCAGGTGCTCGCGGACCAGCTCGCGTTCCCGACCTCGGCGGTCCTTGCACCGAACCAGACGTACTCGTACACGTTCACGAAGTCCGGCAGCTTCGGGTACAGGGATGCGCTGCACACGAACCGCCGCGGCACGGTCGTCGTCCGCGCCGGCGTCTCGATCGCCGCGGCTCCTGCGCTGGTCACGTACGGCAAGTCCTCGACGCTCTCCGGCTCGACCTCGACCGGCGCGACCGGGGACACGGTGAACATCGACTCGATGGAGTGCGGCAAGACGACCTTCACACGCCTCACTTCCGTCAAGACCGCGGCGAACGGCGCCTGGAGCGCACCCGTCAAGCCGGGGCTGAACACCGTCTACCAGGCGACGTGGAAGAACACGAAGAGCGCGCAGCTGCCGGCCAAGGTCGCGCCCGGCCTCACGCTCAAGCGGGTGGGGGCGCACCGGTACAAGGCCTCGCTCACCGCCGCGCAGGCCTTCACGGGCAAGTACGTCGTCCTGCAGCGCTACGCGAAAGCCAAGCGCGCGTGGAAGACGGTCAAGCGCGTCACCCTGCGAAACGCCAAGGCCGGTATCACGCCGACGGTCGTCAGCTCGACCACCGTCCGGCTGAAGATCGCCAGAGGCACCCGCCTGCGCCTCCTCCTGACGGCGGATCAGGCAGGCGCCTGCTTCGCGGCCACGCGCAGCTCGACGATCCGCGCGTAACACTCTCCCCGGACAGGGGTTGGGAAAAGAGCCCTCGAACCGACTCCTCTGCCATGGGCAAGCTGCTGCTCGCGATCGTCGCCGTCGCGGTTTCGCGGTCGCGCCCACGTTCGGCGCAACGAAGGGCATAAGCGCGGAACCGTGGTCGTTCGCACAGGCGTCTCGATGGCGGTCGCCCCCGGCACTCACCGTCTACGGGTCGACGACAGCCCTGTCCGGGTTCGTCTCGAGCGGCTCGGGCGGCGAGGCGATCGTGGTCGACGCAATGCAGTGCGGCTCGACGTTCTTCGCGCGGGTCGCGTCCGTCACGAGTGCCGCCAACGGCGCCTGGAGCTCTTCCGCCAAGCCCATCGTGAACACGGTGTACCGGGCGACCTGGAAGAACGCGAAGAGCGTCCAGCTGACCGCCGAAGTCGCGCCGCAGATCTCGTTCAGGCGCACCCGCACGCATAGGTTCGCGGTCTCCGTGACCGCCGCTCAGGAGTTCGTGGGGAAGTTCGTCGTCGTCCAGCGCTACTACCCGGCAAGCGAATGTGGAAGAGCGTGAAGCGCGTCAGGTTGAGCAAGATCAGGCCCGGTCTCGCGCCGACCCTCGTCAGCTCCGTGGGCTTCGGCGCCTCGGTCCCGCGCAGGGCGCGCGTCCGCGTGCTCCTCACACAGGATCAGGTCGGCAGCTGCTACGCGGCAACGCGCAGCGGCATCGTTCGGGCCTGAGCCCGCTGGACTAGGCGCTTCGCCCGGCCGGCGACGCGGCTTTTCCAAAATCCTTACAGGAGCAACGCAACTTCTGAACGTTCAGGCCGTTCCATACATAGCCGTCAACGACTTAGGGGGAACCGCCAAATGAAGAAGGCTCTAGCAATAGGCACTGCGGCGTGTGCCCTTGCGGCCGCCGGCTTCGCGTTTGCCGGGATCGCCGCCAACAAGACCGTGAACATCACGTCGACGGCATTCAAGCCGAAGACCGTCACCATCAACGGGGGTGACACGGTCACCTGGAAGAACGTCGACACCGTGAACCACCAGGTGGTGGCGAACAGCGGCGCGTTCGCGTCGGGTCAGATCGCCCCGAACCGCACGTACGCGAAGCGGATCGACACGCCTGGCACGTACAACTACCACGACGCCCTCCACCCAACACTGAAAGGCACCGTCAAGGTGACGGGCGCGCCACCGTCCGTCTCGATCGCCGCGTCGACGGGGATCGCCGTGTACGGCTCTTTGCTCCACGTCGGCGGCGCCGTCTCGCCGGCTGCCGTCGGGAACACGGTGACGGTCTGGGCGCAACCGTCCGGCCAGGCCTCGTTCGTCAAGCTCGCCGACGTCCAGACGACGACGAACGGCGTCTGGGATTACGTCGTCCCGCAGGCCCAGGTCCTCACCTCCTACAAGGCGACCTGGAAGGGCAAGACGAGTGCCGTCGTCACGGTCGCCGTGCAGCCTCGGCTCCGGCTCGTCCGGATCGGACACTGGTTCGTCGCACGGGCCCAGCCCGGCAAGTACGGCGGGCACTGGCTCTACGTGCAGCGGGCGAACGCGTTCGGTGAGTGGGTCAGCCTGAAGAAGGTCACCCTGAACAGCCAGTCGGCCACGCGCTTCAAGCTGCGCAAGCTGCCGCACGGTCTCAACCGCCTCCGGCTCTTCATCACCACCAACCAGGCCGGCCCCGGGTACTTCCACGGCGCCAGCCCGAGCCTTAGCTTCCGGCGCCGCTAGGCGACGGACTAGTCGAGACGCCGCGGGTGGGGTCCCCGCGGCGTCTTGGCTCAGTTGTCTAGGTCGCTGACCGGACCTTGCCGATCGCCTTCTCGTAGCGCCCGGCGACCGCCGCCCAGTTGACGACGTTCCACCAGGCTTCCAGGTAATCCGGGCGGCGGTTCTGGTACTTGAGGTAGTACGCGTGCTCCCAGACGTCGATTCCGAGGAGCGGCTCGTGCGACTGCATGATCGGCGAGTCCTGGTTCGCCGTCGAGTAGACCGAGAGCCCGGTCCCGTCGTGGACGAGCCACGACCAGCCTGAGCCGAAGCGGTTGACGCCGCCGTCGTTGACCGCCTTCTTCAGCGCGTCGAGCGATTCGAACGTGTCGTCGATCGCGTCCGCGAGGTCGCCCTCCGGCTCGCCGCCGCCGTCCGGGCTCATGATCGCCCAGAACAGCGAGTGGTTCGCGTGGCCGCCTGCGTTGTTCCTGAGAACGGTCTGCTTGTCCTCGGGCAGTGTGTCGAGGATCGTCAGGATCTGCACGACGTCCTCGTTCGCCCAGTCGGTCCCCTCGAGCGCCGCATTCGCCTTGTCGACGTACGCCTGATGGTGCTTGTCGTGGTGCAGGCGCATCGTCTCTTCGTCGATGTGCGGCTCGAGCGCGCCGTAGTCGTAGGGAAGAGGTGGGACCTCGAAAGCCATCTGCGCTCCTTTCTTGTGCTGGGGTGATTATGCTCGCCGTCGCCTATTCAGGAGAGGAGTCCCATTGGCCACCCTTGTCTACAACGCCGAAGAGATCGCGCCCCGCGAGCTCAAGCCCGCCCTCTACGAGCTCGAGGGGATCTCACGCGAGGCCGTCGAGGCCCACTACAAGCTCTACGAGGGCTACATCGCGAAGCGGAACGAGATCCTCGCCCGGCTCGCCGACGTCGACCTCGAGTCCGGCAACCAGGTGTACTCCGACGTCCGTGCGCTTAAGGTCGACCTCACGTTCGCGATCGGCGGCGTCAAGAACCACGAGATCTACTTCGAGCACCTCGGCGGTGACGGCGGCGACCCGACGGGCCCGATCGGGGACCTAATCGAGCGCGACTTCGGCGCCGCCGACCAGTGGCGCGCCGACCTGAGGGCGACCGGCATGGGCGGCCGCGGCTGGGCCTGGACCGCGTACGACTGGGACGAGGGCCGGCTCTTCAACTACATCGGCGACGCGCAGAACTCGTACCCGATCTGGAACGCGACGCCCCTGGTCGCTCTCGACGTCTACGAGCACGCGTACTTCCTCGACTACCGGACCGACCGTGCGGCCTACATCGACGCGTTCTTCGAGAACCTGGACTGGGCTACCGTGAACAACTGGGTGTCGGGGTACGGCATCCCCTTGAAGTAGTCATCGAGACCCTCGCCTTCATCCTTGTCGGCTACCTGGCCGGGAGCATGCCCTTCGGGTACTGGGTCGTCCGCTGGACCAGGGGCGTCGACATCCGGACGGTCGGCAGCGGGAACATCGGCGCGACGAACGTCTGGCGGACCTTCGGGCCGCGCTACGGGATTCCGGTGATCCTGCTCGACGTGGCGAAGGGGTTTGTCCCGACGCTCGTCGCGACGATCGTGGCCGGGCCTGTCGCGGGCGCTTTGACGGGCGGGGCCGCGATGCTCGGGCACTGGCGGCCGCTCTTCCTCGGGTTCGCGAAGGGCGGAAAGATGGTGGCGACCTACGGCGGCGCGCTGCTCGGTCTGGCGCCGCTCGTCGGCCTTGTCGGCGCCGTCGTCTGGATCGCGGTCTTTGCCGTCTTCCGCTACGCCTCGGTCGCGTCGATCTCAGCGGCGCTCTCGCTGCCGATCGCCGCGCTGCTCCTCGGGGAGCCGTGGCCGGTGCTCGTCTTCACGAGCCTGGCCGCGCTCGGCGTGCTCATCCTG
>Ga0081540_1004606_pt1 | contig 10436 bp, 7 predicted proteins | sample TabmetS2T1R1_FD_71024 | JGI IMG/M metagenome (GOLD analysis project Ga0081540, IMG submission 71024) | Tabebuia heterophylla rhizosphere microbial communities from the University of Puerto Rico - S2T1R1 | ecosystem: Host-associated > Plants > Roots > Rhizosphere ... | reverse complement strand
TCGGCGTCGAGGAGGGCCACGTACTCGCCGGACGCTTCGGCCAGGCCGCGGTCGACGGCGCGGACGAGGCCGCCGTTCTCCTGCCGGATCGCCCGGACGCGGCCCGCGTAGGAGGCGAGCACGCGGGGCGTGTCGTCGGTCGAACCGTCGTCGACGACGATGACCTCGAGGGCGTCGGACGGCCAGTCCTGGGCCAGCGCGCTGTCGAGCGCGCGCGACAGGAACCGCCCGAGGTTGTAGGCCGGCACGACGACGGAGACGCGGGGGGACCGTTCCATCCCCCCGGTGGTCGGCTATTCGTCCAGCGGCTTGAGCAGCAGGTCGGCCAGCAGCGCCGGGTCGCGGCGCACGCGCTCGCCGGCCGCGCCGGCGCGCTTCTCCAGCACGAGCTCCTCGGGGCGCTCGAGCCGCTTGAGGCGGCCCTCGGCGATGAGCCGCTCGTCGACTGCGCCCAGGCGACCCTCGAACGTCGTCCACACCGGCGTCCCGAGCGCGACGGCCTCGCGGTTCATGGTGCCGCCCGCGCTGACCACGAGGTCGGCGTAGGCGATGAGCGACTGGGCGTCGACGGCATGCTCGGGGACGATGAAGCCCCCGAGCTGCGCGCGCTGCTCGGCCACGCGCGGGAGCACCACGGTCTGCGTCCCGCGCAGGCGGTCGAGCACCCGGGCGAAGAGATCGTTCTCGAAGCGGTGGTACAGCGAGACGCTGGGCGGCGTGCGCACGACGGCGATCGGCTTGGCCTCGTCGAGCGCGAGCTCGCCGAGCACCGCGCGATCGGGCTCGAAGCCGGCGAGGTAGTACTCCTCCTTCAGCCCCGGATAGCGCTGCAGCTTGCCGCGCGCGCCGTAGCGATACAGGCGCTCGGGCGGGATCGCGTCGGGCACGACCACCGCCTGCGCGAGGCGGCAGTTGACCGTGTGCTGCACGGTCGCCCACTCGTAGTCGAACATCGTCGAGCAGGCGATGCGCAGCAACCGCGCGGCCACGGTGACGTCGTTGGAGCCGTGGCCGAGAGCAAGGTCGAACGGGCCGTTGCGCCGCGCCCAGCGCACCAGCGCCCCCGAGCGCTCGGCCAGGCCGACCGCCTTGGCGCCAAGGCGAGCGCCGCGGTGGCGGCCGATGACCTCGCAGTCCAGGCCGAGGCGCTGCGCAAGCTCGACCGTCTGGGCGAAGTCGCGAGCAGTGACCCGCACCTCGGCGCCGCGCGCGCGCAGCACGTCGACGATCGGCCTCAGGACGAGGACGTGCGGGCTGTTGGTCAGGTCAACCCAGATCCGCATCGCGCACCGCGCCGACGACCTCGTCGACCTGGTCGCGCGTGAGCGCCGCCGAGATGGGCAGCGCCAGGTGGGTGCGGGCGAGCTCGTCGGTCACCGGCAGCTCGACGCCGTGGCCCCACTCGGACATCGCCTGCTGCTTGTGGACCGGCGTGCGGTAGTAGCCGCTGGCGCCGATGTCCTTCGCCTTGAGCTGCGCGGCCAGCGCGTCGGGCTGGTCGTGGCGGATGACGTAGAGGTGCCAGGCCGGCTTGGCGCCCGGGGTGGCGACGGGCAGCGCGGCGACCTCGCCGAGGCCGGCCTGCCCGTACCACTCCCCGACGTCGTGGCGGTGCTGGGCCCAGCGGTCGAGCTCGGGGAGCTGGACGCGCAGGATCGCCGCCTGGAGCTCGTCCAGGCGCGAGTTGTAGCCCACGTCGGAGTAGTTGACCTTGTCCTTCGAGCCGTGGAAGCGCAGCACGCGCACGCGCTCGTCGATCGCGGCATCGCTCGTGGTGATGGCGCCGCCGTCGCCGAACGCGCCGAGGTTCTTCGACGGGTAGAAGGAGAACGTCGCGATCGTCCCCAGCGCGCCCGGGCGGCCCTCGGGGCCGACGGAGCCGGCAGCCTGGGCGGAGTCCTCGAGGACCGGGACGCCGAGGGCCTCGATCTCGCCGATCGGGGCCACGTTGCCGAAGAGGTGAACCGCGATGACCGCCTTCGTCCTGGGAGTGAGGACGGCCCTGACCGTCTCGGGCGTGACGCAGAACGTCTCGGGGTCCACGTCGCAGAAGACGGGACGCGCGCCCGTGGGGGGGATCGCCTCGGCCGAGGCGTAGAAGGTGAAGGACGGCACGACGACCTCGTCGCCGGGGCCGACGCCGAGGGCGCGCAGCGCGATGGTGATCGCCTCGGTGCCGTTGGCGACGCCGATCGCGTGCTCGGCGCCGAGGTACCGGGCGAACTCCTCCTCGAAGGCGGAGACCTCGGGACCGAGGATGAACTGGCCGCGATCGAGCACGTCGTCGATGGCCTCGCCCAGGCGGCGGCGCAGGCCCTGGAGCGGCGTGGAAGGGTCGAAGAGAGGGACTGGCATCGCCGGTCAGCCTACGGATGAGACACGGTGTCAGGCGGCGAGGCTGGCCGCGTGGGGAGGCCGGGCCGCCAGCCACGCCCCTAGATCTTCCAGCTCGATCACTGCGGCTCCCGCAAGGCGCCGGTGGCCCGCGCACGCCGGGTGCAGCGGCACATACGCGTCAGCGGCGGCATGCAGCGCGGCGTCGCGCCCAGGCGCCCCGTGCTCGCGCAGGATGGCGATGTCGGGGCACGCGTCGAGGTCGATCCCCACGGCTGCAGCGAGCACGCGCGCCTCGAGGTCGGTGGGCTCGCCGTCGGTTCGCGGGTCGGCCAGGAGGTACAGGCACCCGCCGTGCGGCGCCTGCGCCCAGGCCCGCAGCAGCGCCGGGAGGTCGTCCTCGGCCCGCCATGCGGGCGTGGCAAGGATCGCGGGAGCGCCCTCGAGCACACGCTCGGCCTGCGGCGGGCGGGCGGGGCGAGCGGCCAGCGCGGCGGCGCGCTCGGCGTAGAGGGCCGCGATCCGGTCCCAGCCGAGATGCAGTGCCGCCGAGCGGCCGATCGCTCCGCGCCGGGCGCGCTCCTGGGTCCCGGCCGCGGCGGCCTGTGCGAGCAGCTCGGAGAGGTGGACGACGTCGGGCTCGAGCATCCACGGCGCGCCGGCGGTCACGTAGCGGTCGACGCGGCCGCCGGGCATGGCGCGCCGCTGCGAGCGGATCCGCCATCCGGCCGCAGGCGGGCAGAACTCGTCGGTCGGCCCGCCGCCGGTGTGGATGACCGGCAGGCCGCTGGCCATCGCCTCGAGCACCGGCATCGCGAACCCCTCGCCGCGATACGGGTGCACGAGCACGTCGCAGGCGCGGTACAGCGCGGCCATGTCGGCGTCGTCGAGGTCGGCGTCGAGGTGGACGAGCGCGCCGCGCTGTGCCAGCTCGCTCACCGCCGAGCGGTCGGCGCCGCGGTAGACGCCGTCCGAGCCGAAGTCCTTCACGATGAGCTGCACGTCGTCGCGGCCGGCGAACGCGGCCTGCCAGGCGGCGAGGAGCAGGTCGATGCCCTTGCGCTCGATGGCCCCGCCGACGAACAGGAAGCGCGTCGCGGGGGCGCCGGGCAGATCGAGCGCCGGCCCTTCGGGAACGAACCGCTCGAGGTCGACCCCGTTGGGCACGACGTGGACGCGATCGGGCTCGATCCCCGCGCGCACGTACATGTCGCGCACGTGGGCGCTCGGCACCCAGAGCTCGTCGACCTCGCGCTGCAGCGGCTCGACCCACTCGGCCGGTACGGCCCCGAACTCCCACGGCTGGATGACGGCCAGGCGGCCCGAGCGCGGCGGGCTCCAGTCGGGCGGCCACTGGTGGCGGACCTCGACGTCGGCGGCGTGCGGCAGCGGCGGGTCCACGGGCAGGCCCGCTCGATCGACACGCTGGACGTTGGCCAGGCGGCGCGTCACCTCGTTGTTGATGTGCGACAGCGAGGTGTGCAGACCGTGGTCGCCCTGCCAGGTCACGGCGGGCGGGCCGCTCGGGATCGCCGCGCGCGAGGGGCGCTCGCCGGCGTAGTAGGCCTCGAGCTCGTCGACGTACTCCGCGAACGGGCGCGGCGCCTCGATGCCGCCCTGCAGCTGCTCGAGCAGGCCGGGCTCACCGGCCAGGCGGTCGAGCCGGCGCGCGAGGTCGCCCGCGTCGAGCGCGTCGAAGAACAGCCCGTCGACGCCGTCGCGGATGGCCTCGCCCAGGCCGCCGAGCCGCGGGACGACGAGCGGCACGCGGCCGGCGAGGCACTCGGAGGCCATGAGCGGCGCGCAGTCCCACCACATCGACGGCATCACCGCGACGTCGACCCCGGCCAGCAGCTCGGGCAGCGCGGCAGGGCTGAAGGCACCGCACAGCTCGACCACGCCGCGCGCGTCGGCGGCGCGCAGGCGCTCGGCGAAGCGCTGCGGCACCTCGCCGTGAACGAGGATGCGCAGCTCCTGCTCGGTGCGCTGGGCAGCCTCGACGAGCAGCTGCGGGCCCTTGTGGGGGTAGGCGGAGCCGAAGAAGGCGACGGTGAGACGCTCGCCGACGCGCCCCGGCCTGCGGTCGCGCCCGAGCAGCTCCCAGGTCTCGTCGGCGGCGGGGACCGCCTGGCGGACGACGTCGATCATGTCGCGCGGGTAGCCCTGCCCGGCGAGCGTCGAGCGCATGGCGTCGGAGACCGCGAGGCAGACGTCGACGCCGCGGGCGAAGCGGTCGCGGATGGCCGCCAGGCGCTCCTGGTGGCCGGGCCGGTCGTGGGGAGAGCCGACGCACGAGGCGCAGTCGCCGCCGCGATCGCCGGGACCGCGGCAGATCGCGCCCTCGCCGGTCAGCAGGTAGGCGCGCGGGCAGATGAGCCAGTAGTTGTGGGTCGAGAAGTAGCTGGGCACGCCGCGCGCGAACGCCTCGTCGATGAGCGCAGCGCCGAGGTTGTGCAGATTGTGGAAGTGCACGACGTCGGGGCGGACGCGGTCGAGCAGCGAGGCGAAGGCAGCGGTGATCGCCGGGTCGTCGAGCTCGCGCAGCGGGTTGCCGAGATCCCAGAGGCCGTGCTCGCGGTTGTGCACGGCGACGAGCCGCACGCCGTCGCGCTCGGTCTCGCGGACCACGTAGGGCTCGCCCGACGGGTCCGGGGCGGTCGCGGCGTGGAACACGGTGACCTCCCAGCCGCGGCGCGAGAGCTCCGTGGCCACGACGCGCGGCACGGTGGTCCCGCCGCCCGGGTCCTCGTAGCCGAACGAGGTGAGGACGATCCTGCGTCCGTTGGTCGCCGGCCGCGGCGGCGCGGGGACCGCCGACGCGCGCTCGCGCATCTCGGCGGCGAGCCCGGGCAGCGGGAGCATGCGCCGCTCGAACGCATCGGCCAGGACCTCATAGGCGCGGCGCGGCGCCGCGCGCGGGTCCATGAGCGGCCAGTCGAGCTCGGGGACGAGCTCGCGCAGGGGTGCGCCGTCGATCAGCGCGCGCAGGGCGCGCTGCACCTCCTCGATCTCGAGCGCCCGCGCGGACTCGTCGGAGAAGTTCTCGCCGTGGCGCCGGAAGCCGATGAGCGGCGCGCCGGGGACGTCGCGGAAGCGAAAGCGGCGCGCGGCGCGCAGCCAGAAATCGAAGTCCTGGGCCAGCCGGAAGGCCGGGTCGTAGCCGCCGACCGCCTCGTAGACGCGGCGGTGGACCATGCGCGTGGGGTCGACGATCGTGTTGTGCTCGCGCACGAAGTGGCGCAGGAGCTCGTGCGGCGAGCGGTCGCGGCTGGGCCACAGCCCGCGCTGGACGCCGTCGGCATCGATGATCGTCGCGGCGCCGTGCGCCACGCCGGTGCCGGGGTGGCGATCGAAGACCGCGACCTGGCGCGCGATGCGGTCGGGCGCGGCGACGTCGTCGTCGCCGAGCATGGCGATGAGCTCGCCGCGGGCCTCGCGCACGATCGTGTTGTAGGCCTCGGCGATGCCTCGGTTGGCCTCGTGGCGCACGATGCGCAGCCGCGGGTCCTCGAACGCGGCGACGACCTCCTCGATGCGCGGGTTGCGCCCGCCGTCGAGGACGACGAGCACCTCGAGGTCCTCGTAGGTCTGGCTCAGGCAGGAGGCGATGGCCTCGTGCAGGTAGGTGTCGCGCTCGTACGTCGCGACGCCGAAGGTCACGCGGGGGGACATGGATCCCCCTAGTCGTCGGCACGGGAGCGCAACGAGTTGAGTGGCTCATCGCCTACCCTGGGCCGCCGTGCTCGCCGTCGCGCTCGTCACCGCGTCCATCACCGACAAGGTCGCCACCTGGGCGACCGACGTCGTCGGCGACCTCGGGCTGGCCGGGATCTTCCTGCTCATGGCGCCCGAGAGCGCCTGCATCCCGATCCCGTCCGAGGCGACGATGCTCTTCGCGGGCTTCAACGTCAGCGAGGGCAGGTACTCGCTCTTCGCGGCCGTCGCGGTCGGTTCGCTGGCGAACCTCGTCGGCTCGTGGATCGCCTACGCCGTCGGCTACTTCGGGCGCATCGAGCTGCTGGAGAAGCACGGCAAGGTCCTGCACATCAAGCCTTCGCACCTGGAGTGGGCCGACCGCTGGTTCGAGCGCTACGGGTCGTGGGCGGTCTTCTTCAGCCGGATGCTGCCCATCATCCGCACGTTCATCTCGCTGCCGGCGGGCGTTGCGCGGATGCCGTTCTGGAAGTTCACGGTCCTCACGCTCCTCGGCTGCATCCCCTGGATCTTCCTGCTGACCTTCACCGGCAAGCAGGTGGGGGCGAACTGGGAGGACTGGAAGAACTCCCTGCACTACGTGGACTACACGGTCCTGGCGCTGATCGTCGTGGGCATCGTGTACCTCGTGTTCCGCTGGCGGCGCAACCGGGATGCGCGTGCTGCCGATGTCGCCGCCTAGCCTGCCTGCGGTACACGCGGTCGCGCTCGGGGCCCTGCATGGGCCGACCGAGCTGCTGCCGGTCTCCTCGTCGGCGCACACCACGCTCGTGCCGTGGCTGCTGGGCTGGCCGTACCCCGATCTGGACCCCGAGCTGCGCAAGGCCTTCGAGGTCGCCCTGCACGCAGGCACGGCAGCGGCGCTGCTCATCGGGCTGCGCGACGAGGTCGGCGCGGCCGTGCGCGGGCTCGATGGACGCCGCGCGGTGCTCGTCGTCGGGTCGTTCCTGCTGCCGGCGATCGCCGGCCTGGCCCTCGAGCGCCAGATCGAGGAGCGGCTGGGGACGCCCGAGACGATCGCCGCCGGGCTGCTCGTCGGCTCGCTGGCGATGGTGCTCGCCGACGCGCGCGGCTCGCGACGGCGTGCCCGCGACGACGCGGGCCTCGCCGATGCGCTCGCGCTCGGTTTCGGGCAGGCGTGCGCGCTCATGCCCGGCGTGTCGCGCAACGGCGCCGCGCTCACCGCCGCGCGGCTGCGGGGGTTCGCCCGGCGCGACGCGAGCGTGCTCTCGCGCCACGTCGCCCTGCCGGTCATCGTCGGCGCCACGGGGCTGAAGGGCGTACGGCTCGCCCGGCGCGGCGTGCCGCGGCCGCTGGCCGCCGCGCTCGCGGCCGGCATGGCCGCGTCCTTCGCCTCGACCCTGGCGAGCGTGCGCGTCATCCGCGCGGTCGAGCGCAACCGCCCGTTCACGATCTACGCCGCGTATCGCGCCACCCTGGCCGCCGTGGTGCTCCGGCGGTCTTGGCAGAATCGGAAGCGATGAGGAACCCACCCCGGGACCCGGCTCAGCTGGCCACCGGCACCGACCGCGGAGCGGTTGGTGCGGCTTCGCCACCCGACCGCTACGCCGCGGCCGGCGTCGACACGAGCCGGGCGGACCGTGCCGTCGACGCCCTCGTGGGCGTCCTGCGCACGATCGAGCTCGACCGGCCGAGCGCCTCGGTGCTGCCCAGCGGCCACTACGCGTCGGTGCTGCGCGTCGCCCCGAACCTCGGGATCGCGATCTCGACCGACGGCGTCGGCTCGAAGATCGTCGTCGCCGAGCAGGCCGATCGCCTGGAGACGGTCGGCATCGATTGCGTGGCGATGAACGTCAACGACCTCATCTGCGTGGGCGCCGAGCCCATCGCGATGCTCGACTACCTCGCGGTCGAGCGGGCCGATCCGGAGGCGCTGGCCCGCATCGGCGTCGGCCTGAAGGTCGGCGCGCAACAGGCGGGCATCGAGATCCCCGGCGGCGAGCTCGCCGTCCTCCCGGAGCTCATCCGCGGCCATCCCTCGCCGCACGGCTTCGACCTCTGCGGCACGGCGTTCGGCACCGTCGCCCTCGACGCCATCGTCACCGGCGCCGCCGCGCAGCCAGGCGACGCGATGATCGGCCTGCCGTCCAGCGGCCTGCACTCCAACGGCTACACGCTGGCCCGGCGCGCGCTGCTCGAGGACGGCGGACTCTCGCTCGACGAGCGGCCGCCCGTGCTCGAGGGCCGCTCGGTCGCCGATGCCCTGCTCGAGCCCACGGTCATCTACGTGCGCGCGGTGCTCGACCTCCTGGGCTCGGACATCGGCGTGCACGGGATGGCGCACATCACCGGCGGCGGCCTGCAGAACCTCGCGCGCGTTGGCGGCGACCGCGTCGGCTTCGCCGTCGAGGAGCCGCTGCCGATCCCTCCGATCTGCACGCTGGTCGCCGAGCTCGGCGACGTCCCGCAGGCCGAGATGTGGGACATCTTCAACATGGGCTGCGGCTTCGTGGCCGTCGTGCCCGACGACCGCGCCGACGATGCCGTCCTGCTGCTCTCCGAGCGCCACCCGGGCACCGCCCGGATCGGCACGGTCACGCCCGACGGCGGGCGCGTCAGCGCGCCGGCGGGCTGAGTCAGAAGATCTCCGGGCACCACGGGGCGACGTCGCCGCGCAGCGCCGCCGACGCCCGCGCGAGCGCGCCGTCGCGCAGCTCGCGCACGCGGCCCGCCAGCGCCAGCTCGCGCAGCGTCGTGCCGCCCAGGTACGCGGCGCCCAGCGCGTCGACGTCGAGCGCCAGGTCGGCGGGCGCGACGGTGCGCTCGGACGTGCCGCCCGCCAGCCGGTAGCGCCCGGCGTTCCACGGGCAGAACGCGTCGGCGACCTCGAGCACGACGTCGGGGTCGGTCGCATAGGTCCGCGCCTCGAGGGCGGCCTCGACGTCGACCAAGCGGACCCAGAGCGCGTCGCTGACCGACCGGCGCACCGCGCGCGGGTTGGCGAGCATGAGCGCGAGCGGCTCGTCGGCCGGGGCCAGCTGCCACTCGATCGTGCGCGTCAGGTCCTGGTCGAGCAGGAACGACCACACGATGGCGCGGGCCTGCGGCGTGGCGGCGACGACCTCGCGGATGCGCACCTCGCCGGCCGGGCCGTCGTCGCCCCAGTCCGGCTTGACCGCGTACAGCGCATAGCCGTCCTCGCAGACGACCGCCTGCAGCGGTTGCGCGCCGCCGCGGTCGCGCTCGGCATCGCCGTTGCAACGGTCGTCGGGCACGCAGTCCGGGTGGCCCTCGCCAACCCGATCCACGCGCTGCGCTACGAGTAGTGTTCGCGGGCGAGCGCAGTCAGGCCAAGCGCGATGGCGCCGAGGGGGCCGGCGCGGGGGCCGAGCCCGGGCGCGACCAGGAAATCGTCGCCGAGCGTATCGGCTGAATGATAGCCGGCTAGACTCTCGACGGCTCGGCAGCGGATGCTTCCGATCAGCGATGGCCGGCCTTCGGCGACCCCGCCACCGATCAGGATGCGGTGGGGCTGGATACTGAGGAAGATGTTGTGGACCAGCATCGCCAGCGCATGCTCGACCGTCGCCCATCCCGGCCAGTCGTCCGCAACCGGTCCCGGGCCGTGGCGGGCGGCGATCGCGCTGCCCGATGCCAGCCCTTCTGCGCAATCGCCGTGAAATGGGCAACCGCCCGGCCAGTCGTCACCGGCGAGGCGTGGGATGCGCGTATGGCCCATCTCGCTGTGTCCGCGGCCGGCGATCGGACGCCCCCCGATGATCGGCCCGACGCCAATGCCGGTCCCGACGGTGATGTAGGCGAGGTCGGATAACCCCCTGGCGGCGCCCCAGCGCTGCTCTGCCAGCGCCGCGCCGACCACGTCGACGTCGAAGCCGGGAACGCCGCGCTCGCGGATCTGCTCGATCGTGTGGGTGACCCCGTGCATCGAGCCGATCCCGTCGGCGATCAGCGCCACCCTTCGGCGCTCGCTGCGGTCGCGCAGCTTCTGCTTCTCGGCGCCGAGGAAGGCGGTCGCCGGCGCGTAGGGGACCGCCGGGACGAGCGCCTCGAAGAGGCCGCTGACGGCGCTGGGAAAGTCGCCGCTGGTGACAGCGTCCATCCCACCCTGCACCGCTGAGCGCAGGCGCCGGTCGTGGATCCGGCGGGCGCGGCGGTAGAGGTCGGCGTGGGAGAAGCCGTCGGACTGCAGGTAGGTGATCAGCTCGCGGCCGCGGACCTCGAGCCCCATCTCCGAGAGCCAGGCTTCGAGCAGGCCGCGGGCGTCGTCGGGGCCGATGTCGGCGGCGACCTTGCCCTCGCGGGCCGCCCCCTCGCGGATCACCCGTTCGCACATCTTCAAGACCGCGCCCGGGGCCGGCTGCCGAGCTGCCGATTTCTCTCGCTCAGCGAGAGAAATCGGCAGCTCG
>Ga0081540_1004605_pt1 | contig 10440 bp, 14 predicted proteins | sample TabmetS2T1R1_FD_71024 | JGI IMG/M metagenome (GOLD analysis project Ga0081540, IMG submission 71024) | Tabebuia heterophylla rhizosphere microbial communities from the University of Puerto Rico - S2T1R1 | ecosystem: Host-associated > Plants > Roots > Rhizosphere ... | reverse complement strand
CGTGTTGAAGCAACAGGTCGACGAGGGCAAGCTGCGCGTGCTTGCCAACTGGGGCGCCGAGCGCATCGCGAGCTTTCCGAACCTGCCGACCTTCAGGGAACTCGGCTACAAGGACGTCGAGTTCTACATCTGGGCCGGCCTGTTCGCGCAGAGCGCGCTGCCCGCGCCGATCATGACGCAGCTGCGCAAGTCGATGGCAGACGTGGTGAAGGCGCCGGAGGTGGTGAAGACTTTTGAGACCGCCGGCAGCCCCGTCGCTTATCTCGACGCGCCGGAGTTTGCAAAATTCGTCGCTGACGACAGCGCGCGGCTGATTGCGGCGGTGAAGAAGATCGGCAAGGTCGAATAGACAATCACATTTAGTTGTCCGAGCGAACCTTCCGCAGCCTCATTCATTTGGCAGGCTTGATGCGGATCGGCCGCTGGAACACGCGCGCCAGATTGAAGCTGAAAGGATCCGGTATGCGAATGCAGCGGATAGCGCTTGCTTGCGCACTCTCGATTGCCGCCACCGCGGCGTGGTCGCAGGAATATCGCGGAACCTGGGAACAGCAGATGGCCTGCACGCCCGATGTGTGGCGATTATGCAGCGACCAGATTCCGGATGTTGGCCGCATCGTCGCCTGTCTGCGCGTGAACACTCCGCAGCTGTCCAACAACTGCCGCGCGGTGTTCGAATCCAACGCCAGCGGGCCTCCGACCGACACGGCGCGCGCCGCTCCGCAACCTGCGCCGCGTGCACGTGGCGCCCAGCCGGCGCGGCCGCAAGCCGCGCAGCCGCCGGCGTCGTACAATCCCTGGTATGACGACTAGGACTGAGCTTTCACCGGCGCCCGGCAGACGTCCGCCCGCCGCGCCGCGCTGGCTCACGCGGCAGGGGCGAGGCCGACCTTTCGCTTGAGCACATCGATCGCTTCGCTCTGAGTCGCCGACGGCCCGTCAACCCGCGCGATCTCCTCGACCATGCCGACCAGTTCGCGCCGTTCATCGGCAGTGAGCTGCTTGTTGAAGAGACCGGCGAATAGTCCCGCCGCCTCCGCGAAGCCTTGCGCCCGGCTCGCGATGAAGCGCGCGTGCGTGAGGCGCTCATTCACGTCGCGGTCGAAACCGAATACCGCGCGCATCTTGTCCTCGATGGCGGCGATTTGGCTCGCAGTCGGATCGCCGCCGCGAGGGATCAGCAGCATCAGGACAATTGCGGCTTCGCGCGGATCGTCGATGGCGCACAATGGCGCGGTCCGTTCCGATTCGCGCGCCTGGGTGCGGCGCGCTGCGTCCTTGCGCCGCTGGGACTGCTCGCGGAAATGGTCGATGCCGCCCATGCGGACGAACCAGTAGATCAGCCAGAAGATCAGCGTGCTTGCAATCAGGACGACGATCGGCATTTCAGACCCCCTGCGAGGCTCGCAAACTACATGGCATGAAATAACGACAGGATTACCCGGCTGTGACACGTCTACGGCCAAATGATACGATTGATTAAGGCTATTCGGTGCGTCCGGCGCTGGGCCCTTGGCCTAGCAGACGTCGACCCACTCCGCATTGGTGAGTTCCACCATCCGCTCCGGCGCGATGCGCACGGCGCTGTGGGTGGAACCGGCCGCCGGAACGACCACGTCGAAAGCTTTCAGCGACACGTCGCAATAGACCGGCAGCGGCGCCTTCAGGCCGAACGGGCAGACGCCGCCGACCTCGTGGCCGGTGATATCGGCGACTTCCTCCAGCCCCAGCATCTTCGGCTTGCAGCCGAAGGCAGCCTTCACCTTCTTGTTGTCCATCCGCGCGGTGCCGCTGGCGACGATCAGCACCACGCGGTCGCCGACCCGCAACGACAGCGTCTTCGCGATCCGCCCGGGCTCGACGCCGTAGGCTTCGGCGGCGAGCGTCACCGTCGCGGAGCTCGTCTCCGACTCGATCACAGTGATTTCCGGCGCCTTCTCCGCGAAGAAGGCGCGGACGGATTCGATGCTCATGGGATTTACGACCTTCCGGAAACCAGCTTGGGCAATTCGGCGAGCGAGTGGATGCGATAGTCGGGCTCGAAGCCGAGCTCGTCCATCTGGGTGCGGATCGCCTTGAACATGGTGAGCGGCGGCAGCGTATCGCTTTCCAGGCACGCCAGCGCCATCGCCTCCGGCGTCACCCGCTCGATCCAGGCGACGTTGAGCCCGAACGATTTTGCGCCGCAGACGTCCCAGGGATTGGAGGAGATGAACAAGACCTCGCTCGGAGAGATCTTCAGGGTGGACTCGATCAGCGTATAAGCCTCCGGGCTCGGCTTGAAAATCCCCTTGGCATCGACGCTGATCACGGCGTCGAGGATAGGCTGCAGTCCACTGTTGCGCACCAGCGCCTTCAGCATGTCCGGGCTGCCGTTGGAGAGGATCGCGAGCTTTTTCTCCGCCATCGCCTCCAGCGCCAGCATCGCGTCGGGATAGAGATCGAGATGCAGATACTTGTCCATGATGCGCGCAAAGGACGCATCGTCATAGTCGAGGCCAAGGCATTTCAGCGTGTAGGTGAGGGAGTCGCGCGTCACCGCGCCGAAATGTCGGTACTGCCGCATCAGCGAGCGCAGCCAGGTATATTCGAGCTGCTTGATGCGCCAGACCTGGGTGATGATCTCGCCGTAGCCGGGGAAAATTTCCTCGGTGATGTCGGCCACCGACTGCACGTCGTACAGCGTGCCATAGGCATCGAACACGATGGCTTTGATTGTCACTTGTCTTTTTCCCTGTCGCCCATCGTCAGGCTAAGGAATTCGCGCAGCGCCGCGACCGATTGATCCGTCGCGGCCTGGTTGAATTCGAGATGGTGTCCAAGGAAAGTAGCGGGGGTTGTGAGGTTGGGCGAGTCAAAGCTGTGATAGGCCCCGGGAAGGACGATCAACCTGATCGGAACTCCCCGTGCCGTATCACGGGATATGCCGTAATCGTCGCGCCCTTCCACCAGGTTGCGGCATTCGCGGGCGGTCGACCAGTCATCGAGCTCGCCGACCAGGATCAGGGTCGGCACGGTCATGTTGTCTTTGAACTGGCGGCAAGGTGGATAGAAGGCGATCGCGGCGCGAAACTTGTTCGTTGCGGTCTGCTCGAGGGCGCCGCGCTCGACGGAAGACATGGCGAGCCAGCCACCTTGTGAGAAACCGAGGGCTGCAACGCGCGCCGGATCGACGGCGGGATGCGGCACCAGAAAATTCAGTGCCCGGTAGGCGTCCTGGGCGAGCTCCATGGCGGCGTTGCGACAGTTGCTATTGAGGCTGCTGTCGACCGTCAGCGTGACGTAGCCCCAGGACGCGATCACGCGGCCCCAGCGTTCGTCGAGCCGTCGCCAATTGCCGTTGCAGGAATGCAGCAGCACAACGGCGGCCGAAGCGCCCGTGCGGTTCGGCAACCGTAAGAGACCGTGCAGCGGCCGCGAGGTCGCGAGCGGGCTTTCGATTTCGACCACAGAACCCGACGGTTGTGCGTTGGCGTGGTTGGCGCCGGCAAGGATCAGGAGCAGGACGACGACAAATCCGGCGAAGGCTCTCACGGACCACCTCGCAAGTTGGCTGCCGACTATACTCCGCTAGATGCCCAAAATCTTTAGTGCATTCGCCTTCATCACCTTGGGGCGGATCTCCTCGCGGATGTCGAGCTTGGAAAAGTCCGACAGCCAGCGGTCAGGCGTGATCACGGGCCAGTCCGAGCCGAACAGCATTTTGTCCTGCAGGATCGAGTTGATGTAGCGCACCAAAATCGGCGGGAAATATTTCGGCGACCAGCCGGAGAGGTCGATATGGACGTTCGGCTTGTGGGTCGCGACCGACAGCGCCTCCTCCTGCCAGGGGAAGGAGGGATGGGCGAGGATGATCTTCAAATCCGGGAAATCGGCGGCGACGTCGTCCATGTACATCGGATTGGAATATTTCAGCCGCATGCCCATGCCGCCGGGCATGCCGCTGCCGACGCCGGTCTGCCCGGTGTGGAACAGCGCGATCGCGCCGCCGTCGTTGATCGCCTCATAGAGCGGATAGGCCATGCGGTCGTTGGCATAAAAGCCCTGCATGGTCGGATGGAATTTGAAGCCGCGGACGCCATATTCCTCGATCAGTTTTCGCGCCTCGCGCACACCGAGCTTGCCCTTGTGCGGATCGATGCTGACAAAGGGAATCAGCACGTCGAGATGATCGGAGGCGATCTCCAGCATCTCGTAATTGTTGTAGCGGCGGAAACCGGTCTCGCGCTCGGCATCGACAGGGAAGATCACCGCGGCGATGTTTTTCGCGCGATAATAGGCCGCAGTCTCCGGCACTGTCGGTGGATGCTTGTTGGGCGATTTGAAATATTCCGCCATCCTCGCCTGGAAATCGTCATAGCCGTCGTCGGCATGCAGCCCGCAGGGTTCCTCGGCGTGGGTGTGAATGTCGATCGCAACGACCTTCTCGATGTCGGGCAGTTTTAGCTTGGGCATGGTTTCCTCGGCACGCGTCCGTGCGACTTGATTTTGGCGTCTGGAAAATTGATTATACCATATAACAAATTTCGCAAGGCGGCATGAGACCGCAAAAATGGGAGGACGGCATGGCGCAGGCGCAGGCCTTTGAGACCGATTTCTGGAAAGACGCCAACCTCAGAAAGGTCTGGGACGAGATCGTTCCCGGCGTGCCGCGCAAGACCATTGCGTACACGCTGACCAAGGAGGCGATCGAACTCTATTGTCGCGCGGTCGGCGAGACCCATCCGATTTATTTCGATGAGGCCTATGCCAAGACCACGCGCTATGGCGGGCTGATCGCGCCGCCCTCGATCCATATTCTCCTGATGTTCTCCTGCACGCCGGCGGACGACTGGATGCGCTCGCCGGGAACCGTCAATGCCGGCCAATCCTGGAGCTACAACATCCCGGCGCGGCCGGGCGACGTGATCCGGCTTGAGGCCCGCGCACTCGACAAATTCATCAAGCGCGAAAGGTTGTTCGTGGTGCACGACAACGTCTTCCTCAACCAGAAGGGTGACGTAATCTGTTCCGGCCGCGGCTGGACGATTCGGCCCAAATGAACCTTGAAATGTGAGTGGAGGCGATCAGATGACCACCACGTTCGACAGCCTTTCCGCCGGTGACCAGATCGAGGGGCCGAAATTCGCGGTGACGCGGGAATCCATCCGCCTGTTCTGCGACGCCTCGCTCGACTACAACCCGCTGCATCTCGATGACGAGTACATGAAGGGTAGTTTCGGCAAGACCAATTTCGGCGGCGTGATCATGCACGGCATGAACAATTTCGGCCTGATCTCCCGCATGATCACCGACTGGGCCTACCCGGCCGGCGCGATCCACCGACGGCTGGAGACCCGGTGGGTGAAGCCGGTGAAGCCGGGCGACCTGATCCAGCCTTCTGGGGCGATCAAGGCGAAGCAGTCGACCGCGAAGTCCCGCTGGGTGCTGATCGACGTGGTGGTGAAGAATCAGCACGGCGAGAAGGTCGCCATCGGGGAAGCCATGGTCGAATTCCCGATCGACCTGTTTTGCCAGTGATTTGGGGGCCCGTCATTCCGGGATGGTCCAAAGGACCAGACCTCAGATGCGCTATTGCGCATCGGGGAATCTCGAGATTCCGGGTTCGATGCTGCGCATCGCCCCGGAATGACGTCTTTTCAAGGGGTTCCGCGACCTCCGAAAGGCCAGAAACGGCCCGTTTTGGTTGACATTTGGGAGCAGCATGGCTTAGAAACCGCCCCGTTCCCGGATGGCCCAGCCGCCGGGCAAATCCCAATTCGCCGGTTTGGCAAACAATCAGGTTCGGGCGCGAGCCACGGCCTTTGAACGCTACTTGCAGGATAGTCCCATGAAGGTCCGTAACTCGCTGAAATCGCTGCGCGGCCGCCATCGCGCCAACCGCCTGGTTCGCCGCAAGGGCCGGGTCTATGTGATCAACAAGGTCCAGCGCCGCTTCAAGGCCCGTCAGGGCTAAGGCCCGCCTCTCGGCCTTTTCTTTATCACTGCGGTTTGAGCATCGCGCTGCTTTGCAGCGCGATTTTTCACGTCTAGACTTCGGCCATGGGTTTGAGATTCTCAAGGCTCCACCGTACCGCCGCAGCGATCCTGGTCGCCGCGATGCTGGCCGCGCTGCCGACCGTCGCGCTGGCGCAAGACGACCCCCGGGTGGTTCCCCCTAAGGATTCAAAGAAGAAGCTGCCGGAAGCGCCGGCGAAGCTGCCCAAGGTCGGCTCCGATCGCACCAAGGGACTCGACTTTCTGTTCGGTGCGCTGAAAGCCGCACCCGATGAGGCCAGCGCCCGTCATGTCGAGGCGCGGATCTGGGCGATGTGGATGCAGACGCCGAGCGACACCGCGGCGCTGTTGATGTCGCGGGCAAAGCAAGCAATGGACGCCCAGAAGGTGGATGTCGCGCTCAAACTTCTGGATTCCGTGATCAAGCTGCGGCCGGACTACACCGAAGCGTGGAACCGGCGTGCGACGCTCTATTACCTGAAGAACGACTACGCCCATTCCATTCAGGACATCCAGCAGGTGCTGATCCGCGAGCCCCGGCATTTCGGCGCGCTCGCGGGCCTCGGCATGATCATGCAGGACCTCGGCGACGACAAGCGCGCGCTGGAAGCGTTCCGCAAGGCGTTGGCGGTCAATCCGCGCCTGGAAAAGGTGCCGGACCTCGTGAAATCGCTGACCGAAAAGGTCGAAGGCCGCGATATTTAGCGCATGATCCGGACCCGCAGCGCCGCAAACTAGGCACCGGTTTTCCGAAAAGATCATGCTTAACTAAAGGCCGGTGTTAACCACTTCACGCGATGGATCCGCTCCGGACTGGAAGGTTCGCCGATCCCGCGCGACTTATATCGCGGGGTCCATGCAAGGGAGCAAGACCATGAAATCCCTGCTGCTTGCCGGCATCATGTCGGTGGCGTTCGCAACGGCCGGTCATGCGGATCAATATTGGGTTGCCGGCGATCGCACCACCGGCAAATGCAATATCATCACCTCACAGCCGGTGACCTATGGACTGCCCGCCTATAACGGCGGCGGCAGCGAGTACAGGACCTCGTTCACGTCGGGGCCGTACCAATCGCGCGACGACGCCAAGCTGGCGCGGTCCGGGATCAGCGTATGCCCGCCGCCGGATCCGGCCGACGAGAAGAAAGAGTGAGGCCCTTCGGCCTGTCCGGCTAATGCAGCGCCTGGTTGCCGCGCTGGGCGAGGCCGCCCGGCGAGACCACTGCATAAAGTTGCGCCAGTTCCGCTTCCAGTTGCTCGTTGACGAGCAGGAGTGCCTGCAGCGCCCCCCGCAGGTCGCCGTTACAGGCCGCCACGATCTTGTCGATGGCTGCTTCGTTTAGGGTACGCATTGAAATCCCTCCGCTTCTTCGCCTTCTACGCTTTGCCGCTTGCCCGGTTCCTGTGCATTGCGGGGACGGTCCGTGCAGAACGACATTTGTCTTCGGTGCAACCTAGACGTGGCAAAAATGGCGTTCGCGAATAAAAGCACCGGGTAATTACGGGGATGTGAACCCGCTATCCACAGGTGCGGCTAGTTGTGGAAAACTCAGCGCTCCGCAGCGAAACCCGGGTACGTCATGCTCGTAGTTTTCCCGTGCCCCATTCCATCCGGACCCTCTCAATGTTCTTGCTGATCGTGCTGGCAGCGCTGGCGACCTTGGCGCTCGTCACATGGACCGGCACGGTGCTCGCGGAGCGTGCGCACCCGGCGCAGGGGCGGATGGTCGAAGTTGCCGGCGCGAGGCTGCACGTCGTCGAGATCGGGCCGCGCGACGCACCGCCGATCGTGATGTTGCATGGCGCAAGCTCCAATCTGGAAGTGATGCGTCCGCTCGCCGAGCGCTTGTCGCGAACCCATCGCGTCGTCCTGATCGATCGTCCCGGCCACGGCTGGAGCACGCGCGAGAAATTTTCCGATTCGACGCCGCAGCCGCAGGCCCGCATGATCGCGGAGACGCTGCAAAAACTTGGGCTGGAGCCGGCAATCTTTGTCGCGCATTCCTGGAGCGGCGCGCTGGCTTTGCGGATTGCACTCGATCATCCCGACCGTGTCGCAGGCCTCGTGATGCTGGCGCCTGTCGCCTATCCCTGGCCCGGCGGCGTCAGCCAGTACAATTATGCCGTGACCACGCCGGTGATCGGACCGCTGCTCGCCAACACCGTCACGCTGCCGCTGGGACTATTGCTCGCCGATTCCGGCGTGCGCAGCGTGTTCGCGCCGCAGCCAATGCCGCATGATTTTGTAAAGGACAGCGCGACGCGCCTCTTGCTGCGTCCGCGCGAATTCGTCGCCAACGCCTGGGATCTGGTGAGCTTGCGCGCGGCGATGGCCGAGCAGTCCCCGCGTTACGGAACCATCACCGTGCCGATCACCATCATCGCGGGCGATGTCGACAAGACGGTCTCGACCCACATTCATTCGCAGCCGCTGGCAAAGACTGCCAAGAATACGAAACTGATCGTCCTTAACGGCGTCGGCCACATGATCCAGTACGCCGCGCCCGACCTTGTGTTGTCCGAAATCGAGGCGATGGCGGGGGCGCTCCCCGAGGCCGCCGAGACTGCGGCGGCGAATTAGGCCCAAAAAATCTGCCGCGGCCGTAAAGGCAAACCGCTTTCACCGGCACCTTGATGGTGAAAGGGTATGGCCATGGAGCATGAGCAACTGGTGCGCAGGGCTTGTAGCGGCGACGTCGCGGCGTTCGTCGAGCTGACCCGTCGTTTCCAGCAGTTTGCCTTCGGCTCGGCACTCACGCTGGTACGCGACTTCCAGCATGCCGAGGACGTAGTGCAGGAGGCCTTCGTCGCGGCCTGGTCGGCGCTGCCGGACCTTGAGGAGCCGGCGGCTTTTCCGGGTTGGCTGCGCGGCATCGTTCGCCACCACGCCTTTCGCCAGCTCCGACGCAAGCGCCACGCCTCGGTGCCGCTCGCGGAGGCCGAGAGCGTGGCCGACGAAGAGCCCTTGCCCGACTACATCCTGGAGCAGCGCCGGCAGGCCAACGCCGCGCTCGCTGCCATCTCCGAACTGCCGGACAGACTGCGCGAGCCGGCTACGCTCGCCTTCGTCCATGATTGCTCGCATCAGGACGTCGCGACCTTCCTCGGGCTGTCGCTGACGACAGTGAATAACCGTCTGCATGCCGCCCGCTCGCATCTCAGAAAGAGCCTCGCCATGGTCACCGACACGCTGCACGCCAACGCGCTCCCCGACGAGTTCGCCCACCGCATCGGCCGCCTGATCGAGACACGCGGCGACGTCGTCGACGCGCTGTTCGATCCCGCTGCCCTGCCGGACCTCATGACCGAGCTCACGGTCAGCGACGAGGCACGCAAGGCCGGTGTCACCGTTCATGTAATGCAGCGCCCCGGTGGTGGCATGGTTCGAGGGCTGGCGGCCTCGTCGCCACACACTCTTCCGAAGGGAGCGACCGTCCTCAGCTCACGCCGCCGTTCCCTCGAGCCGGTCGGTCCAATGCAGTTCGATCGATTGGTGCCTTTGCTCGCGGCCGCCGCCACTGACGGCAAGAAGTCGGATGAAATCGTCGAGACGGGGATCAAGGTGATCGACGTGATGTGCCCGATCCGGGCCGGCGGCAGTGTTGCGATCGCCGGCGAAAATGGCGCCGGCAGCACGGTCGTTATGGAAGAGATCGTACGCCGCATCAGCAAAGGTCCCCATTCCGTGACGATGTTCATGCTGATCGCGCCGCCCTCCGAACTCTGGCCACCTGCGCTGGAACCGGACTACTCATTCTCCGATGATCTGCGGAGGGAGGGATACAGCGAAGGCTCGGTCGGCAACGTGCAGACTTTTTTCCTTACCGGCATCAAAGGACCGTGGAGCGCGGAAACGCTGGCGCCGCTTGCTCCCGTCGACACCCTCATCCATCTCGCGCGCGAAATGATCGTGCGAAAGAACTATCCCGGCGTAGATGTGCGCACGACGCGTGCGCGGCTGCTTTACGAGAGTCGCATAGACGCTTCCGACGTCGAGGTCGCTCGACGGGCGCGCGAGGCCATCCTTCTGCGCCGTGCCGCACAGGACAATCCCGAGATGGCCGTGGATGCCGTACTGGCCGAGCGAGGCAAGAAACTTCAGGCATTCTTCTCGCAGCCGTTCTACGTCGCCGAGCCCTACACCAAGCGGCCGGGCTCCTATGTCAGCCGCGCCGATGCATTGCGCGGCTGCCGGGAAATTCTCGACGGCGTGCACGACGATCTGCCGGCGGAAGCTTTTTATTTCACCGGCAGCATCGACGAAATACGACGCGCGGCAGGCGCAGCGTGAAATTCACCGCTCGACGAAGGCGCGCTGCCACTGGTCGGTGATCGGCTTGAACAGATAGCTCAGCATGGTTCGGCTGCCGGTCTGCATGAAGACTTCGGCCGGCATACCGGAGACGAGCTGCAGGCCGGCGAGGCGCCGCCGCTCCCCCTCGG
>Ga0081540_1004604_pt1 | contig 10441 bp, 6 predicted proteins | sample TabmetS2T1R1_FD_71024 | JGI IMG/M metagenome (GOLD analysis project Ga0081540, IMG submission 71024) | Tabebuia heterophylla rhizosphere microbial communities from the University of Puerto Rico - S2T1R1 | ecosystem: Host-associated > Plants > Roots > Rhizosphere ... | reverse complement strand
CGGCACCAAGTCCGCGGCCTGGATGCAGCTCACCGTGCCGGCGGGCGCGACACGGACCGTTCGCCTCCGCATCACCCGGGGCGGGCTCGAGTCCCCAGGCCGCTCGGGCGTGGGCGACGACTTCGAGGCGGCGTTCGCCATGCGGAAGTCCGAGGCGGACGCCTTCTACGCGAAGATCATCCCCGCCGCGCTGAGCGAGGATGGGCGCAACGTCATGCGCCAGGCGCTGGGCGGCATGCTGTGGAACAAGCAGTTCTACAACTACAACGTGCGCGACTGGCTGGAGGGGGACCCGGGCCAGCCGACGCCACCGCGCTCACGCCACGCCGGACGCAACTCCGAGTGGGGACACCTCTACAACGCCGACGTGCTGAGCATGCCGGACAAGTGGGAGTACCCCTGGTACGCGGCCTGGGATCTCGCCTTCCACTGCATCCCGCTCGCGCTCGTCGACTCCGACTTCGCCAAGGAGCAGCTGATTCTCATGCTGCGCGAGTGGTACATGCACCCGAACGGGCAGATCCCCGCCTACGAGTGGGCCTTCGGGGACGTGAACCCGCCGGTGTTCGCCTGGGCGGCGCTCCGCGTCTACCAGATCGAGAAGAAGCGGCGCGGCGCGGGTGACCTGAACTTCCTGCGGCGGGTCTTTCACAAGCTGATGCTCAACTTCACCTGGTGGGTGAACCGCAAGGACGCCGAGGGACACAACGTGTTCGAGGGCGGATTCCTGGGGCTCGACAACATCGGCGTGTTCGACCGGAGCGCGCCTCTCCCGACCGGGGGGTACATCGAGCAGTCGGACGGCACCAGCTGGATGGCGATGTACTCCCTGAACATGCTCCATATCGCAGGAGAGCTCGCGTTCGTCGACGAGGCCTACGCGGACGTGGCGAGCAAGTTCTGGGAGCACTTCGTCAACATCGCACACGCGATGAACACGCTCGGGCTCTGGGACGAGGAGGCGGGCTTCTACCACGACGTTCTCCACCTCCCCGACGGACGACGCATCCCTCTGCGAATGCGGAGCATGGTCGGGCTCATCCCACTCTTCGCGGTGGAAACGATCGAAGCGGCCACGCTGGCGAAGGCTCCCGAGTTCACCCGGCGGCTGGAGTGGTTCATCGACCATCGCCCGGACCTGACTGCCGGGGTCGCCTGCATGCGGACCCCGGGGGTGGACGGGCGGCGGTTGTTCAGCATCGTCAGCCCGGACCGGCTCCGCCGCATCCTCCAGCGAATGCTGGATGAGGACGCCTTCCTCAGCCCTTACGGCATCCGGAGCGTCAGCCGGGAACACCTCGAGCGTCCGTACATGCTCGAGCTGAACGGGGCGAGCTACGGCGTCCGCTACGAGCCCGCGGAGAGCACCACCGGCGTCTTTGGCGGGAACAGCAACTGGCGCGGGCCGATCTGGTTCCCGGTCAACTACCTCCTCATCGAGGCCCTGCAGAAGTTCCACCACTATCTCGGCGCCTCCTTCACGGTCGAATACCCGGCTCGCTCGGGGAAGCAGGCCACGCTCGAGGAGGTCGCGGGCGACATCTCCCGGCGCCTGTCGCGCATTTTCCTCAGCGATGGCAGCGGCCACCGTCCGGTCTTCGGCGATCACCCCAGGCTGAATGGAGACCCGAACTTCCGCGACCTCATCCCCTTCCATGAGTACTTCCACGGAGACGATGGCTCGGGGATGGGCGCCTCGCACCAGACCGGATGGACGGGGCTGGTCGCCAAGCTCTTGCAGCAGAGCGGCGAGTTGCCCGCCGAGCAGGTCCCGGCGGCGGCGCCCACGCGAAAAGCATCCTGACGGCCGTCCCGAAGTGAGGCGTGACCCATGCGATCCGGAGGGGTCCGCGTCTCACGCCGAACGTCGGGCGGCTCGTCCGAGTGCAGCTTGCCCCGCCCTCGTCACCGTGCCCAGCGATACCGCTGCTCCGAGAGAAGGGACGCAGCGGGCTCATCGAGCAACCATGTCGCGCCGCGGACGATGTGAACGGGGTAACGCGAGGGGTCCGAGTCTCCCTCCAGCGCGCGGACGATCTGAGGCGCCTTGGACGCGCCCGTCGCCAGCACGAGCTTGGCCCGAGCGGCCCAGATCACCTCCGGGGTCACGCTCATCCGGCGGGGGGGCGGCTTCGGCGCCCCGTTCACCACGATGACCTTCCGTCCGACGAGGTGCGACCAGTCGTGCCCGGGAAAAAGGGACGCGGTGTGACCGTCCTCGCCCATGCCGAGGATCATCGCATCGAGCGCCTCGGGGAGCTCACGGGCGTACTCGGCAGCCGCAGCCTCCAGATCCGCGCGGTCGGCTGGCATGCGGTGCACGTGGGCAACTCGGACCCGGTCGAACAACGCCTCGCGAGCCATCCGGAAGTTCGAGTCCGGATCATCGGGAGAAACACAGCGCTCGTCCCCGAAGAACACCCCCACCCGATCCCAGGGAATGTCGAGCGAGGCCAGCTCCTCGTAGATGCGCCGCGGGGTATGTCCTCCGGACAGGGCCAGCGTCGCCAGACCCCGCTCGGCAATCGCCTGCTCCAGCTGGTGGGCAATCCAGCCGGCCCCGACCCGCGGGACCTCTGCGGTATCGACGACCCGGACTGACGCGACGTGAAGGCTGCTCATCTTTTCTCTCCTCGAAGGATCACCACCACGACTCCGCCTGGACGCCGTACGTGAGGCCCTGGGTGCTGTTCTTGAAGGCGGGGCCACCAACGAATCCGCGCAGGCCATCGGACCAGTTGGCGTAGGTGACGAAGGCGCGCAGGACCGGCCGGCTGAAGAACTTTCGACCGACGTTGAGCTGCGGGGCGAGCGTGTACTTGCTCAGCCATCCGTCGTACCGGCCATCCGCGCTGTGGGTGTGGTCGAACCCCGCCTCGAACGCGACCGAGAACACCTCGTTGAAGAAGACCTGTGGCCTCGCTCCCAGGGAGATCCACTTGTCCCATCCCGCGCCGGGCGCGCCGCTGCGGGTCTGCTGGTAGACGGCCACGGCCATGATCGCAAAGACGGGGTTCGGCTGGATCAGCACGTGCTCGGCGACGAGAAGGCGCTCCGAATCCTTCACGTACGGGGACGGGTCCGTCACGGAGGTGCTGAAGTTGCTGGCCGGTCCCTTCCCGTACCCGACCGAGAGCCAGTTGTACCCTCCCATCCATTCCAGTCGCTGATGGGAGACGCCGACTGCCCAGCCGGTCGCGCTCGGGATCGACGTTCCGTCCTGCAGCGTTCCTCCTGGACTGATCGCGAGGTCGAACCAGAATCCCAGCTTCCCGAGAGGAGCCGTGATGTCGTACAGCCGGACGTCGATGTTGCTCTTCGCGTAGTTCCCGTTGTCGGTCACGATGTCCGGGCGCGCGCCTCCCAGGTAAGCCACGGCCAGCTTCCCGAACCCGAGGTTCAGGTCCTCGATCCCGCCGCCGTAGCCGGACATGTCGAGGATGTAGAAGTCGTTGATGTGAATCGAATAGCGGCGGTAGTAGCGCTCACCGGCCCAGAACTTGAGCTCGGGCAGGCCGCTCACGACGTTCCCTGCCTGCACGAAGGCCTCGCGCAGCCGAAAGTTGTCGTTGCCGATCCCCCCGGGGAAGTTTGCGTAGCTCGCCGAGTTGGTCGTGTTCGCCTCGACCATGAACTCGGTCCTCATCCAGAGCTTGTCGGGGGCTTGCTCGGGGTTGATCCAGTTGTTCACGAAGATGAGCTCGGCGTAGGTCTCGGCCTCGTTTCCCAGCCGGTACTTGGCGCCCGCTCCGGGTGCCTGGAACGCGACCTGCTGGCCGCCGACGCTGTTCATGCCGTAGCCCGCGCGGAAGTAGCCGTGAAACTCGAAGGCCTTCACTTCTTCCTCGAGCTTCCGGATCCTGACCTCCGCATCGCGGAGCTGCTCGTACGTCGGGGCCGCCGGGACCTCGCCCTGGGCGGGGTGCGCATCGCCGATGAACTCCGCGGCTTGCCGGATCCTGTCTCCGGTCGAAGGCACGCCTCCGTCTGCAGGCTGTTCCACTCGAGGCGGCGGGCCCTCTCCGGAGTCCTGAGCGAGCACGCTCGGAGCGGCCAGAATCATCCCGGCGGCGACGAGGACCGGCGGCAGGGGCATGGAGCTGCAGGTGTGCAGGGCTCATGCCCGGCGTGCGCGCGCTGCACCCCTGGATCCACGAGCCCGAGCGAACGTTCGCCACGACGGGGGTGTCACCGCGCCCTGTGGCGGCACACCCCCGGGCGCCCCGAGCAAGCGGAGCCGCCCATGAACCTCCCCGCACCTGCCCATCCGGACGGCAGCCGCCGGGCCCGGGAGGGCCGGCACGCTTCGTGTACTGGGGCCCGGCGTGCGGCAACTGTTGTCGATCGACGGTGAACCTCCGGGGAGGGAGATCCTCACCGCGCTCGCGCTCAACCTCCGCTCCTCCCGGTGGCACCGATGACCGCCCTGCCCGTCCTCCACCTCGCTCGCCACGGCGAGACGGCCTGGAGCCTGTCCGGCCAGCACACCGGCCGCACCGATCTCCCCTTGACCCCGAATGGCGAAGCCCAGGCGCGCCGGCTGGGGGACCGTCTGCGCGGGCGAGCCTTCTCCAGGGTCCTCACCAGCCCCCTCCAGCGCGCCGCCCGCACCTGCGAGCTGGCCGGCTTCGGTGGGGTGGCCGAGGTCGAGGTGGATCTCCTGGAATGGGACTACGGCCAGTACGAGGGACGACGTAGCCCGGAGATCCACGCCGAGCGACCGGACTGGGATCTCTTTCGCGATGGCTGCCCGGGCGGAGAGAGCCCGGCGGAGATCGGAGCGCGCGCGGACCGGATCGTGAAGCGCGTGCGCTCGGTCCCGGGGGACGTCCTCCTCTTCTCCAGCGGGCACTTCCTTCGGGTCCTGGCTGCCCGCTGGCTCGGGCTCGCTCCGGACGGGGCCCGGCACTTCCTTCTCGGCACGACTGGGTTCGGGGCGCTCAGCTACGAGCATCGTCTCGATCAGGCTGCGGTCCTGCTCTGGAACGACACCAGCCATCTCAAGACATCCACGTAACGGAGAAAACAACATGCAAATCGGAATGATCGGACTGGGCAGGATGGGCGCGAACATGGTGCGGCGGCTGATCGCCCGGGACCACCAGTGCGTGGTCTACGACGTGTCGCCCGAGTCAGTGGCTCAGCTGTCGAAGGAAGGCGCGGTGGGAAGCAGCTCGGTCGCCGACTTCGTGGCGCGTCTCGCGAAGCCGAGAGCAGTCTGGTTGATGGTTCCGGCCGCGGTGGTCGACAAGACCGTCGCCGGCCTCCTTCCCCATCTCGAGGCCGGAGACACCATCATCGACGGCGGCAACTCCTACTACGTGGACGACATCCGGCGGGCCAAGGAGCTCGATCCGAAGGGAATCCACTACGTGGACGTGGGAACCAGTGGTGGAGTCTGGGGCCGCGAGCGCGGGTACTGCATGATGATCGGCGGGGAGCCCGAGCCGGTCCGCCGGCTCGATCCGATCTTCGCCACCCTCGCCCCGGGTCGGGGCGACGTCGCGCGCACGCCGGGCCGGGAGAAGATCGGCGGGACGGCCGAGGCGGGTTACCTGCACTGCGGCCCGAGCGGCGCCGGCCACTTCGTCAAGATGGTCCACAACGGCATCGAGTACGGCCTGATGGCCGCCTACGCCGAGGGCCTGGGCATCCTCCGAAGCGCCAACGTCGGCAAGCGCGAGCGCACCGTCGACGCCGAGACCACGCCCCTGCGCGACCCCGAGCGCTACCGCTACGACCTCGATCTGCGCGACATCACCGAGGTCTGGCGGCGCGGCAGCGTGATCGCCTCCTGGCTCCTCGACCTGACCGCGGCGTCGCTGGTGCAGGATGCGTCGCTTTCGAAGTTCGCCGGCCGGGTCTCGGACTCGGGTGAAGGCAGGTGGACGCTCAAGGCCGCCATCGACGAGGGCGTGCCGGCTCCGGTCCTCTCCGCTTCCCTCTACCAGCGGTTCAGCTCACGGGGCGAAGCCGACTTCGAGGACAAGGTCCTCTCGGCGATGCGCTTCCAGTTCGGGGGCCACCTCGAGAAGCCCGAGGGCAAGTAGCGATGACACCGACCCGTTCCGACGCCCTGGTCTTCTTCGGAGCCACCGGCGACCTCGCCTACAAGAAGATCTTCCCCGCGCTGCAGGCAATGGTGAAGCGCGGCCATCTCGACGTCCCCGTCATCGGAGTGGCGAAGGCGGGCTGGACCGTGGAGCAGTTCCGGGCCCGGGTGAAGGACAGTCTGGAGAAGCACGGGGGCATCGACCCACCCGCTTTCGACCGGCTGCTCCGCCAGATCCGCTACGTGGACGGTGACTATGCCGACGCGGCGACCTTCCGCGCTCTGCGTGGCGAGCTGGGTGACGCGACCAGCCCTTCCCACTATCTCGCGATCCCGCCCGTTCTCTTCGGGAAGGTCATCGAGCAGCTGGGAGCGACCGGGAGCGCAGCGGGCGCCCGCGCGATCGTCGAGAAGCCCTTCGGCACCGATCTGGTGTCGGCCCGCAAGCTCAACGAGGTCGTCCTGAGCGTCTTCGACGAGAGCTCCGTCTTCCGGATCGACCACTATCTCGGAAAGCGAGCAGTCAACGGGATGCTCCTCTTCCGCTTCGCCAACTCGGTGATGGAGCCGCTCTGGAACCGGAACTACGTCGACAGCATCCAGATCACCGCGGCCGAGGACTTCGGAATCCAGGGCAGAGGCGGCTTCTACGACGCGACCGGGGCCCTCCGCGACGTGGTCCAGAACCACCTGTTCCAGGTCGTATGCAGCCTGACGATGGAGGCGCCCGTGGGCCTGGACAGCGAATCGATCCGCGACGAGCGGGTGAAGGTGCTGAAGGCCATCCGGAGCATCCAGCCCCAGGACGTGGTGCGTGGCCAGTTCCGCGGGTACCGCAGCGAGCCTGGAGTGGCGCCGGCGTCCCAGGTGGAGACCTTCGCGGCGGTCCGGCTCTTCATCGACTCCTGGCGATGGAAGGGCGTCCCCGTGTACCTGCGCACGGGGAAGTCGCTGCCAGTCACCTGCACCGAGCTGGTGGTGCGGATGCGCCGCCCACCCAGCATGTACGAGGGCGCGGAGCTCCCCCGGAACTACACCCGGATCCGCATCGCTCCGGAGATCACCCTCGCCACCGGCGTGAACGTGCCCGCCCTGAACGACGACTCGCCGACCGAGATCGAGATGGTCGCGAGCCATCAACCGCAGAAGGGCGAGATGGAGGCTTACGAGCGCGTCCTCGGCGACGCGATCGCCGGGGATGCCAGCCTGTTCGCGCGGCAGGACTTCGTCGAGGAGGCGTGGCGCATCGTCCAGCCGGTTCTCGACCGGCCGCCTCCGGTCGAGGAGTACGCCCCTGGAACGTGGGGCCCGGTGAATGAAGGCCTGACGCCCCCGGGCGGCTGGCAGAACCCAGTGGTGAAGAGGTAGCGATGGAAAAGAATCTCGATCAGCTCAGCATCGACACGATCCGGACGCTGTCGATCGACGCCGTCCAGCAGGCGCAGTCCGGGCATCCCGGCACGCCGATGGCGCTCGCTCCGTTCCTCTACACGCTCTGGAACCGGGTGATGAACTTCGATCCGCAGGACCCGATCTGGCCCAACCGCGACCGGTTCATCCTCTCCAACGGCCACGCCTCGATGCTGCTCTGGTCGATTCTCCACCTCACCGAGACGAAGGCGGTGAACGCCGAGTACGAGCGACTGGGGGCGCCCGCGGTCACGCTCGACGACATTCGCCGTTTCCGGCAGCTGGACAGCAAGGCCCCGGGCCATCCCGAGTACCGGTGGGTCTCGGGCGTGGAGTCGACGACCGGGCCGCTCGGCCAGGGTGTGGCCACCAGCGTCGGGATGGCCATCGCTCAGAAGTGGCTGGCCAACCGCTACAACCGGCCGGGGTTCGCGGTCTTCGATTACAAGATTTACGCCCTCTGTGGCGACGGTTGCCTGATGGAGGGCATCGGCTCGGAGGCGGCCTCGCTCGCCGGACATCTGCAGCTCGACAACCTGTGCTGGGTCTTCGACAACAACCACATCACCATCGAGGGCAACACCCGGATCGCCTTCACCGAGGACGTGGCCGCTCGCTTCCTCGGATACGGCTGGAACGTCCTCCGGGTCGGGGACGCCAACGACTGCGAACGGCTCGAGGCGGCGCTCCGGACCTTCCAGAAGACCACCGGTCGGCCGACGTTCATCATCATCGACAGTCACATCGGCTATGGCGCTCCCCACAAGCAGGACACGGCCGCAGCGCACGGTGAGCCGCTGGGCGAGGAGGAAATCCGGCTCACCAAGCGCAGCTATGGCTGGCCCGAGGAGGCGAAGTTCTTCGTGCCCGAAGGGGTGAAGGAGCACTTCGCGGCGGGGGTCGGCGCACGCGGTGCCGTCGGTGCTCGCATGTGGAGCGAGATGTTCGCGGTGTACAAGCTCGAGCACCCCGAGCTCGCCGCGGAGATCGAGCAGATGCAGCGGCGGGACCTGCCCGAGGGCTGGGATCGGAACCTGCCCACCTTCCCCGCCGACGCGAAGGGCATCGCCGGGCGTGAGGCGTCCGGGAAGGTCTTGAACGTCCTGGCGCAGAACATCCCCTGGTTCCTCGGCGGCTCGGCCGACCTCGGCCCGTCGAACAAGACGCTGCTCACCTATCCCGACGCGGGTGACTTCCAGCCCGAGAACCGCGGCGGAAAGAATCTCCACTTCGGCATCCGGGAGCACGCGATGGCCGCGGCGGTGAACGGGATGGCGCTGAGCAAGCTGCGACCCTACGGCGCCACGTTCTTCATCTTCAGCGACTACGCGCGGCCGTCCATCCGGCTCTCTGCGCTGATGGAGCTCCCGACGCTCTTCGTCTTCACCCACGAGGCGATGGGGGATGGCGAGGACGGCCCCACGCACCAGCCGATCGAGCACCTGATCTCGATGAGGGCCATCCCCGGGCTGGTCACGATCCGCCCTGCGGATGCCAACGAGGTCGTGGAGGCGTATCGCTTCGCGGTGCCCCAGAAGCACCGACCGGTCGCGTTCGCGCTGTCGCGACAGACGCTGCCCACCCTCGATCGCAGCAAGTACGCCCCAGCGAGTGGTCTCGCCCGGGGTGCCTATGTCCTGGCCGAGGCCCCGGGAGGAAATCCCGAAGTCATCCTCATCGCGTCGGGGAGCGAGGTCAGCGTCGCGGCCGAGGCACACGAGAAGCTGAGCGCCGAGGGGATCCGCTCCCGGGTGGTGTCGATGCCCTCCTGGGAGCTGTTCGAGGAGCAGCCCGCGGAGTACCGGGAGGCGGTGCTACCTCGCGCGGTGACGGCCCGTGTCGCCATCGAGCAGGGTTCCACGCTCGGCTGGGACCGATACGTCGGACCCACCGGCCGGGTCATCGGGATGCGCACCTTCGGAGCGTCTGCTCCGCTCAAGGCACTGCAGCAGAAGTTCGGCTTCCGTCCGGACCAGGTCGTGGCCGCGGCGAAGGAGCAACTCGGGCGGAGATGAACGTGACTCGAGCCGATGGCCGACGCAGCCCTCGTCCCGGCCGGATGTAACTCCGAGCGCGAGCCACCGCGTCTCCATCTCGAGGCCCAAGGAAGTGGCTGGCACTGATCGAGGAGGCGGGATGCCAGCGCCAGAAGGGAGGGGGCCCTCGATGCGGCCGGCTTCCTCTCCGTGTCGCGCGAGAGCACGAGGTCCGTGTCGCTGCGAATCGGGTCGAGCGCGTACTCCGCAACATCCATGAACGCCCCTCTGCAGGGTGACCGTAAGAAAGGCCATTTCGGACATGGCCGGCGGCTGCCTCGGTCTTCGAACCGTCCTGCCCCGGGCTCGCCCGGATAGATTCAGGTCGTTTGCATCATCTGGACTTCCGAGGACATCGGGCGTTCTCGGGTTCTCGCGGCGGCGTGGACGCCGTTGGGGAAGACTCGACTGACGGAGGGCGGCGGTGCACGACCGCGATCTCATCGTCGGAGTGCTGGCGGCCCAGGCGGGGTTCGCGACTCCGTCCCAGGTGCTGACCGCTGCGGCCGCCCGGCTCGTCGACTCCGCGCCGGACTCTCTCCTGACCCGGCTGGAGCGTACGGGAACGCTCAGCAGTGAACGGCGGAAGATCCTCGAGGCCCTGGTCGAGCAAACGATGGCGGCGCGGAGGGGCGACGCTCGCGCGGTCCTCGAGTCGCTCGGCGCCACCCCGGAGGTCCTCCAGACGCTGGCCTCGGCCGTGCCCCCGCCGCCAGCGGACGGGCGGCCGCCTACCGCACTGCCCGACATCCCGCTCGAGCGGCACGGGCAGTACACGAGACTCCGGGAACTAGGCCGAGGGAGCCAGAGCATCGTCCGCGCCGCCCGCGACGAGATCGTCGGTCGCGAGGTCGCGCTCAAGGAGCTCGCGGTGCTGCTCACGCCCGCCGAGGATGACTCCTCGCGCGCGGCCAGAGCGCGGTTCATCCGCGAGGTGCGGCTG
>Ga0081540_1004603_pt1 | contig 10441 bp, 3 predicted proteins | sample TabmetS2T1R1_FD_71024 | JGI IMG/M metagenome (GOLD analysis project Ga0081540, IMG submission 71024) | Tabebuia heterophylla rhizosphere microbial communities from the University of Puerto Rico - S2T1R1 | ecosystem: Host-associated > Plants > Roots > Rhizosphere ... | reverse complement strand
TGGCGACAGGCTACCGGGGCCTATGCTATGGTACTGTTGCAAAAGATAGAATGGGAATAGACGCATGAGAGTCCTGATCACCGGGCACCTGGGTTTCATCGGCGCGGTAATGGTACCCCTGGTGCAGAAAGCGGGCCATGAGGTTACCGGCCTCGACATCGGGCTCTATGACGGGTGCGATTTTGGTCCCCCTCCGGCGCCGATCCGTGAGATCCGCGCCGATCTGCGCGACGTGGATAGCAGTCTCCTGAAGGGATTCGACGCCGTCATCCACCTTGCAGCACTGTCCAATGATCCCTTGGGCGACCTCGACGCCCAGCTCACCTACGACATCAACCATCTGGCCACGGTTCGTCTCGCAAGCCTCGCGCGTGAGACTGGCGTCGGCCGGTTCCTCTTCTCGTCTTCGTGCAGCAACTATGGCGCCGCCGGCGACACGGTGCTCGACGAGAATTCGCCCTTCAATCCGGTCACGCCATACGGTGTTTCGAAGGTTCGGGCCGAAGGCGATTTGCTGAAGCTCGCATCGGAGCGTTTCTCGCCGGTGCTGCTCCGCAGCGCGACGGCTTACGGCGCCTCGCCACGTCTTCGTTGCGACATCGTGCTCAACAATCTCACCGCCCATGCCGTCGCAACGGGCAAGGTGCTGATCAAGAGCGACGGCACCCCCTGGCGGCCGATTGTTCACGTGGAAGACATCAGCCGCGCCTTCATCGCCGCGCTCGAGGCGCCGCGCGAAGCGATTCATGCGCAAGCTTTCAATGTCGGAAGGCCCGAGGAGAACTACCGCGTGCGCGAGTTGGCGGAGATCGTCCGCGATACGGTGCCGGGTTGCGAGCTCGAGTTCGCTGGAGATGCTTCGCCCGATACGCGCAACTACCGGGTCGATTGCTCGAAGATTGCCCGGGCGCTGCCGGACTTTGCTCCGCAATGGACGGCGCGCAAGGGGGCTGCTCAGCTCTACGAGGCCTACCGCGACCACGGCATTTCCCTGGAGGAGGTCGAAGGCTACCGCTACCGCCGTCTCGGCCAGATCAAGCGTCGCCTCTCGGCAGGCGACCTGGATGGCACGCTGCGCCGGAAGGCCGCGTAAACCGCCGTGTCCCCCACGCCGGCTGCCAGAGCATGATCCGGAAAAGCGGGTACCGGTTTTCCCTCGCGACAAACGCGGAACGCGTTTGCGCGGAGATCATGCTCAAATCAAAGAGCTAGAGCGGGATGACGATTCGACGAAAGGTCATCATCTAGGTGACGCCAAGCCACGGCCCGCGACCGACCGCAGCCTCTATGTCGCCCTTTCACAAAAAGCTGACAAGCAGGCCGTTCGCGCGACTACCGTCGGACGGCCAAGTTGTACGCGCGACGAGCGACAAGCGTCGTGCAGAAACCTATCATGCGCGCTTTGGCGGCGGGTCCCAAATCCGACCGTCCTACGGAAACGAAATATTCCCAATAGCGGCGATAGCGGGAGATCTGTGTCCCGACTTTGGTGGCATACCGAGGGTCAAGGACTTCCTGCCAGCCCTGGAGGTTGCCCTGAAGCATCATTGCAGAGGCGTGTGGGATCTCTACTCGCAGCAGCGATAGCACCTCAGGGACCTCGATGAAGGGGCCTTCGAGCGCGAGCTCTGCTAGTATCGAGATATCAGCCCACATGTGACTCATATGGAGCCGTGTCTTGCCCAGCAGCCTCGAGCGCATCACGCCAAAAAGGTACATGCCGGTATTTTGCGTGCCGGCGCGGTTAAGTTGATCGAAGTCGGCGGTGAGTGCTTGGAATCGCTCCGCGCCGGATGGCTGGTCGTAGCGATGCGCCTGGGTCCAGTCGTACCGGTCGACGGGGTTCCCGTTGCCGTCAATGGCACGACTTAACGGGTAGGCCACTGCCGCTGTGGGATTCGCATCGAGGGCTTCGATGCATCGTTCGAAGAACGTCGGCAGGCAGATGTCATCGTGTGCGACCCATTTGAATAGCTCGCTCTTTGATAGCTCAAACGCCTTGTTGAAGTTTCTGGTGAGACCAATGTTCACGTCGTTGCGCACGTAGCGAATTCGGGAATCGCGCGCGGCAAAATCACGACAGATATCGCCAGTCCGATCGGTTGACGCGTTGTCGCAGATGATCATCTCCCAGTCGGTGAACGTTTGGGCGATGACTGATTCGATTGCCTCGGCGACGCATGCGTCCCCGTTGTAGACGGGGAAGCCAATGGTCAGGCGTTTGGATGCGGCCTTTGATGTCATTCTGATCCTCCCTGCACGCAATCTCTGATGGTTCCGCCGCCACATAGCCCGATCAGCGGCCCGCAGCGTCAACGGCTGAGAACGCATGTATCAAGATACGAAAGCTGTGGCCGGTGAAGCTAGTGGTTACCGGTGTTATTCTTAACATCACCGCGTTGGCGACCATCCGAATCAAAGCATCACTATCCAGTTACGGGAGAGGCCGACTGGCGTGCAAACAGGCACTTCTCTATCGGGCTGCCCGTGATGACGCGGAGGCCCATGCCATGTTTGCCGGATTTCGGGGCAAATGATCCGCAGGAAATGCTGCAATGCGAAATAGTCGTCATCCCGGCGCGCGACTGCCGCGCACCTCGCGTCTTCGCTGCATCATTTCCCTGCGAAGCTGGCCGCGGTTTTGCTCCGGTGGCGCAACATGGCCGGGATCGGTCTCCGAACCTGCGATCGCGGCGGCCAGGCTGCCTAATGTCGTAAACTGGAAAAGACGAACAAGCGATATCTTGATTCCCAGCTCCGCGCGGATCTTCTCAACGGCCCGGACCATCATCAGGGAATTGGCACCCAGATCGAAGAAGTTATCATCAACCCCTATCTCGTTCAGTCCCAGCAATTCCCGGAAGACGGCGGCAAGCTTGCGCTCCACTTCTGTGGCAGGCGGATTGAACGGCGTGGCGGTCTCGTGGCGCGCGCCGTCCGGCGAAGGCAATGCCTGTCGATCGAGCTTGCCGTTGGGGGTCAGCGGCAGCGCCTCCAGCGGCACGAATGCCGAGGGAATCATGTACTCCGGCAGAGTGCTGCGCAAATGCTGTCGCAGTTCGGGCACAAGATTAGCCCCTGCGACTGCCCGGAACGCGGGGCGATTTGCGTAGGTGGACAAGTCGGCCGCGGGGAGGTCGCGGCTTGACGCTCTTTCCGTCGCTGCCATTTCCGTCGGAGCCGCGGCCGCTTCCGCCGCTTTTCGGAGCCTGAAGACGGCATCGAAATATGCCGGTCCTGCGGCCGACCACTCGATGGCCACCTCATAATTCGCGTCGAGTGCGCGCACGTCTTCGGGATCGATCCCCGAGGGCAGAGAGGAGGGGCCCGCAGCAATCTCACCCAGCCGGTCGGCGGGAGAGCGGGCGTTGAGTGCGCGCAGCACGGCCAGCGGCGCCGAAACCCGGGCGTTGGGGATTCCGGTAATGCGCAGCGAGGTCGGCCCGGACCGAACGATCGTCTTCAGGGCCTCGAGCGTGCAGGGCTCGGGGGCTCGCTTGGTGTTTGTGACCATTGGCAATCGCGGCATTCCACCACGTTTGCGGATCACCACGTCGTAGCGGAAGCGGGTCATCTCGCTCGGCTGGCGACCGAGCTTCAGTTCCACCTGCACGTCCCCGACTTCGGGAAGCCGCTGCCGGAGCGACAGGAACAGATTGGGGTCCAGCACCAGTTCGGACTCTTCATCGAGCCGCTTCTTCAACCGGGCCTGAAGCTCACCTGCGGAAGCGTCGGACGAGACCTTCTGCAATTCGATCTCGCAGAGCATCGCTTCCAGCAGCGCACGGCTGCGCACGTCACCCACAAAGATCGCACCACCCGGGGCCAGCCGCTCGAAGGCCGCCACCAGCACGTCGAGGAGATACTCCACACCAGGGAAATATTGGACGACCGAGTTGATAACAATTGTGTCGAAAGGCCCGCCCTCGAGGGCGGCCAGCGTATCGGCGGCCCTTTGCTCCAGAACCACGCCGGAAAGACCTCGCCGATCAGCCTCAGCCTTTACCCGCGCCAGAGCAGCTGCGGACAGGTCGATGCCGTGATACAGCTCGCAGCCTGGCGCGATGCGGAACAGAACCATCCCCGTACCGAAGCCTACCTCGAGCACGCGGCGGGGATGCAGCTGCTGAATCCGTTCGGCCGTGCACTCGATCCATTCGCGCATTTGTGCTTCGGGAATCGGATCGCCCGTGTAGCTGCTCCTCCAGCCTGCGGTCTCCGAGGCGCCGTCATGCCGGTAAGTCTCGTCCCAGATCACCTCCCAGTGCGCAGTAGTCGGAGCGCTGCCCTGGGTGGGCGCGACGATGTAAGCGATGAGCCGCTGTGCGCCGGCCGCATCCGGTCCGGCCACGACCGCGCTCTGCCGCACCGAGGGATGTCGATTCAATACAGCCTCGATCTCACCCGGCTCAATCCGGTGACCGCGGATCTTCACCTGATGGTCGAGACGTCCCAGGTACGCTAGCGTGCCGTCAGGAAGCCACTGCCCGAGATCGCCGGTCCGGTAGAGGCGAGATTCAGGGCCGCCAAAGGGATCGGGGACAAAGCGCTCCCGTGTCAGCTCAGGTCGTTCCAGGTAGCCCCGGGCCACGCCAGCGCCACCAATCAGAATCTCACCCGATACGCCGACGGGCAGTGGCCGCAGGGATCGATCGACAACATAGACCGTGGTGTTTGCAACCGGCTTTCCGATTGTGATCGGATCATCGGCGCCACCCACCGGACTGGTGGTTGACCAAATGCATGTCTCTGTGGGGCCGTACATGTTGTGGATGTCGCCCCGGTAGCTTGTCCGCAATCGCTCGACCAGCGTGCGCGGCAGGGGTTCGCCGCCAAGAAGCAGCTTGCGTAGCGAGCCTAACGCGTCGAGCGAGGCTTCGTCCGCAACCAGCATGCTTGCCAAAGACGGGGTAGCCTGAAGGTGAGTCACGCCGTAGCCGCGAATCTGCGAAGGAATATCCAGAACCGGCTCGTTCGAGATCGGGACGACGGACGGATTGGCCATGCGACGCAACTCGTCCAGATAGGGGAGGCTGGCCAGCACGTCGTCCGCTGCGACTCCGAAGTCGATCAGGCAGGCGATCTCATCGACGCCAAATTGTTTCAGTTTTTCGATCGTAGCCAGGCACGAGGTCGGCGATCCGAACAAGCCTGCGGTCTTGAAGTAGCGCTCGAACGCGTGCTCCATGATGACGTCGAGCTCCTCGGGCTCCAGATCGGCCAGGTTCATGTGCGGCGCGGCCTGTTCTTTTCGGTCATCGCCCTTGGCGAAGGCGGTCAACTCCCATCGCATCTTGGAAATGAGATCGGTCGAGGTCTTCAAGTATTCCAGGAACGGACCTCGCACCTTGCTGCGCACGGCGTCCACGTCTGGGCCGACGAAGGTGTGCAGCATGAGGGTCACTATGCCCGCCCCATCGTGGCCGGCGTCGGTCCAGGCTTTGCGGTAGATGGCAACGTTCTCAACAAGTTGCTCGGGCTTCATCACCAAAAGGTTTGTCAGCACGTTGGCGCCCAGCCGTCCGGCAAGCGCGAAGGTCTCCGGCGCAGAGCTTGCGGTCACCCACATCTTGGGTTCGTGTTGCACTGGAGGTGGAAAAGTTTTCACTTCAACCAGCTGACCGTCACCGCCAACCGCCTTGACCGCCTCTCCGCGCCAGAGCGCCTTCACGGTTTCGATGCCGCTGGCCATCAGCTCACGGCGGTTCTTGTAGTTTTCCGGCTGCAGCACGAAGTCGCGGGCGTGCCATCCAGACGCGAAGCTCAGTCCGACCCGGCCGTTGGACAGGTTGTCCACGACGGACCATTCCTCTGCGACACGAATCGGGTTGTGCAGCGGGAGGACGACGCTTCCGGCCCGGATGCCGATGCGCCGGGTAACGGCTGCGACTGCGGCGCCAGTCAGGGCGGCGTTTGGGTACAGGCCGCCGAAAGGATGGAAATGACGCTCCGGCGTCCATACCGCGGAGAAACCGTGCTCGTCGGCATACTTCGCTCCTTCAAGCAACAGGCGGTACTTGCCGCCGGCCGCCTCGGCCGCGTCGGCGGCAAAGTAGAATAGGCTGAAATCGATTGGCTTCGCGTCCAATCCCGTTTTCATCGCCGCGCGCGCCACCCGCTCGGGCTCATGCTGGATGACCACGGTGAAGCCGCGCACCAGCGTCCAAAACAGCTCCAATACCGAAATGTCAAAGGAGATGCTGGTGGTCGCGAGCCACACGCCGGGCTCCGTCCCCAACACCTGGTCCATGGCGGTGAAGAAGTTGGCGACGTTGCGGTGCTCGATCATCACCCCTTTGGGACGGCCAGTGGAGCCCGACGTAAATATGACATAGGCAAGGTGTTCGCCGGTCATGGCCACGCGCGGGCGAACCGCTTCTCCGGCTTCTCCGGCCGCATCTACACACAGCGCATGGGTGTGAGGCGGCAGCGAACCGGCCAGGTTCGTGGTCGTCACCACCAGGCGGGCTCGCGTGTCCTCAAGCATGAGCGCGATTCGCTCACTGGGATACGACGGATCCATCGGCACATAGGCGGCACCAGCCTTGAGGATGCCAAGCAGACCGACCAGCATTTCGATCGACCGATCGACATAGATGCCGACCATCTGGTCGGGTTTCGCACCGTGAGCGATCAGCGCCTGGGCCAGATGGTTGGCGCGCCGATCCAATTCCTTGTAGGTGAGCGAGCGGGCGCCGTCGACTAGCGCCACCTTGTCAGCTGTGCGATCGACCTGCGCTTCGAAGGCCTCGTGCACACAGTGCGGCCCCGGCAGCGGCTTGGCGGTATCGTTCCAGATCTGCAGTGCCGATCGCGCATCCTGCGATGGCAGCCGTGGCAAGTCGCCGAGCCTGGTCTCAGGGCGGTCTGCAATCGCGACAAGGATCGCCTGCATCAGGTCGGCGATCCGCTCGACGGCGGCCGGCGCAAAACAGCTCGGATCGTAGGACAGCTTGAAGGCCAATTGGGGGCCGTCATAGGCCATCACGTTGAACGGAAAATTGGTCTGGTCGTGGAGGGTGAAGTCGCGACGCTGCCATTCCTGACCGAACGATTTCAGGCGTGCGTCATCGGTTTGAGAATTGAAGACGATGATGGATTCAAAGAGTGGCTGCCCGCGAGGCACATCGCTGGTTCGAAGGATATCGACAAGTGGGGTGTGCTCGAACCGGCGCAGCTCGATCTGCTGGCCGCGCAGTTGGCGGCAAAGTTCGAGCGCCGGCAGCTCGGAGGGTAGCTTGACCCGCATCGGCACCGTATTGATGAACAGCCCGAGAACACGGTCGGCGCCTTCGATCGACGACCGACGGCAGGCCCTGGTCACTCCATAGACGACATCATCCTGGGCCGAGAACGCCGAAAGGACGAGCGCCCAGGCGGCCTCGACAAAGACGGAAATCCGCAGCGATGCCCGGTCGCAGAGATCATGCAGCTTGCCCGTGTCGGCTGACGGGAGGGCGAATGCCAGAGTGGCATGACCTGCCGGGGGTTGCGCATCCCAGGCAGCAATTCGCAGCGCTTCGAGACTGGTCGGCGTCCGGAAGCCTGCCAGAGAGCTGCGCCAGTAGGTATCGGCTGCCGCTGCGTTGGTCGTCAAATGCTTTTGCAGCCAGGCGATATGCTCCCGGTATGCCGGGCGCTCTTCGAACAACGGCTGCTCGCCGCGCCCCATCGCTGCATAGGTGTCGAACACCTCCTTCACAACGAAGGCGTAACAGGAATCGAGGATAGCGTGCGAATACGTGAAGAAGAGCTGATGGCGATCGGCGCCAAGGTGCAGCACAGTCACCCGCCACAGCGGTGCAACGTCGAGAGCGAAGGCGCGTGATCGATCGTCGGCAAGAAAACGGCTCAGCGCCTCGGCTTGCGCCTGGGGCGTCATATCAGACAGGTCGCGCACCTCGAACGGGACCTCGATCTCATGCAGGACCTCCTGGACAGGGGTTTGCAATCCTTCCCACTGGAATCGGGTACGCAGAATCGGGTTTTGCTTCGCAACCCTGGCCCAGGCAGCCGCCAGGCGGTTCGTGTCGATCGGCTCATTGAGCCGTACTTCAAGCTGCTCGACGTCCACGCCCCGGGTTCGAGCCTCGAGGTGATGGAACAGCATGCCTTGCTGCAGCGGCGAAAGGGGATAATTGTCCTGGAACATGATACTCCCGAAGGTCACCGCGCGCGGTCACTCGGATCGGGAAGCACAGCCGATTCGGACCCGTCGGGCACTGTTATAATAATTGGCAAAATCATACTATAAATCAGGCGCAATATGGCTAATATAGTCGGACGCAATTCAGGAAGCGAGGCTCAATTCGCGGTCTTGTTATTATCAGGCTTGGCCCGGACACGTCACCTGCAGATTAACCTTACTGTCGATGTGCAGCAGTCAATAAGATTTGTTATCGCGTCCCATGAACGGGGGATGACATATGCATTGCGATTGCGCTCAGGGTGATTAACGGCCGCCTAACCAAGCTATCCACCATCGACCGACCCGGCAACGTGGCGTTGAGTGTCGGGCGCAAACGCGGTCCATTAACCCACCTTCGTATTTCAGCTTGAATCATGCCGTGCTTTACATTGATTTGCGGGTCTCGGAGCGTGCCCAGTGCAGGATTTAGTGATGCCAAACGGAGGCACGTCAAGTAGCGAAGCATCCTCCATCGCGATTGTCGGTATGTCGGGACGTTTCCCCGGCGCACCCAACGTGGCAGTGTTCTGGGAGAACGTTCGCAAGGGGCGCGAAACCATTCGCGTCTTCACCGAAGAGGAGTTGCTTGCCGCTGGCGAGCGGCCCGAGCTTGTGCGCGACCCGGCCTATGTCAAGGCGTGCGGCTACCTGGATGACATCGACAAATTCGATGCCGCTTTTTTTGGTATTTCCCCTCGGGACGCCGCGGTCTTCGATCCGCAGCACCGCATGTTTCTCGAATGCGCATCGGAGGCGTTCGAGGACGCGGGCTACGTAGGCGCGAAGATCGAGGGACCGGTTGCCGTCTTTGCTGCGTCAGGCGCGAGCGAATACTTTACCTACAACCTCGTCACCAACGAAGAGGTCCTGCGCTCGATTGGCGCGTGGCTGTTGCGTCACACCGGTAATGATCCGAACTTCCTCGCAACGCGCGTGTCCTACGAACTCGATCTCGTTGGCCCGAGCATGAACGTGCAGACAGCTTGCTCGTCGTCGCTCGTTGCGGTTCATCTCGCTTGCCAGAGCCTCCTCAACGGAGAGTGCGATGTGGCGCTTGCGGGCGCCTCCACTATCTATCCGGAGCAGCTAGGCTACATGTACAGGCCGGGGGAGATCCTGTCTCCTGACGGTCACTGTCGTGCATTCGACGCCCAGGCCGGAGGCACGGTGATGGCGTCTGCGGTCGGTTGTGTCGTTCTCAAGCGGCTCTCGGACGCCGTGCGAGACGGCGACAGTATCCGCGCAGTGATCCGCGGCTCGGCCCTCAACAACGATGGCTCGGACAAAGTGGGGTACCTCGCCCCAAGCGTCGGCGGGCAGGCTCGGGTGATTTCCGAGGCTCTGGACCTCGCCGGTGTCGCTCCCGAAGACGTGTCGTATGTCGAGGCGCACGGCACTGGCACGCTCATCGGCGACCCGATCGAGATCGCTGCCCTGGTTCAGGCCTTCGGGCCCGAAGTCCAAAGGCAATCATGCGCCATCGGCTCGGTCAAATCCAACATCGGTCACGCGGGCGAGGCCGCGGGCATGTGCAGCCTGATCAAGACCATCTGCGCTCTCCAGCACCATGAACTGCCGCCCTCGCTTCACTATCAAACGCCAAATCCGCAGGCCGACCTTTCCAGCTCGCCATTCTTTGTCAACGCCAGCCTGCGGCCGTGGTCGGTAGCACCTGGCAAGACGCGGATCGCGGGCGTCACGAGCCTCGGCGCCGGCGGCACCAACGCTCACCTGATCCTGGAGGAGGGGCCGGCTGCATCTGCACACAGCCGCCGTGAGGCAGGATCGCAACTACTTTTGCTCTCCTCACGCAGCGCCGCAGCGCTCGAGACCTCGACCAGCAATCTGGCCAGCCACCTGCGGGCGCATTCCGGGCGGCCGTTGGATGAGGTCGCATTTACGCTGATGGCCGGGCGCGAGGCCTTCGAGTTTCGTCGTTCTGTAGTGGCGTCCGACGCGGCCTCTGCGGCGGCTCTGCTTGAGGGCGCAGATTCGCACCGGGTGATTACGGGCAAGGCCGCGCGCGAGCCTACCACCACGGTGTTCCTCTTCCCCGGCGGCGGGGCGCAGTACGCCGGAATGGGTGCAGAACTCTACGAAAAGGAGCCGGTCTACCGCGACGCAGTGGACGCATGCCTTGCCGTGGTTCAGCCCCGGCTCAAGGTCGATCTCCGTCGCTTGATGTTCCCGCCGCCCGACGAGGTGGCCAAGGCGGACAAGCAGTTGGAAGCTCCCTCCCTGGCGCTTCCTGCA
>Ga0081540_1004602_pt1 | contig 10442 bp, 7 predicted proteins | sample TabmetS2T1R1_FD_71024 | JGI IMG/M metagenome (GOLD analysis project Ga0081540, IMG submission 71024) | Tabebuia heterophylla rhizosphere microbial communities from the University of Puerto Rico - S2T1R1 | ecosystem: Host-associated > Plants > Roots > Rhizosphere ... | reverse complement strand
GTTGCCGTTCGGGTCGAATCCGACGCCGGAGACGGCGACCACGTACGGTCCGGCCGGTGAGGTGCTGTCGATGGTCAGCTGGCCGTGGTAGGCCCCGGCGGCTTGCGGCGAGAACTCCACACCCAGGGTGCAGGACGCGCCCGCGGGGATGGTGCCGCACGAGTTGCCGACACTGAAGCCCGACGGCGCGAGTACCTGCTGGACGGTCACCGGCGCCGGGCCGGGGTTGTTGATGGTGACGGGTCGGGTGGCCGTGGTGTGCAACGCCTGATTGCCGAAGCTCAGCGAATCCGGGGCGACCTGCAGCGCGCCGCTGGGCGGGAAGCCGCAGTGGCTGCTCGACCAGCCGACGTTGCCCGGGCCGCGGGTGAGTGCGAAGCCGCTGCCGCAGTCGTACGTACCACTCGCGCCCAGTCCCACTGCGACGACGTGGGAGAAGGTGGCCTGTCCGGGCGCCTGCAGTTGCACGGCGAAGGTACCGGCGCGCAGGATGGCCACCCGGTCGACGGTCACGTTGCTGATCGCCTGGCCGAAGAACTGGATGCCGGCGTACGAGCTGTCGTAAAGGGTATCGTCGTGGACGTCGATGGCACCGGTCATCGGTTCGTCGGCGGCGTAGAACCACAACGCCGCGATCTCGGTTGGCGGGTTTGGTACCAGATCACCGGTGCGCACCAGCAGGTCGCCGAAGATGTGCGTGGTGCCGGCCAGTGGTACCGAACCGAAGCGGTTGCCGACGTGCACTCCGCCACCCTGGGTGACGGTATCGGCCGCGATGTTGCCGTTGATCGTGTTGTCCCGCCCGCCGTAGACGGCGAATCCGTTGGCGAGCACCGGTACCGAGACAGTGTTATGGGTGAACGTGTCGTTGGCATCGGGGTTGCGATCCGACCACATCGCCATGCCGTCGTCGCCGGTGCTGCGGACGAACGTGTCGCGTACGGTGACGTGGGTGACGCCGTTGTGGAGGTTGAGGCCGTCGGCGGTGGTGTCCTGGATGCGGCAGTGGCTGATGGTCAGCCCGTCGAACGGACCGTCGAACCACATGCCCACCTTGGTGTGCTCGATCCACAGGTTGTCCACCGTGGACCCGCCGGCCAGCGATCCGCCGAGGCCGCTGTCGGAGACGCTGTCGTTGCGTTCGGTCGTCTCCCCCGCGATGGCGAAGTCGGCCAGGTGAACCGCGGTACTCGGGGTGGGTGCGAACCTGCCGAAGACACCGACGCCGCTCCCGTGCAGCACCGAGTACCACGGCCCGGCCCCGCGCAGGGTCACCTGGTCGACGACGAGTTGGCGGTTGACAAGGTAGGTACCGGCCGGGAGCCACACGCCGCGCTGCTGGGCCGTACCGGCGTCGATCGCGTCCTGGATCGCCTGCCCCGAGTCGGCGGTACCGGTCGGGTCGGCACCGAAGTCGATGACGCTGAGGTAGCCGGACGGCTGTATCGCGGCGGGCGCGACGTCCTCGAAGTCGGCCAGGTCGATGACGGCCGGTCCGGCCGGGCGCAGGCGCACCCGGGTGCCAGCAGGCAGAGTGGTCCCCAGCAGCGCGTGGGCCTCGTCGAAGTAGTGGTGTTCGCCGCCGTCCGCCGGGTTGTTGGTGAACGGGTAGTTGCCGTAGAAGTGCGAGTACCGGGCGGTCAGGGTCAGGTCGCCCAGGTGCCGTCCGTCCGTGGACAGCGCCAGGGTGGTGTCCGCGCCGTCGGCCACGGAGTACCGCACGTCCACCGCGTTGGCGGGCCTCGCCAGGACGAAGTCGACGTACTGACCTGCGGCGAGGGACACCGCGCGGCGGCCGGAGGCCTCGGCGGCCAGGTGGGTGAAGGCGCGGTCCGGCCCGAGGACGGTTCCGTTGGTGGTGGCGTTCTCGGCCTCGTACTCGGTGAATGCGACGTCGGCGCCCGCGCCGCCCGGGGCGGCGGGCAGCGGCATCGCGGTGCCGGGCAGGGTGGCGGGCGTCGGTGCCGGTCGGTTGGCCGAGGCGGGAGCGGCCAGGGCGCCGGCGGCAAGGATCGCGGCCGCCGCCGCCAGTACGGCGCGGGGTAGGGATCTGGGTGCCATCGGGGGCCTACTTTCGGGCAGGGTCCAGCGACGCGGGGCGCGCCGCGAACTCGGTTCGACAGTGTGGGGTTTCTGTGCGGTCAGCCCTTGAGGCTGCCGGTGGTGAGGCCGGACATAATGTTCTTCTGGAAGATCAGGAAGAAGATGATCGTCGGTACCGCGGCGATGACCGCTCCGGCGATCACGACGTTCTGGCTCAGGCCGTTGGAGAACGCGTAGATCCCGACGTTCACCGTGCGGTTGTCCGCCGATGGTTCGACCAGCAACGGCCAGAGGAAGTCCTTCCACACGGCGGTCACCGAGAAGATGGAGACCACGCCGAGGATCGGGCGGGACATGGGCAGGATGACCGACCAGAGTGTGCGCAGCGGTCCGGCGCCGTCGATGGCCGCGGCGGCCATCAGGTCCTCCGGGATCGAGTCGAAGAACCGCTTGAGCAGGAAGATGTTGAAGGCGTTGGTCACCGCGGGCAGCCAGATCGCCCACGGCGAGTCGAGCATGTTCCAGTGCACGATCGGCAGGTCGATGACGGTCACGTACTGCGGGATGACGAGGACCGTCGAGGGGATCATCAGGGTGGCGAGGATCAGGGCGAGGATCGCCTTGCCCAGCACCGGTCGCAGCTTGGAGAACGCGAACGCGGCAGCGACGTCGAAGACGAGCTGGAACGCGAGTGCGCCGAAGGCGTAGTAGAGCGTGTTGACCAGCAGCCGCCCGAGGCTCAGGTCGGTCCAGGCGTCGAGGTAGTTGCCCGGCTCCGGGTGCTGCGGGTACAGCGTCGGCGGCACCTGGGCCACCTCCTGGCCCGACTTGAGCGCACCGGTCACCATCCAGTACAGCGGACCGGTGAAGACCAGTGTGAACAACGCGATGACGACGACGAGCAGGACCCAGTAGGCCCGCTTGGCGCCGGGCCGGCCCAGCCGCGCGGGCGAGATGAGGGTACGGGTCGCCGGTTCGACGGATGCCATGGCCGTAATCCCTTCTAGTCCTGCTTCGGGCTCAGTCGCATGTACAGGGCGGAGAAGCCAGCCAGCACCACCAGTAGCATCACGCCCAGGGCTGCGGCGCCGCCGAGGTCGTTCTGTTTGAAGGCGTGCTGGTACATCAGATAGACCACCGAGGTCGCGGAGTCCTGCACGCCGGCGCCGCCGGCCAGGATCAGCGGCTCGATGAACAGCTGCATGGTCGCCACCACCTGCAGTAGGAACATCAGCGACAGGATCAGCCGGGTCTGGGGGATCGTGACGTGCCAGATCCGCCGTACCACGCTGGCGCCGTCCAGTTCGGCCGCCTCGTATAGCTCGCCGGGGATGTTCTGCAGGGCGGCGAGGTAGATGAGGATCGAGCCGCCCATGTTCATCCAGGTCGACGCGATCACCAGCGACGGGACGGTCATCGCCTTGGACTGGACCCACTGCGAGGTCGGCAGGTGCAGGGTGTGCAGGAGGTAGTTGAAGATGCCCGCGTCGCTCGGGTCGTAGGCGTACCGGAACAGCAGCAACGCGGATGCGGGCGGCAGCATCACCGGCAGGTACGCCACCGCCCGCAGGTACCCCTGCGCGTGCCGGAACTCGTTGAGTACCACCGCGATGATGAACGGCAGCGAGTACCCGAACACCAGGGCGAGCATGGTGAACCATGCGGTGTTGCGCCATGCGGCGGCGAAGCTGGGGTCGTGCCAGATGCGGACGTAGTTGGCCCAGCCGACCCACGTGGTCACGCCGCGATGGGTGTGCTGGAGGCTCATGATGAACTCGCGGACCATCGGGTACCAGGAGAAGAAGGCGAAGCACAGCACCGCGCCGATCAGGAAGCCGTGCCCGGTCAGGTTGTCGATCACCTTGCGACGCAGCCCGCCGCGGCGGGATCGGGCTTTTGCTGCGGCCCCGCGTGCGGAGCCGGTCGCGGCGGGAAGGACCGTCGAGGTCGCCATGTCTACTCCCGGTGGAGCCGGTGGTCGGGATCAATGTCAGCGGCGCCGCCTCGGCGGGGGGCGGCCGGCGCCACCCCCCGCCGGCCGTCAGGACTGCTGCGACAGCAGCGTGTTGACCTTGGTTTCGGCGGTGGACAGCAGTGCGGAGATGTCCGCGTCGGGCTGGGTGAGTACCGCGGACATCGCGGCGTCCAGCACGGCGTAGATGGCTTGCGCCTGCGGCGGTTCAACCTTGACGTTCACCGGGTTGTTCACGTACGGCGTGTAGTCGTCGAGGTTGAGGTTGGTGTTGGCCTTCTTCAGGTCGTTGTCCTTCTTCAGCGCGTCGCTGCCGGGGATCCAGTTCTGCGGCTCGGGCAGCCCGACCGGTACCCCCTCTGACTTCTGCTCCACGTAGTTGAACTGGCCCTGGCCCGGGGTGAGGTCCTCGTAGTTGACCCACGCGATGCCGGCCTTGATCTGCGCAGGAGTCAGCCCCTTCTTGAAGAAGTAGACGCTGCCGCCGCCGAGCGTGGCCTTCGCGGCACCGTTGTCGCCCGGCATCGGGCCGATCGCCCAGTCGCTGTACTGGCCCTTGAACTGGGTCACGATCGCCTTGATGGTGTCCGGCGCGCCGACGTACATGCCGACCTTGCCGGCGCCGGCGTCGGTGAGCAGGTCCGGCCACGTCAGCAGTTGCTTGGTGCCCATGCTGTTGTCGGTGAACCGCATGTCGTGCAGGCTCTGCAGCACCGCCTTGCCCGCCGCGTTGTTGAACGCGGCCTTCTTGCCGTCCGAACTGACGGCCGAGCCACCGCGCGAGTACAGCTCGGCGGTGAAGTGCCAGCCGCCGGTGTTGCCGGCGCTGTACTCCTCGTAGCCCACCACGCCATTGCCCAGAGCGGCGATCTTCTTGGCGTCCGTGGCGACGTCCTGCCAGGTCGTCGGCGGCTTGGTCGGGTCCAGCCCGGCCTGAGCGAACAGCTTCTTGTTGATGACCAGACCCATCGCGTACCCGGCGTACCCGATGCCGTAGTACTTGCCGTTGTCGCTGGCCGGGGCCTTGACGCTCGGGGCGAGACTGTCCCAGAGCGGGATGTTCGACGAGTTCAGGTACGACGTGATGTCCGCAGCGGCATCGGCGTCCAGCACCTGGTTGAGGTCGGTCATGTACCCGTAGAACACGTCGGCCTGGGTGCCGCCCTGCAGCCGGGCGGTGAAGTCCGGCGGGTTGTCGCACTGGCTACCCACCGAGATGGTCTTGATCTCGATATCCGGGTGCTGCTTCTGGAAGGCCGCGACGTCGTTGTTCCAGGCGGCGAGGGACTTGCCACCGTTGTCGGTCTTCTGCGGTGGACAGTCCACGGTGATCGTTGTCTTGCCGTTGGCCGAGTCGCTCGACGACTTGTCGGAGCACGCGGAAAGGCTCAGCCCCAGGGCGGCCACCATCGCAAGTGCGGTGACCGTGCGGAATTGCGGTATCAACATCGGTCCTTCCCTTCACGGGAGCGGGAGACGTAAAGGTGTGGCGCGTAGGTTGCCTCCGCGTTACCCGGGTGCTTCAGAGGCGTAGCAGGACCGTACGACCTGTCGCGGCAGAAGTCCATAGGGTCGTGCAAACTTCTGACAAGATCAGCGCAGATCGTTGCGCAAGATCATGGCCGAGGTATGCCGGTCGACGCCCGCACGATCAGCTCCGGTTCGAACGACAGCTCACCGCCACCGGCCGCGTGACCGTCGATCTGGGCACGCAGTGACTCCACCGCCGCGGCGCCCATCGCCCGTACCGGCTGCCGGATCGTGGTGAGCGCGGGGTCCGTCGCGATCATGTACGGCGAGTCGTCGAATCCCACGACCGACACGTCGTCCGGCACCCGCAGCCCCCGCTTGTGCGCGCCGCGAACGGCGCCGAGCGCCATCGCGTCGCTCGCGCACACCAGCGCGGTGGCACCGTCGTCGAACAGGCGCTCGGCGGCCGAGCGGCCACCCTCCATGGAGAAAGCCGTGTGCACGACCAGGGCCGGGCGGTGGCCGTCGGCTCCGGACCGCTCGCGGTAGGCGCGGTAGGCGGCGAGCTTGCGGGCCGACGGTACGTGCCCCACCGGTCCCAGGATCAGCCCGATACGCTCGTGCCCGAGCCCGGTCAGGTGGTCCAGAGCCCGGTCCACGGCCGCCCCGTCGTCGACGCACACGGACGGCAGCCCGTTCACGTCGGCGGGGTTGATCAACACCATCGGCAGAGCCAGGTCGCGCAGCTGGCGGCAGTACTCGGGACCGGCGTCCGCGAAGCTGCCGCCGATGAAGATGATCCCGGTCACCTGGTGGTTGAGCAGCAGCTTGATGTAGTTGGCCTCCGACACCCCGTCGGCCGTGCGGGTACACAGCACCGGCATCAAGCCCTGCTTGACCAGACCGGCGATGACGGCCTCGACGAACGCCGGGAAGATCGGGTTGAGCAGGTCGGGCACCACCAGCCCGACCAGACCGGCCCGCTCCCCGCGCAACGCCGGTGGCCGCTCGTACCCAAGGGCATCCAGTGCCGTGAGCACGAGGTCTCTGGTGGCCTTCGCGATACCTGGCTTGTTGTTCAACACCCGGCCCACCGTCGCCACGCTCACACCGGCGAAGGCGGCCACCTCCGTCATTCTCGTCGCCATCACGGTAGCGTACGGCGATGATTGCAAGATTGGAACCGTTCCTTGCAAGGCAATGCAAGGCCGGCAACGAGGCCGCCTTTCCGGCTGACCTGTGGGCGGTCGTCGAGGTCCACCAGGTGACAGTGTTCCGGTGGTGCGGCGGTTCGCATCGTGCTGGACGCCGTACTGGCACAGATCCCGGACGCCTACCGGCAGGGCACCCCGATCCTGGTCCGCAGCGACGCGGCCGGCTGCACCCACGGCCTACTGGCCCAGTCCGGACAGCCTGATGCGAGCGTGATGTCATCCAGCGCTTGGCGGGGGAAGGTCACCCTCTGTGACGCGCCTCCCCGTGGACACGGCCCTCCAGGCTCCGCCGTGAGTCGGATACGACGAAGAAGACTCGCCGCGACGCACGCCCCGAACAGGCGGTCTGCACCCGGCACAGGCTCATCAGCGACGCCCATGCGCACCCAGCGCCTACCGACCATCCCCAGTCGGCACGCCGCCGACATCCGAGCACGCGCGGAGCATGCTCACATTCGGCCGGGGTGCGTGTTTACCTGTACTCCCCAGCGGCTGCCAACGGTGCCCACCGCAGCCGTTGGCACACGGAGCACACCACGAGATCAACAGCTTCGATGATCCGCCGGGCGTAGGCGAAGCGTCAGGCAGGTTCGCAACCGCGGTGCACTCACATGCCGAGAACATCGCACGTCGGATCGGTCCCTCGATCGGCGGCCTTGGCTGGGTGCTTGCCGTGACCGCCTTCGTCTTCTGCGGTCGCAGCCATGCTCGCGCTCAGGCGCCGCAACCGTGCGCCGTAGCTGACGGCCGACGAGGCCTGCGATGCCGGACCGACCCCGCACCCTGCAGTGACTGTCGGCTGGGCGACAAAAGTCGGCTGCAACCGTAGGGTGCGACGCGGCGTGTTGTCGCCGAACGGCCGGGGACACCGGTCGCCGATGGGGAGGAAGGGCAGTGTGGTCACCTTGATCGACGGGGGCACCCTCGAGAGTCTGTCCGACAGCGGACCGCCGCGAAGCGCCGGGTTCGAGGAGTTCTACGCGGCGTACTTCCGGCCGCTGACGATCCAGCTGTTCGCCTACACGGGCGACCTGGCCACGGCGCAGGACATGGTGCAGGAGGCGTTCTGCCGGGCGCTGGCGCGGTGGAAGCGCGTCGCGGACATGGATGATCCGGCCGCGTGGGTACGGCGGGTCGCCTGGAACCTGGCCACCAGCCGGTGGCGGCGCACGCGGACCGCGACGCAGTTCGCCCGGCGGCAACGTGAGGAGCATGTGGCGGCGCCGAGCCCGGACCGGGTCGCGCTGGCGCAGGCGCTGAGCACGCTGCCGGCACAGCAGCGCCGTGCGGTGATTCTGCACTACCTGGCCGATCTCCCCATCAATGACATTGCGCGTCAGGAGGGTGTTGCCGAGGGGACCGTCAAGTCCTGGCTGCACCGTGGGCGCGCGGCTCTGGCTGCTCAACTGACCGAGAAGGAGAACTACCGTGGCTGACTTCGATGACCAACTGCTGGCCAGCGCGTTCGCGGACTTCCGCGACGAGGTCGCGCCACATGTCAAGCCGGCCGGTACCGCGGCGGCACACGAAACCGTGCACCGCCGGCACCGGGTGCGGCTGATCGCCGCGACCACCCTCGCCGCATTGGTGGTGGCGGCGCCGGTCGCCGCGTATGCGGCTATCGGCGGCGACTCGCACGGCCCGCCGGCCGTGCCTGGCGACTCGCCCAGCGCCACATCCACCGACGTGACGGCCTCGCCTGCGCCGAGCGCGTCGCCTACCGATACCGTGTCCGCGGCGCCCGACGGCCGGATCAGCAAGGCGGATCTTGGCAAGGCGAGGCTGGACATCCCGACCTGGCCCAAGGGCTTCGACGACGGTTGCCCGACCGGCTCGGTGAAGTTCACCGACGGTAAGGCGGGGAACGGCATCGAAGCCCTGCAGGGCGACCCGGTCTTCGTGGACGTCGACCACGATGGTGCGCAGGAGACAGTCGTGCTCGTCTCGTGCAGCCCGCAGGGCAGCGACTACCAGGTCGTCGCCCTCGACCGGGACACGACCGGCAAGATCGTCACCCTTGGCAAGGTCGTCGGCAGCGCCGGTAACACGGGCAAGCAGGGCTCCGACATCATGACGATCTGGGCGGTCCAGGCCGGCGACAACGGCCAGGTCCGGGTCGACGTGGGCGAGTACCGGCCCTGCTGCGAATCGGCGCAGGCGTCCCAGCACCAGTGGCGCACGTACGGCTGGAACGGCAACCAGTTCACCCAAACCGACGGGCCGACCACGTTCGGGGCCAACCCGAACGTCACCGACCTGGCCATCACCGCCGACCGGCTGACCATGACCAAACAGGGCGACGGCTCCTGGGCGGGCACCCTACGCGTGACCATCCACAACGCGGCCACCTTCGCCACGCCGGGCAAGCTACGGTTCGCGCTCAGCATCGACGAGAGCTGGCAGGCGCAGCCGGGCACCGAGTGCAGCTTCACGCCCGGCGAGAACCCGCTCGCCTGCACGCTGCCCAGCATCGCCGTGGGCGCGAACCGGGTCCTCACCATCCAGCTCACCGCGCCGGCCGGCCCCTTGAACACCAGAGGCACCGTCTACGCCAACGCGGTCGACGCCAACGGCGCCGGGTACCCGGACCGCAAGTCGGGCGGCGTCTCGGCGACCGTACAGGTGGTCCAGGGCTGAGCCCGGCACGACGGCCCGCCACGGACCCCAGTCCCGTGGCGGGCCCTCGCTATCCACCGCGCGGAGCGCCACAGCTGGACGCCCAGCTACGCGCTTGCCGCCCCACGCCTTCCTTGCCGCACATCGCTCCGCGCTCGAAATCCGCTCATGCCGAGATGAGTGCGTTGGCGTGGCGCGGGGCCTTGCGGCCCCGCGCCGTGGTCATGGCCTCAGATCGGCACGTGCGGCGCCGGTCTGTGGGTCGTAGGGGTACGACAAATGTTGGTGCACCATCGTCCACGTCTCGCCGCTACGGCGGAACACTCGTGTTCCGCGCGACCACGTTTCTGCCGGCTGTCCGTCCGGGCCATCGAAATGTATCCGGTTGAGGCCCCACGCGACGGCGAGACCGCCCTCCGCGAGGACGGCGAGGTCGGGGACCTGCCAGGTCACCTCACCGGTTCCCGCGTCGAGGCCGCGCTGGCATACCTGCCGGACCTGCCACAGGCCGCTGTATTGCAGCGGTGCGATGTGCTCGTAGGAGACCACGTCGTCGGCGATGCCGGCCATCAGCCCGTCGAGGTCCCCCGCCGCCGTGCTCGTGAACCAGCGTTGATGCAGCGACCTGATTTCCTGCTCCGCTGCCGTGCTGTCGCAGTCCTGCGCCAAGGGGAACGAATGGTGCTCATGGCTGACGATCCAGCGCCCGGCGACCTTGCGGAGCCCAAGCGTAATCCGGAGCCGGTGGTCGGGACGACGGGCGAGGTCGTCCGGTGTTCCACACCGCACAAGCAGGTGCGCGAAAGCCACGTCCGTCCCGGCGGTCGCATCGAGGCGGTCGATGTCGAAGACTGCGCCGTCAGCGATCCACCGGAAGAACGGTGGCCAGCTGTCGCGGTACGCCGGAATGCCTCGAACTCCGTCATCCGGTGGCGGCACGTCGAACATGACGATGTCGCCGGCATGGTCTCTCAGCACGCCCTGCAAATCTTGTGCTCGGATCGCGGCTGCCCACCGCTCGATCAGTTCGGTGATGAGCATTTCGTCGTCTCGGTACTGCTGCCCCACCATGGGTGCCTCCTTTCACCCATACAACCCGGCGGAGGCAACGGATCCATCGTGGTCCG
>Ga0081540_1004601_pt1 | contig 10444 bp, 10 predicted proteins | sample TabmetS2T1R1_FD_71024 | JGI IMG/M metagenome (GOLD analysis project Ga0081540, IMG submission 71024) | Tabebuia heterophylla rhizosphere microbial communities from the University of Puerto Rico - S2T1R1 | ecosystem: Host-associated > Plants > Roots > Rhizosphere ... | reverse complement strand
CGCGCCGGCGACGCGAAAGCGCCGACCGCCAGCATGGCCAGCACGGCGAAAGGCAGCTTCGGGATCGCCGGCGCGCGCATTCAGATCCCCGCGACGAGCGCGCGCACGCGCTCGACGCCCTGATGGAGGAACGTCGCGACGCCGCTGCGCGGATCGCCGACGCTGACGTCGACCGGCCGCTCGATGAGCCCGGAATCGATCGGCGCGGCCGGCTCGATCGGCGCCGTCGGCTCGATCGGCACCGTCGGCTCGATCATGTTCAAGACGCTCGGCACCTCGGGATCGATCGGGACGGCCGGCTCGATCGACACGACCACGATTCCGAACGGCGGCGCGGTGCTGAAGAAGATCCTGCTGGCGCAGCTTCCGCTGGCCGGCGTCGCGTGGGCGACCATCCTGGACGGCACGCCCCTCGCGCTGCAGCCGCCGCAGGCGATCACCTTCTTCGACATGGCCACCTACGGCGGCGCGGGCACGGGAGGCACCACGCCGTGGCAGAAGTTCGCGGCGCTGCCGCTGACGAAGGTGCCGTTCATCACCTCGCTCTGGCGCACCGTCCCCCTCGGGACCCTGCTGCTCGGCAATACGCCGCTCGCGCAGGTCCCGACGCCGCTCGACGCGAACGGGAACCACTACGCCGACTGGGCGACCGCGATCCAGCAGAGCGGCGGCGACCCGACCGACGTGCAGACTGCCACGAACACCGCCTTCGGCGTCGCGATCGCCGGCGACCTCGGCACGCCGAACCTCGGCTCGATCGCGGTTAGCTCGACCGGGACCGCCGGCTCGATCGGCGCGGTGGGCTCGATCGGCGCGGTCGGCTCGATCGCGATCAGCTCGATCGACCTGCGGATGACCTCGCTCGGCGCGGTGCCGCTCGGTGCCGTCGGCTCGATCGGCACCGCCGGCTCGATCTGCGTCGCGACCTGTCCGGGCTCGACGCTCGGCGACGCCTCCGCGGCGAACGCGCTCCGCCCCGACATCACGCTGGCGCAGCTGCTCGCCGCGCTGCAGCCGCCGTACGACACCCTTTCGGTGACGATCGGCCAGCTGGTCCAGGCGATGCTGACGACGTCCGACTACCCGTGGGAGCAGATCGCGATCCAGGGTCTCCAGGACGTCGCCGGGATCCCGCAGAAGGTGCACTACCACGTCGATTTCGACTTCAACTGCGCGGTCGCCTCGAGCTTCTCGGTGCGCGTGCACCTGCCCACCGGCTTCTTCCCGGTCGCCGGGTCGTCGCAGCTTCTCTACGGCGCCGCCCCGGCGGTGACGCTGGCGAACCCGAGCGGCCCGCCCGACCAGCCGAGCTGGGCGAGCGTGAACCCGGGCCCGTGCCCCGAGATCGGGACCACCAAGCACGTGCGGCTCAACTTCGCCGCGCACTCGGGTCTGACCCTTGGCTCGAAGACGTCGGACGTCGCAGTCGACGTGAACGACAGCACCTACTCCGCCTCGAACCAGGCAGCCGTCGACGTCACGCAGCACTGGGAGCCGAACGACGACAAGGCGACCGCGCAGGCAAGCGCGCCGCTGATCGCGAAGGACGCGCTCGTCGTCGGCCACATCGCGACCTCCAGCGACGTCGATTTCTACCGGTTGCCGCTGGACGGGATCGCGCCGGGCTCGAAGATCACCGTCTTCCTGAGGGTGCCCGGCGACGGCACCGACCTCGACCTCGCCTTCAACAAGCCCGCTGCGTCGCCGATCGGCACCGCCGGCAGCATCGGCACCGCCGGCTCGATCGGCACGGCCGGCAGCATCCCGATCGAGGACCCCGGCGCCGGCATCGACAGCTCGAGCCTGGCGCTGCAGCCTGACGCGCAGTCCGACCTGGGCGCGGCGGCGATCGGCACCGCGGGCTCGATCGGCACCGCCGGCTCGATCGGCACCGTCGGCAGCATCTCCGCCAACCGCGGCGCCGTGAACGAGTTCACGCAGATCGTCACCCACGGCGAGACCGGCAACGCCGTGATCGGCGTCAGCGGCTACAACGGCGCCTTCAGCCCGCAGAACTACGTGCTGCGGGTGAAGGTGACGCCCCCACCGCCGCAGCTGGCGTGCGACGCGATCACGGGTATGAACACCGCCACGCCCGGAAGCCTCCCGGCGGTCAACTCGCTGCCGACGAGCACGAAGGCGCTCTTCCTGGTCAACCGCCAGCGCATGGTCGGCCTCTACGGCGCCGCGCGCACGGACGCGCTGCTGAACGGCGGGACCACCTCCCCGCTGAACCAGGTCGCCGCGCTGGCCGGCGCCGCGGTGCTCCCGGTCGACGGCAGCCAGACCGTCCGCAACGCGTACGACCTGTGGGACCAGAACCCGTGCAACCTCGAGAACGCGAACAAGGTCGTCAGCTCGATCAACGACCTGGTCGCCCCCTACCGCGCGCGCCTGACGAACCTCAAGTACATCGTCCTCGTCGGCACCGACCAGGTCGATCCGTACTGGCGCCAGCAGGACCTGACGAACAGCGCGCCCGAGGTCGACGAGGCGAACGACCTCTTCTTCACCACCCGCAACCTGACCAAGGGGAACTCGATCTACGCGACCGCGGCCCAGAACTCGATCCTGACCGACGGCGCGTACGGCCACTTCATCAAGACGAACTGGCTCGGGCACGACATCCCGCTGCCGCAGATCAGCGTCTCGCGAATGGTCGAGACGCCCGAGGACATCACCGCCCAGCTGAACCAGTTCCTGAGCGTGAACGGCGTGCTCAACCCGCACTCGGCGCTGACCACCGGCGACCAGTTCTTCGAGGACGGCGCGCAGGCGGCCTCCACCGCCCTGGCGGCGCAGTTCCCGGGCCTCGCCAACGCGTTCCTCGGAACGACCCCGACGCCGTGGGACAAGCAGGCGGCCCTGACCAACTTCTTCAACAAGAGCCCCGTGCCCGACATCGGCGCGTTGTGGGCGCACTACAGCCAGTGGCTCGCGCAGCCGGCGTTCCTGCCGCCTGCCTTCGGCATCAACGACTTCCTCACGTCGGCGAACGTGACGAATCCGGTCAACGGCAGGCTGCTCTTCAACGTCGGCTGCCACGGCGGGCTCAACATCCCGGACATGCTCCTGCGGCCCGATGCCCTGACGGCGCAGAGCTTGGACATCCAGCGCCGCTTCAAGGACTGGGCGCAGACCTACAGCGCGGGCGCCGCGGCTGTCTACGTCGCGAACAACGCCTTCGGCTACGGGGACACCGACGTCTCCGACCTCTCCGAGCGGCTCTACGACCACTTCGCGAGCGACCTCAACTCCGGCGGGACCGTCGGCGAGCAGTGGGTGCGCGCGCTGCACCAGTACTACGCCGAGCCCTCGAACTACGACGTCATCGACGAGAAGGTGATGATCGAGGCGAACATGTACGGGCTGCCGTTCTACAGCTTCGGCGGCACGCCGCAGAACACCCCGCCGGCCGTCACACCGCCGGCTCACAGCGCGGTCAACGGCGTGGAGACCGCGCACCTGCCGACGCTCACCGGCCTGAACATCCAGGCCAGGCCCGCCAGTGACGGCTCCAGCCTCTTCGTCTCGGCAGCTCACCCAGACGGCTCGACCTTCACGGACGGCGGCGTCCCGTACACGATGGGCACGCTGGCGGTCTTCTACCGGCCGGCCCAACCGACGGTCTCGCGCGAAGTGACCGTTCCCGGCCTTGCCGCCCACGGCGCCTGGGTGCACACCCTGACGACCCACACGATCGACAACGTGAAGCCCTACAAGCCGTACCCGCTCGTGGCCTCCAAGAACGAGAAGCCGGCGAAGGACTTCCAGAACATCTTCTTCCCGGCGGCGGCGGCGAACGTCAACCGCGACGTCGTCTTCGGTGCCCAGCACGACACGGCCGTGATCAACCTCGGCCGCTTCATCCCGAACCCGACCGGCGATCACGGCAACGAGCAGGTCGTCGACACCGTCGGCCTCGACATCAGCTACTCGAACTCGAACGACTTCGTGCCGCCGACGATCTTCCAGACCAGCGCGGTGCAGTCCGGCAACCAGGTCACGGCCTTCGTCCGCGTCGCCGACGACGCCGGCCTGAGCCGGGTGGCGATCCTCTACCACGAGTTCGGCAGCGGCATCTGGCACGTCGTCCAGCTCGATCACGCGAGCGGCGATCTCTGGACGAAGACCTTCACGATCTCGAACACCAGCCCGATCCAGCTCGACTCGGAGGCGATGGACCTCAACGCCAACGTCACCTTCAGCGCCAACAAGGCCGTCACGTTCCAGTCGGTGCCCGACACGGCGGGAGTGCGGCCGTCGATCACGATCGACGCGCCGACGCAGACGCCCGACGTGGGCGGCGTCTTCACGCTCAACCAGCAGGTGCAGACGCAGTTCGCCTGCTCCTCGACTCTCGCGATCAGCGCCTGCAACGGCGCGACCGACGGCGGGCCCTCCGTCAACAGCGGCGGCCTGCTGGACACGAGCAAGCCGGGCGTGCACTCGTTCACGGTCGCGGCCGAGGACGTCGCCGGGAACGCGGCGACCAAGACGGTCAGCTACACGGTCAAGTTCGCCTTCGGCGGCTTCCAGCCCCCGGTGGACAACCCGCCCATGCTGAACGTGACCAGCGCCGGGAGCATCGTGCCGCTGAAGTGGACGCTCCTCGATGCGGCCGGCGGGGCCTACGCGAACATCAGTGCGGTCCGCTCGATCTCGTCCAAGCTCGTGCGCTGCCCGAACGCGACGACCGACCCGATCGGCAACACGAGCGACATCCCGATCGGGACGACCGGGGTCGTGGGCGTCACCGCCGGCGTCTTCCACTTCAACTGGTCGACCGACAAGGGCTGGGCGGGCACCTGCAGGAAGCTGACGATCCTGCTCGCCGACGGCTCGACACCGTTCGCGAACTTCCAGTTCAAGTAGGCCAGACCGGATTCCCGGTCCACGACTCGAGGCGGCTCACCGCCGCGTCGAGCTCCTGCGCGCTGAGCCGGAACGGCTGCGCGTAGGGCACCTGCTCGATCACCGCGCCAGGGTCGCGGCCCGCGACGGCGTCGAGCACGTAGCGCACCGGCAGGCCGTGGGCGACCACCAGCACCGTCCCCTCGGGACGCGCGAGGATCGCGCGGTACGCGCGCACGTAGCGGCCGACCGTCTCGGCGCGGCTCTCGCCGCCCGGGCAGACGTCTTCCGGCCCGTGGGCGTGCGCCCAGGCCCGGTAGTCGGTCAGCGGCAGGCCCTCGAACTCGCCGAAGCGGATGTCGTTCAGCTCGGCGAGCACGAGCCGCTGCACCTCCCGGCCTTCGAGCGCCAGGTCGGCGGTCTCCTGCGCGCGGCCGAAGGCCGAGGTCACGCAGAGATCGATCGGGTCGTCCGCGAGCTCGCGGCCCAGCCGCCGAGCCTCCTCGCGCCCGACGGCGGTGAGCGCGACCCGCACGGCGGGGTCGCCGTTGGTGAGCCCGCCGACGGAGCGCTCGCTCTCGCCGTGCCTGGCCAGGATGACCCGATCCACCGAATCACCCTAACGAGGGACGGTCCTAGATCAGCAGTAGCCGATCATGTGCCTACAGGCAACGCGGGCCGCCTTCGAAGTCTCGCCGCAGGGGCTCGGGGACATGCTCGCCGCATTGGCTCGCGTCTCATACGAGCGGCCTCCGTCGGGAGGCCGTTCCCTTTAGGACAGAGGAGCGGGCGGCGGGGATCGAACCCGCATAACTAGCTTGGAAGGCTAGGGCTCTACCATTGAGCTACGCCCGCGCGCGCCCGGAAGCGTAGCCCGGAGCGGCGGAGGCCGTCCGACCGTTGCGCGATCCTCCGCGGGTGATCCCGGAGCGCATGGTCCGGTTCCGGCTGCGGACGGTCCTGTCGCTGCTGGTCATCATCATCTCGGTCGCGGTCGTGCTCGAGGTGATCTGGATCGCGCGCCACGTGCTGACCTGGGTCGCGATCTCGCTCTTCCTCGCGCTCGCGCTCAACCCGGGTGTGGAATGGCTGCAGCGACGCGGGCTGAAGCGCCGCGGCGCGGCGGCCGCCGTCGCGTACTTGCTCGCGCTCGGCTTCTTCGTTGCGATCGGCTACACCTTCGTGCCCACCCTCGTGCACCAGGTCAACGACTTCGTCGACAAGCTCCCGGACTATGTGCACGACGTCACGCACGGCCGCGGGCGGCTCGGGTTCCTCGAGACGAAGTACCAGATTCAGGAGCGGATCCAGAAAGCAGTCAGTGAGGGCGGCGCGACGAAGGTGCTCGGCCTCTCCGGCGCCGCGTTCTCGGTCGCGAAGAGCGTGATCTCGATCGTGGTCGCGGCGATCACGATCCTGTTCATGACGTACTTCATGCTGCTCGAGGGCCCGACCTGGGTCGAGCGCTTCTACGGCTTGCTGCCCGAGGGCTCACGGCCTCGCTGGCGCAAGGTCGGGCACGAGATCTACCGGACGGTCGGCGGCTACGTCACCGGCAACCTGCTGATCAGCGTGATCGCCGGTGGCCTGACGACGATCGTCCTGCTGTTGCTGGGAGTGCCGTACGCGGTGGCGCTCGGGCTGATCGTCGCGATCCTGGACCTGATCCCGCTCGCCGGCGCCACGATCGCGGCGATCCTGATCGGGGTCGTCGCGTTCCTCCATTCGATCCCCGCCGGGATCATCGTGATCGTCTTCTTCATCGTCTACCAGCAGGTCGAGAACCACGTCCTTCAGCCGCTCGTCTACGGCCGTACCGTCCAGCTCTCGCCGCTCGCGGTGCTGATCTCGATCCTGATCGGGGCCGAGCTGGCCGGGATCCTCGGCGCACTCGGGGCGATTCCTGTCGCCGGGTCGATCCAGGTGGTCATCAACGACTGGCGCGCGCATCGGCACGAGCACCCCAGCACCGCGCTCTGATCCCTCGTTCGAGTCATTGCCGCCTGCCCGAGGCGGGCCGATCGCCCACGTATGGGGAACTCGCGGTTGCTCGTCGCGCTGGCCGCGCTGCTCGCGGTGGCGCTGGCACCGTCGTCCGGCTCGGCCCAGGGGCCCGGCAAGACGACGCAGATGGTGCAGCTGCAGACCGCGCTGGTCGCCCAGATCAACAGCTTCCGCTCCGCCCACGGGCTCGTCCGCCTGAAGGTCTCGGGGCCGCTGACGGGGGCCGCCGACCGTCATTCGGCCCAGATGGCGAAGCTCGGGTTCTTCAGCCACGACTCGGCGAACGGCGAGTCCTTCTCGCAGCGCATCGCCCAGGCGTACTCGCCGCGCGGCTTCCGCAGCTGGACGGTCGGCGAGAACCTCGTCTGGGGCGGGCCCGACATCGGCGCCGCCCGCGCGTTCCGGCTCTGGCTCTCCAGCGCGCCGCACCGCGCGAACCTGCTCAACGCCCGCTGGCGGGAGGTCGGCCTCGGCGCCGTCCACGCGGCGAGCGCCCCGGGCGTCTACGGCGGCGGCGCGGCGACGATCGTCACGGCAGACTTCGGCGCCCGTAGCCGCTAGTACCCTGTCGGCCGACGGGCGCCTGTAGCTCAGCGGAAGAGCGACGGCCTTCTAAGCCGTTGGTCGGAGGTTCGAATCCTCCCAGGCGCATGTGATTGGAAATCCCGGCGCCGGGTAGCACGAGGCGCGATGGGAATCGTCATCAGCCTGATCCTGATCGCCTTCGGGGCGATCCTCACCTGGGCCGTCAACACCGACGGCGGCAGCGTCGACCCACAGGTGGTGGGCGTGATCCTGATGGTCGTCGGGCTGATCGTCTTCCTGATCTCGCTCGTCCTCTGGCGCACCTGGTGGGGCGCAGGCTTCTGGGCGGGCTACGGCGACCCGGCGGCGCCGGGCGGCGTCGTCCGGCGGCGGGTTTACCGCCCGGCCGTGCGGCGCACGACGGAGTACGTGGAGGAAGAGCCGCCTCCGCCGCCTGCGCCGTAGGCGACACCCGAGCCGAAAGGGGCTTGCAGATGGCAGACAAGCTGCAGGGCAAGCGCGTGGCGTTCCTCGCCACCGACATGGTCGAGCAGGTCGAGCTGACGGAGCCGTGGAGAGCCGTCCGGGAAGCCGGCGCGGAGACCGACCTGATCTCGCTGGAAGAGGGAAACATCCAGGGCTTCAACCACTTCGAGAAGGCCGACCTGTTCAGCGTCGACCGCACGGTCGAGGAGGCGAGCGCCGACGACTACGACGCGCTCGTGATCCCGGGCGGCGTCGGCAACCCCGACGCGCTGCGCCTGGACGAGAACGCCGTCCAGCTCGTGCGCGACTTCTTCGAGCAGGGCAAGCCGGTCGGCGTCATCTGCCACGGCCCGTGGATGCTGGTCGAGGCCGGCGTCGTCCGCGGCCGCAAGGTGACCTCGTGGCCGTCGCTGCAGACCGACATCCGCAACGCCGGCGGCGAGTGGGTCGACGAGGAGGTCGTGGTCGACAACGGCCTCGTCACCAGCCGCAAGCCGGACGACCTGCCGGCCTTCAACGACAAGATCGTCGAGGAGTTCTGCGAGGGGAAGCACGCCGAGCAGGCTGCCTCGGCGCGGTAGTCCGTAACCGAGACGCGGCGTCGGCCGCTGTCTCTTCAGACGTTGTCAGCGACCTGACGGGAGGTGGACATGTACATCGGACTTGGCACCTTGCTCGTGATCGTGCTGATCGTCCTGCTGGTCATCTACGTGTTCTAGACCAGCCACCTGCCTCAGGCCGCTGGCGCCGGCCGCCTCGAGCGCGCTGGCGTCAGTGGCTGTGGCGCTCGTCGCGCGTCGGCTCGAGCAGGTCCGGCGTCGGAGCGGAGAGCAACGAGCTGCCCGCCTGCTTCGCCGCGGTGTTCTGCGAGATCCGGATCGTGTCGCGACGCATTCCCAGGCGTTGCGCTTCGGCCTCGAGCTCCGGGTCGGCGTTCCCTCGCCACCACGACCGGAGCTTCTGCAGGGGATTCATGACCGGAGTCTAGTTGCGCAGTACGATCGCGGCCGTGCCGTTCACGCGGAGGAACCTCAGAGAGCTGGAGGACGTCGGCTCCAACTTCGACGGCCCGCCCGAGCTCGAGTTCCGGCACGCGACCAAGGCGCTCGGGCTCGAGCAGAGCGGCCTGAGCTACCAGCGTCTTCCGCCCGACTACCGCTTCCCGATCGGCCACACGCACGAGACGCAGGAGGAGGTGTACGTGGTCGTGCGCGGGAGCGGCCGGATGAAGCTCGACGACGAGGTGGTCGACGTCAGCGAGTGGGACGTGGTGCGCATCCCGCCCGGCACGTGGCGAGGCTACGAAGCCGGGCCGGAAGGCCTGGAGATTCTCGTCTTCGGTGCACCAAGCCTCGGCGAGAACCCGCGCGACGACGTGGACGGCCGGCGTGGCTGGTGGGCTGACCACCTGAACGCCCCTTAGTAGTCAGTGCGCCGACTGGGACTCCGACGTGTTCTTCTTCTTGGTGGAGACCTTCACCTGATGGTGGCGGGCATGGAGGAACTCGGCCCCGCCTTCGGGATGATGGAGGAAGCAGACCCGATGCCCATGATCCGGATGCGGGTGCCAGTCCAGCCGCCAGCACCCCTGGACGTGGCAGTTATGCGCCCGCCAGTAGACGCCGATGCCAGAGAGAACCCCCACCAGGATCCCTGCATCGAAGGCACCGGAGTAGAACCAGTATCCAGAGCCGCCAGGGTGTAGCCATTCCTGCCAGAACAGACCCGCAAGCAGAAACGTTCCGGCCACGGCGCGCAGGGTATTCCTCGCGCCGGAGGGCATCGTCAGCTTCAGGTGTCGGCGATGGCCCCGGGAGGAGTCGAACCTCCGCGCGCGGATTCGAAGTCCGCCGCTCTTCCGCTGAGCTACGGGGCCCGGAAGTCAGTGTGACACGCGGCGCCGCAGGCACAGGGCGGCCGGGGACGCGAGGGGTGGCGGACGGGACTCGAACCCGCGACCACCGGGACCACAACCCGGGGCTCTACCAACTGAGCTACCGCCACCGCGCAGCGGGGCACAGGATAGCCCGTCCCGGGCGGAGACCTACGCTGCGGCGCCGGCGGGAAGGTGGCGCCGGATCAGCGCGTTGACGAGCGCCTGCTGCAGGCGGACGAGCTCGGTGCGGTTGCGCTCCAGCTCCTCGCGCCCGGCGCCGACGGCGCGCAGGGTCTGGCGCTCGTAGACGACGCCGCGGATCTCGTCGCTGAGCGACTCGACGGTGGGGAGTTCGATGACCGTTGCGTTCATGACCGGAGTTGAGACTGATCCCGGCCGGATTAGTTAGTCGCGGTCGTTCTCCTCTTGCGGAGGCTCCCCTCTATCCTTCGCGCAACCGCGCGGGCGTGGCGGAATTGGTAGACGCGGCGGGTTTAGGTCCCGTTGGGGCGAATGCCCTCTAGAGGTTCGAGTCCTCTCGCCCGCATCGCATGCGACGCTCGCTCGCCGGACTCGCAGGGGTCGCGGCGCTCGCTCTGGGCGCGGCGTCGGCCGGTGCGCGTGAGGCGGCGGCCTGGAAACACGGCGCGCCCATGCCGGTGCCTCGGAGCGAGGTCGCCGCGGCGACCGTCGGCGACG
>Ga0081540_1004600_pt1 | contig 10445 bp, 8 predicted proteins | sample TabmetS2T1R1_FD_71024 | JGI IMG/M metagenome (GOLD analysis project Ga0081540, IMG submission 71024) | Tabebuia heterophylla rhizosphere microbial communities from the University of Puerto Rico - S2T1R1 | ecosystem: Host-associated > Plants > Roots > Rhizosphere ... | reverse complement strand
TCCGGGCGATGGCGGTCGATGAAATGCTTGCCGATCCATCCGTCGAGATCATTGTCAATCTGACGATCCCGGCTGCCCATGTGGAAGTGAGCATGAGCGCCCTTGCCGCCGGAAAGCATGTCTACTCGGAAAAGCCACTTGGCCTTTCGACCGCCGAGGCACGTCCCCTCCTGCAGTTGGCGAGAGAGAAGGGCCTGCGGGTGGGGTGCGCGCCGGACACCTTCCTCGGCGGATCGCATCAAACCTGCCGCAAACTGGTCGACGAGGGGGCGATTGGCCGTCCGTTGGCTGGGAGCGCCTTTTTCATGTGCCCCGGGCATGAGGGCTGGCATCCGAACCCCGCCTTCCACTTTGCCAGAGGTGGCGGACCGATGCTGGACATGGGGCCTTATTACATCACCGCGCTCGTCAACCTGATCGGTCCTGTCGCGAGGGTCTCCGGGGCGGCAATCCGGGCAAGATCGGAACGCCTGATCACCAGTGAGCCGCTGAAGGGCACCGTCATACCCGTCGAGGTCGCGACCCACGTGGCAGGAACTCTCGAGTTCGTCTCTGGGGCGGCCGTAACGATGGCGATGAGCTTCGATGTGTCCAAGCATCATCATAGACCGATCGAGCTCTATGGGACGGAGGGATCCCTCAGCGTTCCAGACCCCAACCGCTTCTTCGGGGTCATCGAGCTTGCCACCGCGACAAGAGATTGGATCCAGCAGCCGACCGAGCACCCTTATGCCAGCGGCAACTACCGGAGCATTGGCGTTGCAGACATGGCCCAGGCCATCCGATCAGGACGTCCTCATCGCGCGTCGGGTGGGCTCGCTTTCCATGTGCTCGAGGTCATGGAAGCGTTCCAGCTATCCTCGGACCGGGGCGTTCACGTTACTATCGAGTCGCGACCCGAACGGCCCGCCATACTGCCGACTTCGTTACAGTTCGGGGCGCTTGACTAGCTTCAATCGAATTCACGGTTCTCAAGGCGCTTTTGGCTAGCGGAGCAGCGGCCACGCAGCGAGCGCAATCACGACGGCCCACGCTACATAGGCCGCCGCAAACAGCCTGTTCGGCAGACCGATCGGCGTTTCGGGACCAAGTGGCCGCCCTTCGCGCCGCCACCGCACCACCAAGACCAAGAACACCACAAGGCCAGCCCAGACCAAAAGGCCCATTCCGAGGAACCATGGCCAGAGCGGCGATCCGGTGGCGATGGCGCTCACGGCAAACAGCGCCACGACGATGGGAAAGCCCAGGACGAAGAGCACCCCGAAGACGGCGTGCCATCGGCCAGTCATCGAGCCTTGCTCCTGTGGGGTGGTGATCGGATCAGCCACAAAGAAAGCCGCGCCCAGGGAGCCGATGCTGACAAAGATCAGCAGCGCCGGGACCCAGGCCGACACCACTGGCCGCAGAGCCAGGGCAAGCGCTATGTCGCTCGTCGCCCAGGCGATGAAGGCCAGGTTCATCACCATGCCCCATCGACCGATGGCGAGCTCACTCAGCATCCGCCAGCGCGGACTGATTTCGGGCTTGAGAACATGGGCCAGCAACACTAACCCCACGAGCAGCCCCGAGGCGGCAAGCGATACGATCAGAAACGGCATGCACCCCTCTACCATTGGCTCGCGCAGCCTCGGCCGAAACCATCATTCAGCGCATCTACGTGATGGCTGCCGCGCGATCTCCCCTCAATCGTGGACTGCTGCGAATTGCATTCGGAAATCACTGCATTGCGGAATCGATGCATTTCCATTGTATCTAGATCATCAGGCGAACAGGAGCCAAGAGAATGCGCGAGGCACTCATCGTATGGGGCGGCTGGAGCGGACACGAGCCCGAGCAGTGCGCCTTTATCATCGCCGGAATGCTGCACGACGAAGGCTTCAAGGTCCATGTCGAGAACTCGACGAAGGCCTTCGTCAATCCCGGCTTGTCCCGAATGAGCCTGATCATCCCGATCTACACCATGTCGAAGATCGAGGGAGAGGAGTTGAACGGTCTCACGGCGGCCATTCGCAGCGGTGTCGGTCTTGCCGGCTTTCATGGCGGCATGTGCGATGCTTTTCGGGAGGCGCCCGAATACCATTTCATGTGCGGCGGCCAGTGGGTCGCCCATCCCGGCAACATTATCGATTATCGCGTGAACATCACACGGCCCGACGATCCGGTCATGGAAGGCATCGGGGATTTCGACTACCACTCCGAGCAGTATTACATGCATGTGGACCCCTCAAATGAGGTGCTGGCCACGACCACCTTCTCGGGCGGGCACGACTACTGGACCAAGGGCGTGGTGATGCCCGTCGTATGGAAACGCCGGTACGGCGAAGGGCGGGTGTTCTACAGTTCCCTCGGCCACGCTGCCAAAGAGTTCGAGGTACCAGAGATGCGCACCATCTTCAGGCGCGGCATGCTCTGGGCGGCGCGTTGAATATCGTGAACCGAATTTGCGCGTCTTGCACTTCCCCCGCCCTAAAGGTGGCAGGCGCCGCTCTTTCGACCTGCCGTTGTAGCGCGAGATGATCCTGCAGCCCATGCGTGCCAGAAAGACAGGGCGCATCCTGCACAGCCGCGAAATCCGCGAATGGATATTCGTCGCAACGAGAGAGGCACTCGCGCCTAAGAAGGAGTTGCAAAACCGAGATAGGCCGAACAGCTACGCGCTGGATATGAAAAAGCGCAAACGCAGACGCGCTCGACAGCGTTTACTCCGTCTTTCCCTGGCGGCTCAAGTCGTCCACGTAGAACGGCGGGTAGCCTTGCCGCCGCATCCATTCGTCAAGCGCCTCCTCGAAGATCTGCTGCAAGCTCATGTCATTCTTGGCGCCATGCTGCTTCAGCACATCGCGAGCCGGACGTGGCAGGAAGAGCGTTTCGCGGACGAAATCACCGGCAGCATCGCCATGGCTGCCTGGATTGCGCGCTCGTGCCGGCGCTGGCCCTTCCCTCTCGGCACGTCCTTGCGGCGCTTCGGCGTCGGTTCTCCGGGGCTCGGCGCGAGAGCGCAATCCAGGCGATCGCGGACTGGCTATCGGATCGGAAAAACCTCTCGAGTATTTGTGCGAGGAGGGCGGAGCAGATCGCGAATCGGAAGAACCTCTCGACCGGTGTTTGCGCCAGGGGCGCCGCGCAGATCGCGGCCCACGCACGGATTGCGGATCGGAAGCTGCACCGTCAATTTGGACTGCTCGATTTTGCTTGGTTTGAGCATAAGTCGGCCATGCCTCACTCCATATCCAGCCCAAGGCGCAGATCGACAGAAGCGAGAGAAGACCGACGGTCCGCCGCGACCTCCTTGAATGGTGTAGAGGGTGAGCATTCTTCATTTTGAAGTCCCTCCTCTCGACGCAGACGGTGGCGTCCCTTTTATCTCACGGAGGTGATCCTGCCCTCCCTCGTTCGGGTAGGGCTATTCGCCTGGCGCTGCCAAGTCCTCTGCAATTCGCGCAAGTATGATCGAGAGGCATTCGCGTCCGCACGCGATAGAAACGCACTATGCGAAGCGTGCGGTAGATCGGCGGCACCTGCTGCTTTGACATCGGTGGGGCGCGGGGCGGGGCGACACCTAGCCTATGGGGTATTGTATCATGGGAGATAGACAGCAGCCTGGTGCGTGGCAGATTTGCTCAATCATCCGCACTTCTGCTCGCGTTTATTCCGTCTTAATTGCGGTCTCAGAAGGACGCCTTAGGTCCGGACATCTAATGTAAGTGATTGATTTTATTGGTACCGCTGCCCCGGTTCGAACGGGGGACCTCTTGATCCACAATCAAGCGCTCTAACCGGCTGAGCTACAGCGGCATACCGGTATGCGGCGAAAAGTAAGCCGATCGGGCCGGGCTTGCAAGTGAAAGCCGAACACGTGAGCCGTGCCGGCGAAACGGAGGCCAAGCCAAAGAGAAAGCGAGCGCTTTGCGGCGCTCGCGTCGTATCAGTCGCTCAGCAAATCCGGGGGAGCTGGGTCACCCGGGTGAGCTGCTCCTTCAGCGGCGCTGTGGTCTTTCCCGCAAGCGCGGTGGTGAGCGTCTGCAGCTCCCGAAGCTGATTGGTCAGCGCATCATATTGCCCGCGCATATAGGCGGTCTGCAAATCCACGACGTCGCGCATGGTGCGCGCGCGGGAGATGCTTTGGACAAAGTCAAAATTGCTCTGCGCGTTCAGGCGCCCGAACTCGAACAGCCTCCAGTTGAGTTGGGCCAGGCCCGTCGCAAATTCCTGTGTGCTGGCACGAAGCGCCTCGGAGGCCGTCTCGCAAGCCTCAGTCGTGGCTTCGTAAAAATCGGCCATTGTCTGGGTGCTGCCGCCTACCGCCATGCGAAAACTGTCCTCCGCCTGGCGCTCGAAATTTTTCTCGAGTGCTTCCAGGCGCCGCAAAGGCACGGCCAGCGCCTCAGGCTGCGGCGCTGGCATTGGAGCAGCGATAGTCTCGTTTTCCAGTTGCTGGACGCCGGTCTGTTCATCCTGCGGTGCCGGATGGTTCTCGTCCGCTGGTGTCGTAACGGCAGCGGTGCCCGGGGCCAGCATCTCGTCGTTAGGGTTTTCGGCCGGATGGATCATGTCCGTTTCCTCTCATGCAGGCGTCTGCCAGATCGATTCCGGGCCGATCTGGCAAAACATCACAAGACGCCGAATTAGGCGTGGAGGTTCGGCTGGGCTTTCTGAGCAGCGCTGGCGAGAACGCGGGAGAGCTCAGTTGCCTGCTGGGCGTAGGCTTCCATCTGGTTGCGGGCGTACTGGGTCTGAATGTCGAAGGCTTCCTTGACGTCACGAGCCTTCACGAGACGCGAAGCGGCATCGAAGCTGGCGCGGGTGTTGGCCTCGGCGTAAGCGAGCGCCTTCTCCTGCAGCTCTTTGGCGCCGAAAGCGAAGACTTCGGTCGACTTCGTAATCATGTCCTGAGCCTGGCGGGCGGCATCGACGAAGCGGTCATAGGCATCCTTGGCCTGCTCGACGGACTTGCTGGCGATTTCACGGACGGAGGCGGGAATTTCGAGATCTGGGGTATATTGCATAGGTGTGTTTCCTCGGTTTTGAGTAGCCGTGCGACAGGAATCAGGGTGTGTCGCTCTTGTGGCAACGATCCGCTTTTATCATGATCGTTGTGCAATGCAATATATTTTTTGCAGTGCAAAACCTCAAGGGCTTCCTGGTTAAAAATTTTGCATATGGCGTAAGCCGAGGCGACAAAACCGCAAATATTTACCACAAGGTTAAGAGCTGCGGTGTTTTGCGAAAAAAACGCTGAAAGCATTTGCACCTGATTGTATTGAATCTATTGGCGTCCGCATTCGTTGTGGCTTGATATCGGACGCCGTTCCGAAGTGGGTTCATGAGTGCGAAAACTGACAAGGGCGGCGTTTCGCTTGCCCTTGGCGATCTATTGATGACAGAAGATCCTGTATGGGTCTGGGATATCCGCGCCCGGAAGATCCTCTGGGCGAACCGTGCCGGTCAGGCTTTCTGGGGTGTTGACGGCCTGGATGCGCTGCGTGCACGCCGCTTTCCGGTCCGCGACAAATCACTGGCCCGCATCGCCACGCTGGCGGGTGAAACCGGGCCGTCACGCGAATGGACGGAGACGCTGATTTTCCCCGGCCGCGCTGAAAAAGGGTCCGTTACCTGCTACATGCAGAGCCTGCAGGTCGCAGGTGGTCAGCCTGGAGTGATCGTCAGAGCGCTTGAGGCCCGTGAGAGCTCGCCGAAATCAAAACGTCCTCCTGCGCGCAAGCAAATGACGGCGGTGGCGGGCGATAGAGCCGCTCTGAATGCGATTGCTGCCCAACTCAGGCAGGCTAGGGCAGGGCAGGACCGCAAAGCCGCTACGCTGCCACCACCCGTCTTGGCAGAGGTTCCGCCCGCGCCGCACGCGACTTTGATCCGCGAGTTCTGTCACGAATTGCGCAATCCGCTGACCGTGATCATCGGCTTTGCCGAGCGCATTCGCGATAGCGATTCGGCGCGCGCTCGTTCCAAGGCCAAGGCCTATGCCGAGAATATTCTCGAGGGCGCCGAACTAGCCATGGCGATCCTGCACGATTTCGCCGGCCGATTGCGGGAAGGGGGCGTGTCACCTCAACAGCCTGAGACCGCCAACGTCAAGGCATCAGTCAAGAGCTGTCTGCGACTGGTGGCTCCGCTCGCCAAGCAAGAAGGGCTGACCCTCAGCAAATCGCTTGGTCGACATCTGCCGCAGCTCAGGACCGAGGAGCGGGCGCTGAAGCAGATGCTGCTGAACGTCCTGATCAATGCTGTGCGGCATCAGAAGACGGGAGGCCAGATTGCCGTGACCGCACGGCGGCGGCGTGACGGCTCGCTATTGATCGGCATCAGTGACGACGGCATCGGCATGACCAAGAAGGAGATCAAGAAGGCGCTCGGCGGCAAGCGCAGACAGACCACAAACTCCGGTGACCTGTCGGGATTGGGGCTGCCGCTCGTCAAACGTCTGGTCGAGAGCGCCGGCGGCTCGATCGCGATCGAAAGCGCGAGGCATAAAGGCACCACAGTCGAGATGGCCTTTCCCCCGTCGAGCCTTGTCCGGCCGGAATGAAATGCGTCGAAAGCGTCGCGCGCTGAGCAGAGTCGCGCCGTCACGCCAGCCGTTCGGGATCGTTATATGACTGCTGCGCTTCGTAAGCCGATGAAGCCACATCGGCACGGCGGGCGACAATGCGATTGTCGATGATCGATCAGCCTACTTCGCCCGCGCCTCGGAGCGGTCAAACGACATGCGGCAGCGCTTGATCCAAGGCGGAAGTAGACAGGCGCACGCGACCTTCCGAGAAGCGGTGTGAACCGATCTAAAGCGCTGCCTGCGTCGGCGATTCGACATCACCCATAGATTTTCGAAAGAGTAACTCGACGGGGAAGCCAATAAGAACTGTCGGGCAAACGCCAACGGGCGGGCGTTCCCAGCCATATACGTGCAGGAACTCTGCAAAAATTGTGCTGTGCTCGTCGCATATTTGTCACGAAGTCGACAGAAATAGGGCGGGCAAGACCGGATCGACTTGCTTTGATGTCGATCATGGCGAATTTTGCGTGATGGCAAAGCAAAAATAGCTGACCACAAACCACGGAGGGCACGGTGTGTATACCGCCCTCCGAGACGTTGTTGGGTAACCGTACCATTGTAGTTCAATTGGGAGGGGTAAATGGGCACTAATATTTCCCCGCGCGTGTTATCCGTGCGCGCCTTGGGAGTTGGATTGGCTGCATCTGCGGGGATGATCTTTGCAATGTTTGCCTCTGCGGCGGCGTTTGCAGGAGATCTGGGGTCTGCCGATAGCCATTCTTTTAAAGATCCAGCGCCCGACGATGATTTTTTGACGCGCCCTTATCTGTTTGGCGATTGGGGCGGCACTCGCACCCGTCTAAGAGGGATGGGCATCGATGTCACGTTCTCCGGCGTCAACGAGACAGTCGGCAATGTTTCTGGCGGCAGAAAGAACATAATACAGCAGGCGAGCCAGTTCGCTTTGGGTGCCAAATTCGATATGGATAAGCTTGCCGGCTGGCAAGGCGGAACCTTCAACATCACGCTTTCGGATCGTTTTGGGCACAGTCACGCTGAAGACGCCCACATTCCGGCGCTGCAACTCGATAATGAAGTTTTCGGGCGCGGCAACATCGTTCGATTGACGGAATTATATTACCAGCAGAAGCTCTTCGGCGATCAAGTTCAGATCAAGGGCGGTCGTCTTCCCGTCGCCTCTGATTTTTTCTTCCAGCACTGCGACTTTTTGAATCTATCACTATGCGGCGGTCAGCCCGGCAATCTTCTGGGAGATTACATTTACAACTGGCCGGTGAGCCAGTGGGCCGGCATCGTCAAGTTCAACTTGCCGCAGGATTTTGCCTTCCAGGTCGGCGTCTATGACCGGAATGACAAATACCTCGACACGCGTCCGGACATTGCGCTTTTACCGTCTTGGCCGTCAGATTCGCAGGGCGCTTTGGTGCCTCTCGAATTGCAATGGAAGCCGCGTATCGGGAATCTGCAACCCGGCGATTGGCGTGTAGGCGGTTGGTTTTCGACCGAAGACGCGCAAGATGTGGCGAAGGATATCAATGGCGATCCGTTCCTGGTAACTCAATTGCCGGCGGTGATCGACAGTGGGCGCTCGGGCTTCTATTTCTCCTTCCTCCAGCCGTTGACGTCCGATCCGACCGGGGCCGATCCTAAATATGGGCTCTCGGTCTTCGTGAACGGCTCTTTCGGGGATCAAGAGACTTCGTTCCTCGACCGCCAGATCAGTATTGGACTGATCCAGCATGGCACGTTTCCCTGGCGGCCAAATGATGAGATTGCCTTCGGCTATTCCCAAACCCATGTGAATTCGCGTGTCGCCGATGCAGAGGCCGCGGCCGGTCTGGCGACGCAAGATACCGAGCATGTTTTCGAAGTGTGGTACGGCATACAAGCGACGGTTTGGCTGAATATCCATCTCGATGCGCAATGGATTCACAATCCTGGGGGCTTCTCGGAGTCGGAGAACCCAGACGCTGATGATGCCGTCGTCTTGGGCGCGAAAACCTCTGTCCAGTTCTAACACGGCGGTCACACCCTCGCTTAGCATGTCCGTTGGGTTAGCTGCGCAAATCTGCTTAGGTCCAGATCACCACGCGGATAGCCATGGCCCCAAAGCCGCTTTCGTCAACCGAGGATGCGATGAATTCAGAGGGGATTCTCGCTCGATCCACGAGCAGCAACTGCGAATGGCAACACATCCGACTTTAGCTGCGATAGTCGGCGTTGATGGCGATGTAGCCATTGGTCAGATCGCAGCCCCATACGGTCGCACGGCCAGGTCCGCCGGTTCCGACGTCGGTGCGTATGAGGATTTCCCGCCCGCGCACATGCTTTGAGGCGGCTTCCTCGCTGTAGTCGGGTGCGCGCATGCCGTCCTTGGCCACAAGCACATCGCCGAACCAGATCGCCAGGCGGTCACGGTCGGCTGCCTCACCAGCTTTGCCAACTGCCATCACAACGCGCCCCCAATTGGCGTCGCCGCCAGCAATCGCGGTCTTGACCAGCGGCGAGTTGGCGATGGAGAGGGCGATGCGCTTGGCAGCGGCGTCGCTCTCGGCGCCTTCGACCCGAATGGTCATCAGCTTGGAGATCCCCTCGCCATCCTTGATGATCCACAGGGCGAGTTCCTGCATCAGCTCGTGCAGAGCGCGGGAGAAATCAGCCAGGCGCGGATCGTCGGCGCTGTCGATGCGCGACTGGCCCCGGCTCTCGGCCTCGCCAGTTGCGAACATGAGGAGCGTATCGCTGGTGGAGGTGTCACCATCCACGGTGATGGCATTGAAAGTCATCGTGACGTGCTTTGCAATCAGCGCCTGCAGAGCAGGTGCGCTCACCACGGCATCGGTGAACAAGAAGGCCAGCATGGTGGCCATATCCGGTGCGATCATGCCGGAGCCCTTGGCGATGCCGTTCAGCGTCACCTTCACGCCGCCAATCTCTGCCGTTCGCGAACCGAGCTTGGGAAACGTGTCGGTGGTCATGATCGCGCACGCGGCATCCTGAAAGCCGTCTTCCACCGCCTCGCGTGCAAGCCGGTCCAGGACGCCGGCGAACTTGCTGGCATCAAGCGGCTCGCCGGTAACACCTGTCGAGGCGACGAACACTTTGGCTGCAACGCAGTCGGCAGCCTGCGCGGCCATGCCGACCGTCGCCTCCACGGCTTCCCAGCCGCGCATTCCGGTAAAGGCATTGGCATTGCCGGAATTAACCACCAGCGCCCGCGCCCGGCCATGCGCGAGCTGCGCGGCGCACCACTCGACAGGAGCTGAGCGCGTGCGCGATTGGGTGAGAACCCCCGCAACGCTCGTGCCCTCGGGCAGCAACACCAGGAGCACATCCTTGCGGTTCTTATAGCGGATGCCGGCTTCAGCCGCGCCGAGCCGCACGCCAACGAGCGCGGGCAGAATGGGCAGACTGTCCGGCGCGAAGGGCGAGCGTTTCACAACAGTTTCCTGAGAGACCTACTTCTTCTCTTGCTGTTTTTGAGCGGCGCCGCCATCGGCCTCAGCGTCCATGGCCTTCTTCACGTCGGCGTCGAGGATCTCGATCTTGGCGCCTTCGCGCATTTCCTGGACCGTGGACTGGAGCTTGGCCTGGATCAGCGAAGCGGTGATCTGGTCCCTCACCTCCTCAAAAGCCGGCGGCTGCCGGTCGCGTTTGTCCTCGACCTTGATCAGATGCCAGCCAAACTCGCTTTGCACGGGCGCTGAGACCTTGCCCTTATCCAATGAAAAGGCGGCGTCCGCGAACGGCTTTCCCTTTTGCCCGGGAGTAAAATAGCAAAGACCCCCGCCGCTCTCGCCGCCGGCATCCTGGGAATATTTCTTCGCCGCCTCGGCGAAATCGGTTCCACCGGCCACCTCTTTCGAGATCTTCTTGGCCTCTTCCTCAGTCTTCACCAGAATGTGGCGGGCGCGAA
>Ga0081540_1004599_pt1 | contig 10447 bp, 8 predicted proteins | sample TabmetS2T1R1_FD_71024 | JGI IMG/M metagenome (GOLD analysis project Ga0081540, IMG submission 71024) | Tabebuia heterophylla rhizosphere microbial communities from the University of Puerto Rico - S2T1R1 | ecosystem: Host-associated > Plants > Roots > Rhizosphere ... | reverse complement strand
TGAGGGCGGCGGGATGATCTGGATGCCGCGCGCCGACGACCCGCTCGTCTTCGCGCAACCGGCGAGCTTCTCGCTCGGGCTGCTGCGGCGCGGCGGCGACCTGAGCACGTATTTCTCGGGCTCGAACCTGACGGATGCCGGCGGCGGCGCGGGCGCGTGGCACGCCTCGATCCGCCAGCTGGCGAGCGTCCGGGGCGCGTCGCCGACGGTGGCCTCGACCGTGAACGTGCCCGGGAAGCTCACCTTCGGCGTCGACGTCGCGCGCTCGGCCCGCGCGGGCGACGCCAGCGGCTTCGTCGTGCTCACGCGCGGCGGGGTGACGCGGCGGTTCCCGTACTGGTTCCGCGTCAGCGTTCCGCGCCTGGGCAGCGAGGGCCGGACGGTGCTGCGCAAGCCGGGGGTCTACCGCGGGAACACCCGCGGCCGGCCGGCGCGCGTCAGCTCGTACCGCTACCCGGCCGCCCCCGCGCCGCTCGGCGTGAGCCAGCGGCTGGGGGGGCCGGAGCAGGGCTTCCGCTTCACGGTCCGCGGCCGGGTCGCGAACGCGGGCGCCGTCGTCGTCTCGGAGGCGCCGGGCTCACACGTCTCGCCGCGCCTGGTTCGAGCCGGCAACGAGGACCGGCTCGCCGGATACACGGGGCTGCCGCTGCGGCTGAACCCCTACCAGCCCGGGTTCTTCGGGCTGATCCCGGTCGTCGGGGTCTTCCGGCCGGCGAGGGGCGCCTACGACCTCGTCTTCGACACCACCGGCCGCCGGTTCGCCGGCCGTTTCAGCTTCCGCTTCTGGGTGAACGACACCACCCCGCCCTCGGCGCGGCTGCTGACGCGGTCGGTCGCGCGCGGGAAGCTGGTGCTGCTCCGCGTCAGCGACCGCGGCTCCGGCGTCGACCCCGCCACCATGCTCGCGCTCGTCGACGGCACCGTCCGCAGGATCGTCTGGGACAAGGCACACGGCCTGGTCGGCATCCACACCGCGACCCTCGGTCGCGGGAGCCACAGGCTCGTCATCACCGTCTCGGACTACCAGGAGTCGAAGAACAACGAGAACGCCGCCGCGACGCTGCCGAACACGCGCAAGCTCACCACGAGCTTCGCGGTTCGCTAGCGGGGGTTCCGGCGGTCGTAGTCCTCGATCGTCGGCAGCTGGTCGAGGTCGCGCTCGACGCTCGCGGCGAACTCGTCCGTGTCGCTGCGCAGGACGCGCAGTTGCGACTTGCGCCGCGCCCGGTCGCGCTTGCGCCGTGCCTCGAGGCCGAGCCGCTCGTTCAGCCGGGGCCATTCGGCGCCGATCACCACGGCGACCGCGCAGACCAGCAGCGCGAGAGACAGCCAGGTCACGACGGTCATACTACCGACGCTAAACCGAGCGCCAGAACCCGCCGATAACCCCCGCGTGGGCACGACGATGGTGATCCCGTGGTTCCTCTTCTGGGCGACCTTGATGCGGGCGCTGTTCGTGCGGGCCCAGCTCCTGCCGCCGACCTGCGCCCGCTGCGGTCTCCGCTACGAGCGGCGCGCGCTCGGCGAGACCGTCTGCGCCTGCGGCTAGCCGCCGAGGCCGACCGGTTTTCGCAGCAGCGCGCCGTAGGGCACCCGGGTCGCCGGGTCGGTGTAGACGGCGCGGTAGACGAGCGGGCGCTCCGGCGGCCGGTCGACGAATGAGTACTCGCCGCCGGTGACGGTCGCGCGGCCGATCGCGGTGCGGGGCTCCCCGGGGCGTTCGCGGTAGAGGGTGACCGTCCCGTTCGCCACGCCGCCCACGCGGCCGCTGACGATCACCGAGACGCCGTCGTCCGAGGCCTCGATCGTGACCTTCGTCGAGGGCCGTCGCGGCACCTGCAGCCAGCGCAGGCCGTCCGGCCCGCCGAGCAGCACGTCCCGCCCGCCCCGCGGCGCGACCGCGTAGCCGGCGATCCAGCCGTCCAGCTCGATCTTGCTCCGGCCGCGGACGATCGTCCCGGCCCAGAGGTTGGAATCGCCCTCGAGACCGAGGTCGTAGGCGGCGATCCACTGGTTCGCCGCGACCTCGGGCCCGGTCGTCGGCAGCGCCAGGGCGCCGGTCAGCGCGCGGTCGAGCACGAACGCGGAGCTTGCGAAGCGGTGCCGCTCGACGAGCGTGACGGGCGCGGCCTCGAGGTCGAACGAGAGCAGTGACTCCGTCCAGGCGGCGTGCATGACGCCGTTCGGGCTGAGGCCTGCGAAGACCGGCCCCACCGGGTAGTCGCCGAGCCCGGCGTCGAGCCCGAGCCCGATCCACGTCTTCCTGGACGGGAACCACTCGATCGTGCCGAGCACGCCGCGGTAGCCGTAGGACTCGACCACGTGCACGACGTCCCCGAACAGCACCGGCGCGGCAGGCGGCGGGACGAGGCTCTTCGGGAAGCCTTCCTGGGTGATCCGGCGGGTCCTGATGCGGCCCTTCGCGTCGACGTGCGAGACGAGCAGCCGGCTCTTGAGCGTCGGTGCGTTCCAGCGCGTGTAGCCGATCACCGCCTGGCCCTTCCCGTCGAGTGCGAGGCCGGGCCAACCGAGGCGGAAGAGCGCGCCCACCTTCGCGACCCGGATCGACTGCCAGCCGACCGAGCGCCGCCGCACGAGCACCATCGTGCGGTCGTCCCCGCTCTGGACGAGCAGAACCGGCCCTGCCGCGCCGATCTCGAACGCCATCACGCTCGAGCCCGGGGGGACCGACGCCGCCGCCGTCCGGGTCCAGCGATGCGCCGCCGGCCGCTCGGCCACGAACAGCGTCGAGTTGCGCACCCAGGCCACCGAGGGCGCGCCTTTCGCGTCGAGTGCCAGCAGCCCGTCTTGCACGCCGCGCGCAACGACCTCCGCCGAGGCCCCACCGGCGGTGACCAGCGCAATCGCGGCGACGCACGCCGCTGACCGGAGCATCTTCGGGCGAGCTTATCCGAAGCACCCGCTAGGCTTCCCGCGGGGCTCAGGCCCCGTCTATGCGGAACCGCTGACCGACCACGCGCTCTCGTTCCTTCGGCAGGGGGTTCTCCGCATGCACCGACCTCGCGGCACGCTGGCCGCACGCACGATCGGCAAGTCCTACGGCGAGACCGTCGTCCTCGACGGGCTCTCGCTCTCCGTCACGCCGTCCAGCCGGATCGGCGTCGTCGGCCCGAACGGCATCGGCAAGTCGACCCTGCTGCGCGTGCTGGCCGCGGCGGAGCAGCCGGACTCGGGCGCGGTCACGCGCGAGCCGGCGGGGCTGACCGTCGCCTACCTGGCCCAGGAGCGGGCGCTCGACTGCCTCTCGGGCGGCGAGGTCGCGCGGCGCAAGCTCGAGGCGATCCTGGCCGCGGACGCTGACGTGCTGCTGCTCGACGAGCCGACGAACGACCTCGACTTCGCCGGGCTCGAGCTGCTCGAGCGCTTTCTCGATTCGCATCGCGGCGGCGTGGTCGCCGTCTCGCACGACCGCGCCTTCCTCGAGCGGATGACGAGCATCGTCGAGCTCGAGGCGGAGACGCGGCGGGTGCGGGTCTACGCGGGCGGCTGGAGCGACTTCGTCGCCCAGCGAGAGGCCGCGCGCGAGCGGCACGAGTCGTCCTATGCCGGCTACGTCGCCGAGCGCGGGCGGCTGGAGGAGCAGGCGCGGCGGATGCGGCAGTGGGAGGAGCGCGGCTACGGCCAGGGCCGGAAGAAGAAGAAGACGAAGGACGCGAAGAAGGCGTCCGCCAAGAAGCTCGGCCGGCTCGAGCGCGTCGAGAAGCCCTGGGCCCCGTGGCAGCTGCGCCTCGGGTTGGCGCCGGCGGCGCGCGGCGGCGACGTCGTCGCGCGGCTTTCGGACGCGGTCGTCGAGCGCGACGGCTTCCGCGTCGGCCCGCTCGAGCTGGAGCTGCGTCACGGCGACCGGCTCGCCCTGCTCGGCCGCAACGGAGCCGGCAAGACCACCGTGCTGAAGGCGCTTCTCGGCGAGCTGCCGCTCGCGTCCGGCGAGCGCCGCCTCGGCCCGGGAACGGTGCTCGGCGAGCTGCCGCAGGGCCTCGGGCCGTTCGCGGGCGAGGAGCGCCTGCTCGACCGCTTCGTCGCGGAGAGCGGACTGGCGGCGGGCGAGGCGCGCTCCCTCCTCGCGACCTTCGCGCTCGGCGCCGACGACGTGCTCCGCCCCGGCCGCTCGCTCTCACCCGGCGAGCGCAGCCGCGCGGCGATCGCGCTCCTCGCGGCCCGCGGCGTGAACGCGCTGGTCCTCGACGAGCCGACGAACAACCTCGACCTGGAAGCGATCGAGCAGCTCGAGCTCGCGCTCCAGGGCTACGAAGGCACGGCCGTCCTCGTCAGCCACGACCGCCGGTTCCTCGACGCCTTCGGGGCGACCCGGACGCTGGAGCTCTAGCCCGCGAGCGGCACGAGGCGCGTGCCCGCATCGCGCACATACAAGGCAATGCCTAGGCGCGATTGCTCCGGTACTGATCCCGTCCGGCTGCGCTGGTCGGCAATGGTCGGCTGCGACCTCCTTTGCTCGAAAAGCAGAAGCGCCCGCTTGGCCGGCACTTCTGCTGTGGAAACCAACGAGGGGGCTCGTGGGGGAAACCGGGTTTCCCCCACGGTCTTACTCCCCGGGTTGGACTCGAACCAACAACCCTCCGGTTAACAGCCGGATGCTCTGCCAATTGAGCTACCGGGGAACGGTGCTCGGCGCGCGGAATTGTAGCCGCGTCCGCCGTGACCGGCAGCCTCGCCGCTGCCTCCGTTCAGGGAGCGCCTAGCTCGCCGAGCACGCGTTGCTCGATCGTGACGCCGAAGTGCTGTTCGGCACTTCCCCCGCGCCGAACTCGCCCCCGGCATCACGGTCTCCCGGTCATCGAGCCGAAGCTCGGCTGCGGCTCGTTGAGCTCGACTTCCGTCGCGAGGCCTTCCGGCGCGAGCGGTTGCTCGAGCCCGATCGGCTTTGTGTCCCGTTCGAGCTGCGGCTCTGGCCGGACGCAGTCGACGCCTGGCGAACGCGGTTGAACAGATCCTCGGGCAGGTCGGAGGCTCGCGCCTTCGCCTGCTCCATCACGTCCTTGGTGCGCCGGGTGAACGAGGTGCTCGTCGCGAGCGCGTACAGCCCCGCGCCGGCCGCCGGCAGCAGCATCCACCGAGCGCCCACACTGTGCCGCGCGCCCTTGCCCTTGGCGGCGTCGGCGACATCGGCGAGTCGCTCGGCGTAGTCGATGATCGTCTCCGAAAACCTGTCGATATCCCCCACGGAAGTACCTCCTCGTTGGATCGCTTGTTCAGGGCGTTCCCCGGACTGCCCAGGCGTCAAACCGGGCAACGGCCGCGCCGAGCAGCTCTCTGAAACACCCGTTCTAGGCGAGATTCGCCGCGGTCGCGCGGATCTTCTCGAGCTGTTCCTGGAGCTCCTTCGTGCGCTCGAGGTCGGCGGTCGCAAGCTCGCGCCGCACCTCGCGCTCGCGCAGGCGCAGCAGCAGCTCCTTGGCCGTCTCCTCGTCGATCCCCTCGGTGGCCGCGCGCGCGTCGAGCTCGGCGAGCAGCGGCACCAGCTCCTCGTCCGGCTCGCCCGGCTCGAGCCCCGATCCGCGCGCCCGCCTGTCGCTCGCGGAATCGATCGCCCGGGCGCACCCGGACAGTCCCGAGGCGGCGGTCTTCCTCGCCGCGACCCTCCGGGAGGACGACCGCGACCTTCCCGGGCGCGGCGAGGCCATCGCCCGGGCCGTCGCGCTCGCTCCGGAAGACCCCGATGCGCTCACGGCCTCCGCGGTGGAGCAGGCGCGCACGGGCCAGGTCCCCGCGGCACTCAGGACCGTCGAGCGTGCGGTCGCCGTCGCGCCCTGGAGCCCGATCGTCTTCCGCGTCCAGGCCAACCTCCTCGCTTCCGTCGGTCGGTGCGACGAGGCCCTCGACTCGGCCCGCCGAGCGCAGGGACTCCTCTCGCACCGCGCGTCGTCCGAGCTGGTGGCCGCGGTCGACCGCGATCTGCAGCTCATCACCAGGCGCTGTTCCCGCGCGCAGGCGCCGGCCAGCGAGCGATCACCCGTGCGTGCGAACCCGTGACCACCGGTGATCGGCTCCTGGCCGGGTCCAGAAGGCTGGACTCCCTGCGAGCTCGAGTCCATCCGCGGCAGGTTCTTCGGCGAGCGCGGCCGTTCCGCTAACCTCGGCCGGCCGGATGCGCCCGCTCCTCTTCGCCGCCCTGCTCTCCCTCGGGTGCGCGCACGCATGGCCACCACCCATCGAAGGCTGGCGGGAGCTCGACTCCGCTCACTTCCGGCTGCGGACCGATCTGCCCGAGGACTCGGCGCGCAGGACCCTCGAGAAGCTGGAGACGCTCCGCTGGTTGCTCCAGGCCGCATGGTCGACGGGAGGAGACTCACCCGGCACCACCCAGGCGATCGTCCTCGATCAGCCGGCCGAGCTGCGAACGTTCACCGAGGTGATGGGACTGGCGACCACCACCCGAGGCGGGGCGTTGATCGTGACCGCGGGAGCGGTGTTCCGGTTCGGCGACCGTTCCCCCGGCGTCCACGTGCTCGCGCACGAGATCGCCCACGACCTCATTCGCCGGCGAATGCCCGGAGCGCCGCGGTGGTTTCACGAGGGCCTCGCCGGCTGGCTCCAGACGGTCGTCCCCCTCGACGACCACCGGGTCCGCTTCGGGTTCGAGTTCGCGGGCGGTGACCCGGAGAAGCTGTCGCTCACCAGCTCCACGCTCCTCGTTCCGAGCCGCCTCCTGTCCCTGGACGAGACAGCCTTCCGGAACTGGGAGACCGCGAGCGAGGCGGAGCTGACGGACCTCTATCTCTCCGCACGACTGTGGGTCTCGATTCTCCGCACCGAGGAGCCGCAGCGAATGCGGGCTCTGGAGAGCGCTCTGGCGAACGGGACCTCGTGGCACCGGGCCTGGGCGGACCTGCGACGCGGGATCGACGTCCTGCGGCTGCAGGGGAAGATCCTGCGTTCCCTCCAGACGGGCTGGACGCCGGAGGTCCGCGCGGTCTCGCCCATTCCGTCCTCGGTCACGCGGGCTGCTTCCGATCGGGTCCTTCCTCCGTGGGAGGTACACCTCTGCTTTGCCGATCTCTGGGCGATGGCCGCGCGAACCCGCGGGGGCGAGGCCCTGGCAGCGAACGTCAAGAGCGAGCTGGAAGCCGCAGCGGCCGCCGCTCCGGATGAGCCCCTTCCACAGGTACGCCTCGCGGACCTCGAATCCGATCGTGACCTGCGGCGCGCCCGTGCAGAGGCGCTGGTCCAGCGATTCCCCGGCAGCGCCGATGCCCGGGTCTTTCTCGCCCGCGTGTTGCGTGACGACGGTGGGTCGCTGGAGGGTCGTGAGACGGCCGCGATCGCCGCGGTCAGGGCCGCGCCGGACAACGTCGATGCGTTGACCGCGTACGCCATCGAGGTGCTGCGGAGCGGGAACTCCGAGAGCGCCCTGCGAAGCGTCGCTCGGGCCGAGGAGCTCGAGCCCTGGAACCCGAGCATCTTCGTGGCCCGCGCGCTGGTGCTCGGCGCCATCGGCCGGTGCGACGACGCGGCGGATTCGATGCGACGCGCGCTCGACGTGCTGCCGGACGATCCGCCGGCCGCCGACGTCCGCACGTTGATCCGGGAACGCGAGCGCATCGTCCAGGCCTGCCGGTCCCGACCCGTTCCCTGAGGGGAGAACCCCGGCGCCGCGCGGGGTGTAAAGTGGGCAGCGGGTCTCAGCGATGCGCGCCCTGGCCGAAGACATCCGCTCCTTGCCCACCGGCGTCGGCCTGCTCGAGGACCCGATCTACAACCGCGGAACGGCCTTCACCGCGGAGGAGCGCATCCGCCTCGGCCTCGACGGGCTGCTGCCGCCGGTGGTGGAGACGCTGGACCAGCAGTCCGTTCGGGCGTTCGAGGCCTACCGGCGGAAGGCGGACGACCTGGAGCGGCACATCTATCTGCGCGCCCTCCAGGACACCAACGAGACCCTCTGCTACGCCGTGCTGCGCAGGCACCTCGCGGAGATGGTCCCGGTCGTCTACACGCCGGTGGTCGCGCAGGCCTCCACGCAGTTCTCCCAGATCTATCGCCGGCAGCGTGGGTTGTTCATCTCCTACCCCAAGGCCGACCGGCTGGATCTGCTGCTGGAGAACCGTCCCCGTCGCGACGTGGACGTGATCGTGGTCACCGACGGGGAGCGGGTCCTGGGCATCGGCGATCAGGGCGCCGGCGGGATGGCGATCTCCATCGGGAAGCTCCAGCTCTACACGCTCTTCGGCGGCGTCGAGCCCTCGCGCACCCTTCCCGTCCTCCTCGACGTGGGGACCAACAACGCCGAGCGGCTGGCCGAGCCCGACTACATCGGCTGGCGCCACGAGCGGGTGGGCGGCGACGCCTACTTCGAGTTCGTCGACCGGTTCGTCACCGCGGTGAAGCGAGTGCTCCCGGGCGTGCTGCTCCAGTGGGAAGACTTCGCGCGCGCCCACGCCGCTCCGCTGCTCGAGCGGTATCGCGACCAGCTCTGCACCTTCAACGACGACATCCAGGGCACCGCCTCGGTGGTGGTGGCCGCCCTGAGCGGGGCGCTGGGGGTCACCGGCGGCCGCTTCCGCGACCAGCGCATCGTGATCGCCGGGGCGGGCAGCGCGGGAGTCGGCCTGGCCGCGTACCTCCTCGAGGCGATGCGCACCGAGGGCCTCTCGGCGGACGAGGCACGCCGGAGGCTCTTCCTGGTGGACCGCCAGGGGCTCGTCCACGACCGGCTCCCGGACCTCACCCCGGGCCAGCGGGCCTACGCGCAACCGTTCGAGGCCGTCGCGAGCTTCGGGCACGACGAATCGGGCCGCATCCCGCTGGACATGGTGCTGGACCGGACCGGGGCCACCGTGCTCCTCGGCGTCTCGGCGGTGTGCGGCCTCTTCGACGAGAAGGCGGTCCGGGCGATGGCTGCCCGGGTCGACCGCCCGATCATCTTCCCGCTCTCCAACCCGATCGAGCGCTGCGAGGCCACTCCCCACGATCTGCTCCGGTGGACGGAGGGGCGAGCGCTCATCGCCACCGGCAGCCCCTACGCGCCGGTGACCTACGCCGGGGTCACCCGCCGGATCGCCCAGTGCAACAACGTCTACATCTTTCCAGCAGTCGGGCTGGGAGTGCTGAGCGTCACGGCCCGCCGCGTCACCGACGGCATGATGCTCGCCGCGGCGAAGGCGCTCGGAACCCGGTCGCCCGCGAGGAAGGATCCGACCGCCCCGCTGCTCCCGGCGCTGGACGAGCTGGTGGGGCTCACTCCCGAGATCGCCCTGGCGGTCGCGCGCGAGGCCCAGGACTCGGGGATGGCGCCCGCCACCCCGGAGGACGCGGTCCGGGCGGCGATCGCGGCGCGCTTCTGGGTCCCAGTCTACCGTCCACTGCTCTGACGCCGCGCCGGTGATAGAGGAGTCCCGGGGCGAGAGGAGGCCCGGGACAGATGGCGCACGGCACGACCGGAGAGAAGGCGGGCACGGTGATCGATGGCGGCAAGCACCGCATCGAGACCGACTCGATGGGAGCAGTGAAGGTCCCGCATGAGCGGCTGTGGGGCGCCCAGACCCAGCGGTCGCTGCACCACTTCTCGATCGGAGAGGACCGGATGCCGCAGGCGGTGTACCGCGCCTACGGCATCGTGAAGAAGGCCGCCGCCAGGGTGAATGCCGAGCTGGGGCGACTTCCGAAGGACAAGGCCGAGCTCATCGACCGCGCCGCCGACGAGGTCATCGCCGGCAAGCACACCCGCGAGTTCCCGCTCTACGTCTGGCAGACGGGGTCCGGAACCCAGTCGAACATGAACGTCAACGAGGTGATCGCCAACCGGGCCATCCAGCTCGCCGGCGGGACGCTGGGCACGCAGGCCCCGGTGCACCCCAACGACCACGTCAACATGTCGCAGTCGTCGAACGACACCTTCCCCGCGGCGATGCACGTGGCGGTGGTGCTGGAGCTGGCCAATCACCTCATCCCCAGCATCGAGGCGCTGGTGAAGGTGCTCTGGGGCAAGGCCCGCGAGTGGGTCGACGTGGTGAAGATCGGCCGCACCCACCTGCAGGACGCCACTCCCCTCACCGTCGGGCAGGAGTGGAGCGGCTACGCGGTGCAGATGGAGGACGCGCTCTCCGAGGTGAAGCGAGCGATGGAGCGGCTCTACCCGCTCGCCGCCGGCGGCACCGCGGTGGGCACCGGGATCACCGCCCCGGCGGACTTCGGCGAGCGCATCGCGAAGGAGATCGCCCGGCTCACCGGCCACCCCTTCGTCACCGCGCGCAACAAGTTCGCGGCGATCGGCTCGCTGGACCCGATGGTGAGCGTGAGCGCCGCGATCCGTGGGCTGGCGGTTCCGCTGATCAAGATCGCCAACGACGTCCGCTGGCTGGGCTGCGGACCGCGGGCGGGAATCCACGAGCTCGTGCTCCCCGCCAACGAGCCGGGCTCGTCGATCATGCCGGGGAAGGTGAACCCCACCCAGGAGGAGGCGGTGGTGATG
>Ga0081540_1004598_pt1 | contig 10448 bp, 2 predicted proteins | sample TabmetS2T1R1_FD_71024 | JGI IMG/M metagenome (GOLD analysis project Ga0081540, IMG submission 71024) | Tabebuia heterophylla rhizosphere microbial communities from the University of Puerto Rico - S2T1R1 | ecosystem: Host-associated > Plants > Roots > Rhizosphere ... | reverse complement strand
CGAGAGGCGCCCCGGCGCGAAGAACGAATCCACCGCCGAAGGGGTGGCGTGGGGGGCGTTGGCCCGGTGGGGGGTTGGATCCTTGGCGCCGCGCCGCCAGTTGGTGAACAGCGTGTTCCACTCAATGACATCGAGCTGAACGTCGAAATAGCATTCCGCCAGCGCCTGCTGCAGATATTCATTCATCGGCAAAGGCTGCATCTGGCCCGATCCCGACGCCGACGTCTGCGTTTTCACCGCCAGCTTCTTGCTGGGACCATAGCCTGCTTCCTGCATCAGCTTCTGGGCAGCCTTCAGGTCATACTTGATCTCGAAGGTCGGCTTGCCGCGCCAGGGATGGCCGGACTCGAACGTTCCGGTCGCCGGCACCATCAGGCCGGCGAGCAGGCCATCCTTGAGGCCTTCGCGATCGATGCAGAGATTGGCCGCCTTGCGGACGCGGATGTCGTTCCAGGGCGAGCCTTCGACGCGTGAGAACTGCCACGGCCAGACATGGGGCGATTCGTTGGCCTGGAGCTGGAAGCCGCGCTGCTTGATCTCCTTGACGGCATCCGGCGCTGGCGCCTCGACCCAGTCGACCTGACCGGAGAGCAATGCCGCGGTGCGGGCGTTCGCCTCCGGCATCGGCAAGAGCACCATCCTGTCAACCTTGGGCACGCGGGCCTTGTCCCAATAGGCCTCGTTCTTCACCAGTTCGAGCCGCTCGCGCGGCGTGAATTTCGACATCTTCCAGGGGCCGGTGCCCGAGGCGTCCTTGGCAAACGCCGCCCATGCGGCCTGAGACTTGGCCTTGGCGTCCGCGCCTTCGGCGGCGTCATAAAACTTCTGCCACTTCGAGGGGCTGGCCATGAACAAATTGGTCAGGTTGATCGGCAAGAAGCTGTCCGGCTCCTTGGTGATCAGCTCCACGGTCATGTCGTCGATCTTGCTGGCGGAGGCCAATGTCGGCATGCGCGAGGCGGTGACGCCGACCTGGCTGGCGTCGAAATGCGGCGCATCCTGCTTCAGCACCTTCTCGACATTCCAGACCACGGCGTCCGCATTGAAGTCGCTGCCGTCATGGAAGGTGACGCCGGGACGCAGCTTGAAGGTCCACTTCTTCTTGTCGGCGTCGTCGACCTTCCATTCGGTCGCGAGCCCGGGAATCATCACGCTTGCCTTGTCGGCCGAAGAGAGGTCCCACATCGTGAGCCCGTCATACATGGTGAGGCCGGTGAAGCGGTTGCCCTCAAAACCCTGATCGGGCTGGCCGAGCGTGCGCGGAATATCGGCAGCGGTCATGCCGATCCGCAGCACCGTTTCGGCGCTTGCGAGTTGCGGCAGTCCGACCACCAGCGCCGTCGCCAGCAGCCAAGCGGTGGCCGTCTTTTTCGAATTGTCATTACGCATATGCAGCAATTCCTTCTCGACTTGGGTGACTAATTCTTATGCAAAGGTATGCAACGCCTGTGCCAAGGACGGCGCATTTGCAGGGGCGATTAGCCGCACAACTTCCGGTGATTGCGCATACAACCGCGCCTTCCATGCTACATCTGGCATCAAGCTTGCATTTTTTAGCTCCAAACCCCGCCCGAAGGAGCTTAATTCATGCGCATCCGAAATTCGATGCTTCTTGCTGCCACAGCACTCATTCTCGGATTCTCTCCTGGCTTGCCTATAATTTCGGCGCAGGCGGAGACCGTTGTGCGCTACGGCATTTCAATGGCGGACATCCCTCTGAGCACCGGCCAGCCGGACCGCGGCGCCGGCGCCTATCAATTCTCGGCCTATACGATCTACGATCCGCTGGTCGCCTGGGAGATGGACGTGTCCGACCGGCCCGGCAAGCTGGTGCCGGGGCTCGCGACCGAATGGAAGGTGGACGAGCAGGACAAGAAGAAATGGCGTTTTGCCTTGCGCAAGGGCGTCAAGTTTCACGACGGCAGCGACTTCAATGCCGATGCGGTGATCTGGAATCTGGACAAGGTGCTCAACGACAAGGCACCGCAATTCGACAAGCGGCAGAGCGCGCAGGTCAAGACCCGCCTGCCCTCGGTCGCCAGCTACGCCAAGATCGACGACGACACGATCGAGATCACGACCAAGACGGTGGACTCGTTCTTCCCGTATCAGATGCTCTGGTTCCTGGTCTCGAGCCCGGCGCAGTATGAAAAGCTCGGCAAGGACTGGGACAAGTTCGCCAGCCAGCCCTCCGGCACCGGGCCGTTCAAGCTGACAAAGCTGGTGCCGCGCGAGCTCGCCGAGCTGACGAAGAATGCCGATTACTGGGACAAGAAGCGATTACCGAAGGCCGACAAGGTCGTGCTGATCCCGATGCCGGAGGCGCTGACGCGCACCAATGCGCTGCTCGCCGGCCAGGTCGATCTGATCGAGACGCCGGCGCCGGATGCGGTGCCGCAGCTCAAATCCGCCGGCATGAAGATCGTCGACAACGTCACGCCGCATGTCTGGAACTATCACTTAAGCGTGCTGCCCGGCTCGCCCTGGACCGATGTGCGTCTGCGCAAGGCGCTCAATCTCGCGATCGACCGCGAAGCCGTGGTCGGCCTGATGAACGGCCTGGCAAAACCCGCCAAGGGCCAGGTCGACCCGTCGAGCCCGTGGTTCGGCAAGCCGTCCTTCGAACTCAAATACGATGTCGCGGCGGCGAAGAAGCTGGTTCAGGAGGCAGGTTATTCGAAGGAGAAGCCGCTGAAGGCGACCTTCATCATCGCGCAGGGCGGCACCGGTCAGATGCTGTCGCTGCCGATGAACGAATTCCTGCAGCAGAGTTTCAAGGAGATCGGTATCGAGATCGACTTCAAGGTGGTCGAGCTCGAGACGCTCTATACGCATTGGCGCAAGGGCGCGGCCGACGAGATGAACGCCGGCATCACCTCCAACAACATCGCCTATGTCACGTCAGATCCGCTCTACGCCATCGTGCGCTTCTTCCACTCCGGCCAGGTCGCGCCTGTTGGCGTCAACTGGGGCGGCTACAAGAACCCGAAGGTCGATGCGCTGATCGACGAGGCCAAGCAGACCTTCGATGTCGCCAGGCAGGACGAGCTGTTGGCCCAGGCGCATGCACTGATCGTCGACGACGCCACGCTGGTCTGGGTGGTGCACGATACCAACCCGCACGCGCTGTCGCCGAAGGTGAAGAAGTTCGTGCAGGCGCAGCACTGGTTCCAGGATCTGACGCAGATCGGGCTGGAGTGAGGGAATCGTAGGGTGGGCAAAAGGCGCATGGCGCCGTGCCCACCATTGGCACTCAACAAGAAAATGGTGGGCACGCTTCGCTTTGCCCACCCTACGGCACTATCACTTCGTCAGCAGCGCAAACGCGCCGTTCCAGTCGGCGGGCGGCGGATCTTCGAGGTAGTCGCGGATGCGCGCCTCGTACAATCTGTAGAGCAGCTCCAGCGAATTCGCCTCGTCGGTCTTGCGGCCCCGTTCGATCGCGGCGAGCGCGCCTTCCCAGTCGCGGTTGCGGTAGCAGGCGAGCATCTCGATGGTCAGGTTGCGCAGGCGCTGGAAGCGGCCGGACTGCGCGGTGTCCTCGCGGCCGGCGATGGCGTAGATCACCTCCGGCTCCTTCTTGCCTTTCACCATGATGAAGTCGAGTTCGAGGATCGCGAACTTCTCCTTCACTGCAAGCGCGGTTTTCGAACCGATGATGATCGGGAAGCCGTATTCCTTGGACTGACCTTCGAGGCGCGAGGCCAGATTGACGCTGTCGCCGAACACCGAATAATTGAATTTGAGATCGGATCCCATGTTGCCGACCACGCAGATGCCGGTATTGAGGCCGACGCCGACATTGAGCGGAATGAATGGACGCCCCTCTTCCTTTGCCTCCTGCTCGCGCGCCTGATTGAGCTCGTCGACGTGCTCCAGCATGTCGAGCGCGGCCTCGCAGGCGTTGAGCTCATGATCCTTGTCGTCGAGCGGCGCGTTCCAGAACGCCATGATGGCGTCGCCCATGTATTTGTCGATAAAGCCCTTGCGCGCGAGGATCGCGTTGGAGAGCGGCGTCAGGAAGCGGTTCATCAGCGAGGTCAGGCCCTGCGGATCGTCCTTGTAGGTCTCCGAGATCGAGGTGAAGCCGCGCATGTCGGAGAACATGATGGTCATCTCGCGCTCCTCGCCCCCGAGCACCAGCTTTTCCGGGTGCTGTGCGATCTGCTCGACCAGCACCGGCGACATATACTGCGCGAAGTCCGAGCGGATCTTTTTGCGCTGTTGCTGCTCGCGCACGAAGCTGGAAAAGATCAGCGTCAGATAGATCGCCGTGGTCGACATCAGGGGATAGGTGAAGTCGATCAGGAGCCGCTGCTGTGTGTAGAAATACGCCGACGTTCCGATCAACGTGGCTGCAAACGCCGCCCCCAGCGCAACGAGCGTGACCGGGCCGAACAGAGGCGCGAAGGCGATCACTAGAAGCCCGAACAGCAGTGCAGTCGCGAACTCGACGGCGATGCCGTAGATCGGCTGCGAGATCACGTCGCCGGTCAATGCGCCCTCCAGAATCTGGGCGTGGATTTCCACGCCCGGCATGTTCTGCGAAACCGGCGTAGTCTTGATGTCGTTGAGACCGACGGCCGAGGTGCCGATCAGGACCAGCTTGCCCGCGATCATTTCGGGCGCAACGGTCTTTTCCAGCACGTTGGTCACAGGAACGTAGAGAGAAGGATCCTGACGGGCGTAGTGGACCCAGAGCTGGCCATTGCCGTCGGTCGGAAGCTCAAAGCTCTTGATGCGGAGGCTCTTGATGCCGGTCTTTTCGGATTTGATCAGAATCGTACCCGAGCCGGTGGCGACCCGAAGCATCTCGAAACTCAGCGAGGGCATGGTCTGGCCCTGCGCCAACATGATCATCGGCACGCGCCGCACGATGCCGTCACGCTCGGGCTTGATCGTGAACAGGCCGCGCCCGGCAGCGGCGTGTTCCAGCACCTTGGTGTTGCGCAGCAGGCCCGGGAACTGGAACATGAAGCGTTGCGGTTCCTCGCCCAGCATCGCCAGTCCCGTCACCGGAAGCGTCTTGTCGAGCGCGGCCAGTTCTTCCGCGGCCCCCGATTCACCGAGCACCACGCGCGACTTCCGGATGGCTTCGGCGAAGACCTCGTCGTTGCTCGGCAGCGCGCGCAATTTGGCGCGGGTGTCCTCATCGAGATCACGGAACGTATCGGCCGCATCGGCGGGATTGAGCCGGTCCGGCTCCGAAAACACCACGTCGAACGCGATCACGACGGCGCCCAACCTGGTCAGCTCGGTAATGAGATCGGCAACCCGCGTCCGCGGCCACGGCCACTGGCCGATCTTTTCCAGGCTCTTGTCGTCGATATCGACGATCGTTACCGGCCTTTCGGTCTTATGGCGAGGGTCGAGCCGCTGGAAGAAATCAAAGGTCCTGACGCGAAGTTCCTCGACCGGCGCCGGGTCGGCGATGCGCAGCGCGGCGAAACCGATCAGCAATGCGAGGCAAAGCAGCCGGGCAAACCCGATGCGCCGCCTGAACCACCTTGGTAGGGCCCGGAGCTTCATGGCTTCGATTGTTCGCTAACTGACGGCGCCAGACAAGCCAGAAGATGGCATCTATATCCCTGAGTTGGCACGGGCGGCGAAGCGCCACATTAGTGATGCGGCGACACGATGAAGTCGCTCGCATGCAAACTGGCGGCGGCGAGCCCCTTGAGGGTGATGGTGTCGCCGGTATCGAGCGTGATCAGCTTGTCGCCGCCGCTGGTCGTCGTCACATGGCCGGGATTTGCAAGCCACTCAGTGATGTTTTCGGCGTTCACGAACTGGGCGAACGCACGGAGATCGATATGGTCCTCGCCCTGCGTGAAGTCGGTGATCTCATCGCCGCTAGGGTCGTCGTATTGGGATTTCGGCGCAAACACGAACTGGTCGGCCTTGGCGTTGCCGGTCAGCGTATCATTGCCTTCCGTTGCGAAGATGACGTCTTTTCCGTCCGTCCCGATGAGCGTGGCGCCATCCCATCCGGATTGCTGGAACACGAAGTTCAAGGTGTCGCTCTGGCCATTTGCGGTTGCAGTCACCGTGACGATATCGTTCACCTTGCTATCGCCGTTGTAGTCCGTCGGCGTGTAAATGATGCCCTTGGCAAACTGAGCATTGATTTCCGAAACATTGCCCGCATCCACCGATGAAAGCGTGCCGTGCAAGGCGCTCGCCGTGATCGTCACATCGGAAGCCTGGTCGTCATCAGACAACTTGATGTCAAAAACGGTGGTGGTAAGCGCATCGTCGTCGTTCTCTACGACCCTGATGCTTTCGGCGCTCAGGACCAGTGCTTCGCTGACGCCGGTGACGCTCACCTTGAGATGCCCATCGCTTCCGAGCACCCCATCGGAAGCGGTGTAGGTGAAATCGTCCTGCGCGGTAACACCATGATCCAGCGCGGCCACCGCCGCCGCCTGCGCGGAGGTAACGCCGAGCGTGTAGGTGTAGTCGCCGGTCGCCTGGTCAATGACAACCCGGCCATAGGTGCCATCAACCGTAATGTGGCCGGACGCCACGACGCCGTTGACGACTTTCGACACAGCAAGCGTGTCGTGTTCGGCGTCAGTGTCGTTGGCGAGCAGGTGACCGGAGATACTTCCCGTGTTGCCGGTAATCGATGCGACGTCGTCGGTCGTGACCGGCGCGTCGTTGACCGGCGTGATATCGATGGTCGCGGTGGCGGTTGCGGTCTGGCTGCCGCCCGATCCGCTGTTGCCGGCGTCGTTGACGGACAGCGTCAGGTCGGTCGATGCGCCCGGATTGTTCGAATTCGCGGTGTAGCTGATCGTGCCGGAATTATCTCCGGAGAGCAGCGCTTCGATGTAGTCGACCAGTCCGGTGATCGTCACAGTGGACGTACCGTTGCCGGTGACCGAAACGGCGTTTCCACCCAGGTCGACGTCCAGGATGCCTTGGCCGACGGAGAGGGTCACCGTTTCGGTGCCGCCATTGCCATCGATATCAGCGACATGCAAGCCGGTGCCGCTGATGACCAGCGGCGTTTGTTCAGTCGCAGCGTAATGCGTCACCGGCGCGGCCGCGGTCGGCGCGTCGTTGACCGCTGTCACCATCAGCGTCGCGGTATCCGACGTCGCGGAGAATGCGGCGGAGCCGCCCGATGCCGAGACATCAGCCATGGTGCCATGGATGCCTGTCGTTTGATCCCACGCTACATAGGTGAACGTGTCCGTCCCGCCATCTTCGCCGTCGGGGACGAACCTGACCATGTCGGTCGCCGCCAGCAGCAAGGCGGAGCCGTCCGACACCGCCGGGAAGGCTAAGAACGTGCTGCCGTCGGTGGAATATTCCCAATGGCCATGCACGCTGGTCGTAGCGGTGATTGCGATACCCTGCAGCGCGCCGTGATCTACGTCGGCAATGCTGGCCCCGAGGAACGAGGCGACGGTCTGGCCGGGATTCGCGGCCTCGTCTTCGGTAATCGTGGTCAGCGATGGAGCCGACGCGGTCAGGACCGGCGCGTCGTTGGTGCCGTTAATGGTGACGTCGATGGTGCGCTCGACCATGCCGCCATGGCCGTCGTCGAGCGTGATCGTGAAGTGCTCGACCCTGGTCTCACCCTGCGCGAGGTACTCGACAGCGGAATCCGGAACGCTGTAGCTCCACTTGATCGCGCCGCCGGTGCCGTTGACGGTGTCGGGATCTACTGTTGCGGTCAACGAGCCCAACGCCCCGGGGGATGCCGTGATGGTCGGACTGATCACGTGAGTGTCGGTGAGGTCGACATCCGCCAGTGCGATCGTGCCGCTGTCGGTCAAATTGCCCGCGGGCGCCGCCTGTTCCGTCACCGCGCCCGTCACATCGGCCGTTGCAACGACAGGGGCATCATTGGAGCCGGTGATGGTGATGACGAAGGTTTTCGACGCAGAGCCGCCGTCGCCATCGTCGATCGAAACCGTGTAGGTCAGCGTCAGGACCTGACCTTTCGCCAGATAATCGAACACCGTCGAGGACGCCGAGAACGACAGGTCAACCGAGCCGGCCGCGGAGCCGGAAGCTTTCGCCACCGTCCCGGGCGTTACCAGCGCGATCAGTGCCGCGTCGTCGAGGGCAAGGCCGGTGGTGGTGCCGGACGCGACGACACCGGTGACAGCGGCGGTGTGGCCAACGTCGGTCAGGTCTACGTCGGTGAAGGTGACGGGGATCGTTGCCGTCAGCGGCGCGGTGTCGGCCTGTTCGGTCAGGTTCTGCTGCGCGATATTATTAACCACCGGGGCGTCGTTGGTACCGGTGACGGTGACGACAAAAGTCTTTGGCGTCACGCCGCCATCGCCATCATCGATTGCGACCGTGTAGGTCAGCGTCAGGACCTCGCCCTTCGCCAGATAGTCGAACGCGGTCGAGGCCGCCGAGAACGACAGGTCGACGGAGCCGGACGAGGAGCCGGAATTCTTGGTCACGGTGCCGGGCGTCACCAGCGCGATCAGCGCCGCCTCGCCGAGCGCAAGGCCGGTGGTGGTGCCGGATGCTACCGCATGGGTGATGGCAGCGGTGTGGCCGACATCGGACAGATCGCGATCGGTAAAAGCGACTGATATCGTCGTTGTCAGCGACGCGGTATCGGTCTGCTCGGAAAGGCCCTGCTTCGCGATATCAGCGATTTCAGGCGCGTCGTTGCTGCCGTTGACGGTGATGACGACATCCTGCGACGTGGTGCCGCCATGGTGGTCATCGACCTCGACGGTGTAGGCCAGCGTGACCGTCTCGCCATCGGCGAGGTAGTCGAAATAGCTGTCGGGCGCCGAGAACGACCAGGACTTCGAGCCGATCACCCCGTTGGTGGAATCGGCCAGCGGACCCAGCGTCAGCCAGTCAAGCTGGACGGTGCCGTTGGCAAGGCCGGTCGTCACGCCAAAAGCCTTGACGCCGGTGATCTTGACCTCGTGCGTATCGGTCAGATCGGCATCGATGAATTTGATTGCGCCGCTGGCGGTATCCGGCGTCGCCGAACCGTGGGTGTCGGCCTTTTCCGAAATGGTCGCGGCCTGCGGATCGCTGGTGATTTCAGCCGTATCGTTACTGCCGGTGACGGTGATGGTGATCGGCTTGGTCACCACGCCGCCATGCCCGTCATCGACGGTCGCGGTGTAAGTCAGGGTGAGGATTTCGCCGTCGGCAAGGAAATCGAACGCATTGTCGGCGACGCTGTAGCTCCAGCTCGCCGCGCCGTTGTGGGTATTGCCGAGGTTCTGCACCACCGTCAGCGGCTCATCCACCGCGGCAATCGCCGCGAGTTGCCTGGCCGTGAGCTGTGAGGTGACGTCGACGCTGGATGCGTTCAGGTAGCTGAAACTGGTGAAGGCGGCGCTCGCCACCGGCCGGTCGGTCAGGTCGACGTCGGTGAAGCTGATGGTGCCGGACGCCGTATGGAGCGCGGGCGATCCCGTCGGATTCGGCTGGTAGCCGCTCGAAAATTCGGCAAAGGCGGCGCTCGTCGTGGCGATGGTCGGTACGTCGTTGGTGCCGGTGACCACGACGTCAGCGCCGTGGATCGAGACGGTGATCGGCGTGGAGACGACGCCACCGTGGCCGTCGTCGACCTGGGCGACGTAGTTGAGGGTCAGCGTCTCGCCCTTGGCGAGGAAGTCGAACTTGCTGTCCGCGATGCTGTAGGTCCAGGTCGCCGAACCCTTGTTGGTGTTTCCGGCTCCCTGCACCACGCTCAGCGGCACCTCGACGGCCAATATCGCCGCCAACTGTTCCGGCGTCAGCGTCGCGGTGACGTCGTTGCCCTGCGCGTCGTAATAGCGGAACGGATCGGTCGTGGAGATCGCCGCGCTAACGACGGGGCGGTCGGTGAGGTCGACATCGGCGAAGGTGACGGTGCCGGATACGGTATCGATCGCCGAATTGCCGGTGCCGATCCGCTCCGTGATCGCGCCGCCGGTCGCCGAGATCGTCGGCTTGTCGTTGGTGCCGGTGATGACGATCGTGAACGGCACGAACGTCGTCTCGTTGGCCGGCGCGTAGTTGGTGTCGACCCGCGCCAGGTAGGTCAGCGTCAGCGTCTCGCCGGCGGCGAGAAAGTCGAACGCACCGTCAGGGGCGTTGTAGGTCCAGTTCGCCTGGCCGGTGTTCTTGCCGTTGGGGTCCTGCACCACGGAGAGCGGCACTTCGACCGCCTTGATCGCGGCCAGTTGTTGCGCCGTCAGCGTCGCGGTGACGTCGGCGCCCTGCCCGTTCTGATAGGTGAAGGAAGAAAACTCCGTTTTGACGCTCGGAATGTCACCGGGATTGACGTCGGCATAGCTGACCTTGCCGGACACGCTGTCCACGGCGGCGCTGCCGGTGGTGTTGGCGCGCTCGGTAAACGAATCGCCGGACGCAAAAGCCGCCGGCGGCCCGGGAATATGAAAAGGCTGCGGACCGGGACCCGTGTTGGTGGAAGCGGCGGCCTTGTCCGGGACGTTGACGAACTG
>Ga0081540_1004597_pt1 | contig 10449 bp, 7 predicted proteins | sample TabmetS2T1R1_FD_71024 | JGI IMG/M metagenome (GOLD analysis project Ga0081540, IMG submission 71024) | Tabebuia heterophylla rhizosphere microbial communities from the University of Puerto Rico - S2T1R1 | ecosystem: Host-associated > Plants > Roots > Rhizosphere ... | reverse complement strand
GTCAGCCGGCCGGTAACGTCCAGTTCGACACCGCGCGAGCGGGCGGGGCCGGAGGCGCGCCCTGTCGATTTGCCGTTGCCGAGATCGTCCAGCACCAGCACGTTCTTCTTCTGGATGTCGTAGACCGCGAGGGTGCCGGACAGCCGCTTGTTGACGTCGAACTTCAGGCCCGTCTCCCATTGCGTTCCCTCTTCGGGCGCAATGGCTGAGTCGACGACAAACCCGGAGGTGAACGCCGCGATGGTCGAGGTCGGCTTCAGCGACTGTGTATAGCTCACATAGTATGAGAGCTGGTCGTTCAGCTTGAAGATGACGCCACCGAGCGGCAGCACCTTGTCGCCCGACAGGTTGGTGTTGGTGATGAAGTTCGGCCGGCCTTTTCCAGCGAGCTGCTCGTATTCCATCCACCGCACGCCGCCGACCACGGACAGCCAGTTTGTCACATGGAACGTGTCCTGGGCGAAGAAGCCGCGCGTGCCGAGCAAGTCGGTCTGCTCGCTGTCGACTGCGGAAGCGGTGGTGCCCGGTGTGACTAGCCCGTAGACCGGGTTGTAGAAATTGAAGCTTGGCGTCGCCTGGCGGATCAGGTCGTGGCGATCGATGGTGCGGTAGAGCGCCTCGCCACCGAACAGGATCTCGTTGCGGAAGCCGCCCACCCAGACGTCGCCCTGAAGATAAGAGGTGCCGTAACTGGCGTTGCTCAGCGAGTTCTGGGTGCCGTCATTGCTGCGCGTCTCGACGCCGGTCTTGGCGTTGACGCCGGTGATGCGGAGCTGGTTGGCATCATAGGTCTCGGTGTTGTAGCTGTAGGCCGCCGTGACCTTCCAATTGTCGTCGAGCTTCTGCTCGACCGAGGCCTGCACCAGGTCTGAGGTGCCCCACATGTTGTTGAAGGGTTCGTCGAGCCGGCGCTCCCTGGGGATCGCCAGCGGTGCGCCGCTGACGAAGGCCGTACCGCGGTCGAACGGGTAGATGAATTCGCGATGCTCATAGGTGAGCTGGACCGTCGTGGTGTCGCCGTACCAGGCCAGCGACGGGTTCACCAGCATCTCGCGGTGGCGCCCAAAATTGCGCCAATAGTCTTCGCTGACGCCGTAGCCGATGAAGCGATAGGCGAGACCGCCGTCACCGATCGGACCGGTGATGTCGAGCGTGCCGTCGGCACCGCTGCGGTTGTTGGCGTAGGTCGAGCCGAGCAGCGTCACCGAGCCGTGCTGGTAGAGCTCGGGACGCTTGCTGATGGTGTTGACGATGCCGCCGGGATCCATGATGCCGTAGAGCAGCGAGGCCGGCCCTTTCAGCACTTCGACACTCTCGACCGCGGCATTGAGACTGCGGCCCTGCACCAGCGGCATGCCATTGCGCATGATCGAACCGTCGCGATTGTCGCCGAAGCCGCGGCGGATGACGGCGTCCTGAGTGCCTGCGAGCGTATTGGTCTGGGTGATGCCGGAGATATTGACCAGCGCGTCGTCGATGTTGCGCGGGAGCTGGTCCTTCAGCACCTGCGCGGGGACGACGTTGACGGTCTGCGAGGTGTCGAGCGGCGAGGCACCGCTGCGCAGCGTGGTCGAGCTCGGCATCGCGCGGTAGCCGAGCTTGGCCGCCTGTTGTGCGACCGCTTCAGCCGCCGCGCGTTCCGACAATGTCGGCGCTGCGGGTGTGGGAGGGCGCGCAACGGCTTGCGCACGCCGCGGAGATTGGCTCGATGCACGCGCCGGCTTCGGCCGCTGCACCGGGGCATCCACCGTCACCGGCGGAAGTGCCGATTGCGCCTGCGCGCTCGCGTTGGAGGGGCATTCGGCGAGCAGCACGGCTGCGCCAATGAGAAGACCTGCACGGCTCCAGCCGGCACCGGTTCGATGGCCGCTGTCGCGGCCATCCAGATGAGCACGCACGTTCGATTCACTTCCAAGTCAGACACAGCATTGAAGCTGGCGCGTCTAACAGTCGCCGGACCTGAAGAGAACCGTAGGCGGGATTGAATCGCTCTAGTGTTGAATCATTCTAAGACCAGATCGCGGCGTTACGGCAATCACCAATTGCCGTCGCACCAGGCGCGACACGCTGCACGAGAATTTGAGGCAGCATGTCGCGATGTTGCGCGATCTCACGCGATGGCAGGAGCGATCAGTTCGTCGAGCTTCCGCTTGAATGCGGCGCCGTCGGACAGCGCGCGAAGCGGCGGACGCACGCGCAGCCAGGCTGCGTCACCCGTCTGCGCCGCCAGGATCGCCTTCAGCGTCGGGAGGAACGACGGCGTCTTCACGACGACGTCGATTGCGGCCTGCATGCGCGCCTCGACATCCCGCCCGTCGATCATGCCCTTGACCAGCTCGGGCACGACATTGGCCATGCCGCAGATGGTGCCGGCACCGCCGGCGGCGATCGCCCGGGCGATGTCGGCTTCATTGCCGACGGTGATGGCGAGCTCGGGGGCAGCTGCGCGGAACGCCTGGAATTGCTTGAAATCACCGCTAGAGTCCTTCAGGCCCGCGACCACGTTGCCGTAGCGCTTGCGCAGATTCGCGGCGACGCTGGTCGGGATCGCGACGCCCGAGACCTGCGGGATGTGATAGAGATAGGCGCGCAGGCGATCGTCGGCGACGCCGTCGATGATCGCGGCAAACGCATCCTCGATGCCCTCGGGCGTGACGCTGCGATCGAAATAGGGCGGCAGTAACAGGACGTGTCGCAGGCCGAGGCCGAGCACGGCGCGCGTCAGCGCGATGCTGTCGCTGACAGCGGGAAAGCCGCCGCCGATGCCGATACGTTCCGCCGCGACTCCGGCCTTGAGCATGGCCTCGATGGTCGCGACGCGCTCCGTGACGTTGAACGATGTGCCCTCGCCGGTGGTGCCGAACAGCACGACGCCGTCGACGCCCTTGCTGAAGAGCTGCTTGGCATGGGCCGCGAGCTTGGCTGAGTCCACACTGCCGTCCGCCGCCAGCGGCGTCGCTGAAGCCACCCAGAACCCGCGAATTGCCTCTGCCATCTCACTGCCCTTCAATATCTGCGACGTCGGACCAGGCCCCTGATCTCCAGCGATCCGAGGAGGCTTCCCGAGCCTTGTTTTTACTTTACTTTCCGTCTTGTACCTTACATACAAGATCGACGCAAACCCTTTCCACCCTCACGGCGCGCATGAGGCGCAGCTGAATTTAGAGGAGGTCTCGCATGAACATGGTGACCCCCATTGAGCATCCCGACCGATTGCTCGGGGCCTTGCGCGACAAGCTCGGCGCGGCGGCGGTGCTGACAGGTTCAGATGTGCCCGCGCGCAATTGCAACGACTGGAGCGCGAGCCTGCCGCAGACGCCGCTGGCGGTGATCCGCCCGATCGATGCACAGGGCGTTGCGGACGCGATCCTGGCCTGCCGGCAGGCACGGCTGCCGTTCGTGCCGCAGGGCGGATTGACCGGGCTGTGCCGCGGCGCCTCGCCCGAAGCGGGCTGGGTCGCAATCTCGCTGGAGCGCATGACCGGCATCGAGGAGATCGACCCTGCCTCGATGACGATGACGGTGAAGGCAGGCACCCCGCTGGAGACGATCCAGAAGGCGGCGGACGAGGCCGGCTTCTTCTTTCCGCTCGACCTCGGTTCGCGCGGCTCCTGCGCCATCGGCGGCAATCTCTCCACCAATGCCGGCGGCAACCGCGTGATCCGCTACGGCATGACGCGAGAGCTGGTGCTCGGCCTCGAGGTTGTGCTGCCGGACGGCACCATCATCACTGGCCTCAACAAGCTGATGAAGAACAATGCGGGCTACGATCTGAAGCATCTCTTCATCGGCTCCGAGGGCACGCTCGGCATCATCACCCGCGTGGTGCTGAAACTGTTTCCGAAGCCGCGCTCGACCATGGCCGCGCTCTGCGCCCTGAAGGACTATGCCGCGGTGATCGACCTGCTCGGTGCTGCGCGCAGCGGGCTTGGCCCGCTGCTGTCGGCGTTCGAGGTGATGTGGCCGGACTATTGGGACGTCATCACGAATCGCGCCGGCGTGAAGCCACCGGTCGCGGCAGGCCACGGCCTCTACGTGCTGGTGGAAGCGCAAGGCACCGACGAGAGTGTCGACGCGCCGCGCTTTCAGGCCTGGCTCGAAGAGCTGATGGAGCGCGGGCTGCTGGCCGATGCGGCCGTGGCGCAATCGCTGGCACAGACGCAAGGCTTCTGGCGCGTCCGCGACATCTGCGCTGAATTTGGCCAGGTGCTGGGGCCCCACATCTCCTACGACATCGGCCTTGCGGTGGCGCGCATGGACGAGTTCGCCACGCGCTGCAAGGCGGCGCTCGCTGACGGCATCAAGGGCTGCGAGAGCGTCTATTACGGCCATATCGGCGACGGCAATCTGCATCTCGTCTCATGGGTCACGGGCCTGCCCGTCGAGCAGCAGCCGAAGGAGGAGATGGACGCGATCATCTATGGTCTCGTGCGCGAGCTGGGCGGCAGCGTCTCCGCCGAGCACGGCATCGGCACGCTGAAGAAGAAGTGGCTGGGCCATGCCAGGAGCGAGGCCGAGATCGCGCTGATGCGGACGCTGAAGGCCGCGCTCGATCCCGATCATCTGCTCAATCCCGGCAAGGTGATCTGAGCGGGAGCGCGCATGCGATCGCTCAAGCTCGATACGCCGAAATCGCTGTCGCAGCGAGTGATGCAGCGGCTGCGGCAGGCCATCATCGACGGCGAGTTCGCGCTGGGCGCGGCGATCTCCGAGGAGATGGTCGCCAATTCCTTCGGCGTCAGCCGCACGCCGGTGCGCGAAGCAATGGGCCAGTTGCAGGCGCAGGGTCTCGTGGTGATCCGCCCGCAGGTCGGCAGTTTTGTCTTCACGCCGAGCGCCGACGATATCATCGCGCTCTGCACCTTCCGCATCGCGCTCGAGCCCAAGGCCGCCGAACTCGCGTTCCGCTACGATCGCGATGGTGCAATTGCGTCAATGATCGAAGCGATCGCGGCGATGGAGCCTGCGGTCGAGGCCAAGGACAACATCGCCTATGGCCGCGCGGACGCCGCTTTCCACGAGGCGCTGTTCACCCATTGCGGCAACCGCTATCTCGCCGAGTCCTACCAGCTCGTCTCCGGCCGCGTCGCCGCGCTGCGCACCAATCTGACCTCGCCGATCGACGTGCGCACCCGCTCGTCCTTCGACGAGCATCGCAGGCTGCTCGATCTGTTCGCACGCGGCGAGTTCACGGCATTCGAAGCGTTGATGACGACGCACATCACCAATTCGGGCGTGGTCTATGCCAAGGCGCTGAAAGTGGAGGGGCCGAAGGCGGATTGAGCGCGCGCCTATCGCGCGTCCTTCGATCCCGGCCTGTCGAGAAAATCCAGCGCGGTGTTGATCTGCTCGAGCTGGTGCTCAATTTTGTCGCGGTCCTCGACGGCTTGCGCCTTTTCGAGCTGCTCCACCAGCTTCTGCTTTCGCGCCAGCAAGTTCTCTATGACCGTACTCACAGCTCCCCCATCGCCCCGAAGCGAGCATCGGGGCAGAAGTCCGGTCACAGGCACTGGCGCCGGAATCGTCGAGGCGCGCGCGAGCACGGCTCGCGCGGGTCCTAGGTCAGAATGTTCGCGAAGGCGGTTGGTTCCTGCGAGCGAACCACAATGCTGGACACCTGTGACGATTTCAGCGCTCACCGCACCGTGACCAGGCCCGCGAGTTGCACCGGAGCCACATGGGTACGGGCGACCGAGACCGAGAACACCGCCAGCAGCGCGCAGACCATGCAGAGCCTCATCCGCACCGTCCTGCGATCAGTGATCGGCAGCAGCAGGAAAAACAACATCGCGGGGATCAGCAGTGCATCGATCAGAAAGAACATGGCTCTCTCCCATGAAACTGATGGGAGGATGCCGAGGCCCGCGCGGCGGGTATGTGGATGGCATCACATTTGCGGGCGCTGTCCTCGCAATGCGGGCGTGATACGCTCCTGCAAAACAAGGATCATCGTTCGGGCAAATGAAGGAAGCGCGCATGCGCAAGGTCTGGATCGAGGCGGCGTTGAACGGACCGTGGAGCCGCGCGCTTCAGCCCGGCATACCCGACACGATCGAGGCGATCATCGCCGAAGGTATCGCCTGCGCGGAAGCCGGCGCGGCGATCATTCATACCCATGCCTATGACGGTGGCGGACCGCAGACGTTCGACTGGCAGGTCTACGCCCGCATCATCGAGGGCATTCGCGCCAAGGTCGACGTGCCTGTCTACCCCTCCATCCCCGGCCTCGATGCGCGCGGCAATGTCGCCGACCCCAAGGCGCGCTTCGCCCATATCGAGCGACTTGCCGAACGCGGCCTGCTCGAATTCGCGGTGGTCGATCCCGGCAGCGTCAATTTCACGCTGACCGCGACCAAGGCACAGGCGAAGCCGGCGGAGACCTATCTCAATCCGGAGACCCATATCCGCCACGGGCTCGACGTCGCCAGACGCCATGGCATCCACCCCGCCTTCGCGATCTACGAGCCGGGCTTCATCCGCGCCGGCGCAGCGCTGGCGCGCGCGAGCGGCGTGAAGACACCGGTCTATCGCTTCATGTTCTCGCAGCAATTCGCCTTCTGCTTTCCGCCGAAGCCATATGGCCTCGCAGCGCTGGTCACGCTGACCGAGGAGGAAGCGCGCGGCGCGCCCTGGATGGTCTCCGGCCTCGGCGTCGACATCACGCCGCTGATCGGCGAAGCGGTGGCGCGTGGCGGCCATGTCCGCGTCGGGCTCGAGGATGCCCTGCTGGGCTCCACGGTGACCAATCTCCGCCTGGTTGAGGACGCCGTGCGGATGGTCCGCGAGCATGGCGGCGAGCCGGCGACGACAGCCGAGGTCCGGCGGGTGCTCGCGAACGGTTAACGCGGCCCGAACGAGCAGGGAACCGCGATCTTTCACGCGTCCGTCGGTTGAATTCGCGCGCCCGGGGTCTTATCCCTTGGCGCCATGGACACCCAGATCATCGCCGCCGAAAAGCCCCTGATGGCCAAGGCCCGCCCGCGCAAGCCGGCGCCGTTCCTCCCCATGAGCCGCGCCGAGATGGACGCGCTCGGCTGGGATGAATGCGACATCGTGCTGGTAACCGGGGACGCTTATGTCGACCATCCGAGCTTCGGCATGGCGATCATCGGGCGCCTGCTCGAGGCGCAGGGATTCCGGGTCGGCATCATCGCGCAGCCGGACTGGCACTCGGCCGAGCCCTTCAAGGCGCTCGGCAAGCCAAAGGTGTTCTTCGGCGTCACCGGCGGCAACATGGACTCCATGGTCAACCGCTACACCGCGGACCGGCGCCTGCGCCATGACGATGCCTACACGGCCGGCGGCGAAGGCGGCAAGCGGCCGGACCGCTGCACCATCGTCTACGCCCAGCGCTGCCGCGAGGCGTTCAAGGACGTGCCGATCGTGCTCGGCGGCATCGAGGCCTCGCTGCGCCGGATCGCGCATTACGATTACTGGTCCGACAAGGTGCGCCGCTCGGTGCTGGCCGATGCCAAGGCGGACCTGCTGCTCTACGGCAATGCGGAGCGCGCCGTGGTCGAGGTGGCGCAGCGGCTCGCCGCCGGCGAAGCGCCGCGCGAGCTCGACGACATCAGGGGCGTCGCGCTGTTCCGCCGCGTGCCCGAAGGCTATGCCGAGCTGCACGCCGACGATCTCGATTCCGCCGACGAGGGCGCAACGCGCCAGAAGGGCGCCACCGTGATCCGGCTGCCGGCGCTGGAGCAGGTCGAGCAGGACAAGGAAGCCTATGCGCGGGCCTCACGCGTGCTGCACCGGGAAAGCAATCCCGGCAACGCGCGGCCGCTGGTGCAGCGTCATGGCGATCGCGACCTCTGGCTCAACCCGCCGCCGATCCCGCTGACCAGCGACGAGATGGACGCAGTCTACGACCTGCCTTACGCGCGCGCCCCGCATCCGTCCTATGGCGAGGCGAAGATCCCCGCCTGGGACATGATCAAGTTCTCGGTGACGATCATGCGCGGCTGCTTTGGCGGCTGCACCTTCTGCTCGATAACCGAGCACGAGGGCCGCATCATCCAGAACCGTTCCGAAGGCTCGATCCTGCGCGAGATCGAAAAGATCCGCGACAAGACGCCCGGCTTCACCGGCGTGATCTCCGACATCGGCGGCCCGACCGCCAACATGTACCGGATGGCGTGCAAGGACCCGAAGGTCGAGGCCGCGTGCCGGCGGCCGTCCTGCGTCTTCCCCGAGATCTGTCCGAACCTCAACACCTCGCATGACGACCTGATCCGGCTCTATCGCAAGGTGCGCGAGACCAAGGGCATCAAGAAGGTGATGGTCGCCTCCGGCGTGCGCTACGACCTCGCGGTCGAGAGCCCCGAATACATCAAGGAGCTCGTCACCCATCACGTCGGCGGCTACCTCAAGATCGCGCCCGAACATACCGAGCGCGGGCCGCTCGACAAGATGATGAAGCCGGGCATCGGCGCCTACAACAAGTTCAAGCGGATGTTCGATGAGGCGGCCGAGCGGGCCGGCAAGAAATACTACCTGATCCCCTATTTCATCGCGGCGCATCCGGGCACGACCGACGAGGACATGATGAACCTCGCGCTGTGGCTGAAGAAGAACCGCTACCGTGCCGATCAGGTGCAGACCTTCCTGCCCTCGCCGATGGCGACCGCCACCGCGATGTACCACACCGGCGTCAATCCCTTGCGCGGCGTGCGCCACGGCGGCAGCGACAAGGTCGATGCGATCAAGGGCCTGCGCCAGCGCCGCCTGCACAAGGCGTTTTTGCGATATCACGATCCCGACAATTGGCCGGTGCTGCGCGAGGCCTTGATCGAGATGGGGCGCCGCGACCTGATCGGCTCGCAGCCCCACCAGCTCGTGCCCGCGCACCAGCCGCCCGGCACGGGCAAGGCGGCGGGCACGAAGCGCCCGATACGCCCGGGCGGGAAGACGCAGAAGTTCACGACCAAGGGTCTGCGGGTGATGAAGTAGCGGGCGGGACCCCGTTGCTTTGGTGCTCCAAAATAAAAAATCGAAAACAACCCCATGCACAGTAGCCGGGGGCAGCAAAATCAATGACTTGAAGCGCGCCGGGATTGGGATGAGGCGTTGGCTCGCCCTCGCTTGTTGTCCGGGTGGCGCACCCTCTGGAAAGTCGCTGCGCACCTTTTCCGGTTTTACGAATCTGTTGACCCGTCGGGCAAAACAGGCGCAGGATGGCATCATTGGATGCATTGGTTGTTTCGTCGTAGATCAAGCGGCTACTGTCGCGATTGATCCGACGGACGTGCCCTTCGGCCCCTGCCACCAGCCATACTCGTTCACGAACAGAGCGCACGCGGAAACCGGTTGACGTCTGCGCCATCTTGTAACATATGAAGTTACATGAAACGAGACAGCCGCCTGTCCGGCGTGCTCCACGTGCTTCTGCACATGGCGCAGCAGACCGGTCCCTTCACGTCCGAGACGCTGGCGAAGGCGATGGACACCAACCCGGTGGTGATCCGCCGTATCATGGCTGGCTTACGCGACCTCGGCTATGTCCGTTCCGAGAAGGGGCATGGCGGCGGCTGGACGCTCGCTTGCGACCTTTCGAGGGTGACGCTGCGCGACGTCTACATCGCGCTCGGCAGTCCCTCGCTTCTCGCCATGGGCAATCGCACGGAGGCGCCGGGCTGCCTCGTCGAGCAGGCCGTCAATGCCGCCCTCGACCGGGCCTTTGTCGATGCGGAGGCACTGCTGCTGGCGCGCTTTGGCGAGGTGACGCTGGCGATGCTGAGCGACGATCTGCGCAAGCGCCTGGGGTCGCGGAAGCACCAGAGCATGAGCGCGCATCACGCCTGATCAATCCAACAGGACAACATCGTGACCGACATCCAAAGCGCGTTCGCCGATCCGCAGATGGTGGCGAAATATACGGAAGGACCGCCGCGGTTCGTTCCCGGCTACAATTCCATGCTGTCCATGGCGGCGATCCTTCTGGCCGAGCGCGCAGCCGAAGATGCAAAGGTGCTCGTTCTCGGCGCCGGCGGCGGCCTGGAATTGAAGGCCTTTGCGCAGGCGCAGCCGCGCTGGACGTTTGACGGCGTGGACCCGTCCGCGGCGATGCTCGATCTCGCCGGGCACACGCTGGGCCCGCTCGCATCGCGCGCGCATCTGCATCAAGGCTATATCGACGATGCGCCGGAAGGACCATTTGACGGTGCCACCTGCCTGCTCACCCTGCACTTCGTCGATGTCGCGGAGCGGCGTCGCATCGCCTCGGAAATCCGCCGCCGCCTCAGGCCGCGTGCGCCCTTCGTGGCCGCGCATTTGAGCGCCCCCGACGGCGACGAGGAACGCCCGCGGTGGCTGTCACGCTACTCCGCGTACCTCGCCTTCTCCGGCGTCGAGCCGGAGAAGGCGGCTGCCGCGCGGGACGCCGTCACCAACCATCTGGAAATCCTCACGCCCGCGCAGGACGAGGCGATCCTGCGCGAGGCCGTAGATCTT
>Ga0081540_1004596_pt1 | contig 10450 bp, 8 predicted proteins | sample TabmetS2T1R1_FD_71024 | JGI IMG/M metagenome (GOLD analysis project Ga0081540, IMG submission 71024) | Tabebuia heterophylla rhizosphere microbial communities from the University of Puerto Rico - S2T1R1 | ecosystem: Host-associated > Plants > Roots > Rhizosphere ... | reverse complement strand
CGAGGAACTCGCGGGGATGATGAAACAGAACGCGGTCGCTCAGACAATCGGCAAGGAAATCAACGCAGCGCTATACGGCCAGGAAATGCTTACTCAGGGCATGGCAGCGTCGCTGGCAATGTTCAATATGCCGACTCGAGACGACATTCTGGCGCTCGGCGAGCGGCTGGGCAGGCTTGAGGACTCGGTCGCTCGTCAGGAAGCATCATTGGTTCGGCTCCAGAATTCAGTTTTCGCCGATTCTCACGCCCCACCTCGGACGCGCAAGGCGGACGCGATCTCCGCGGAGCACGACGGCACGGCGGACCCCCATGCCGCCCGATAGCAAACCGCAGCCGGAGGATCGCGGCGCTGGCATCGGATCGATGGATTCCCACCGGGCGAGGCTTGCCGCGCTCGAAAAGGAAATGATCCGGGAGACCGCGGTCACCCCGAAAGAACTGATCTACGCGCGGGGGACGCTGAGGCTTTATCACTATCTGCCGCAGACTCCCGATATCTTTCGGGTCCCGGTCCTCCTCGTGATGTCGCTGGTCAGCAAGCCCTATATCTTCGACCTGACGCCCGGTCAGAGTCTCGTGGAGTATCTCGTTCGCGCGGGTTTTGACGTCTATCTGGTCGACTGGGGCGTTCCCCGACTCGAACACCGAGGGTTGAGGGTAGACGATTATGTCGCGGACCTGATCCCGGACTGCATTACGCAAATCCAGGCGCAATCAGGCGTTACCGACATCAACATCCTCGGCTACTGTCTGGGTGGTATTTTCGCAGCCTTTTACGCGGCGCTCAAACCTGCGGGCCCGCTGAGCAACCTGCTGCTGATCGCCACCCCGATCAACTCCGCTGGAATGGAGATGCAGCGCAAGCTGCTCACGACCGATGGGCTCGACCCTGATCTAATCGTGGACAAGCTCGGCAATGTCCCTCCGGCCATGATTGAGGGAGCTTTTCAAATGCTGCGTCCCTTGCAGAAGGCCTCCGGCCAGTTCGTCTTGATCAACAAGATGGACGATCCCGCTTTCATCAAGGCCACGCTTCGAATCTCCAGGTGGGGTGCGGATGCTCTTCCGTTCCCAGGGGAAGCGTTTCGCCAATTGGCACACGATTTCATCAAGGAGAACAGGATAGTGACCGGTGATTTCGAAATACGGGGACAGAAAGCGGATCTGCGAAAGATCAACGTTCCGGTACTGCACATTGTCGCCCAGCATGATCACGTTGTGCCTTCGGCGGCATCAGGTGATCTGGTGCGCCTCGTCGGCAGCGACGACAAGGAGGAATGGGTAATCAAAGGGGGTCACGTCAGCCTGATTGCGGGCGTTGCTGCTGTCACCAAAACCTGGCCGCGGCTCGTCAGCTGGCTAGCGCCTCGTTCGATGTGACCGCACGCTGCCTCCGGCGAACATCTAAGGGAGTGACACGTGCTTACCAAGTTTGAGCGTGTTCTGCGGAATTTTCGCACTCGGTACCGGCAGCGAAGCGAAACAAGTCCAGGCGAACAAAAGCCGACAACCAAGACTAAAGGGGGCTCCATGATGATGAGTGGTGCGGTTCAGCGCACGCCGGAGGAGTACGTGAAGGCAAATGGCCTTACACTTTGTTACGACACGTTCGGCGATCCCACGGAGCCTCCCGCCGTGCTGATCATGGGTATGGGAGCACAAATGATCGGCTGGGACGATCAGTTCTGCGAATTACTTGCTCAGCGCGGTTTCTGGGTCATCCGCTTCGACAATCGCGACGCGGGCAAGTCCACGCGCCTCGACTGGGCGGGAACTCCGAACATCTACAGCGCCCTCACCTGGGCCTGGTTTCGCCAGCCCGTGGAAGCGCCATATCGACTGCACGACATGGCGCTCGACGTGATTGGCTTGATGGATGCGCTAAAGATCGACAAGGCGCATATCATCGGCGCTTCGATGGGCGGCACGATCGGGCAAGTCCTGGCGATCCAGCATCCGGAACGGATGCTTTCGCTGATCTCGATGATGTCGACCACAGGCGATCCCGATCTGCCGGCGCCCCCGGGATGGGCGGTGGCTGCGATGTTGAAGCCAGCTCCCGCGGCCCTGGAATCCTATGTTGAACACTATGTAAGCACCTGGAAGCGACTTCGCGTCGGCTCGTTCCCGGAAGAAGAGCAACGCGACCGTGTCCGCGCCGCTCGCAATCATGAGCGTGGCCTCTACCCCGCCGGCGCCGCACGTCAATTGGTAGCTATCTTGGCTTCCGGCAGCCGCAGGCAGGCTCTGCGCAAGGTCATTGCGCCGACCCTCGTGGTGCACGGAGATCAGGATCCCCTTGTGCCGCTCGCGGCCGGCATTGATACGGCGCAAAGCATTCCCGGCGCACGGTTAATGGTGCTGGAAGGCATGGGGCACACCCTTCCGAGCCGCATGTGGCCGCGGATTATGGATGGCATCGTTGGTATCGCGCAGTAGGCGATCGATTTTTGAATGTAAGGTTTGGATCCATGATTGTTGAGTATTCCACTGGCGGCGGACTGCGTCTCACCGAACCCAACGATTTTCGCAATTTCAAGCTGCTGGTCAAAGGCGCCCGCGAAGACTTACCCGAGACAGGAGGGATCACCTTCATCGATGACCACAATGCGCTTATTGCAATTAGCCTCGTTCCAACCCTATCCGGCTGTCCGGACGACGAAGATTGGCACGCTGACTATTTGGTGATGGTGGAAGCCGCCCGCAAATACGGCTGGATCGACGCGCAAGCAAACGCCATACGCGCCCACATTGAATACGCCTCCAAATAATTTCAGCGCTTCTGATGCGTTGCAGAAGTCGGCGGCATCAATCCGGAAACGGGTCCAATGTACAGTTTGGAATGCCCACCACGTATTCGCTGTAGCCGCAGGAGACTATCTCTGACGCACACCGCAGTTAGAGAAATTTCGACGCTCCAAATTACCCATTGGGCGAACGCACACCGACACAAGGTTCTTCGGCAAAGGCGTTACCAATGCTCCCAACTTCTGATTCCAGCGACGAAGATTTCGTGACGGCTGGTCCAAGACGCGTAAACGCGCAACATCAACCCTTGCGTTGTGCATACCGCAACTTCTGCCCTCAACGCCCTCGCCATTACGCGCCGATGTCGACGACGATCTTCCCGGCCGCGGTTCCATTTTCGACTGCGGCATGGGCCTGCCCGATCATCTCGAGGCTGAAACGGCGCGGATCGAGTCGAGGCACGACCTTGCCTGCCTCTATCAGCTCTGTGGCTTTGCGCAGGATCTCGCCGTGATGCGCACGCCCTTCTCCGGTCAGCATCGGCAGCAGCGTGAACACGCCGGAATAGCTCGCGGCGCGGAACGACAGCGGCGCCAGCGCATGCGTGCCCCAGCCGAGCGCGCTGACGACATGCCCGAAACGTACCACCGCGTTGAACGAGGCGTCGAGCACCACGCCGCCCACGGTGTCATAGATGAGATCGAAGCCGCGGCCCCCGGTATGTGTGGCGACATAGTCGCCGACCGGCATTGCCCTGTCGATGAAGGTGGCGCCAAGCCCCTCGATATAGGCCTTGTCCTTGAGTGAGCCGGTGGAAAATAATTCGGCGCCGAACGCGCGCGCCAGCTGCACGGCGATGTGCCCGACCCCACCCGCGCCGCCATGAACCAGGACTTTTTGCCCGACACGGACATTGGCCCTGTCCACCAGCCCCTCCCAGGCGGTGATGAAGATCAGCGGCAATGCTGCCGCATCCCGCATGCCCAAGTTCTTCGGCTTCGGCGCAAGGAGCCTGGCGTCGGCGGCCAGGACTTCGGCCAGCGATCCCTGCAGGCCGCCGACGCCGCCCGCCATGCCATAGACTTCATCGCCCGGCTTGAAGTCCGCAACGCCGCTTCCGATGCTCTCGACAACGCCGGCGACGTCGATGCCGAGGATCGCGGGCAACGGTTGCTTCGCATGCGCGGCCTGTCCTTTGGATATTTTCAGGTCGAGCGGATTGACCCCGCTCGCCTCGACCCGGATCAGAACCTGTCCCGCCGCAGCTTCGGGAGCGGCGACCTGACAGACCTGTAATGGAGACCCGTGAGCTGTCAGCACGGCTGCGCGCATTTGCCTTGGAGCCATCGAACGACCTTTCCTTTGATCAGGAGCGAACCAGAGGGCATCCGCCTTCGGCCAGCGGCCTGAACGCATCAGCGCCTGGGAGTACGCCCTTGATCCTGTAATAATCCCAGGGATATTTCGACCGCTCGGGCGGCTTGACCTCGACCAGCAGCATGTCATGAACCAACCGGCCATCGGCGCGCAGTGTCGCATTCCTGGCGAACATGTCGGCGACTGGGATTGAACGCATCGCGTTTGCGACCTCGCTGCCGGTGGTCGTCCTCGCTGCGTCCACGCTCTTCAGATAGTGACGAACGGCGGAATAGACGCCCGCCTGCGACATCGTCGGCATTGCGCGGCGTCGCTCGAAGAACCGTTTCGACCAGGCGCGTGTCTCCTCATCCATGTCCCAGTAGAAGCCGGAGATGAAGCTCAGGCCCTGCGCCAGCTTCAATCCGATGGCATGCACGTTGGTCAACAGCATCACCGGCGCGACCACGGTCTGCGAGCCGCCCGCAACTTTGCTCAGGCGGAACTCCGCGGCCTGCTTGATGCAATTCGTCAGATCGAGGCCGGCATTGGCAAACACGATCACCTTTGCGTTCGAGGACTGGGCCTGCAGCAGATAGCTGCTGAAGTCCGATGTATTGAGGGGATGTCGAACCGCGCCGACAACCTTGCCTCCGGCACCTTCGATGGCGGCGCGTGCCACCCCCTCCATCGATTTGCCGAAGGCATAATCGACCGTGATGAAGTACCACGTGTCGAGCCCCTGGCCCAGCAAGGCCTTGGCGATGCCGGCACTGTTCGAATAGGTATCGTAGACCCAGTGGAACCCCACCGGCGAACAGGCCGACCCCGTCAGGTCCGAGGTTGCCGACGTCGAATGCACGATGATCCTGTTGCGCTCGCGCATGATCTGCTGTGCAGCCAGCGAGATCGCCGAATTGCCGAGATCGAACACCGCCTGTACATTGTCGACGTCGAGCCATTTGCGCAGGATGCCGGTGCCGATGTCGGGCTTGTTCTGATGATCCGCCGCAATCACCTCGACGGCTGCGCCATTGGCGCGCCCGCCATGGTCTTCCACGGCCAGCCTTGCCGCCTCGACCGAGCCGAGTCCGGACAAATCGGCGAACGGCCCGGACTGGTCGTTCAGGACACCGATGCGAAGCGGCACCTTCTCCTGCGCGCGAGCGCGCATCGGTATTGCCGCCACCGTCGCCATCGCCCCCGCGAGCGCCGCGCGGCGCGTGATCTTTGCTGCTGATGGCCTTGAAGTTTGATCAGACACCTTGCCCTCCCATTTTGCTATCCCGCTTGCCGCTTGCCGCGTTTTCGCTGCCGACACACAACTCCTGCGCCCCAACCAATTCCTTCGCCCGCTCGCGAAGCACGAACTTCTGGATCTTTCCGGTTGCCGTCATCGGCAGGGCATCGACCAGTTCGAGCCGTTCCGGCCAGTACGAGCGCGCCACGCCGGACTTCAGCAGGAACTCCTGCATTTCAGGGAACGCCAGCGAGGCCGCCTCTCGCGCGACTATGAACGCGCAGGCGCGCTCGCCCAATCGCGCGTCGGGCATCGCAACGATTGCGACCTGACGCACCGCCGGATGCCGGTAGAGCACGTTTTCGATTTCGACGACCGGGATGTTCTCGCCGCCGCGGATGATCACGTCCTTCCACCGGCCGGTGATCGTGACGTAGCCATCCGCATCGAGCCGGGCGAGATCACCGGTATCGAACCAGCCTTCGCGGTTCACATTGTAAAGCTTGGGCCGCTTGAGGTAACCGACGAAGGTACTGGTGCCACGTGTCTGTAGCCTTCCGGATACGCCGACCGGCAGGATGTTGCCGTCGTCATCGACGACGCGCAGTTCGATCCCGCGGCTCGGCGCGCCATCGGTTTCCGACACCTTCTGTTCCGGGTCATCCGGCCGCGCCGCGCTGACAAGAAGATTCTCGGTCATGCCATAGGCCGACAGCACCTTGACGCCGATCTCCTCGTTGGCACGCTTCACCAGCAATCGAGGGACTGGCGCACCGGCCGACAGAAACGTCCGCAGTGGCCTTGCATGGCCTTCCTTGGCGGCGGTATCGAGCAGGTCGGCGAGGAAAGGCGTGGCGCCCATTCCGAAGGTAACGCCGAACTTGCGTATCCTCTCCAGCGCGACACTCGCATTCCACACGTCCTGCATGACGATCGGCGAACCCAGCACGATTGGAACGATCACCGCCAGGATGAACCCGAGCTGGTGCGCCAGCGGCGTGGCCGACAGGATCGGCTCGCCCTCGCTCAATTGCAGATGGCGGATGCTGGGCAACATTGTCGTCAGCAGGGTCCGCGAGGTATGCATCACGCCCTTCGGTTCGCCCGTCGTGCCCGACGTGTAGAGCAATTGCACGACGTCATCGGCAGCCGGTCGTTGCCCGGCAAAGACCCCGGCCGCATCGGGCGGAACCTTGGCGGAGAGAAGCCGGCGGTCAAAGCTGTTCGCGCCAGTGCCTCCGACGACGATCAGGTGGCGGAGTGCCGGCAGCGACGGACGGATGCGCTCGATCATCCCTTCGTGGTCGAAATCGCGAAACACCTTCGGGACAATAACGATGCGAGATTCGGCAAGGCGGAGCATGAAGGACAATTCGCGCTCGCGGAAAATCGGCATCAGCGGATTTGTCGTCGCACCGACCCGCAGGCAGGCCAGATGCACCGCCACAAAGTGCCACCAGTTCGGCAGTTGCACGGACACGACGTCGCCACGTTGGACACCGAGCTTGACGAAACTCCAGGCGATCTGATCGACGCGCCGCCGCAACTCGCCGAAGGTCAGTTCGATCGGCCTGCCCGAGCCGTACTCGAAATCGACGATAGCAACGCGTCTCGGATACCTGGAGGCGGCATCGTCAAGGTAATCGACCAGCAGGCGCTCGTTCCACGCCGCCAGATAGTGGTCCTTATGGACGTGCAACATCCTGTCCGTCATCGAACATCCCTCCGTGGCGCCCAGCGGCGCGTGTTGTCCTTGTCAGCTCACAGGTCGTAGGCCAGCCGCACCCCTTGCTGGATGGCGCGCAGCGCATCGAGCTCTTCGGCCCGCTCCGCCCCGCCGATGCAGGTCACTTCCAGTCCTTTCCGTTTCAGCTCGTCCGCCAGCGCGGTGTTCGGCAGTTGGCCGGCGCAGATCACGATATTGTCGGCCGCGAACACCCTGCGCTCGGCGCCTACCGTGTAGTGCAAGCCGCGGTCGTCGATCTTCTCGTAATTGACGCCGGCGATCGCGGTGACGCCACGGCTGCGCAATCGGTTACGCAGGATCCATCCGGTCGAGACGCCGAGCCGATCGCCAGGCCGCGACTGCCGGCGCTGGAACAGCGTCACCCGCCGGGGAGGCATCGCCGGCTGCGGATTCTTCAGGCCGCCGGGCGTCGCGATCGAAGTATCGACCCCGTACTCGTCCAGGAAATGTGCGACCGCATCCTCGCCGTGATCGGCATGGGTGAGAAACTCGGCGACGTCGTAGCCGATACCTCCGGTACCGATAATAGCGACGCGTTCGCCGACCTCGACATGGCCGAGCAGGACGTCCAGATAAGACACGACGCTGGGATGTTCGATGCCGTCGATCTCGGGCTTGCGCGGCAGGATACCCGTCGCAATGACGATGCTGTCGAAGCCTTCGGAACCGAGATCATCCGCCGTCGCACGCACGCCGAGCCGGACATCGACCTTCGCCCGCTCGATCTGGCGCATGAAATAGCGCAGCATCTCGTTGAACTCGGTCTTGCCGGGCACACGGCGGGCAAGGTGAATCTGGCCGCCGAGCTGCTCCTGCTCTTCGAACAGTGTGACGCGGTGGCCACGCGCGGCTGCGGACGATGCCACGGCAAGGCCGGCCGGCCCGGACCCGATCACGGCGATCCGCTTCGGCTGGCGCGGTGCCTCGTCGAACTCGGTCTCTCGGCAGGCGCGCGGATTGACCAGGCAGGTCGCGGTGCGGTCGGAGAAGATGAAATCAAGGCAAGCCTGGTTGCAGGCAATGCAGGTGTTGATGTCTTCGGGCCGTCCTTCCTGCGCCTTCAGCACGAAATCAGGATCGGCCAGCATCGGCCGCGCCATCGAGACGAAATCGCAGGCACCGTCCGCGAGCAGATTTTCGGCGACATCGGGCATGTTGATTCGGTTCGAGGCCACGATCGGGATCGACAGAACCTTGCGCAGACGCTTGACCGCGAAGCTGAACGCCGCGCGCGGCACGCTGAAGGCGATCGTTGGAACCGGCGCTTCGTGCCAGCCGACGCCGGTATTGATGATATCGGCGCCCGCCGCCTGCACCGCCAGCGCGAGTTGGTCGATCTCCTCCGCGGTCGATCCCCGCTCGACGAGGTCGATCGCCGAGATCCGGTACATCACGAGGAAATGCGGTCCCAAGCGCGCACGGATGCGCCTGACGATCTCTACCGGGAAGCGGTTACGGTTCTCGACCGAACCGCCCCAGCGGTCGGTGCGGTCATTGGTCCGCGGAGCAGTAAATTGATTGATCAGGTAACCTTCCGACCCCATGATCTCAACACCGTCGTACCCGGCCGCTGAAGCCAGCGCCGCCGCATCGACAAAATCGTCGACGGTCGCTTCGATCTCCTCATCCGTCATCGGGCGCGGAACGCGCGGATTGATCGGAGAACGGATCGCCGACACGCCAACGATATCGTCGTGCTTGGCATAGCGTCCGGAATGCAGAACCTGCATCAGGATCTTTGCGCCGTACCGGTGAACCTCGTCCACCACGCTGCGGTGCGGCACCAGGTCGTCACCGGCCATCAGGGTCGGGCCGCCGGGCTCGAGCCTGCCGGCCGCGTTCGGCGAGAAGCCGCCGGTGATGATCAGCGCCGCACCGCCTTTTGCGCGCTCGCCATAGAATGCGCGCTGGCGCTTGTCAGGGTCGCTCTCATGCTCGAGGCGGGTGTGCATCGAGCCCATGATGACGCGGTTGCGCAGCGTATGGGCGCCAACGCGCATCGGCGACAACAATGTCGGATACAGTCTGTGACCGGGCAAGGACGACGGCATGGCGGCTCCCCTTGAAACGAGCGCTGAATCGAGAACGTTCATCGTTCACCTCGCAAAGTTTGGCGCGCGGCGCTCGCGGAACGCGGCGAGGCCTTCGTTGATGTCGGGGCCGGTGAGGACAGCGATCGCCTCCTGTTGCTCGCTCCGGAGGCCGTCCGCGAGAGAGCGGCTGCCGGCGGCAAGATGGCCAAGGCGTTTGATGGCTGCGAGCCCGCTGCGGCTTCTCATGGCGAGCTGCGCCGCATAGGCAAACGCCTCCTCGCGCAGGCGCGCGGCCGGCGCCAGGCGATTGACGAGGCCCCACTGCATGGCGGTAGCCGCGTCGATCCAGCGCGCGCTGTACATCAGATCGAGCGCACGGCGCAGCCCGATCGTTCGCGTCAGGCGCTGCGAGCCGCCCCACCCCGGGATCAGGCCGAACGCGCTATGCTGATCGCCAAACCGCGCGTCCTCGGCCGCGAACACCACATCGCAGGCGAGCGCGAGTTCGATGCCGCCCGCGAGGCAAAGCCCCTGTACGGCAGCGACGACAGGCAGCGGACTAGCCTCGAGACGATCGAGCACGGAATGGCCGAGCGCCAGGAAAGCGCGCAGTTCCTCATCGCGGTGACGCACCGCCTCGACTTCGTCGAGCGCGGCGCCAGTGCAGAAGTTCTTGCCGTTCGCGACGATCAGGACCGCGCGGGCACCGTTCCGCTCGAACGTCGCGACGGCCTCTCCGATCCCCGCGAGCATCCGCCGCGACAGACAGTTGAAAACGTCCGGGCGCGACAACTCGATCATGCCGACGCCGTCGCGCAGCGTCGCCCTGATCGGCGCATCATCCTCCTTCGTGATGCACATCGCTGTCTGATCCACTTCCGCTCCTCAAAGGGGACAATCGTGCGGGAAAGTCGGCTTGCGCTTGCCGAGATAGGCCTGCAGGCCTTCCTTCACTTCAGGACCGGTGAAGCCGAGGAATTCCAGCGCGAGCGATGCATCGAAGGCGGGGCCGGCCTGGCGCAGCCAGTTGTTGAGGCTGTATTTGGTCCAGCGGATTGCGCTCTGCGGTCCGTTCGCAAGACGAGTCGCTACCTCAAGCGCCCTGGCGTCGAGGTCGGCATCCTCCACGCACATCGAAACGAGCCCGATGCGCTCGGCTTCCTCGCCGTTCAGCTGATCGCAGAGCAGCAGGTAATACTTGGCCTTGGCCATGCCGCAGAGCAGCGGCCAGACGATCGCGGCATGGTCGCCGGCGGCAACCCCGAGCCGGGTGTGGCCATCGATGATGCGCGCGGTCTTCGAGGCGATCGAGATATCCGCCAGG
>Ga0081540_1004595_pt1 | contig 10450 bp, 12 predicted proteins | sample TabmetS2T1R1_FD_71024 | JGI IMG/M metagenome (GOLD analysis project Ga0081540, IMG submission 71024) | Tabebuia heterophylla rhizosphere microbial communities from the University of Puerto Rico - S2T1R1 | ecosystem: Host-associated > Plants > Roots > Rhizosphere ... | reverse complement strand
GAATAACCCGGCCGGGTCGTAGGCCCTGCACGACCTACGATGCGTCTTTCTGCCGTTGAGCGCAACAAGCATCCGCCGCTGGGCGGCGGCACCGCGCACCTGACTATCCAGCCTGGGTCAAGCGGTCTGGATATAGTCGCGCATCGCTTCCGACTCGCGCTCCATTTCTCCGAGCCGATGCTTGACGACGTCGCCGATCGATATGATGCCGACTAGTCGATCCCGATCAATGACTGGGACGTGGCGGAACTTGCCGGCGGTCATCTGCTCCATGAGCTCGCATACGGTATCGCTCTCCGAGCAGGTCGACACTTTGCGCGTCATGACCTGGGCGATTGGTGCAGTCAGCACTGACGGCCCTTGCTCGGCGAGCGCACGAACGACGTCACGCTCCGACACGATTCCAATCACGCGGCGTTCAGGCCCGAGCACGACCAGAGCGCCGATCCGGCGTTGTGCAAGCAGCGCGATGGCGGTTTCGAGCAAGGCCGCGGGATCGATTGTGGTGACGTCTCGACCCTTGCTCGACAAAATCGACTTCACGGTCATGGGCTCACCTCCCTTGACTGACGGCGGCCGCGCTACGGCGCGCCGACCGCTGACATCAACTCCACTCGGTACCGAGGTCCGTCGTCAGGGTGCGCCACGGCCGTGCACTGCAGGGCGACGCTAGCGCGAAAATCCGGGCCACGAGCTCTCGGACCGACGAATGATAGAGCATCGACCTCAATTGCGGCAGTCGCAAGAGCGTCGCACGTACAACTACGCTAGGCCTCGATCGATTCCTCTGATGAGGCATCATGTTGCACGGGATCAAAAAGCACAAAGCCCACCAGACCGGCGAGAAAACCACCGATATGAGCCTCCCAGGCGATCGGCATGCCTTCCTCACCGGGGACAGAGACGAAACCGAGACCAAACAAGAGATTGACGCCAAACCAAACGATCAGGAAGACAATCAGCCGCGGCTCGCGCAGCATCACTGATAGTGGCGTTGCGGGAATTCGGTAGGTCGCCTCATTATCGCCTCTGAATGGACCAAGTGGACCCCCGCGCTGGAATGCAAAGCGCATCGCCGCCGCCATTGCGCCCGAAATCGCCGCCGAGGCCCCCACCATCGGCAAGCGCTCACCAGTGTGAACCGCAAGGTGAAATGCGGCACCGACCGCCGCGCTGAACAAGAAGAAGATCAGGAACCGCAGCGGACCAAAACGGCGCGCCACCGGCGTGCCGAAGGCAAGCAACCAGACGCCGTTGAAGCCGAGATGCATGAGATTGCCGTGGATGAAAGCGTAAGTCAGGAACGTCCAGACCGCCGCTCCCCAGCCGGGAACCCACCAGAGCTCAGACAGCAACCTCAAATCGTAGCGCGCCGGAACAAATGCAAACAGGACCAGAAAATCACCTGCCTGGTCCGCGGACAGCACAAGCGTCATCAGCGCATGAACAAGCCCCATGACGGCCAGGAGGGACAGCACCACGACCGGGATATTGAAGATGCGTTCGCGGGGCGGGTGTTCGCGGGGTGGATGCACGAGTCGTTCCAGGTGAGAAAGCGGAGATAAGCGGCGCGACGCCCTGTGGCAAGGCGACGCCATCTCATCACGGTTGATGAGCGGGCGTGGAAAGACCTTCAAGGTCTGCCCCTCCCAAGGCCTGACCCTCCAAGTCGGCCGAAGCAACTGCTTCAGCTGACCTGGAGGCGGCGCTCCCCGGGCGCCTGTCACATCCCCCTCACCTTCCCCGATCGCCCAAACGGCAAGATGCGGGAGGGCGCGACCAGACGCCACCCCAACCCCGCCTTAACACTAACCTCGCTGCCGGAACCCGCTCGCCAATCCGTCGGCACGCCTCCTGCTGCTCTCGACGGGACATCGGAAACAAGGCCCGTCCCCTGTCCCAAACGGGGACAATGATGGGTCAGGAGGCGTCATGAAACACCCCTCGGTTCGAGAGCTCTACCGTTATTGGAACGCCCAGCGAGGGCTGCGGGCGGCCCCTGAGCGCTCCGACATCGAGCCAGGCGCCATCCGGCGCGCACTCGCCGACACATTCATCCTGGCCCATGACGTTGCCCACGGGCACTCGTTCCGCATTGCCGGCACGCGGCTGTGCGCGGCGGTCGGCCGGGAGCTGCGAGGCACAGAATTTGTCAACCTTTGGGACCAGGAGAGCAGGCGCACTATCAATGACCTTGTCGCGGCGGTGACGCGCGAAAGCATCGGAGCGGTTGCCGGCGCCCGTGGCTGCAGCGCCGATGGGGACGTTCTCGACTTCGAGCTGGTGCTGCTGCCGCTGCGCCACCAGAGCGCCACCGATGCGCGCGCGCTCGGTGCTTTGGCCCCGCAAGACTTGCCCTGCTGATTCGGCATGAATCCGGTTGGCAAGCTCGCGCTCGGAACAATTCGCTATCTCGGCCCCGACGATGCCGGCGACCCAGATCAGGACCCCGAGCCACTGCCGACCGGCGGGCGCATCCGTCACGGCCTCATCGTCTACGACGGCGGGCAAGCCTGAATTCGTATCCCTGCATGTCGCGAACCTCGTCTGGCTAACGCGTCATTAACGATGCGGAGCCTAGGCTCGCGCCAGGACAATGACATTGCAGGACTTGGACGAAGCGGATGGAGCTTGTCCAGCAGAAGCTAACTCGGCTGCCGTTCAGTGAGGAGCGTCGGCGCTATCCGCGTGTGCGCGTCAATCTGCTCGGGCGCTACATGCTGACCGACCGGCACGAATATCCCTGCCAGGTCACCGACATGTCCCAGGGCGGCATGACCCTGGTGGCCCCGGTCATCGGCCAGCTCAACGAGCGGGTCATCGCCTACGTGGACCACGTCGGCCGGCTCGAGGGCGTCGTCACACGACAGCTCGAGAATGGCTTCGCCATGTCCATCGCGGCTACCCCCCGCAAGCGTGACAAGCTCGCTGCCCAATTGACCTGGCTGGCCAACCGGGAACTGCTCGGCACGATTGACGACCGCCGCCATGGCCGCGTGCCCCCGCGCAACCCGTCCGGCCGATTGACCCTCCCCAGCGGGAACAACATTTCCGTGCGGGTCATTGACGTTTCGCAGTCTGGTTGTGCTATCGCCACCGATCAACGGCCGGGCATCGGCACCGCGGTCACCATCGGCAAGACCCCCGGCCGGGTGGTGCGCCACCTCGAGGACGGCTTCGCCATCGAGTATCTTCGCCTTCAGCACCCGGACTTCGTCGAAGACAACGTCACCGGCGGGTAAATACAGACCTCCACCGGGGAAAGCGCCGGCAAGGCGATTTGCGCTCCAAAGGCCCCCTGGCGGGCCTGCCTGGACCACCCGCACCGGTAGCTCGATTGGTTAACGCCGAGCCCGTCCGCGTTGTGGCCAGGCCGTTCTGACGCGGTTTCAGCCACTAACGTCCTGGTTTTGATTCAAATTGTATTATTCGGCATTTTATGAGAATACGCCTCAAATAATCGTCGATATTTCACAAGTATTGATCTGCGTTTTACTTAAATCCTCTCACCGCAATTGCGAGCGTTGCAAGACCTTTGTGGGAAGTATGGCCCCGACAAACAGGGACGGGGTCAAGATATGCTTTTTGACCGCAAGACACTATTGGGTGCCGGCATGGGCTGCGCGGCCGTCATGGTCGCGGCAAGCCTGTCGACCGCACAGGCGGCGAACGAGCGCCCGTTGTTCATCGCCGTGGGCAATAGCGCGCGCCCGCCGATCGGCTGGACCGACTTCTGTGTCCAGCTGCCGCGCGAGTGCGACGGGCGGCCGCTCGAGGCCCGCGATGTCGTGCTTTCGCAGAAGGCATGGAAGGACCTCGAGCGCATCAACAAGTGGGTCAACGACACCATCAAGCCGATGACCGACATGGATCATTGGGGCGTCATTGAGCGCTGGAGCTATCCCGACGACGGCTATGGCGACTGCGAGGACTATGTCCTGCTCAAGCGCCGGATGCTGATGCAGGCCGGCTGGCCGCGGCAGGCGCTCCTGATCACAGTCGTGCGTGACCTCAAGGGCGAGGGCCACGCCGTGCTCACGGTCAAGACCGACAAGGGCGAATTCGTCCTCGACAACCAGGAGGAGCAGATCCTGCTCTGGTCGGAGACGAGCTACCGATTCGTGAAGCGGCAGTCGCAGACGGACCAGAACACATGGGTCTCGCTCGGCGACAACCGCCCCGCCGTCGCCACCGCCACTTCGCGCTGAGCTAGAAACAAGGAGCTACGCGAGCCCGGTCACGTCCCCACCCCTCCCCGTCCCCAGACCGGGTTCGCGCGCGGCCGCCCCTCCCCCCGGGGGCGGCCGCACCTTTTGCAGGTAGCTTCTTGCGCTGCATCATCGTTGCCCCGCAGTCTTCGCGATGACAGATTTGACAGGTCGCGTGCTCGCGACGATGTGCGCAGGCTTCTTGTGTGGGCCGCTCATGAATGCGCTATAGTCTCGTGGCAGGAGCCCCAATCATCGAGCTGTGATAGCGTTCCAGCCGGTTAACCAGGGGGCCGCCAACGACAACGCTCCGATAGCAGGTCAAGGGCGCATGGCGGCGTATCGGCTATGGATGACCCACGCCCCGCGGGTGAATTCATTAAGCGGATTAAGCGGCGGTTCGTCGCTGCAGCCACATGCGTGCTGCTGCTGCTGTCACAGGGCTCCCTCGCGGCTGGACCATTTGACGGCCAGTGGAACGGCACCGCCACGCCAAACCGCGGGCGATGCAAGGCGGCGGCCGTAGCGGTGACCGTCGCCGGAAAGGTCGTGTCAGGCGAAATGCGCCTTGAGGGCGGAACGTCAGAGATCAGAGGCACGGTCTGGGACGACGGATCATTCGGCGCCACGATCGGCTTTCATCATCTCACCGGGCAATTCAGGCGCGACGCTTTTGAAGGGGAATTCGACACGCCCGACTGCAAATGGAAGATGCAGCTCAGACGCAGGCCGAACACAGGATAGTGCAGCTCTCACCCGATCCGCTTGAGACCCTTGGCGTAGCGCTGCCAGCGCTTGACGTAGATGTCGGCGGCGCCCGCGATCATCTGCGCGGCGGTCTCATCAAGCGTGCGGTGGACGCGCGCGGGCGCGCCGACGATCAACGAATAATCCGGAAACTCTTTGCCCTCGGTGACCAATGCGCCGGCGCCGACCAGGCAGTACTTTCCGATCTTGGCGCCGTTGAGCACGATGGCGCCCATCCCGATCAGGCTGTTGTCGGCGATCGCGCAGCCGTGCAGCACCGCGTTGTGACCGATGACGCAGTCGTGCCCGATCACGAGCGGAAAGCCCGGATCGGTGTGCAGCGTGGCATTGTCCTGAATCTGTGAGCGCTCGCCGAGCTCGATCCATTCGTTGTCGCCGCGCAGCACCGACCCGAACCATACGCTCGCGTCGGACTTGAGCCGTACCCGCCCGATGACGGTCGCGCTCTCGGCGATCCAGTACCGCTCCGGAAGATCCGGCCGCTCGCCGTCGAGCTCATAAATGGCCATGCGCACGCGCTCCTTTTCGTTGGGGCGCGACCTTGCCACGCAGATGATCGGTTGGCGAGCCTGCGGCTGTTGCGGCAAGCGCTGGGGAACTTCAGCCGCGCTAGATCTGCAGCATCGCCGCGATCGCCATCATCGCGACCGTGCCCGACATCAGGCTCCAGATGCCGGCCACGATAGTCGCGGCCATCACCAGCTGGAAACTGCGCCCTTCGATCGCACGCCCGCTGATGGTGCTGCGCATGATGAGGAAGGGCGCGGCAAACGCAAGGATCGGAACCGCCATGAAGGTCGACGGCTTGGGGCCGCTTTCCAGCACCCGCAAGCTGAGCGCACGGCTGGTGGCAAGCTGATAGCCGGTCGCCAGCATGCCGGCGAACGCGAACCCGATCGCCAGCGCAAATATCATGTGAACCGACTCGGGTGACATCGCGCCCTCACTCCGGCCTCCCGTACATTGCTTCGCAAAGGGCGTGGTCGCGCGCCACCACATCCTTAATTAATCGTAAATATTCGAACAGAGCCGGAACCGTGCATGGACTGCGACGCGTGGCATACTCCGCGCGCGATTCGCGAGACAAACGGCAAGCATGGCGATTTCCGACCTTCCCGACTATGTGGCACGCTCCCAGCGGCCGGGCGCAAGGCTCGCATTGGCGCTCGCGGCCCTGCTGACGCTGGCCGCTGTCGCCGCCGCTTTCGTTGCCTATGTGCTGTGGCCGCGCTGGCCCGGGCGATCGGTCAGTCCCGACGCGCCCGCGCTGCCGATCACCATTGCGGGTACAGCCTTCAACGTGCCGCCCGCCGCCATGCGCATTCCGCTGCAGCGCCGCGCCGGCGCGCATGAAACCGGGTTCGTAGATGGCGAAATCGGGATGGAGCCCTTGCCGCGCGGTAAAGTCGAGGGCATGCCGGACGTGATCTTCGGTATTCATGTAGGTACCGGCCGGCGCGGCCGCCGATGTCGTCGTTGTCAGGGTGAAATTGGCACTGCCGGGATCGACGAGGGTGAATTCGATCAGGTCGCGCGCGGCAAGCGCTTCGATGTGGGCAAATCGAACCGCGACGTCTGCGAGACTGGCATCGCCGTTCGTCAGGAGCGCCGGGTAGGACGGATAGACGGGAACGTCCATCTCGTTCCGAATGCCCTCGATGATGCGCGCGTAAACCTGCCAGTCGTGGGTTTGCGGGCCGCCGCCGTCATAGGCATGGAGGTGGATGATGGTGGCGCCGGCGCGCGCGCAGGCAATGCCTTCGGCAATGATGGCCTCGACCGTATCGGGAATGCCCGGTTGAAACTTGCGACTCCAGGGGCCGTTCAGCGCCGCTTCGATCCAGACCTTGCGCATGGCGCTGCTCTCCTGAAAATCGGCCCTTCCATCCAGGGCGTGTACTTATAAACGAGCGATGCCGATTTTGGGGGCCAAGCAGACACATCTTTGGGCTCCGGCGGATGCCCGTACCAACTGCGACATCCGCGCGATCCATGATTCCGCCAGGGCTAATACAAAGCCCCGGCGATGCCGGGGCTTGAGTTGCCGGGATTTCGGGAAAATCAGTACTTCCCGACGACTGGACCGCCCCAGTTGAAGCGGTAGTTGATGCGAGCGGTGATGAGGTCCACATCCTGGCGTATAGAGTCAGTGCGGAATACGCCGCCCACCGGTATGACAGCGGCACCCAAAACACCTGTCGACGTGAAGCTGCGACTATTGTTACCCATGAACAGGTGATCGTACTCGACCGCGACCGACCAATTCGGTGCGAATCCGAATTCGATGCCGGTTCCGACGACACCACCCCAGCGTGTTTCACTTGCCGAATCGAACAGCGCGCCCGTGGCGGTCACCGTACCTCGGTATTTGTCGTCGGTCACGGCGGCGCCGCCCTTCACATACCAAAGGACGTTGTTCCAGGCATAGCCGACCTGGCCGGTGAACAAGCCGAACGCTTCGATCTTGGAATTGTTGGTCCAAGCGGGAATGAAAGCGCTGACGTTAGATCCCTTCAAATCAGCCCAGTCGCCCTGTGCTTCGAGACCGAACACCCAACCGGCGCTCTGCCAACGGTAGCCAATCTGACCGCCAACCACTCCGCCGGTCGCATCGTGACAACCTTCGCGGAAAATGGGCACGACAGTTGCACCGGGGAAGTTCGTGATATCCCAGCACTTGTGGCTCGATCCCCAACCGCCGTTGCCGCCGATGTAGAAGCCGCTCCAATCGTAGACCGCAGCTACCATGGGTGGCGCCTTGGTGTAGGGACGTGCTGCCAGATCGGCAGCCGACGCAGGAGCGGCCATGCCCAATGCGACTAGACCAACCGTGGTCAGCAAAAACTTCTTCATGTGTTTCTCCATCTCCGACGCCTCTGGCGATCTATCTGAAACGACAAATGCACCTCGCGACCGCCGATAAGTTTGTTGCGGACATTCGTTTGATTCCAATTCCATCCACAACTTACGCGATTATGTTCTGAAATTGCGTGCCCCTAATGCAACAACCCATTTTTCAAATATGACTGGAAAATGGCGACCTGCGCTGGTGGCAGAGGGGCAGCTTTGCTGACCTTCAGCAGACGCCTGCCAATTGAAGCCCGCAAAAGTTAATCGTGCGCGTCCTTGAGCTGATCGACTCATGACGCTGCTTGCGGTGCGAGCAAGTGAGTCCGGAAGTGGCGCCTTTGAGACGTCCGCGATGGTGGCGGAGGATGTCTGTTTATCGAGGCAGACCAGAGATAATCGCTTCACCGCTAAAGCGACGCAGATGATCCATGGCGGGCATTTGCTCCTCGGCGGGTGAGATCGGAGAGGCCCCATTGTTACAGCCGTCGCCTGTCTTTCCGGCGCTGAAACCGTAACGCAACGCTGTCGGCTCCAAAAAAGGAGCAAACAGCAATGACTGATCTGATTGGCCAGCGGGCGGTAGTAATTGGGGGCCGGCATTGGTGGGTTATCAGCGGCCGGCGTCCTGGCGCCCTATTTTCGGCAGGTCTTGATTCTGGAGCGCGACGTCCTGAAGCAGGCAGGGGAAGCACGCCTTGGGGTCCCGCAAGGCCGGCATCCTCACGGCCTTCTCGCCGGTGGCCTGAAAGCCCTGAACGAGATCTTTCCCGGATATGAGGACGCACTCATCCAGGCTGGTGGCGTTCCGGTCAGCGTCGCCCGGGATATCCGCATCGAGCGTCCCGAGATCGGATGGTTGCCGCAGCGCGAGCTGGGGACATCGCTGGTGTGTGCATCGAGGCCGTTGCTTGAGCTTGTCCTTAGACAGAGGGCTGAAGGCATTGCGAACCTTGAGATCCGGTCGGGATGCAGGGTTACCGAGATTGTATCCACACTATCGAACGCAAATGTGCAGGGCGTCCGATTTATCGATCAATCCGGCGTGCTGGCGTCGATAGACGCCGAACTGGTGGTCGATGCATCGGGTCGGGGGGCACCGACGGCGGCACTCTTCGACACCCTGCGTCTCGACCGACCGGAAACAACCGAGATCGACATCAACCTGTACTACACATCGGCTGTGGTCGAGCTGGGGGAGCGTGCGCCACGGAACTGGAAATTGGTGCAAACGCAAGACGATCCACCCAGGATTGGCGACCGCGGAATACTGGTTCCGATGGAGCGCAATCGTTGGATGGTGACGATCTGTCAACGCGGCAGGCTACAGCGGATCGATAAGTGGGACACATATGTGTCAGGCTTCCGGAATCTAACTACGCCAACCACCTACGATGCGCTTCGCCATGCCAGGCCCGTTGAGGACCTCCGGCAATTTGCCTTCCCAACCAGCTCGTGGCGGCACTTCGAGCGATGTCGGCGTTTGCCCCGCGGGCTCCTGCCCATCGCGGATACCCTTTGCCGGTTCAATCCGATTCACGGTCAGGGCATGTCCTCGGCCGCCCTGCAGGCACGGCTTCTGCGTGACGTCCTGGAGGATGCGGTTGCCGAATCCGATCCCGTAGTGGCGTTGCAGGAAGGATTCTTGGCCGAGGTCGCGTCTGTGCTGGAAACACCCTGGGCCATGTCAACCAGCCGCGATTTGCAATTTCCGGACGTGCGCGGGCCGCGACCGGAGCATTTTCAGGAGAGTATCGAGTTCGAATTGGCGATGTTACGGGCTGCAGTCACAGATCCTGTCGTTCACAAAGCGGCCATGGATGTCAATCAGCTGCTGCAACCGCGGGCGCTGCTACGATCTCCGCACATCATGGAGCGAATTGAAGAAGCGAACGGAGCCCGAACCGCCTGGAGCCGTCCGGAGGTCATGACTGCTCCGTCCACCTCGGATGTGCGGACCACCGTCTCACGATAATCGCCGCTTGGACCACATCGCCTGCGGGGTAGCAGGCCGGAAGAAGATTGGTCTGCGCCCCAAACGCGATGCCGCGCGATATCGGCATGTCTGCTTCTGCGCTGCTCCTGGAGGCTGCGCGGACATGAATCAATCTCTGAGGCCGCGCCCTAGTTCGCTGCCGCGCGCCGCTTGTGGCGGCCTGCGACGTCGGGATAACCGTGCAGCATAACCTTGTCGGCCTGCACGCCCCAGCTTTCCAGGCGATCCAGAAAGCTCATGCCGAGCAGGTTGGTCTTCATCTGCCCGCGCGGCACCACCAGCGCCGGAATCGATTTCTCGACGAGGCCGCCGACCGCGAGGCGATCGAGCGTCAGTCGCGCCGCCTTGGTGTGGCCGCCGGCGGTTTCGACGTCGACATTGTATTCGAGCATCTCGATCGGCAGGCCGATCGCCTTCGCCGTCTCCCAGGTCAGCACCACCGAGGTGGCGCCGGTGTCGATCACCATCGGCGCCTTGACGCCGTTGATCTTGGCATGCAGCGCGAATTCGCCGGCCTTGCCACGCGCGATCTGCACGGCGGGCGCCGGCTCCAGGCTGCGTTGCCGCAGCATTTTCGTCACCGAGTTGCTGGCACGCGCCATCTGGTCCGGATCGCCATAGGCGACGACGG
>Ga0081540_1004594_pt1 | contig 10450 bp, 11 predicted proteins | sample TabmetS2T1R1_FD_71024 | JGI IMG/M metagenome (GOLD analysis project Ga0081540, IMG submission 71024) | Tabebuia heterophylla rhizosphere microbial communities from the University of Puerto Rico - S2T1R1 | ecosystem: Host-associated > Plants > Roots > Rhizosphere ... | reverse complement strand
TTGATGACTTCGGCGGGGTGCTCGCTGACGATGCCGATGTCGAGATCGAAGGCGGTCTAGACCTGACCGACCTCCGAGGGACCCGACTCGCTCCGCACCACATGCGACGTGGTTCGACCGACCCACGCTCGACGCGGGCGTGCAGCCAGCAGGCTCTGCCCGGCTGCGGGCGGCGCACCTCGCCGGCGCTGCACCAGTTACGACCGCGTCCATGCACAGACGAACGTTCCTGGAAGCGGTCGCTGCCGCGACACTGACTCGCGCGCTTCCCGCGGGCGCCGCACCCACGACCCCCTCTCCGTCCCTGCGCATCACCCGGCTGACCTGGGCGGGCGTCCGGCTCGTCGCGGGCGAGACGACGCTCTTCGTCGACGCGACGGTCGACCCCTCCGAGCCGGGCAGCGTCCCGCTCCAGGCGTCCACTCCTGAGCGCCACGCGCTGGTCACCCACTTCCACGGGGACCACTGCCAGCCCGAGGCGCTCAAGCCCGTGTTCAACGCCCGGAGCCGCCTGGTCTGCGATCGCGAGACGGCGCTCCGCGTGGGCGATCGCGAGGTGCCGCTCCTTCCGGTGTCCCTCTACCAGCCGGAGTTCCTCTCTCCCCGCACTGCCGACTTCGTGGTCTTCGCCGTTCCCGCATCCGACGGCCTCGGCAGCCCGCAGGCCTCGTGGGTCATCGACGGCGGCGGGCGGCGACTGTTCCATGCGGGAGACACGCAGGTACACGGCCAGTTCTGGAACATCGGCCGCGCCTACGGACCGTTCGACGTCGCGTTCCTTCCGATCAACGGCTTCCGCCAGACGCTCGGCCGAACGACGCGCGTGCCCGCCGCCATGTCGCTCACCCCGGAGCAGGCGGTGGAGGTCGCCCAGATCCTCGGCGCCCGACGCGTCGTCCCCATCCATTACGGCGGCGGAAGCCCCGGCTACGCCGAGGTGCCGGACGCGATCGGAGCCTTCGTGAAGGCGGCGAAGGCCGCCGGGCTCACACACACCGTGCTTGCGCCAGGAGCGACCCTCGACGGGACGTGAAACCCACCTCCCGGCATCGGTAAGGTCCGACCTCCACGGTGGCCGAACCTCACCACGTCGTCCTCGTGCCGGGCTTCTTCGGCTTCGCCAACCTCGGCGATTTCGCCTACTTCGGGCACGTTCGCGATCTGCTCTCCGAGGTCGGTCCCGCGGTGGGGCTCGATGGCGAGATCCGGGTCGTCCTCACCGAGCCGTCGTCGGCGCTGCCCCGCCGCGCCGCGATCCTGGCCGAGGCAATTCACCGGTTGCTCGACCAGCGCGGCGGCGTCGTCAGCATCGTGGGCCATTCCACCGGTGCCCTGGACGCGAGGCTGATGCTCAGCCCCGGCTCGGCCCTTCCCACCAAGGTGAACGTCGAGGAGTGCGCCGCAGCGGTTCGCTCGGTGGTGGGCGTGGCCTCCCCGCAGCACGGAACCCCGCTCGCAAAGCACTTCACCTCGATCTTCGGGGGGCAGCTGCTGAAGCTGCTCTCGCTGGCGACCGTGTACTCGCTGCGCACCGGCCGGCTCCCGGTGGGCGTGGCGCTCCGCCTCGCCCGGCTGCTCCGCCGGAAGGACGCCACACCGACCGGGGTGGTGGACCAGCTCTTCATCCAGCTCCTGTCGGACTTCGGCGGCAAGCGTCGCCGCGCCATCGAGCAGTTCTTCTCCAACGTCGGCAGCGACCAGGGTCTGGTCTCGCAGCTCGCCCCGGGCACGATGGAGCTCTTCAACTCCGCCACCAACGATCGTCCCGGTGTTCGCTACGGCTCGGTGGTGACCCGGGCGCGGACTCCGGGACTGCGCTCGCTGACCCGTGCGGGATTCAGCCCCTACGCACAGACGACCCACGCCCTGTACGTGGTGCTCTACCGGCTCGCCCGGGGGCGTCCCACCGACCCGCCCGCGGAGCTCTCCGCCGAGCACCGAAAGTTCCTTCGCCGCGCCTACGGAAGCATCCCCGACCACAAGGCCAACGACGGCATCGTTCCCACCTTGAGCCAGGTGCGCGGGCATCTCGTGGCGGCGGTCTGGGCCGATCACCACGACGTCCTCGGCCACTTTCACCAGCCGCAGCACGTCCCGCCTCACTTCGACTGGGTCGTCTCCGGCACCGGGTTCCACCGCGAGCAGTTCGAGGCGGTGTGGAAAGCAGTGGCCCGCTTCCTCGTCGAGGCCCCGTAGGGCCGCGGCTCAGCCGCTCGCTCAGGCGACGGAGGACGGCGCGACAGACTCGGGCGCGGGGACGGGCTCCAGCGGGTCCGGCCGACGGTGGCGGAACCGTCCGGCGACCCAGCGCATCCACGCTGGAGTGATGATCTGGTTTCGGCGCACTGCCAGGACCAGGAACCACACGCCGAGCGCCGTCCCGAGCACCATCGCCGGAAGCCCCGCCTCCGGACCGAAGCCGCCGCCGGTCAGGAGATCTCGGCCGGGGAAGCGCGCGTCGGCGAGCACCGCGATGTCGTTGCCCGAGACGCGGGAGCCCCACACCGGTCCCTCGAAGAGGTTCCAGGCCCAGTGCAGCCCGATGGGGATCCAGAGCGAGCGGGTCGCCACGTAGACCGCCGCGAGGAGAGCGCCGGCCTCGATGGCGATGGCCACGCTGCTCACCAGGGTCGCGTTCGGATTTCCGCGATGCCCGAAGCCGAAGAAGAGCGCGCTGACCACGATGGCCAGCCATGTGCCGATGGCCTGCTCGAGCTGGCGGAAGAGGATTCCTCGGACCGCGACCTCCTCGAAGATGCCCACCGCGAGGAAGAGCAGCACCATCCGGCCGAGGAGCGCTGCGCGGGTTGTGCCCTCGGGCAGGGGCGCCCAGCCCACGATCTGGTAGCTGCCGGTGAGCGCAAGCACACCGGTGATCGCGGTGAGCAGCGCCGCGCCGATGAGGAAGCCACGCGCGGTCTCGGGCAACGCCGCGGACGCGCCGAGACCCGCGTCCTTCGGCCGCTTGCGCTCGAACAGCCAGAGCGCGACGGTGAAGACGAGGACGGTCATCACCGCGTTCCGGACGGCGCCGGTCAGGGTGAGGTTCGACGCATGGGCCACGGCCGGCGCGATCCAGCGCAGCGCTCGCCCGGCGAGAAAGGCGAGCACGCCGGTCCAGAGCAGGCGGGGGATGGGAGCGACGAGGATGCGGCGGAGCAGGGCTGGCATCGGGAGGTCGAGGTTCAGAACGCCGTGAAGCCTCGACGATTGCCAGGATAGCCCGGTCGCCTCGCTCTGGACGCTCGGGACGGCGAGCCGTCCGGGTGCCGCCTCAGCCGTCGGTCGGGAAGACCAGGTGCAGCCGCTGGATCATCTGCTTCTGCGGGCATTCCACCGGGCGGTTGCAGGCGCGCGGAAGGTCGCGACGGCAGACCCTGACCTGCGGCTCGCGCGGAGTCGACGGAGCGGTATCGCGCAGCAACGCCGGCGCGGCGAGGACACCGAGCCCGGCCGCCTTGGCCGTCGTGAGCCCGTGCCCCTGCGCAGTGGTGACCATGGTCGGTCCGAGGCGCGCCACCACCGAGACCGCATGCCAGCCGGACGACGGCATCAGCGCCGCGCCGGTGGCGACGAGGATCAACGCGGCGATGGAGCAGGCGACGACCGGGGAGTCCTTGCGCATGGCAAACCTCGCTGCTGGCTGCGGAATCGCACGGTCCTCGGGGGGGAGCAAGGTAGGGGTACAGGGGTTGCAGCCGGCCGACCGTTGGCTGCAGGGAAGAGCCCCTAGCGGAGGTGGCTCGAGAACGCTTCCGAGGAGGTGTGGCGCCCACCGGGGGAGATCGCCTCGACCCGCCAGAGGACTTCCCCACCCGCTGGGATGCCGGAGATCGCTTCCGGCGGGAGCACGAGCTCGGTCTGCGCGAGCCCGCTCTGCCTGTAGAGCACGGTCAGGTCACGCGTGGAGACGACGACCGTGTACCGGCTGCCCTCTGGCGCGCCGCTCCAGCGGAGGACGAGATGCGCGCGATCGAGCTCGCGGGTTGCGGGGTCGGCGAGGAGCACCGTCCCGTCGGTCCCGCGCACCACCGGAGCGGGAACGTTCCGCCCCGTTCTCGGCAGCAGCACGAAGGCGAGCGCCGCCGCGGCGGCCAGTCCGGCCACTGCGATCCAGCGCGTCGAGCGAGATCGGAACGGGACGACGTCGCCCTGGGCGGTCGGCCGGAGACTTCCTGCCGCTTCGTGCAGCTCGCGCGCGAGACGCCACAGCGCGGAGCAGTCCGCGCACTGCAGGCTGTGCTCGAGCATCGCCCGCACCTCGGCCTCGGGACGATCGCCGGCCACGGCTTCCCAGATCGCGTCCGGCGCCGGGCAATCGGGTCCCGGCGAGGTCGGAGCGCGGGCAGCCCACGCGGCACGGAGCGTCTCCAGCTCGGGGTCGCTCATGGGGCCAGCCCCTTGCTCTCGAGGCAGCGCCGGAGGTCGGCCAGACCGCGGTAGATGAGGTTCTGCACCCGCTTCAGGGCCCAGTGCAGCACCCGCGAGGCCTCCTCGGCACGGAATCCCTCCAGGTGCAGGAGGACCGCCACCCGGCGCGGCTCCGCCAGCCCACCCAGGCAGTCTCGGATTCCCACGCCGAGCTCGGGCAACGGGGTCGTGCCGCGCTGTCCCGCCTCCTCGCCCACACTGGACCTCCGCGCTTGCAGCTCCTCCGCCCGGCGTCGGCGGCGCTCGTCCGCGATGACGCTGAACGCCACGCGCCAGAGGTAAGACGCAGTGCGGACCTGATTCTGCTCACCCCGCCCCTCGTGCTCGAGCACCCGGACGAGGGCGACCTGCACCAGGTCCTCTCGCTGTGCTGCGAGGTCCGACGGACAGGCACGTCCGACCGCGGTGCGCAGTGTGTGCAGCATCCACGCGTGGCGCTCGGGGGTCGGCGTCGGCTGCGTCGGCGGCTGCTCGGGGCGCACCGTTCAACATCCTACGCTCCTCCCGGGCCCGGGGACGGTCACTGCGCGAGCGGGGAGGGCTCGAGGTGCTCCCGGAGCCGGGGTGCCGCCCGCCGGCGAAGCTCGGGGAGGGCGAACGGCCGCCACGCCGGGCGGAGGTACATCACCAGCGCTGCGATCATCGTCAGCGCGAACGTCGGGAGGCCGTGGAGCAATGCGATCCCGACGTGGAAGAGCACCGCGACGGGCAGCAGCCGGGTGCGAAGGCGCGGCGGCGCGACCAGCGAGAACGCCAGGCAGAGCTCGACGACCAGCACGCCCCAGGTCAGCGGGACGACCCATCGCGTGGGACCCACGAGGTCGGTGAGCCAGCGGAGCGGTCCCCAGGCGCCGAACTTCGGATGCGTCCACCAGTAGTAGAGCGCGGTGCCGTTGGCCCAGGTCTCGCTCGGGAGCTTGAGGACGGCGGCGAAGAGGTAGATCGCCGAGACCTGCGCCCGGACGAGCAGAAGGCCGGTCTGTGCGGCGACCGACGCGGGGACACCGCCGTCACCGATTCCCCGCCAGTGCCAGGCGCGCCGATCGGTGAGCGCCACCGGGAGGAGCAGCAGGCTCAGGGTGGCGGCGACCAGGTCTCCGCCGTCGATGGTCGCGCCCGAGGCGGCGAGGCTGTACGAGATCCACCAGTGGGGGAGCGCGGTCAGCCGTGGCCTCCAGCCGAGCAGAACTGGAAGCAGAAGCAGGATCGCCACGACCTTGGCCAGCCCGAGGTGGTCACGGGCCAGGAGGAAGAGGCTCAGCCCGTCGATGGCGCGACGATCGATGATCCCCGGATCGTCGATCACCAGCGGGCGGAAGAGCTCTCCGGCCGGGTTCGCGAGGAGGGTGAGGAGCGTCGCCAGCGCGAGCATCGACCGCGCGAGGCCGTAGACGTTGGTCCAGGGTCTGTCGATGCGGGTCAGCACTGCACGTCCATCCGGGCGTACTTCGCCGGCATCGAGACCGGTCGGTGCGAGGCTGCCCACGCCCAGGGCACCGGAGTGCGTTCCAGGACGAGCACGTCTCCGCAGAGCTGGGGATGGCGGGCGAGGTTCCTGACGGAGACCCCGGGCGCCGCCACCTCGGGCAGCTCACCGTCGCGGACGGTGGCCTCTTCCCAGTGGAGCGGAGCGGTCGACAGGAGGTTCCGGAGCTCCGAGCCGTGGAGGACGGGTCCCCGGCGGAGGCCGAAGAGGTTCCTCGGCGAGCTCAGCGGAAAGTCCGCCTTCACCCACGTGCCGTTCCGGAGGCGGAAGAGCTCGAACCGGTCCTGGAGCGGCGCGGCGAAGTAGCCCCAGAACTGCGGGGCCACGCCGAGCACCTGGAGCCGCTGCGTCGCGGGTGGACGGAGTGGCGACTCCACCGAGTACACGACGACGAGGCAGACGATCGCGCCCGCGAGCAGACGCGCCATCCGCCGTGGCTGCACCTCAGCCCCCGGCCGGAACGGAACCTTCGAGCTTCGTCGCCATCGAGGCCGCGAGCTGCTCCGAGAACAGCCGCGACGCGAAGAGGCCCCACGCCGGCTGGGCAGACGCCGGGTCGGTCATGGCGAGACCCGTTGCGAGCTGCGTCGGCGCCGGGCGCGGACCCGGGGTGGGACGCGTCGGCGGGAGCTTCGGCTCGCTCGGGACGTTGGCGTAGAGCGGGTGAACGTTCGGCGTGGGCTTTGGACCCGGAGTGGGACGCATCGGCGGCAGCCTCGGGTCGCCCGGAACGTTGGCGTAGAGCGGGTGGACGCTCGGCGGCGTGGGCCGCGGGCCCGGAGTGGGGCGCGTCGGCGGCAGCTTCGGCTCGCTCGGAACGTTGGCGTAGAGCGGGTGGACGTTCGGCGGCGTGGGCCGCGGGCCCGGAGTGGGGCGCGTCGGCGGCAGCTTCGGCTCGCTCGGGACGTTCGCGTACATCGGCGCGTCCTCGCGGATCACTCCGGAGACTGCGTCCACCACGTCGGCTGCGCGCTCGAGCATCGACTTGATCGCGGCGGGATCTCCGCTCCGGGCGACGTGCGCGAACTCGGCGATGAACCCGGGCTCCGCGGCCTCGATCGAGGAGAGGAGACGGTCGCGCGCGCTCGACATGGCAGCCAGCTCGTCTGCGCTGTGGGCGTAGATCTCGGGCCGCAGCTGATCGCGCGCCTCGGGAAGGACGCTCGCCACCGGGCCGACGCCGAACAGTGCACCCTCGAAAATTTCACGATCTGAGAATCGGGAAACAGGCGCGGTTCTCTCCGGGCGCGCGACGAACGCCAGCAGAGCGAGCAGCGCAAGGACCGAGAAGAACAGCAGCTTCCGCGACCGACCCATGTGGTCCCCCTGGTGGAACAAGCATGAAGCACCGGCATGAGACACACGAATACATACAGCCCGCAAGTCCTATGTGACCCCCGCGGTGCGTCGGTAACCCCGGAATTCCCGCGCGTGACTCAGGGTGGGTCTCACCCGACATCGTGTGACGTTGTCACACCTTCGCGGGTGGTCCTTCGCGGGCGGAAGCGACTCTAGAGCGGGATGTTGCCGTGCTTGCGCGCGGGGTTCTCCTGCCGCTTGTCCTTCAGCATCTCGAGTGCACGCACGAGCTTCTCGCGCGTCTGCTCGGGGCGGATCACCTCGTCGATGTATCCGAGTTCCGCGGCCTTGAACGGGTTCGCGAACTTCTCGCGATATTCACTCACCAGTCGCGCGCGCTCCGCAGTGGGATCCGGAGCCTTCGCCAGCTCGTTGCGAAAGATGATGTTGACCGCGCCCTCGGGACCCATCACCGCGATCTCCGCGGTGGGCCAGGCGTAGTTCACGTCCGCGCGGATGTGCTTGCTGGCCATGACGTCGTAGGCGCCGCCGTACGCCTTGCGGGTGATGACCGTGACCTTGGGCACCGTGGCCTCGGCGAAGGCGTAGAGCAGCTTGGCGCCGTGGGTGATGATCCCGCCCCACTCCTGCGCCGTCCCCGGCAGGAACCCCGGGACGTCGACGAAGGTGACGAGCGGGATGTTGAAGCAGTCGCAGAACCGGACGAAGCGCGCCGCCTTCACGCTGGCCGAGATGTCCAGCACTCCGGCCAGCACCGCCGGCTGGTTGGCGACGATCCCCACCGACCTCCCGTTGAGCCGTGCGAACCCCACGACGATGTTGCGCGCGTAGTGCTCGTGCACCTCGAAGAAGTGGTGTTGATCCACCACCGCCCGGACGACCTCCTTGATGTCGTAGGGCTTGTTCGGGTTCGGCGGAACGATGGCCCGCAGCGACTCCTCGACGCGGAACGGATCGTCCTCGCAGGGGATGACCGGCGGATCCTCGGAGTTGTTCGAGGGCAGGTACGAGAGCAGCTCGCGGGTGAGGAGGATGCTGGCCTGCTCGTTCTCGGCGGCGAAGTGCGCCACGCCCGACTTCTGGTTGTGCGCCAGCGCGCCCCCCAGGTCCTCCTTCGTGACCTCCTCGTGGGTCACCGTCTTGATGACCTCGGGACCGGTGATGAACATGTAGCTCGTGTCCTTGGTCATCACGATGAAGTCGGTGATCGCCGGGGAGTAGACGGCGCCGCCGGCGCACGGACCGAGGATGAGCGAGATCTGCGGCACCACGCCCGAGGCCAGCGTGTTGCGGAGGAAGATGTCCGCGTACCCGGCCAGGCTCTCCACGCCCTCCTGGATCCGCGCACCGCCCGAGTCGTTGAGCCCGACGACAGGCGCGCCCACCCGCGTCGCCAGGTCCATGACCTTGCAGATCTTCTGCGCGTAGGCACCGGAGAGCGAGCCGCCGAAGACCGTGAAGTCCTGGGCGAAGACGAACACCTGCCGGCCGTCGATTCGCCCGTAGCCGGTCACCACGCCGTCGCCGGGAATGCGCTTGTCGCCCATGCCGAACTCGGCACTGCGGTGCATCACGAACTTGTCCAGCTCGGTGAAGGTGCCGGGGTCGAGGAGCAGATCGAGCCGCTCGCGCGCGGTCAGCTTGCCCGCCTCGTGCTGCTTGGCGATGCGCTCGGTCCCGCCGCCGAGCTCGGCCTGCCGCTCGAGGGCGTCCAGCCGGGCGCGGAGCGGGTCTCCGTCGGGAGGAGAAGCCATGGTGGCAGGGGCTTTAGCACGTGTGCCAGGATGCTCCGCCCTCGTCGGTGCCCCGGTGACCGGCCGGACCGGACGCCCGACATCCCTGCCCGGTGACCCTGACGACCCGAGCTCGCTGCGCTGCTCTCGCCGTCCTCGTGTCCCTGTCTGCCCGGGCGCAGTCAGCCCCGGCCGCCGCCACCGAACCGTTGCCTCCGGCTCTGCGGGTGGGCGCCGAGGCCGGCGGAGGGATCGTCGGCGGCCTGATTCTCGGCGGCGCCTCGGCGCTGGTCATCAACGCGACGCTGAATACCCAGGGCGACGACGCCTCGCGACGCTCCGCGGCCCAGGTCGGCGCGGCGGTGGGCGTGTCGGTGGGTGCGCCCATCGGCGTGTCCCTCACTGGAAAGCTCCTGGGGCGGCAGGGGAGCTTCATCATCAGCTGGCTCAGCAGCGTGGCCGGGCTCGGGGTGGGCTACGGCATCTACGGGCTCATCCGGTCGGGCAGCGACAGCTCGGCGGCGAAGGCGACGTACGCGCTGACCTTGCTGCTCCCGATCGCCGGAGCGGTGATCGGCTACGAGCTGACGTCCTCGGACCAGCCGGCGGGGCCCGCCTCGGCTCCCGCCTCGGCGATCCCGGGCCTGCTTCCGGCCGTGGCGGTCGGTCCGGGTGGGGCGAGCTTCGCGCTGGTGGGACGGTTCTGAGGAGCCGGGCTCCGGCTCTCGAACCAGGGGACGCTGATCTCGCGGCGGGGAGGTGCGCCGCTCGCTGAGGATCAGCCGTCGATGGTGCGCAGGCGCGGGTCGAGCAGCGCCTCTTCCCAGCGTCCGATCGCCCGGGACCGCTCGCGCTCCGGCGCGTCCGCCTCGTAACCGAGCGTGTCGCCCAGAGCGCCCGCGAGCTCCTCGGCGGCGACCGAGCGTAGCCACGGCTCGGAGTTCCGCAGCGCCGCCAGCAGCCACTGCACGCGTCGCCGCGTCTTGTTCTCCGCCCACCACGCCATCCAGGCATGGGTGCTGGTGCCGAACGAGGCGCGGGTGATCTCGATCAGCGCCTCGGCGGCGGCCTGGGCGGACAGCGCGTCGTCGCTCGAGGTCAGGCCGATGAGTCCCTCGATGGACGCCCGGTCGTGCAGCATTCCCAGCGCGCGGGCGGCGAGCACCCGTCGCTCGGGCTCCTTCGCCACCAGCTCCTGGCGCAGATCGGGTAGCGCCGCCTGGAACCGGGGAAGACGGCGGAGGGCCGTCGACGCCGCACGCGCCGCGGAGGCCACGTCCGGCTCGGGGTCGAACAGGCCGCGCAGCACACCGGGGACGAGCTCGGGGAACGGCAGGCTTCCGGCGGTGAGGAGCGCGACGTACCGGAGGTCGGGCTCGGGCGCGTCGAGGAACCGGGAGAGAGCGCGCGCTCCCGAGGCGCCGAGGCGGGCGAGCCCGGCGGGGACCGGTCCCAGCTCGTCGGGGGCGGGCAACTCCTG
>Ga0081540_1004593_pt1 | contig 10450 bp, 10 predicted proteins | sample TabmetS2T1R1_FD_71024 | JGI IMG/M metagenome (GOLD analysis project Ga0081540, IMG submission 71024) | Tabebuia heterophylla rhizosphere microbial communities from the University of Puerto Rico - S2T1R1 | ecosystem: Host-associated > Plants > Roots > Rhizosphere ... | reverse complement strand
CGCTCCTGCACCCAGTGTTCTTGGCATCGTCGTTCACGCTCGATCTGCTCGCGGTGCTGGCCGCCATCTCCATGCTGGGGTCGGCATTGGCCGCCTTCGCCGCTGACGACATCAAACGCGTCCTGGCCTACTCGACGATCAGCCAACTTGGCCTCATGTTCGCGGGCCTGGCTGTCGACGCGGACCGCGTACCGAGTGTGGCGCTCCTGCTCAGCCACGCCGCGTACAAGGCGTTGTTGTTCCTGTGCGCAGGAGCGTTGATCCACGCGGTCAGGAGCAACCTCATGGCGGACATGGGCGGCCTGCGGCACGCGATGCCCGTCACGTTCATCACGATGACCATTGGCTTCGCGGCTCTGGCCGGCGTCCCGCCGACGTCCGGCTTCGTCGCCAAGGACTCGATCGTCGCGGCGGCCTGGGAAGCCGTCGGGCACCGGGGCGCGGCGCCGGTCGGGCTCGGGCCATCACTGTTCGTGCTGATCTGCGCATTGCTGACGGTGGCGGTCACGGCGGCGTATTCGACGCGCGCGTGGCTGCTGACCTTCTTCGGCCCGGTGCGTAACGATGCCGTCTCGCACGACGCGCCGCCGGTCATGTCGATCCCGTTGATCGTGCTGGCCGTTCCTACGTTGCTGCTCGGGCTGGCTGCGGTAGGCGCACATCAGCTGCGTCCGGAACTGCTGACTACGGCGGTGTCACTCGCGCTTATCGCCCTCGGCGCTGGCGTGGCGTATCGATTGTGGCGCGGGGTGCCGGTCCGTGACCCGGCGATTGTTCTCGGACGATCCCGAAACGCGGTCCGGACAGCCTTCTACACCGATGACCTTTACGAGCGCACCGTGGCCGTCATGACCCGGCGCGTTGCCGAGGGCGTGTCGTTGGTGGACGACAACGTGCTCGGTCGCGCCGTCAGCCAGACGGGCCGCGGCGCTCGCCGGCTTGGTGGCGTGCTGCGACTGTCTGAGAACGGCAACGTGCAGGCGTACCTCACGGGTGTGTTGTTCGGCGCGGTCGTCATCGCGATCAGTGCGGCGGTGCTCGCGTGATCCTCACGCTGTTGCTGGTCGCGCTCCCGCTTGCCGGGAGTGCCGCGGTCTTCGCGCTCCCCGAGCGCGAAGCGGTTCGATTCAGCGTCCTCGTCACGTCACTCACGCTGCTGGACGCGGTTGTGTTGGCCGCGTCGTTCGACTACGACCGGGCGGGCGAGATCCAGAAGGCAGTCGACTGGTCGTGGGTTTCCGCGATCGGCCTGCGATTTCACCTGGGCGTAGACGGGATCTCGCTTCCTCTCGTCGTGCTGACCGCGCTGCTCACCATGCTGTGCACGATCTACCTGTTGCGACCAACGTCGATGCCCAGTCGACCGCGGTTCCTGACCTCCTTGCTGATGCTGCTCGAGGTCGCAATGATCGGCACCTTCGTCGCACTCGACCTGCTGTTGTTCTTCGTCTTCTTCGAACTCGTGCTGCTGCCGATGTACGCCGTGATCGCCGGCTGGGGTGGCCCTGGCCGCACCGCGGCTGCCCGCCAGTTCATCGTCTACACGCTGCTCGGCTCGGGCTTCCTCCTGGTCGGCCTGTTCCTGATCTACGCCCACGCCGGAACGTTGGACATGGTCGTGCTGGCGCACCGACATGGCGAAGGTCTCAGCCGGACGGTCCAGGTGGTCGCCTTCCTCTTCGTGGCCGGAGGATTGGCGGTCAAGGTACCGATGTGGCCACTGCATACGTGGCTGCCCGATGCACACACCGAGGCCCCAACGGTCGGCTCGGTGCTGCTCGCCGGTGTCCTGCTCAAGATGGGGACGTACGGACTGGTCCGGATCGCGGTCCCGATCCTTCCGGAGGGGGCTGCCGCGGTCGCGCCGTACCTCGGCGCGTTCGGCGTCATCGGAATCATCTACGCCGGCCTCGCGTGTCTCGCCCAGCGCAACCTCAAACGGCTTATCGCGTTCAGCAGTGTCGGCCACATGGGCTTGGTCCTGCTCGGCATCGCCAGCCTCACCCCGGTCGGCATCAACGGGGCTCTCTACCTCAACGTCGCGCACGGGCTGATCACCGGCCTGCTGTTCTTCCTGGTCGGCGGGGTCGCCGAACGGTACAGCACGACCGATATAGCCAAACTCGGCGGCGGGCTGCTCGCCGCAGCGCCCCGGCTCGGCTCGCTGCTGGTGTTCGCCTCGGTGGCGAGTCTTGGGGTGCCAGGCCTGGCGGGGTTCTGGGGCGAAATGCTCGCGATGTTCTCTGCGTACAGGCCGAATCCGTTACTGGATCGCGGCGTCTACCTGACGTTTCTCGCCGTCGCCGGACTCGGCTCCGTGCTGACCGCGACGTATTTCCTGGTCATGCTTCGAAGGGTCGCGTACGGCGATGTCGCGGCGCGCTGGCGTACGGTGCGCATTCGCGACGTGACGTCGGTGGAGTGGGCATCGTGGGTGCCGCTGGTTGTCATCGTCGTCGTTTTCGGGCTGTGGCCGGCGTCCCTGCTCGGCATGACAAATGACGCCGTCCAGTCGCTGCTGGGTGGCGGCTGAGCATGTCCGCGGTCCAGAACATTGACTTTCTGGCCATCGCGCCGCCGCTGGTCTTGGCGGTGGCGGCCATAGGAGTCCTGGTTGTCGACGTATTCCTCCCGCCGCGGGTCAGTCGTCTCGTCGGCGACGGCGCCCTGGCTGGTGTAGCGCTCAGCCTGGCCGCGTCCGTCACGCTGGCCCTCGACGGACTACCGCGCCGAACGTTCTGTGTCATCGCAGAGGTACAAGGTGCCGGGCCGCCCTCGTGCTCGTACGTCGCGGACAAGTTCACGCTGTTGTTCCAGTTCGTGGTGCTGCTCGCCGGGGCGGTTGTCCTGCTGATGGCGCGCTCTGAGATCGTCGAGACCCGGTTGCCAACAGGGGAATTCCACTTTCTGATGCTCGCCGCGATGTCCGGGGCACTGACGTTGGCGGCCAGCCGGGACCTCGTGACGCTCATCGTGTCGCTCGAGCTGGTTTCGCTACCCGTGTTCGTGCTGGCGGCGTTGCGGCGCGAGGACGGGCGTTCCTCCGAGGCTGGTTTGAAGATGTTCCTGATCTCGGTCGTGTCCACGGCGGTGATGCTGTTCGGGCTCAGCCTGGTTTACGCGGCGACGGGCACGGTCTATCTGGATCGGATCGCTCTCGCCTTGGACATCGCGGGGCCGCTCGGCGCCGTAGCAGCCGTCGGCACGGTGCTGGTGCTCGTTGGGTTCGCGTTCAAGGTTTCGGCCGTGCCGTTTCACTTCTGGGCACCGGACACCTACGAAGGCGCACCGATCGCGGTCGCGGCATTCCTCTCGGTCGTGTCCAAGGCGGCGGGTTTCGCGGGACTCGTGCTCATCCTGATCGTCGGGTTCAGGCCGTACACGGATGTTTGGGGACCGGTCCTCGCCGTCCTCGCGGCACTCACCATGACGGTTGGCAACCTCGTGGCACTGCGCCAGCACCGTGCCGTCCGGCTGCTCGCCTGGTCTTCAATCGCACAGGCGGGTTACATGCTCGCCCCGCTCGGCGCAGCGGGTGCGATTGCCGACAAGGGAGCCGGGCGGCAACAAGATCTGAACGAGCTGGCTGGCGCGACCGTTGCCTACGTCGCCATCTATGCGGCGATGACCATCGGCGCCTTCGCCGTGGTGGCGTTCGTGCGGTGGCTGGGACCCAACGGCGGACGGGATCTCGACGACTATCGGGGTCTGGTTCGCACGCATCCGCTGATCGCCGTCGCGTTCGGGTTCTTCCTTGCCTGCCTGGCCGGGCTCCCGCCGGGACTGGCGGGCCTGTTCGCCAAGGTAATCGTCTTCCGGGCCGTCGTGGACGGCGGCGTCGCATGGCTGGCTGTGGTGATCGCGATCAACACCGCGATCGGCCTGTATTACTACCTCGCGTGGGCGGCACGGCTGTTCGCCCCCCGTCCGGACGGAGTCACGGTACGAGCTGGCCGGACGCCATACCCGGCGGCCGCGGCAATCTTGGTGCCGGCTGTCGGTGCGGCGGCGCTGTCGGTGATGCCGCAGCTCGTGTTCGGCGTGTCGCCCCTGATGTCGCTGGCCGGCCGTTGACGGCTGCTATCGGTCGATATCGCCGACCACGAAGAACATGGAGCCCAGGATCGCGATCATGTCGGCGACGAGATGCCCGGGCATTAGCTCGGACAGCACTTGCACGTTGTTGAACGATGCCGACCGCAGCTTGAGGCGCCACGGCGTGACGTCACCACGCGAGACGAGGTAGTAGCCGTTGATGCCAAGTGGATTCTCGCTCCACGCGTACGTGTGCCCGGCCGGCGGCTTCAGAACTTTGGAGGTCCGGGCACAGATCGGACCGGGCGGAAGCTGCTCGAGCCGCTCGATGCACTGCTCGGCCAGGTGCAGGGACGCGTACACCTGGCCGAGCAGGCACTCGAAGCGTGCGCGGCAGTCGCCCTCGGCTCGGGTGACGACGGGTACGTCCAGCTCGCCGTAGGCGAGATAGGGTTCGTCCCGGCGCAGGTCGAAATCGACACCGCTGGCTCGCGCAACCGGCCCGGACACCCCGTACTGCATGACTTGTTCGGCCGTCAGCACGCCGACGCCGCGGGTGCGGGCCAAAAAGATCTCGTTGCCGCGGATGATGTCCTCCATTCGGGGCATGCCTGCGCGAACATGAGCCAGGGCCCCTCGGACGCGGCCGAGCCAGCCCGCTGGCATCTCGTCCTTCAGCCCGCCGACGCGGTTGAACATGTAGTGCATGCGGCCGCCGGACAGTTCTTCCATCACCCGCTGTAGCGCGTCCCGCTCATGGAAGCCGTAGAAGATCGGGGTGATGGCACCCAGTTCGAGCGGATAGGAACCGAGGAACATCAGGTGGTTGAGCACCCGGTTGATCTCGGCGAGCAGCGTGCGCAGCCAGACCGCACGGACGGGCACTTCGATGCCGATCAGCCGTTCGACAGCCAGCGCCACTCCGAGTTCATTAGAGAACGCGGATAACCAATCGTGCCGATTCGCCAGCACGATGATTTGCCGGTAGTCACGGACCTCGAACAGTTTCTCGGCGCCCCGGTGCATGTAGCCGATGACCGGCTGGGCGGTGATGATCAGCTCTCCGTCGAGGGTCAGCCGCAGCCGAAGCACGCCGTGGGTGGACGGGTGTTGCGGGCCGATGTTCAACACCATCTCGTGGGTGTCGAGCCCGGTAGCGGCGGACCCGACGACTACCGACCGTTCGGTGGTCACCCGGCCATGCTCGCACGATCAAGCGGGCCTCGCCCGAAGAATTCGCGTCGGGTCGCGCCGGCCACCGAACCGACCAGAATCACCTCGCCGACCTTGAATCCGGCGAACAGGCGCCAAGCGGCGACGGGCCAGGGTAGTTCACCGTCTGGATCAGCCATGTGAACCCGCCGAGACCGTCCGGGTCAAGCAGTTCTCCTTCTTCGCCCGCCTTCTGCAAGTCCCCCAGGTATCGGCCGGGATCGGAGTGCGCCATCGCGACAGCCGGACGGTGACCACGGATCCCGAGCGTGTGGAGCGCATCGCGTTGGGTTTCGATCGCAGTGTCGCACCGTCCGGCGTGACCTGCCGCGATCGCTGCGCCAGCGGCCGCAACAGCGTCGATAGCGACATGAGATGTGATGTCGCACGAGCCGTCCGGCAGCGGCCTTGTTGGTCGGCCCAACCGGATGCCGGTCAGCGTGCCGCGTGGGTGCCGGTGGGATCGGGTATGGGCGTAATCCATGGCTACCGCGACGCCACATGCGATCCGCTTGATCAATGTGCGCCAGGCGTCGTCACGCGGCCTACCTACCTCCGCGCGATCGCCGATATCGGCCAGTGGCCACCACTGCGCGAGCCACTCCTTGTCGTCCGGGTCAGGCGCCGCGCCGAGGCGCTCGAACCCGGTTACTGGGTCGACCAGCACAAGCCGGGGCCCGGTCGCCGTCTGCTCGACCACGTCGACGGGGATGTTGTCCAGCCACTCGTTAGCGATCACAAGGCCCGTGATCGTTGGGGGGATTTCGGCCACCCAGCGAATCTCGCGCGGCGCGCCGGGCGGCCGAGGAGCGACCTCGACGGCGGTGACGTTCAGCCGCATGCGCAGATCGCTTGGTACCAGCGCAAGCATTCGGCCCGCGAGCTCACCGCCGCCAGCTCCGACATCGACCAGATCTAGCTGCGCCGGGCGGCCGATCTCGGCGTCGACTTGCCGCAGCAGCATGGACAGCGCCACGGCATAGCTGCTGGACGCGTGCACAGACGTCCGGAAGTGACGCGCAGGCTGTTCCGCGACTCGGTAGAAGCCATCCGCGCCGTACAGAGCTCGCTCGGTCGCGTCGCGCCAGGTCAGCCACATAGTCAGTCGAGGGGCAGTGTTGCGAGATTGAGCGACGTGATCTGTCCGTCGACCACTCGGATGTTCAACCGCTGGCCAAGCCGAAGGAGACGAAGACCGCTTCGATCGAAGGCGCCGGCATCAAACGCGAGCCGAGCACCGGTGTCGAGAAGGACAGTTCCGGTGTGCGTGTCAGTCGAGAAGGTGGCGACCGTCGCCTGCACGTCTTCACGATAGGCCGCCGGTAGCGCGTGATGGCAGCATGCCTCCGGCGTGGAGGTGCGAGGATTGATTCGTGCCTTACCGGATCCGCAAGGTCGAGTATTACTACGCCGACATTCGCGACGAGTTCGGGGCGGCCTACGGCGTGCTATCGGCGCTTGCGGAGCTCGGTGTCAACCTCCTCGCGTTCACCGCCGTGCCGAGCGGGCCACATCGCGCACAGTTCACGATCTTTCCCGATGATCCGAACAAACTGGTCGCCGAGGCGCGAATGGATGCCCTTGCACTCGACGGTCCGCATCACGCGCTGCTCGTGCAGGGCGACGACGAGCTTGGCGCGTTAGCGGACATTCATCGGCGCCTCGCCGTGGCCGGCGTGGACATCTACGCGACCTCAGGTGTGACTGATGGGGTCGGTTCGTTCGGCTACGTCATATACGTGCGGGAGGATCAGTTCGAAAAAGCGGCGAGTGCCCTGGAGTTGTGAGCACCCGGTCGACATTGCGGCTCACCGTGAAGGGACCGCCTCCCGAGGCCATGGCAGACGCCAGGGTGACGCGCCAGTATCGGCTCAGCGCGTGGCGAAGGGATCCGGTCCCGGGTCGCGGCCGGTTGCGGCTTCGGCGAGCAGGCACGCCGTTGATGTCGACGGTGAACTGGCCGCCCGGCCGCGGCTCGAGGATGGCGTGATCGCCCATCCAGACGAGCATCAAGTCCGATCGAGTGAGGTAGGGGAAAACCTTCTCCGGCGGCGCAGCGACTTGGACCTGGTGCCGGATCGGTTCACTCATCGGCTTCGACGGCGTTCTTCAGCCGGTTCAGCGCGTCCGGCCAGAGCTCGGCAAGGAAATCACGCAACGAGTCGAAGCCGTCCGGGTCGACCAGGTACAGGCGCCGCTGCTTGGCCCGCTCCACCTGCACCAGCCCGGCCTCGTGCAGGATCTTCAAGTGCAGCGACACCGCCTGCTGGGTGATGTCGAAGTGCTCGGCGATCTCGTTGACCGACCGCGCCTGGTCGCGGACGAGCTGCAGGATCGCGCGCCGGTGCGGCTCGGCCAGGGCGCGGAGCACGGCGTCAGCGGACATCAGCGCACATCATCACTCCTGCCGCCTTCATTCCAGCCGCTCGACCCGGCGATGGCCGACGACTGGCCCAGATGTGGCAGCCCTACTTGCCCATGGTGCTCAGCGACCTCAAGAACCTCGTGGAGAAGTCGGCTTGATCGGGTGGGAGCCGAGGACACTGGCAGCATGGCTGTGCGGCTGCATCACGTCGTCATCGATGCTCACGATCTTCCTGGCCTCGCCAGCTTTTGGGCACACGCGCTGGGCTGGCGAATCCTGTCCGAGCGTGCGCGAGAGGTCGTTATCGGACCAGATGAGACTGCGCCGATAGGCATATGCTTCATGCCTGTCCGGGAAGCCAAGACGATCAAGAATCGGGTGCACCTCGACCTAACTACTGGAGCCGACGATCGCGACGCCGAGATCGAGCGGCTACTGGGGCTGGGCGCCCGCCATGTCAACATCGGCCAGACCGGCGACGAGTCCTGGACCGTTCTCGCCGATCCCGAGGGAAACGAATTCTGTGTCGTGCGCCCGAAAACAACCCTCATCGGATGACGCCCGGCAACAGCCGTACGCGGCGGGCGGAGGGGCGACGCAACAGCTCATCCGGGATTCAGCGAGACGCACCCGAAACATCGATTTGTGCGGCCGACGGGACGCTGGCGCGCGCTCGCCCGGGGCCGCGCCTATCCAGACGGTTTGCGCACTGTCGTTACCGCACATCGCATCTCGAACACGCGCTCCACGTACGGTCGCGCCAGCAGAGATTCAGGCAATCCTTAGCCTTATGGGGTGACTCTTTACCGGTTTCTCGACGCGATGGGCGAAGTGGTTGACGAGCGTCAGTTCACCGAGCACGCCGTAGCCCTTACCTGGGCCAGGGAGGGCGCGGAAAGCGATGACGAGATACAGCGAGTGGAGTTCTTGGGACCCGAGGGCGACTGGCGCTGGGCGGGCCCGCTCCTGGGCTGACGAACCCGCGAGCGGTCACTCGACGTCCGCAGCCCGTGTTCGCCGACCCTCGCCGGCGTCATCGAAGACAAATACGTCCCCAAAGGTATCCGCCTAACTCGGTCCACAGTTGCCGAGGGAAGTCCGGCCTGATCGAGCCGCGTGATGGACGCTCGGCGGTTACCGCGAAGTACCACTCTCAAGCGCCGCATCGGACGGAATGAGCGGTCGACCGAACGCTGTCCAAACTGGCACGTGCGGCAGGATCAAGTGGTGCTATACCTACGGATCTCAGCCCCCGCCGCTCTCACAAACGACGTGGTCGAGATCCTCGCCGAGGATCCCGCGGTCAGCAGCCTCTCGATAGTGCGGTCGGCCTCTGTTCGACCCCCCGGTGACCTCGTTCTTGCCGACGTCGCTCGAGAAGCCGCGAACGACGTCATCGACCGGCTACGGAGTCTCGGTGTCCACCATGAAGGCAGCGTCCATATCGAACCGGCATCAACGTGGTTATCGCAGTCCGGGTTTGACGCCGAACGCAGAACACCGGGCAGCAGCGCGGACGCCGTCGTGTGGGCAGATGTCGTGCAACGCTCCTACAACGAGTCGGAGCTCAACTGGACCTACCTCAGCTTCATGACGCTGGCGACCCTGATTGCCGGGATCGCGATCATTTTGGATTCACAGATCCTGGTCATCGGCGCAATGATTCTCGGTCCGGAGTTCGGTGCGGTCGCAGCGCTCGGGGTTGCCCTGGTGCGCCGCCGTTTTAATCTGTTCACGGTGGCTGCGAGCACGCTCGTCCTCGGCTTCGCGGTCGCAATCGCCATCACCGCGGCGCTTGCTCTGCTGGCGCGGGTGTTGGGATGGGTCACTCTGGACGATGTCAGCGGCCCGAGACCTGGCACCGATTTCATTTACAGCCCGGACAGGTGGTCGCTCGTCGTTGCCGTCATCGCTGCCGCCGCCGGCGTCCTATCTATAACCTCGGCCAGAGTTGGTGCCCTTTCAGGCGTCTTCATCTCCGTGACCACAGTGCCTGCCGCCGGCAACGTTGCTCTAGGCCTCGCCTTCGGAGTCGGTCACGAAATCTGGGGCAGCACCCTGCAATTAGCCCTAAACCTGTCCGGGATGGCCGTCGCTGGCTGGGCCACTCTAGCCTTCCAGCAAGTAGTGTGGGCGAAGATGTCACGTCGCCGGGCCCGCCTTATTCGACGACTGCGTAGGCACTGAGATATCAGCGCTGAATGCCAGCCCACTCGCCACCGGCCCTCGTCTAACCAGCAGTGTCCACTGCCGTCTGACCCAAACGCCGACGCAGTTCCTCCTTGGCCTGTGCAACCCCATCTCATCCTGCGCCAGCGCGGCGGTGACAATCGTCAGCGATGCAAACTCGCCGAGTTGGACCCTAACTAAGGTGCTCCAAGACACGATCACCGGAAGGAAGGCGTGCGAGTCGGCCATCGCACTGTTTTCGGCGACCAAGGCCGACGAGGCGCTGCGGCGAACGACCGACAGCACCCCTGACGTTCCGGTTTAGGACGATCGGCCGGCACGCCCTTGAGGACGAGAGCTTCTTCCATGACCTGCTGACGTTGTTACAGACCCTGGAACACCACTAGCCGCAAACGGCTGCACTACGGTTGCGAACCTGATCCGATCCGCCCTGCAGCCCCCATCCGATCTCCAGCGGCATCGCCCCGTGGACGATCGCGCTCATCGCCGTGGGCTTCGCGGTGCTCGCCCCCGAACTCTTGCACGCCTACCCCAGCCACCGAGGTCTCGCGCCGTCGTCAGCGGTCCCGGCCATCAACCACGACGCATCCCCCGGACGAGCCAGACGCTGCCCGGCGTGGCTGGCTAAGGGCGACCAAGCGATCTCCA
>Ga0081540_1004592_pt1 | contig 10452 bp, 9 predicted proteins | sample TabmetS2T1R1_FD_71024 | JGI IMG/M metagenome (GOLD analysis project Ga0081540, IMG submission 71024) | Tabebuia heterophylla rhizosphere microbial communities from the University of Puerto Rico - S2T1R1 | ecosystem: Host-associated > Plants > Roots > Rhizosphere ... | reverse complement strand
TGAAGCGCGGCGGATCGCTCATCGGGAAGGTGGTGAAGCTCGGCTTCTGCGTGCCGACGATCTCCACCGTCCCGCCCTTCACCGAGACCTTCTTGATGGTGTTGACCTGGGCATCTGCCGCGCGTGCATTCGCGCCGGCGAGGAGCACCAGGGCGAGCACTCCGAGCGCGCCGTTCCTCACGGGGTGGATGCTATCCGCCCCACCCCGGTCGGTCCAAAGAACCCCAGGGACGACGCACACCTACACCGATTCCGAGGTCGTCAGGTCTGTAGCCGGGGGAGCGACGGACCGTGCGTGCGATGCGTCCGCGCGTACTCCACGAGATTCTTCACGTCGTAGCAGATCTGCCGGATGTCGTGCCCCATCGTCAGCTCGATGTGGCTGTTCCCCTTCACCGGCCGCCAGAGGAGGTACTCGCTCCGCGCCGCCCGGTACACGCTCCGCGTCGACTCCACGGAGGCCAGCGGATCCATGTCCCCGAAGATGATCGCCATGGGGATGGAGATGTTCGAGAACCCCTGCTTGTAGTCGTAGCCGGTCCGGTAGCAGGTCAGCTCGCCGCGACGGGTCCACTTCGCGAACTGCTCGAGGACCTTGCGCGGCTCGCGCTCACCGCCCTCCCGGAGGAGCCAGCGGATGTCGGCGCCGCTCACCCGGCTGGGGTTGCTGAGCCAGTTCACCCGCCGCGCGAGCGCGTCGTAGGCCGGATGCACCTCGGCCCGGGCGATGAGCTTCTCCAGCCACTTCAGCCACTCGTCGACCGGGACGTAGTTGAAGCGGACGAGCGCATCGACCATCGGCTCGAGCTCGTTTCCGGCCGGGAGCCGCGCGAACCTCGCGGCCCGTGCCCGGAGGAGCCTGCCCAGGGCGAGCAGCCGCCGCTGCACGTTGATGATCGCCACCCCGGCGTCGACGACCGCGCCGGTGACCGGCGTCGTGAGCGCGAGGAGCCGCAGCAGAAGAAACCCCCGACCGAGGTCCGCCGGAGCACCGATGGTGACCAGCCCCTCGAGGTCGTCGTGCAGCCCGGCGTATCCGTAGCCGAGGATCCCGCCCATGGAGTGCCCGACGTAGAAGACGCGCTTTCGCCCGGTCTTCGCCTTCACCGCCGCGACCGTCGCCGGCAGGTCGTGAAGGAGGTAGTCGTCCAGGTCCCAGCCGTAGTCGAGGTCCGGCGGCAGCGGCCGCCCGGTCAGCTCGGAGCGCTCCCGCTGGAGCTGCTGGCTGCTCTTGCCATGGCCGCGCAGCTCGACGATGTGGATGTCGAGACCGAAATACAGGAGATTCTTGACGAATTCGCCGCTCGTCCAGGTGTGACGGTTCTGGGAGAAGCCGTGGACCAGGAGCAGCGGCTCGCCGAGCAGCGGCTGGTGGAACGCCTGCGGCGCGGGCTCGTAGCGGGTGACGACCAGGGTCCAGCCGTCGGACGTCTCCACCTCGTACTCGGACTTCCGGTACAGGTCCCGGAACGCGACCTCGTCGACCGTGGGCGGGACGACGGGAACGTGCGCTCGGGGAAGACGCATCGGTGCGACTGACTTTAGGGTCGGTGCCGCGCCGCGCCAAGCACCTTGCGTGGGCCTCAGGGCCTAGCGGGGCGCGGGAGTGTGGTCGAGGAGCGCCTTCACCGCCCCCACCAGATACAGGGAGCCTGCAATCAGCACCCAGGCGTCCGGTCCGGCGAGAACCCTTGCCTTGGCAACGGCGTCCTCGGGCGAGGCCGCGACGTCCACCACCGGGCACAGCGAGCGGGCCAGGTCCAGGTACGAGGCCGGATCGAGGCTCCGGGGGGTGGGGACGGGCGTGAAGGTCGCCGAGGCGCACCGGGGCAGGAGCATCCGGAGCATCGGCTCCACCCGCTTGTCCGAGACGACGCCGAAGACCAGGTGCACCGGCCGTCCGGCGTACGGCGTGGCCCCGAGCGCGTCGACCAGCGCGGCGATGCCGTCCTCGTTGTGGGCGCCGTCGAGCAGCAGCGGCGGATGCCCGGGAATCTGCTCCAGCCGTCCCGGCCACCGCGTCCGCTGCAGCCCGGTGCGGATCGCCTCATGGCGGAGGAGGAGCCCCTGGCGGTCGAGGAGATGGGCGCAGGTGACCGCGACCGCCGCGTTGTGGTGCTGGTGCGCGCCGTGGAGCCCCAGGGCGAGCCCGTCCAGCGCGAGCTCCGGACCGCGATAGCGGCCCAGCCCGTCGAGCGAGAAGTCGCGACCCTCGACCAGCAGCGGCGCCTCGACGGAGGCGGCGACGGTCTCGATGACGGCGAGCGCCTCCGGGCGCTGCTCCGCGACCACCGCCGGAACGCCCTTGCGGAGGATGGCCGCCTTCTCCTTCGCGATGGCCTCGAGAGTGTCGCCGAGGAACTCCATGTGATCCATCCCCACCCGGGCGATGGCGGTGAGCCGTGGTCGGGCCGTGGTGGTCGCGTCCAGCCGACCGCCGAGGCCCACCTCGAGGATCGCGACGTCGACCTGCTCGTGGGCGAAGTGCTCGAGCGCCACCAGCGTCCCGAGCTCGAAGTACGTCGCCCCCAGCGCGGCCGGCGACTTGCGCAGCACCTCGACGACACGCGTGCCGAGCGTCTCGTCGTCGATGGGCGCTCCGCCCACCTGGATGCGCTCGTTCACCCGGACCAGGTGCGGCGAGGTGTAGAGGCCGACGGTGTGGCCTGCGGCGCGGAGGATGGAGTCGAGGAAGGCGCAGGTGCTGCCCTTGCCGTTGGTCCCGCCGACCTGGACCGAGCGGAGGCGCAGCTCGGGGTGGCCCAGCTCCTCGAGCGCCTCGTGCATCCGGTCGAGGCCGAGCACCACCGTGGAGGGCGACCGCGACGCCAGGAACTGGAGCCCCTCGGCCGGCGTCCGCGGGGCGTCCATGCTTCAGCCCATCAGACCCAGCAGGGCGCCCAGCTTCGCTCTGAGATCTTTCCGCGGGACGATGGCGTCCACCATCCCGTGCTCGAGCAGGAACTCCGAGCGCTGGAACCCCTCGGGGAGCTTCTGGCGGATGGTCTGCTCGATGACCCGCGGCCCGGCGAAGCCGATGAGCGCCTTGGGCTCGGCGAGGATGACGTCCCCGAGCCAGGCGAAGCTGGCCGCGACGCCGCCGGTGGTGGGGTGGAGCATCACCGAGATGTACGGCTTCCTGATCTCGCGGAAGCGAGCGATGGCCGCCGAGGTCTTCGCCATCTGCATCAGGGAGAAGATGCCCTCCTGCATGCGCGCGCCACCCGAGGCGCTGAAGACGACTGCCGCGCACCGCTGCTCGGTGGCGCGCTCGAAGATGCGAGTCACCTTCTCGCCGACGACCGAGCCCATCGAGCCGCCCATGAACTCGAAGACGAAGGCGCCCACCGAGATGGGGTGTCCCTCGATGCGGCCCATCCCGCCCACGAAGGCGTCGTTCTCGTTCAGCGCCCGGCGGGTGACCCGGAGCCGGTCACGGTACTTCTTGCTGTCGGTGAACCCGAGCGGGTCGGTCGGCTCGAGCTCGCGGTCGGCCTCCTCGAAGGTCCCCTCGTCGAGCAGCGACTGGAGCCGGGCGCGGGCCGGCCAGGGCATGTGGTGGCCGCAGAGCGGGCAGACGTTGAGGTTCTTCTCGATCTCCGCCCGGTAGATGATCTCGTCGCACTCCTCGCACTTCGCCCACAGCCCCTGCATCCGGGAGGGCTGCTGGCGGAGGTTGTCCACCTCATCGGGGTTGACCGGGGCGATGCGGGGCTTCTTGCTGAACCAGGAGGCCATCGAAGGGCATCGGGCGTAACGGACCCCGCCGGGCGTCGTCAACAGATCCCACCGTGTGGCGAAAAGGCTCGGGGCGTCGCCGGGATCGAGGTCACCGTCCTGGAAGGAGTTCCCTCATGCGCCGCCTGAGGTGGCCCGTTGCGTCGTTCGCGCTGTGCACTGTGCTCCTCGCCGGATGCGGGGACAACAACTCGGGCGAGGGAGGCGCCACCTACAACTGCACCCAGCACTGCGGGAGCAGCACCGGCGCGACCAACCCGTTCAGCGCCGCATCCCAGAGCGCGGCGGAAGAGCAGTGCGCGGCCCAGATACCGGACTGCGCCCAGACGAGGTCCTGCACCTGCGTGCACCGGTAGAGCCTCAGAGCTCGAAGGTCTGTCCGAGCTCGAGGACCTTCACCGGGAGCCCGGCCACCTGCCGCTTCAGCTGGGCCACGAAGGCGGGCTTCAGGTGGTACAGCAGGACGTCGGTCCCGTTCCGCTCGAACTTCCGCAGCTCGCCGCGGAGGGTGCGGGGCGTGAGGTGGCCGGAGATGTCGGCCAGGTCCTGGAGCTCGTCGGGGAAGCTGGTCTCGAGCAGCAGCGCCTTGAGGTTCGGCGTCCGGTTGAGGAGGTCCCAGAGCTGCTGGGTGGGTCCGGTGTCGCCGCTGATCGCCAGCGCGGTCCCCGCCCGCTCGATGACGAAGCCGCAGGACTCGACCGGGTGGCTCACCAGCACGGAGCGGACGGTGTAGGGCCCGGCCTGGAAGGTGTCGCCCGGGGAGAAGCTCCGGAGCTGGAAGACCGGCTCCTCCACCGAGGGGATGCGGGTGAAGTCCGGCCAGAGCGCCCCGTTGAACATGTTGTCCCGGAGCGTCTGGATGCAGGCGTGGCTCGCCCAGATGGTGATGGGCGTCTTCCGCCAGCCGACGACCAGGTCGGACAGGAGCGGCAGGTCCTTCACGTGGTCGAAGTGGCTGTGGGTGAGGACGATGTGGTCCACCCCGGCCAGCGCCGGAAGGTCGAGCGAGGCGGTCAGGGCGCCGGCGTCGAGGGCCAGGGCCCCGTCCAGGAGGAAGCAGGTGCTCCTGCATCCCGGGAGCTCACCGCCGTGACATCCGAGCACGCGGAGATTCATGGCTCCCCGAACTTCCAGCGCAGGGCGAGCAGCTGGAGGTAATCCCCCAGCCGGGCAGGGTCGCGAATCAGGAGCCGGTCGCCGGCGCGCTCCACCAGCCCGCTCCGCTCCATCCGCTGGAGCTCGGCGCGGATGCCAGGCTCACCGACTCCGGTGAGGCGCGGCAGCTCTCGGACGTTGAGGTCGATCTCCACTCCCTCCTCCATCGGACGGCCCCGACTCTGGCAGGCGTGGAGGATCTGGTGCACCACCCGGCTGCCCGGGTCGGCGAGGAGGAGGTTCTCGATCTGCGCGTCGGCCTCGTCGAGGCGCTCGGCCAGCTTCTTGATCATCCGGACGGCGATCTCCGTGTTCCCGCGGATCATTCCCTCGAAGGTCTTCGGGTCGATGACCAGGAGGCGGGCCGGCTCCTCCACGGTGGCGGTGGCGTTGCGCGGGCGGTTGGAGATGAGCGCCATCTCGCCGAAGAACTCGCCCGGCCCGAGCGTTGCGAGCGTCTTCACGGTGTCACGGACGGTCTTGCTGATGACCACCTTGCCCGACTGCAGGACGAACATCTCCTTGCCGGTCTCGCCCTCGTGGAAGAGCACGGTTCCCTTGGGAAACTCCTTCCCGAACCGCTGGAAGAGCGTGTCCTCGGCAGTGGGCATGTGGGCGATTCGTCGACAGCCGGTGAGAGGAGAAGTCAATCAACTGGGCCCCGGCGGCGCAACTTCCTGCTCCGGGTGCGACAGGCCTGGAAGAGTTCGACCTACACCGCCGAGGTCCGCGCTTCGGCGAGGTAACGACGTGCGACGCGGTCGTCGGGACGAGCGGCGAGCACCGCCTGGAACCCCGCCTCGGCCTCCTGCACCCTCCGTGCGGCGAGGGCGTCCACCGCGGCCTCGAACCGGGCAATGCTCGCCTGCTCGTCGGAGGTGGGCGGCCGGAGGGCCAGCAGCTCCCAGACCCGGACCGACTCGGACCGCCCGCGCAGCCGGAGCGAGCCCAGCCTCCGCCCGGTGGCGCCGGGGCCGATGCGTTTCCAGGTCTCCTCGGAGACCATGACGCTGGTCTGGAAGAGCTTGTTCGCGCTCTCCAGGCGGGAGGCCATGTTCACCGCATCACCCATCACCGTGTAGTCGAAGCGCAGGTCGGACCCCATGTTCCCGACCACCATCGGGCCGGAGTTGATGCCCACGCCGATCTCGATCTCCGGGAGGCCCTCGGCGATCCAGCCCGTCTTGAGCTGCTCCAGCTCCTCGAGGAAGCGGAGCGCGGTGCGGCACGCACGGAGGGCGTGGTCCTCCTGAGGCACCGGCGCGCCCCAGAAGGCCATCAGCGCGTCGCCGATGTACTTGTCGAGCGTGCCGCCTTCCTCGAGGACGATGCGGGTCATCGGCGAGAGGTAGCCGTTGATGAACTTCACCAGGGCCTCGGGGGCCATGGACTCGGAGAGCGCGGTGAAGTTGCGGATGTCGCTGAAGAGCACCGTGCAGTCGCGCTTCGCGCCGCCGAGGCGGAGGAGCTCGGGGTGCTCGAGCATCTCGGTCATCACGCTGTCGCCGACGTAGTAGCGGAAGGTGCGCCGGAGCCGGATCTTCTCCCGGTCGGTGGAGAGGTAGCCCACGAAGACCACCGCGAAGGCGGCGACGAAGACGTTCGCCAGCGGGAGCGCGGTGGCCAACACCACGCCGCGGCGGAGCGCGAGCTGGACCAGGGCCAGCCATCCCACGGCGAGGGCGAGCGGGACGGCGGCCTTCACCCAGGGCGAGGCGCGGGGGAGGACCAGGCCCAGGAGCAGCCCCGCGCCGAGGATGAAGACCAGCTCGGCGAACACGGCGCCGGTCCCGCGCTGGAGGAAGCGTCCGGAGAGGATGCTGGAGAGCATCGCCGCGTGGGCGTAGATGCCGGCCTCGAGGTTCCGGAACGGGGTGACGACCTGGTCGTACTGGCCGACCAGCGTGACGCCGACCAGCACCACCTTGCCGCGCAGCGCGCCGTCGGGGAGCCGGCCGTCCACGACGTCGGCGAGGGAGACGGTGTGGAAGACCTCCGCCGGGCCGGGGTAGTCGATGCGGGCCCGCGGCCGCTTGAGCGAGAGCGGGAGGAGCCGCACCGCCTGTCCGTCACGGCGAAGGCGCGCGGCGACCAGCTGGCCCAGCTCGGGGTCCCACACCGGCTCGACGGTGGCCTTGAGCGCGGTGGCGGCGGTCTGCAGCTCGAGCGAGGGGAGGAGTCCCGGCGGGTGCTCGAGCTGCACGAAGGGCGGCGTGACACGGACCACCCCGTCGTCGTCGCGGAGGACGTTGAAGTGGCCCAGCGGCTGACCGGCGGGGAGCAGGCGCGGCAGCGGCACCTGGGCGGAGACGAAGCGCTCGGCGATGCTCCGGTCCAGCGGCACCTCGAAGTACGCGCGTCCCGACGGCGCCGGGAAGCGGGTCAGCATCCGGGGGCCGAGGAGCGCCTCGGCGACCGCGCGCTGGTCCACGTAGTCCTGGGCCTCGGAGCTGCCATATGCGGACACGCCCTGCACGACCTCCGGGGACGCGGCCAGTGCCCGGGCGAGCGCGCCGTCACCGCTGCCGGAGGCGCGGGCATTCAGCGTCGCCAGCACCGGGCTGAACGGCTGTCGCGAGGCCTCGGGGAGCTGCCCGAGCGCGCGTCCCAGCGCGGCGGCGGCCTCGCCCATGACGGCGGAGTCCGAGCCCCGGTCCTCGTCGGTGAAGGTGATGTCGAGGCCGACGGCGGCGGGGTCGGACTCGTGGATGCGGGTGACGGCCCGGGCCAGGAGCTCGCGGCTCCAGGGCCAGCGGCCGTAGCGCTGGACGGAGTGCTCGTCGATGGCGGCGACGACGATGTCGCGGTGCGGAGGACGGACGCCGCGGGCCCACATCTGGATGTCGGAGGCGCGGCCCTCGAGCGCGGAGACGATGCGGAGCACGGCGGCGCCGGGACCGGTCCTGGCGCCGGCCTGACGCCCCTCGGTGGCCCAGTGAAGGAGGGCCAGCGCCGCGGCAACGCCGAGGCCGACCAGCTCGTAGCGGCGGTGGCCGACCCACCGGAGGCGCTCGGTCAGCAAGCAGCGGCAAGCCTACGACCGGGCAGGGGGCGCGGGGTAGCCCGTGGTAGAAGGACGCCGGCCCATGGGACTCACGTACAAGGATGCGGGCGTCGACATCGAGGCGGGCGACGCGCTGGTGGAGCGCATCAAGCCGATGGCCGCGCGCACACTTCGGCCGGAGGTGGTCTCCGGGGTGGGTGGCTTCGGGGGCCTGTTCGCCATCCCTCCCGGGAAGTACCGCGAGCCGGTGCTGGTCTCCGGGACGGACGGTGTGGGCACGAAGCTCAACATCGCGGTCGCCGCCGGGAAGCACGACACGGTGGGCATCGACCTCGTGGCGATGAGCGTGAACGACGTGCTGACCTCGGGGGCCGAGCCGCTCTTCTTCCTCGACTATCTCGCCACCGGACGGCTCGACGTGGAGCAGGCCGCAGAGGTGGTGAAGGGCATCGCCGAGGGCTGCGCCCGGGCGGGGTGCACCTTGCTCGGGGGCGAGACCGCGGAGCATCCCGGCGCGCACGGCGAGGGGTACGACCTGGCCGGCTTCTGCGTGGGAATCGTGGAGCGCTCGCGCATCCTGACCGGCGAGAGCATCCGGCCGGGGGATGCGCTGGTGGGGCTCGCGAGCAGCGGCGTTCACTCGAACGGGTTTTCACTCGTGAGGCGGATCCTCTCCCAGGCGAAGGTGGCGCTGGATGCGCGGCCGCCGGAGCTCGGCGGGCGGACGGTGGCCGAGGTGCTGCTCGAGCCGACGCGGATCTACGTGAAGGACGTTCTCGCGCTGCTCGGGGCGGTGGAGGTGAAGGGGCTGACCCACATCACGGGGAGCGGGATTCCGGGGAACGTCCCGCGCTGTCTGCCGGAGGGGACGCGGGCCGTGCTCGAGGCGCGGCGGTGGACACGGCCGCCGGTGTTCGACTGGCTGCAGAAGCTCGGCGGCGTGTCGGATGCGGAGATGGACTCCACCTTCAACATGGGGCTGGGCATGGTGGCGGTGGTTCCGCCGGCGGCGGTGAAGACCGCGCTCGCCTTCCTCGCCGGGCGGGGAGTGCCGGCGTGGGAGGTGGGGCGGATCGAGGCGTCCACCGGCGAGCCCACGGCGGTCGTCGTCCGGTGAGCGCCGCGCCCGTCGCGGTGCTCGTCTCGGGGTCGGGCACCAACCTCCAGTCGTTGCTCGACGCCGCCGCGGAGCCGGGCTACCCGGCGCGCATCGCGGTGGTGGTCTCCAACGTGCCCGGGGTGAAGGCGCTGGAGCGGGCGACGCTGGCCGGGGTGCCGACGCGGGTGCTGCCGCATCAGGGATTCGCGGAGCGCACGGCGTACGACCGGGCGCTGGTCGAGGCCATCGCGCCGTTCGGGTGCGCCATCGCCTGCCTCGCCGGGTTCATGCGGCTGCTGGGGCCGACGTTCCTCCGTGCCTTCCCTGGTGGAGTGCTCAACGTCCACCCTGCCCTGCTCCCGAGCTTTCCTGGCCTGCACTCGCATCGCCAGGCGCTGGAGCACGGGGTGAAGGTGACCGGCTGCACGGTTCACCTCGTCGACGAGGGGACCGACACCGGGCCGATCGTGGCGCAGGCCGCGGTGCCGGTGCTCGAGGACGACACCGAGGAGTCGCTGCAGAAGCGGATCCAGGAGCAGGAGCACCGGCTCTTCCCGCTGGCGCTGGGGCTGCTGGCGTCGGGGCGGCTCGAGATTCAGGGCCGGCGGGTCCGCGTCGTCGGGAGCGGGCCCGTTCCGGCGGGCGTGGCGCTGGTCAACCCGGGACGTCTCTAAGTGCTCCGACCGGGGTGTCCTCAGCGCTGTGGCGGCCGACGCTCTCGCGGCGAGGCGCAGACTCGTCGCTGCGCGGCTCGACGCACCTCGGGATGCGCCTCCGCGGCTCGCTCCTCCTGTCCGCCGTCTCGCTTCGGTCTCGGCCCCCTCGCGGCGCTGACGACACCCCGGCCGGAGCGCTGACACGTGCCGACGCTTCCTCCACGACCGCGCATCGCGCCGGCCCCCGCGCGTCACGTCTATGACGTGCTGGTGCTGGGGGCCGAGGTGGGCGGGGCGCTGGCGGCGGCGTTGCTCGCCAAGCGGGGCCTTCGCGTGCTGTGGGCGGAGCACGCGCAGCTCCAGGCGGGCTACGAGCACGACGGGTTTCTCTTCGCGTCGCCGCCCTACCTCGTGCCGCCGTTCCGGATGTGGCCGGTGGTGGAGAGCTGCCTCACCGAGCTCGGGCTGACGACGGGGTTCCAGCGGGCGCTGAAGCCTGCGGGACCGTGGCAGATCGTCCTGCCGAAGCACCGGCTGGATCTGCCCACCGATCCGCCGCGCCGGCTGACGGAGTTGCAGCGGGAGTTCGGGACCGGGGGCTCGCGGGTGGCGGAGATGCTGTCCGCGCTCGGCGCGCTGCCCGAGACGTCGGACCCGTTCTTCCGCTTCCTGGACGATTTTCCGGCGTGGGGCTGGCTGGAGAAGCTGAAGCTCAAGCGGCGGGCGGCGGGGGGCGAGGGGCTCCGGGCTCCCCCCCCCCCCTCACCCGACGATCCGATCGACACCCCGCCTCCGGGGGG